>Ga0210114_1000173_pt1 | contig 16330 bp, 18 predicted proteins | sample MayberryNW_TuleA_FD_185524 | JGI IMG/M metagenome (GOLD analysis project Ga0210114, IMG submission 185524) | Wetland microbial communities from San Francisco Bay, California, USA, that impact long-term carbon sequestration - MayberryNW_TuleA_D2... | ecosystem: Environmental > Aquatic > Marine >...
TGACTGGTGCATTGGCGGCGTTTGCCGACCGTTTGCGCGTGCAGATTGCGCCCGGACTCGATGACGAAGAGGTGGTTGCAATTACGCAGGATGTGCTTAGCATGACTCTTACCGACGAAGCGGCCAAGCGACTGGTCGTCTACGTCAATCACGACTTTCGCGTGCTAGCGCTGTTGATTTCAGTGATGCGCGACATTCGCCAGCGCATCGGGAAAACCTGCGATCACCGCATCATCGAGGCGAGCTGGACGCGTGCGATGCATGTAAAATCAAAACAATGAGACCAAGTCCATGACCGCAAACCAGCTGGCGGCGGCGCTCGCGAAAGACCAGGAAACGACCGCGACGAAGATCGAGGATCTACTCCTCGCTTTGCGCGATCTTATGCTAGAAAAACTTTCGGCCGGCGAAATGATCACCGTTGGCCGGATCGGGACGTTTCAGCTCCGCCCGATCGCGCGCGCTGGAAAGGACAAACCGACCGCGGCGATTCGCTTTCGCCCGCTCGCCGAAATGCGTGAGCAGCTAAACCTCTTCGACCCCCGCTGGGAACCTACCGAGATCTGCCCTGAGTGCCACAAACGACCTCGAAAAAAAGAAAACCTTTGCTCCACTTGTCTGAACTCCAGGCGCCGCCGGCGTGTGTCATAATCAAGTCCCTGGCTTCGCTCCCTCGTTTAGCTGTCGGACTCTAATCGCCTTTGTTTGATCTTGGCGGGAGACCGAATGCAAATACGGACGGTCATCGCCGAAATCGGGCACAAGTTGACTCAAGCGCTGGTATTCACACTCTCTGAATACTTCGCAAAACCGCGGTAATAACAAAACACCTATCAAATGGCCGTGTCGCTGTCGGCCGGGTTCCAAAATTAATTCGCGAAAAGTTCAAAATTAATTGTCAAAGCTACACGCCGATTCAGTTCCCTTAATTTGCTTCAATGATTCGGATCGTGCGATGATCCGCGTATTCATGGAACGACTCATCTTGTTCGACATCGACGGTACGCTGGTGCGGACGCAAAATGGCTACCTTCCTTTTAACGAGGCGATTTTCACGGCCTTCGGAATGGAAGGCGATATCAGGACCGTAGTCCCCGACGGCAATACGGATCCACTGATCGTCCAGGATATTTTCGCCAAAGCTAATCTGAAGATTGAGTTCAAGGAAGCGAACTGGAAGCAATTCACAGTCCACTTGCGCGAACGTTATCACCATTATGTCCAGCAGGGAACGACCACGATCCGCGCGCTCCCCGGCGCGGCGGAGTTGGCCCGGGAGCTTTCGCTGAGCGATGATTTTACACCGAGTATCGTCACGGGCAATTTCGAAGTCACCGCCGAGATCAAACTCCAAGCCGCAGGCCTAGCGCCTTATCTCAAACGCGGGGCCTATGCCAGCGACTCGCGCCGTCGCTCTGATCTGCCGGCAATTGCCAAGCGGCGCTGGGAAAAGAGGACTGGGCGAGGGATTGCCGCCGGGCAGTGCATCGTGATCGGCGATACGCCTAGGGATTTGGCGGCAGCGCGAGAAAATCACATGAAGTGCATCCTTGTGGGAACCGGCCGTTATCCGATAGAAGAGTTGCTGTACGGCCAGCCGGATGTTTGTTTGCCGGACCTGACCGACACGGAGGCGATCGTGACCATACTTTCGAGTCTCTAACAGACGGCGAGGAACTGTCCATGCAATATCGAATGATTGGAAAAACCGGCGTACGAGTATCCGAGATCGGCTTTGGCTGCGGCAACAATGCGGTGTTGATGGTCAAAGCGCCTTATGACGATCAAGTGAGGGTGGTGCGCCGTGCCCTTGATGCGGGAATCAACTTTTTCGACACGGCCTTCGCCTATGGCCTGGGAAAGTCCGAAGAGAACCTGGGGCGGATTCTAAGAGATCTCGGTGTCAACCCGGTCATTTCGACCAAGATCCGTCTGGAAGCCGATGCCGCTGCCGATCTTAAAGCGGCGACGATGGGCGCAGTGGAATCCGCACTGGCAAGACTGGGTCGGGAGCGCGTCGATTTTATTCAACTTCACACACGCGTCACGTTGGAGCGCGGTACGTCGAACCGCTTTAGTCTCACGCCCAAAGACGTGCTCGGTCCGAATGGTGTGATCGATGGATTTAAATCCATGCGTGATCGCGGCAAGGTCGGTTTCTTCGGCTTCAGCGGCCTGGGAGATCCCAAGGCGCTCCACGAACTGGTCGACGGCGGCGAATTTCACGGCTTCCAATGCTATTACAATCTGCTTAACCCGAGCGCCGGCCGGAGCGTTCCTAACGGCTTCAGCGCCTTGAATTATGGCCGCATCCTCGATCGCGCCGCGGCCCAGGGAATGGGCGCTTTCGTCATTCGAGTCCTGGCAGCCGGGGCGCTCACTGCGGATCCCAGCAGGGGTGGCGGCGGCAGCGGGCAGACGCTGTCACCGGGGTCGGATTACCCAGTGGACTTGCAACGGGCAGAACAGATGAAAACAGCGCTTGGGGTCGATAGAAAAGATCTCGCGCAAGCGGCGATTCGTTTCGGCCTAATGAATCCGGCAGTATCGACGGTGCTCGTCGGCTTCTCCAACACAGCGCATGTCGATCAAGCGGTCGCTTGCTCGGGGATGCCGGGGTTATCGGAGGAGCAGATGGCGCGGGTAAAGAATCTTTGGGAGACGGATTTTGGCGGCTTGAAAACCTAGACCGGGTTCAGAACAGGCGGGCGTTGTGGCACTTTTCTTTCATTCCGACGATGTCGATCAGCTGATTCCATTCAAAGAAGCGGTGCAAATCACTGAAGAGGCGCTGCGCGACTTGATTTCACCGAAGGGCGTCAATGCACCTCGTAAGCGGTTAAACTTACATCGCAATGTCGGCGAGGCAAGCTTCGACACGGTGCTCAATATCTATGCCGGCGGGTCGGCATCTTACGGCGCGATCGGCGCGCAAGTGGCTTTGCATCGGAAGGCAATCGTCGGCCGGACGCAGAAGCGTCCGCCGTTTAACCCGAATCAAACGGAACTGGCATTGATTTACGACACCGACGGAGGATCTTTGCTCGGCGTTATGGCGCACCGGCCGCGGGATTTTACCGGCGTGGCGGACCTGCGGACGCCGGCCACGAGCTTGGCCGGTTTGGATTTGTTCGCTCGGAAACATGCGCGGCGGGTCGGCATATATGGTTCCGGGCAGCAAGCCTGGGCGACCTTTGCCGGGCTGTGCGCCATGCGTCAAATCGACAGTGCGAAAGTTTTTAGCCCAACGCCGGCGCACCGGGAAGGCTTCGCCAGAAAGATCGGAGCGAAGACCGGCGTGCCGGTAAAGCCGGTGGATCAGCCGGAGCTGGCGGCAAAGGACGTCGATATTATTCTCTGCATGACCAATACCAATGTTCCGGTCATCAACGGTTCCTGGTTGGAAGAGGGCCAATATATTATTTCCGTCATCGGCAGCAATATCGAGTTGGTCAAAAGCGGCAACCTCGATGCGCCGCGCCGTGAGGTCGACGACGAAACCTTGCGCCGGTGCGATTTCATCGTGGCGCTATCAAAGGCTCAGGCGATCGATTCGCAGCAAGGGGATATCTACTGGCCCGTGCAAGATGGCGTGATTAGGTGGGATAAGGTCGTCGAAATTGCCGATGTGCTGACCGGCAAAGTTGCAGGCCGCACAAACGATAAACAAATTATTCTTTTCAAAAATCAAGGTGGTCAAGGCATCGTTGACATCGCTCTGGCGAAGAAATGCTATGAGCTGGCAAAGCAGCATGGCAAAGGCTACGAGATGAAAATCGAGCCGCGCCTCAACTGGTGGGTGCAGGGCGGGAGAGCGGAGACCTGGTAGTCCTGTCCGAACGGGCGGTTCGTCGGCTCATATTTGATTCAGAATTTTGGAGGGAGAACCGGATGAAAAATGTGATTGTCGTTCTATGCAGTTTCTCCAGCCTTATTTTTGTCACGAGGCCTGCACCTGCGCAGACGCCGTACTTTCAGGGCAAGACCATCACGATCGTGGTCGGCACACTATCGGGGGACCTTTATGATCTCTACGCGCGAAACCTCGCGCTTTTTATGGGGAGACATATTCCCGGCAACCCCAACGTCATCGTGCAAAACATGCCGGGCGCAGGACATATGATCGCGGCCAATTATATTTACACGGTGGCTAAGCCGGACGGTTTGACGCTCGGAGCCATCAATGCCGGGCTTTATTTCCAGCAACTGGTGGCGCGCGAGGAGGTCAAGTTCGACTGGACGAAATACACTTGGGTCGGCAATGCGACCAAGTCGCCGCAAGTTCTTTACATGCGGTCGGACAGCCCGTTCAAAACTATCGAGGATGTGCGCAGCGCCAAAGAGCCGCCGAAATGCGGCACCACGGGCACGAGCAACATGGGCTATTTTGTTCCCAAATTGCTCGAAGCAACCGTTGCAGCGAAATTCAACGTCGTGTCCGGCTATCGCGGCGGAAGCGAGATCGACCTCGCCGTCGAGAGGGGCGAGATTCAATGCCGCTCGCTTAGTTCGGAAGCTTATTTTTCACGGGAACCGTTTCTTAGCTGGCGCAAGCGCGGCTTTGCGCGTGAGTTGGTTCAAGGCGGAAAAATCAGGGACGAGAAGCTTCCCAACACGCCGACAATCTTTGAGGTGATGGACAAGTACAAAACGCCGGATGTCGGACGGCGTCTGGCAACCGTGCTGCTCGCCTCGGGCGACTTTCATCGCCCCTTTCTTGCCCCGCCTCATATGCGCCCGGAACTGGTCAAGATCGTTCGTGACGGATTTAACAAGACCATGAAGGACCCCGACTTTCTGGCCGAGGCAAAAAAGAAACGGCTCGATATTAATTCAACAACCGGCGAAGAAGTCGCGGCGATCGCTAAAGAAGTCATGACTCAGCCGCAAGGCGTCATCGATCAGCTTAAAATCCTGATGGGTAAATAGGTTTTCGGCCGGCGACCGGATCTCATTTTACGGTTTGATATCCTGCATGAACCATTCGCTCGGTAGCTCGCGGCCGAGGCCTTGTTCTTTGGCGCCTTTGTAGGCGCAGTAGCCCATGGCGGCGAACTGGACGCCTGTGCCGACGTTGTTCAAAAAGAAAGTTATCTGCCTGTCGTTGACGCGGCCGGGGATTTTGCCGGCGATCAGATCGCAAATCTCGGGATACTTGGACCAGTCGCGTGGTTTTTCGCGCCGCACGCCGGGCATGTCGTCAACGATGCCCGGAGGCTGGTAATGCTGGATACCTCCGAAATTCGTGTGAATGGCGATCACATCGCATTTCTCTAGGACAGCAAGGTCGGTCTCGAATTCCCGAATCGAATTGTAGTGCATGCCGGGCGCGAGCCAGTCGAGTTTGACCACCGGCTGCGAGGAGTTGGTGGCGCTGCACACGACATCGCATTCCCGGGTGGCTTGTTCTGCGCTTTCGACCGGCTCTCCGGGAACTCCGGTTTCTCGGGCCATTTCTGCAACGAAGGTTTTTCGATGCTGCGGGTCGGGGCTGAACACTTTGACTTTCTTAAGCGGCATGATCGCGGTCATAAAACGGTAGTGAGCTTTGGCCTGACCACCCGAGCCGATGAGCCCCAGCACCTGGGAATTTTTCCGCGCCATGACTTTCATGCCAAGCGCGCTGGTCACGCCGACGCGGGTCTGTTGAATCAGACCGTCGGGCATGATCGCCAATAGCTCTCCGGTTTCCGCGCTAAAAAGTTGCACGAGGCCAACAAACATTCCCTTGCCCGCGAGCGGCAGCTTTTCCAACCGGACGGTGCCGCGAATCTGTTGCTCTTGAACAACGTCGGACGTGACGCGCAGGGCAAGCACGCCGTACTTGCCGATGCCGCCGTCGACGGACTTAAAGCTGTAAGTGGAGTTCGGCAGAGAATGAGGTAGATACGAATGACAGGTCGGGCGATTAACCGCACGGCTGGCGGCCTGCTCGAGGTAGGATTCCTCCATGACGTCCAGGCATTTCTTAATGTTCAAGGCTCTCTGAACGTCGTCGTTGCTCAAAACCAGGGTCATGAATGATTCTCCAGTCGTAACGTTTTGCATTCTTTTGTAACACAGAGCGGCGGAACCGCAACTAAGGACGAAGAAGCGAATCTACCATAAGTCCCGGAGCGGCAGAGCCGAAAGCACCGAGAAAGAAAGGCTTAAGCACGCAGGGTGCGAAGCCCATTGCCAAGATGAGTGTCGGCGCTGAGGATTTCCTCGCCGTGTCACGACTGGTAAGCGACATTTGACAGAATTAGCCGCGGCCGGACAAGTTTCGCGTTTGCTTGCACAGTAGCGGGACTCATTTTAGGGAAGACCAGGGAGCGATCAACGACTTCTTATCCTTCTCGTGAGATCGATAAGCGGCGTCGAATGCGCGGGTTTTCCAACCCTAGCTGGTGTAAGAATTGCTTTGTGTTCCTCCGGATATTCAGGCCGACGCGCCAATTTCAAAATCCGGGAGAAAACAGATGTTCGAGAATCTTAGCGACAAGACTTCGCGCAACGAGACGGCGTCACATGAGATCTCCGTAGTCATCGGTCCGACCGAAGTGGCCGATGTCATGACTGGCAAAGTAGTCACCCTAAGCCCGCATCACACGTTTGACGACGCCGCCAACTTGATGAACGACCGTCATTTTCGCCACTGCGTCGTTGTGGATAATTATCGTAACGCTGTGGGCGTCATTTCCGACCGAGACATTTTCAGGGCGTTGGCGCGAAATCCCAATTCGCGCTCCAAATCGCTTGACCAGATCATGACGCGCAACCCGATCACGGTTAAACGCAACACGCCGATCGTCGAGGCGGTATCGAAGCTGATCTCCAAGCGTATCAATTGCCTGCCGGTCATCGAGGATAACGGTACGGTGTGCGGCATCGTCACCTCTACCGATCTTCTGAAGTCTTACCAGCAGCTTCTTGAGATGGTGCGACGTCAGGCGCGCTAAACTTCCCGGGCCGTAAAATCACCCGTTGGCAGATCGCCGTTCCGGCATGCGCGTGTATAATGTCACGCATGGGTCGGAGGATTTCAGTCACCGTCAAGCCAAGTTCAAAATCTCCGTCGGTTACTCAATTGACCGAGAGCGAATTTCGCGTGGCCGTGCGCGAGCCGGCGCAGGACGGCAAGGCGAACCGGGCGCTGATTGAATTGCTCGCGGATCATTTCCGTATCGCCAAATCGGCGATTAAGATCGTTCATGGTTTTCATTCCCGGCACAAGCTCATAGAAGTGGATTAATTTCTCACCAGAACGAGCCATTCCTGCGCGGCAGGTTGCGAAGCGCAGATAATCCGCATAAGGATTTAGTTTAATCCCGATCAGAGGGAACTCAGTTGTCGAAGATTGATAATCTGCAATCGGTAGCCACGCCATTTGCGACCTGGGGTAGGTTGGCGGCCAACTCCACGGCGCACATGACCGAGCATCTATTTAACGGCGTGATCGCTGTCATTTTGCCGCTGATTACCACATCGCTTGGCTTAAGTCTGGCGCAAGCTGGCGCTTTGGCTTCCGCGCGCACTTTGATGGCGGGGCTGGCAAGCTTTCCTTCCGGTTTTTTGGCCGACTTGGCAAGCCGCCGTAACATTTTGCTTGGGTTTTGCATCGTCATGATCGGCCTGGGTTGTCTCGGACTCAGTGCGGCGATGACGTTTCCATCGCTGCTTCTCTTTATGGGCCTGGCGGGATTCGGCGGCGGATGGTTTCACCCCCAGTCATTGGCGATCTTGTCCGCGAGATACCGTGAAAAGAAAGCCTTTGCTCTGGGCATTCACGACAGCAGCGCCAATCTCGGCGAGGTGGTCGGTCCGCTCGCGATCGGTTTCTTTTTGGCGTTTTTCGATTGGCGCACGACTTTGCAGATCTGGGCGATCCCGGGCTTATTAATCGGGGTGTTGTATGCGGTTTTCGGAGCGGAAGGAGAAACGAGTGCGCCGCGGCCTCGCGATTATCGGCGCGCGGTATGGGAAGATGTGGTCAAGAACAAGACCGTCTTCGCCTTAGTGGCCGTCTCAACGCTCCGCGCCATGGGCCAGACCGCTCTGGCGGCGTTCCTGCCGCTTTATCTGTCTTTGCATTTGAATTTATCGGCGGCCGCGGTCGGGGCTTACATGTCCGTGCTATTCTTATTCGCTGGTGTGGCTCCGGCCTTTGTCGGCTGGATCTCAGATCGCTTCGGACATAAGCCGTTAATTATGGCGTTTTCCTCCGCAAGCGTAATCGCGATCCTGGTTATTTCTTACCTGGGATCGGGATTTCTGTTGGCGATGGCCATGGGTGCTCTCGGCGCTCTTCTTTGGGCGCTTAGACCGGTGATAGTTTCGGCGGCCCTGTCGTCGGCGCCACAGCATCTATCCGGCAGCATCGTGGCATTTATCTATGGCGCCAATATGGGCGTCTCGTTCCTAGCGCCACTGATGGCGGGTGTGGTAGCAGATTTCTATGGCTTGCCGAATGCGCTGGCATCACTCGCCGTGTTTCCGCTGCTCGCGGCGATGATTTGTTTTGTGCTCGTCAAACCGTCCCCCCAACACGAGCCGCAATTGCACGAGTAGAGCCAATCACCTTTGCGACCGGTTGTTTCCCGCTTCTCTCTGGATGCTCGGCCGTTTAGCGCGGACTCTGAGAAAAGCCGCCCTCGGTGCCAAATGATATTATCGACGGCGTCTGCGGGTAGGTTTTGTCAGCGGTTTGGAGTTCTTTTCTTCGCTGGCGATAGAGCCGGTTAACTTGGGCCGCACGTTATCATCGATCCATTTCTGGTCCCACCACTCAACCGGCAAAACCGGCACGCCGTGAAGATAGATACCGAAGTGAAGATGATCCCCCGCCGCCAGGCCCGTCTCGCCGGTCTTGCCGATCGGCTGTCCTTGCTTGATGGGCTCGCCGATTTTGACGTCCATCGAACTCAAATGTGAGTACAAGGTAAAAAGCCCCAGGCCATGATCGATGATCACGGTATTGCCGTAGATGCCGAGGTCTCCGACGAAGGCGACCACGCCGCTGTTGGCGGCTTCGGCGGGGTATTGCTTGGTGACCGAGAGATCGTAGCCAAGATGATAAGCCTTATCGATGACTTCATCTTTGTAGGTGTAGGTCCGGGCATCGGCGAAATTGGCTTCGACCTTCGAATTGCTGAGCTGGCGGAATGCGACATTCCAGAGCATCGACGGCGTCGATTTAAGGGTCGTCTGTTTGATTTTGTCGTCGTTCTCTTTTCTAAGGTGACGGTTGACTTTGATAAAAATGTCCTTCGAGCTTGCTTGGCGTGCGCCCACGTCGTTTACCAGAGGCGCGACCTTGGCGGCGATAAACTCATCGGAAATCGAGATCGTGCTCTTTTTGTATTTCACGTTTTTAAGCTCGTAGACAAGCCTCATTTCTCTGGTGTTGCCGGCTTTGTCGCTGGCCACCAGGACCGCCCTTTGATCCTCGGCCACATCATACGGATGGGCGAAGAAGGCGAGGAAATGATCCGGATGCTTCTCGATTTGCCCTTTGTAACCCGGGAAGAAATATTTCCCGATTTTCACGCCGGTGCTCACCGTATCGGATGATGGTTTGTAAGCAATCACGCCGACGCCGCCGAAGTTCACGTAACGGTCATCGGCGATCAGCTCGAGGGTCGGTGCGGTGATATCGATAGTGACGTTTTTTTGCAGGGCAGTTTCGTTGCCGCGGAAAAAGCTCCAGAGCGAGCGATCCCGCGCGCTCACGCTGAGCACGGCCGGGCCTTCCTTGAGCCCGGTGAGTTTGGAGGAGAGAGCCAGCGTGAATTTCTTCTGCATCACCGGCCGGTCGTACTGCTCGGAGAAGAGCGGGAAGTCGGCTCCGGCGGATTTTAAACTCACGCTAAACGACTTTAAGCCGCTGCCCCGATCGGTGGCTTCGACCTCGAGCACGCCGAGGCCAATGATATCGGTCTCGGGGCTGATCCTGATTTGCGGTTTATGCCATTCGAAGCGGGGCAGCAACCAAATACCGCCGCCGACGAAAACGGCAAGGAGCAAAATTAAAAAAAAGCCGCGGCCCGGAACAAAGCGTTTCTTGGGTCGACCGAACTCGAGTGCGCTCATGATTGAAATGGGTAAAGGTACAAATCCGGAATAGCGTTACCGCCGAAGGATAAACGGCGGCGCTGGCGAAGTCAATAAAAGTTTGAGCGGATAGAGGTTTTTTCACGAAGGAGGCGCGCGCGTTTGTCGACTCCAGCAGTGCTAAAGCATGCCTTTGTCGTTGAAGCTAAAAAACCGATCGTGACCGATCACCACATGGTCGAGCACGCGCACGCCCATCACATCGCCGACTTCTTTGAGCCGGCGCGTGATGTCGACGTCCTCAGGGCTCGGCGCCGGGTCGCCGCTGGGATGGTTGTGTACGAAAATCACCGCGGCGGCCGAGTCGCGGATCACTGGATTGTAAACCTCGCGCGGGTGGACCAGTGACGCGGTAAGCGAGCCTTCCGATATTTTTACTTCACGGATCTTGCGGTTCTTGTTGTTGAGCAACACGACATAGAAGAGTTCGCGTCTTTCTCTGCCGAGATTCTCGCGAAAGTGGTGGTAAACATCTTCCGAGGAGCGCAGCGGCTGGCCGGTTTCCCATTTCACACCGGCGCTACGCCGGGCGATCTCCAGGCATGCCTTGATTTGGGCGATTTTGGCGGAGCCGATGCCTTTCACGGCGGCGAGCTCGCTTGCCGAGGCATCTTCGATGCCTTTCAGTCCGCCGAATTGATTTAACAGCATACGGGCGTGATCGACGGCGCTTTGTCCGGTACTGGCGTTGCCGTTGCGCAAAATGATCGCGAGCAGTTCTGCCTCGCTCAATGCGTGTGCACCCTTGGAAAGCAGCTTTTCCCTAGGACGATCTTCCTCGGGCCAATCTTTTATGGTCTGGTATGAAGCCATGCGCCCTCACGATGCGTGACGTTGATCGCGTTAAACCGCCGTTCAGATGGGCGAAGGGTCTACCACAGTGAGCGCCGGTTAGTCCAACGCGCGCAGCGCAAGGCCCTTCAGATATTCACCTTCCGGATGGTGCAGGCTGATAGGGTGATCGATCGGTTGGCCCAGTCGTTTGATGACGGCGATCTTGCGCCGCGCATCGACCGCGGCACCGAACACGATCTTCTGGAATAGGTCGGTGGAAAGATGCTGCGAGCAGGAAAAACTGAAAAGCAAGCCGCCGGGGTTCAGGTGCTTGAGAGCGTGTAGGTTGAGAAATTTGTAGCCGCCCGAGGCGGCGTCCACGTCGCTTCTCTTAGGCGCCAAGGAAGGCGGATCCAGGACGATCAGATCGAATTTTCGGTCGATTTCCTTGAGATACGCAAAGGCATCGCCTTTGAGCAGCTCTCCGCCAGCGCCGGCAAAACCGTTGAGCTCGAGATTACGCTCGGCAAGCTCCAGCGCCGCTTGGGAGGAGTCGAAGGTGACGACCTCCTTGGCACCGCCGGCGAAAGCGTACACGGAGAACGCTCCGCTATAAGCGAAGCAATTGAGGACCGAACGGTCGCGCGCGAGGGAGCTTAAAAACGCGCGATTGTCGCGCTGGTCCAAAAAAAAGCCGGTTTTTTGGCCGTGCCTTACATCAACCAGGAATTTGTTGCTGTTTTCCATGACTTCAATGGCCGCCGGCGGCGTTTTGCCGCCTACGACGCCGACCGAGGGCGGGAGTCCCTCCTCGTCTCCGACTCGTCCCTCGCTGCGCTCGAAAATTCCTTCGATCGCATCGATGCCGTGCAACGCCTCTAAGATCACGTTTCGAAAAACGGCCATCCCGGAGGAGAAGAATTGGCAGACGAGAAAGCCGCCGTAGCGATCGACAATCAACCCGGGCAAAAAATCGCCCTCGCCGTTGACGATCCGGTAGGCCGAGGTCGCGCTGGACAGATGGCGCTGTCTAAAAGCGTAGGCGTGGCGCAGTCGGCGGGCGAAGAAATCGCCGTCAACCGGCTCGTTTTGCCATGTGAGCACTCGAACGCGTATTTGCGATTTTGGGTTGTAAAGACCGCGGGCAAGCCAGTTCCCTTTGGAGTCAAAAACCTCGGCGAGTCCGACTTGTTCGTTGCCGTGACTCCGTTCGATGGCGCCCGAAAAGATCCAAGGATGGCCGCGCAGGACCGGCAGCTCTCGATCCTTTTTTAGATAAACTCGTGGCATGAGACCGCAGGGCCCACTTGGAAAAACCGGAATGTCAATTTTATCCAGGCAAGGCTCAAACCATCTCGGGCGCAAAATCAAAACTCCGCAATAAAATCATCTGTTTCTGATAAACGTGCCGCTTTTGCCGCCGCTTTTTTTTACCAGGCGAATTTCACCGATCGTCATTTCACGATCGACCGCTTTGCACATGTCGTAAATGGTCAAGCCGGCTACCGCCACCGCGGTCATCGCTTCCATTTCCACGCCCGTCTTGCCGCTTACCCGGACCCGAGCTTCGATGTCGATGCGGGCGGGATTGTGTTGCGCCGTCAGCTCGATCTCCACCGATGTGATGTTAAGCGGATGACACATGGGGATGAGCTCGGAAGTCCTCTTTGCCGCCATGATTCCAGCGACGCGGGCCACCGAAAAAACATCGCCTTTGGCGATTTTATTGTCCAATATCAGCGCGAGGGTTTCCGCACGCATGTGGATCGTAGCGCGCGCCACCGCGATTCTACTGGTCACGTCTTTGGCGCTTACGTCGACCATCCGTGCCCGTCCCTGCTCATCCAAATGACTGAATTCGGCCATGAATACCTGCCTTCGTTTGGGCTCGACCGGCCGCGATTCTTCACGGGCCGGCATGCACATCACTTTTGTCGCGAAAACTCACCGACCGAGCTCACTGGTCGGCCATGTGCAGGCTTACTTTCTGGGTAATTTTTTTTATGTTACAGAAACCACATGGATAAGAAAAGTCGCTATCATGTGATTATTCTCGGCTCGGGCGCGGCGGGTCTAACTGCTGCGATATATGCGGCCCGGGCCAATCTCAACCCGCTCGTCATCGAAGGCTCTCAGCCGGGCGGCCAGCTGACCATCACGACCGACGTGGAGAACTACCCCGGTTTCCCGAGCGGCATCATGGGACCGGACCTGATGAATGAATTTAAAAAGCAGGCCGTTCGTTTCGGCACGGAAACACTATTCGGCGAAGTCACATCGGTGAAACTCCAAGAGCGCCCGTTTCAAGTCGTTGTGGGCAAAGAAACCTACTTCTCCGATGCGGTGATTGTCGCCACCGGAGCGACGGCTAAGCTTTTAGGGCTGGAATCGGAAATGAGACTCATGGGCCACGGCGTATCGGCGTGCGCCACCTGCGACGGGTTTTTCTTCAGGAACAAAGAGCTGGTTGTGGTTGGCGGCGGTGATACGGCGATGGAGGAAGCGACGTTTCTGACGAAATTCGCCAGCAAAGTGACGGTGGTTCACCGGCGCGATAAACTGCGTGCTTCGAAAATCATGCAAGAGCGGGCGGAGAAAAACCCGAAAATCTTTTTTATCTGGGATACCATCGTCGATGAAGTCTACGGCGATGCCAAGGCGGGCGGAGTGACCGGCGTACGGCTCAAAAACGTCAAGACCGGCAGGACCGAAGACTTCAGAAGCGATGGGCTCTTTATCGCGATCGGCCATGAGCCCAATTCAAAGCTTTTCGTCGGTCAATTGGATATGGATGCCAATGGGTACATCATCACGCGCGAAGGCACGAAGACCAATACCCCGGGTATATTTGCCTGCGGCGACGTGCAAGACCACGTTTACCGCCAAGCGGTCACCGCCGCGGGTACCGGTTGCATGGCCGCCATCGACGCCGAGAGGTATTTGGAGAGCCAGAAGGCTTAGCTGGATTGCTGTTCAATTGGGTCTGCGCCATCGCTGCACACATCCCCTTAGTCCAATCGCTATGAGCGAAACATGAAGTACACCGCCGCGAGCAAGCACAATCCCGCCCAAAGATAGTCGAGCTTCAGTGGCTCGTTCATGTAGATCACGGCAAACGGCGCGAAGACCGAGAGCGTAATCACCTCCTGCATAATTTTTAGCTGTGAGATGCTCAGTTCCGCGTGGCCGATGCGGTTGGCGGGCACTTGCAGCAGGTACTCAAAGAGCGCGATACCCCAACTTGCGAAAGCGGCAATGTACCATTTGCGATCGTTGAGATTTTTTAGATGCGCGTACCACGCAAAAGTCATGAACACGTTGGATGCCACTAAAAGGAGTGTGGTTCTCACGACGACGGGCATGTCAGTTTTGCCTCCGAAAGGGCTGAGATCGTGGGCACAATGATATCCTATTGCTGAAAACAAGGCACCGAGCCGGCTAAAATTCGGGAGCGATGGAAGGGATTGAATCGCTCATGTTTCGAGCTTTTTGAGCTCGGTGAGAAGAAAGTCGCGGCTGGGAATTTCCTGGCCGTCTTTGAAGCGGATGTGATACGGTTTACCCGATGTGCCTGAAGCGCTCGCAACTCTATCGATAAAGTCGCGGGCTGTTTTCACGTCACTGTCGTTGGCCTTCCACTTCCCGCGCAGGAAACGGACCGCTGTGCCGACATTGTATTCCGTGCCGTTGCGAATAAATTTTGCGTCCTTCAGATTGCTCACCCGGCTAATGAGCGTTTCGATCTTTTCTTTTTCAGGTTCGGGTGCGGTTTGAGCTTGCAATATGGACCAGCCAAGGAGCAAAACCAACAAACAAGCCAGGGTTTTGAGATTTTGATGTGTCATGAAGCAGCCCGCCGATTAAATGCTAGCAGGGAAGAACCGGTGGTTTCCAGTCCTGCGATCAAAGTTCAAATGTAAGTGCGCGTCTCGTTCCGGGTTTGTCCTAGCGGTGGATCCGGTCTCACCCGCCGAGATTCCCCAGCGCGGCAAATTAGCACCGGAGGCCGCTATTTTGCTCCCTTGCGTATCATTTCAATAACTTGATCTGTGGTTCTGACCCGGGCCATCCGCGGAAACACTGTGTTCATGAACGCCGCCATGGAATCTTCATGGGAATTGTTGCACGCGTCACGGACAATGATGACATTGTAGTCGCGGTCGCGCGCGGAATAAACGGTGGAAGCGACGCCGACATCGACAGCGCCGCCGGAGATGATGAGCGTATCGATCCCGCGCGAGCGAAGCGCCAGGTCGAAGTAAGTCCCGTGAAACGTGCTCCAGCGGTACTTGGGAATGATGTAGTCTTCCGGCTGCGGCGCGATTTCGTCGATCACTCCTTGCTCCCAGCTTCCCTCGACCGCTCCGTGCACCGTCGGGTTGCACTCACCGCCGGGCCAGGAGCGAAGCCGCATATCGGTGTCGGTGATGATCATGCTGCGGCTCTTGCCGTCTGGGCGATGATTGGCCATGGCATAGAAGATCGGCATAGGCGCCCTGCGCGCCGCATCCATGAGGCGAACGGCGTTATCGACCACCGGCTTCATTCTCTTCTGTGTATCCGCCGAAGCGCCGAGATAATAGATGTTCAGCATGTCGAAAAAGAGCAAGCCCGTTTGTTTAACATCGAGATCATTGACGTTCATGGATGAGGCCTCATAAAAGATTGGAGTAATGGAGTGATGGAGTATTGGAGTAATGGTTTCGGAAAATACACTCGCTCAGGTTAGTTTGCCGGGTCAGTTAATATAGCTGCGAGCGCACTCGATCTCCCACCAGTTACGGTTGAGATCGCAGAGCAGAAACGACTGACCGGCGGAGCTTGACTGAATTTCGCTGAGGTCGCTAATGCCGAATCGCTGCGACGAGCTTCGCGCGAGCTTCAGCGAGCTTTGCCGGCGTTTGGAGAACGAGGCCCGCCTAATTTTCGATCCAGGCGATTTCCCACCAATTCCGATCGAGGTCGCAGAGCAAAAAAGATTGCCCTCCGGGAATATCCCTGACGGGCTCGATGGAGGTGGTGCCGAAGTCCTCGCTTCGCTCTTTCATTGCATGGTGCGCGTCAGCGAGAGCCTCCCGCGAGCGGACACCCACCGTGTAGCGCTGGAGCGGCGTCAGATAATGTTTGTTTTTCGGCGGCACTTCCAAACTTACGACGTACCATGGAAACGCGGGATGTTTGACGTCGTGAGGCCTAACCGTCGGCACATGGGTGATCACGTCGAGTCCCAGGCCTTCTTTGTAGAACTTCACCGACGCCGCCAGATTGGTGCACTCCATCGTGCCGTGGGTCATCGCCTGGGGAATGTAGCCGCAGCCGGGAAGTCTTTCTTCGGTGAGCTTGTTCTTCCACGGATAAGCGATGTGTTGGGGTAGGCCGGCTTTATGGCGGTTTTCGTAGGATTCGATCTCCCAATAATTGCCGCCCGGCTCAACGAAGAACATCGAATAGGAACCGTCGCGCT
>Ga0210114_1000174_pt1 | contig 16282 bp, 18 predicted proteins | sample MayberryNW_TuleA_FD_185524 | JGI IMG/M metagenome (GOLD analysis project Ga0210114, IMG submission 185524) | Wetland microbial communities from San Francisco Bay, California, USA, that impact long-term carbon sequestration - MayberryNW_TuleA_D2... | ecosystem: Environmental > Aquatic > Marine >...
CCGCGAAAAGGGGGCGTAGGTTTGACAAGGATCAATTGTCGCAGCCCCGGCGTCCTTAGCATGCCCCCTTCATGGACGTCGTCACCGCCCGGAATCTCTCCAAGACCTACCAGGCCGGCGCGGTGGCGGTGCCCGCCGTGCGCGAAGCGAGCTTCGCCATCGCGCGCGGCTCGCTGGTCGCCTTCGTAGGCCCCTCGGGCAGCGGCAAGAGCACGCTGCTCAACATGGTGGGCTGCCTGGACCATCCGAGCTCGGGGTCTTTGCAGGTATTAGGACAGGATGTAGCAAAGCTGGATCGGCGCGCCGCGGCCGACTTCCGCGGTGCGAACCTCGGCTTCATCTTCCAGGACTTCAACCTGATCCCGGTGCTCACCGCGGCGGAGAACATCGAGTACCCGCTGCTCATGGTGCAGGATCGGCCGGCCGCGGAGCGCCGCGCGCGCGTCGCCGAGCTGCTCGAGGCGGTGGGCATGGCGGAGCAGGCCGCGAAACGCCCCGACCAGCTCTCGGGCGGGCAGAAGCAGCGCGTGGCGGTGGCGCGTGCGCTCGCGACGCGCGCGAAGCTCGTGCTCGCCGACGAGCCCACGGCGAACCTCGACCACGACACCGCCTACCGGATCCTGGAATTGATGAAGAAGATGCGCGACGAGCAGGGCACCACGTTCGTCTTTTCCACGCACGACCCGAAGATCGTGGGCGAGGCCGAGGTGGTGCTCACGCTCGAGGACGGGCGCCTGGCGAACCATGGCTAAGATCCTTTCGCTCGCCGCGCGCAACCTCGCGCGCTACTGGCGGCGCACGCTGCTCACCTCGGGCCTGATCATCCTGGGCGTGGTGGCGGTGCTGCTGTTCGTCGCCGTCTCGGGCTCCTTCAAGAATCTGATCGTCGGCCAGATCACCGACTCGATGCTCGGCCACCTGCAGGTGCACCGCCGCGGCTACGTCGCCTCGATCGACAACCTGCCGCTCAACCTCAACATGAAGCCCGCGGCCGTGGCCCAGGCGGAGAAAGCGCTCGCCGCCGGCGACGCGGTCATCGCCTGGTCGCCGCGCCTCAAGTTCGGCGCCATGTTCAGCAACTTCACCGAGACCACGTCCATCCGCCTGAACGGCGTGCTGCCGGAGCGCGAAATGGCCGCCATGCCGATGCTCGCCGGAAGGCTGGTGCAGGGCAGCTCCGCGCAGGGGCTCCTCGAGCGCGGCAAGGTGCTGATCCCGGAGATCATCGCGCGCGGCATGAAGGTGAAGCCCGGCGACACCGTGGTGCTGGTGGCGACCAACCTCGACGGCTCGGTGAACGGCCAGAGCTTCGTCGTGCAGGGCGTGCTCGGCGACGTCACCGGCCCCGGGGGGCGCGACGGCTACGTGCATATCGACGACGCGCGCCAGCTCCTGCGCATGGCGGACGCCGAAGTGAGCGAGATCGCGGTGCGCCTGAAGAGCCTCGGCGCGCTGCCGGCCGCCCGGGCGCAGCTCGCGCAGGCGCTGGGCGGCGCGGGCGGGCTCGAAGTCCACGGCTGGGACCAGCTCTCGCCCTTCGCCAACATCGCGCGCATGATCGACCTGCTGGATGTGTTCATCCGCGTCATGCTGGTGGGTATCGTGCTGATCGCGGTGATGAACGTGATGATCATGGCGGTGTACGAGCGCATCCGCGAGATCGGCATGATCTCGGCGATCGGCACGCCGCCGCGGCGCATCCTCGCCCTGTTCCTCGCCGAGGGCGCGCTCCTCGGGGCGGCGGGCACCGCGATCGGCGTGGCGCTGAGCGTGGCGCTGGTCTACGCGCTCAACCTGTGGCCGGTGCACTTCCAGTTCGGACGCGACCAGCAGCTGGTGCTCGCTCCCGCGCTCGCCGCCGCCGATGCGATCATGATCGGCGCCATCGTCATCGTCATGGCGATCCTCGCCAGCCTGCAGCCCGCCTGGAAGGCGGCGCGCATGGACCCCATCACCGCCCTGAGACATGTCTAGAGCCCTCGCCGCCGCCGTCCTGATGTTCGCCGCGCCCTTCGCGCTCGCCCTCGACGGCGACGCGATCCTGCGCCAGGTGGACCGCAAGTTGAACCCCGAGTCCTACGAGATGTACAGGAAGCTCGTCAACATCGAGCCCGACGGCAGGAAGAAGGAGTTCGTGCTGTTCACGGTGAAGAAGGGGCGCGACAAGATGGTGGCCCTGTTTCTCGATCCGCCGAGCGAGAAGGGCCGCGCCACGCTGCGCCTCGGCGACAACATGTGGCTCTACATCCCGAACGTCGGCAAGCCGATCCGCATCACCAGCCTGCAGTCGGTGGTCGGCGGCGTGTTCAACAACGCCGACATCCTGAATCTCGACTACAGCGTCGAGTACGTGGTGGACAAGGCCGCCGAGGAAGGCAAGACCTATGTGCTCGAGCTGAAGGCGCGGAGCGGCGCGGTCGCCTACGACCGGCTGAAGATGCGCGTCGACCGCGCGAGCCTCACGCCGACCGAGATCGAGTGCTACGCCGCGAGCGGCCTGCTCATCAAGACGCTGCGCTTCAAGGACCTGAAGGACTTCGGCGGCGGGCTCAAGCGCCCGGCGACCATGGAAACCGACAGCCCGCTCTACAAGGACTACAAGTCGGTGATGCTCTACGGCAGCATCAAGGCGCGCACGCTGGCCGACGAGGTCTTCACGCTCGATTACCTGCCGCGCGCGGGCGAGCTGCGCTAGGGCCGTGCGCTTCGCCGCGGCGCTCGCCGGGGTCTGCCTTGCCGGCGCCGCGCTCGCGCAGGGCGGCGAGCAGTTCAGCTTCGACGCCGCGCAGTTCGAGAAGAAGCCCTACGAGCTGGGCGGCTTCCTGCAGGCCACCGGCGAGCGCCAGAAGCTCAATCGCGGGTCGGCGCTCTTCCCGCTGCAGTTTCCCGGGGTGAGCGACGCGTACAACGATCGCGGCATGGCCGCGGCGGAGCTCTCGGGAGTCTTCCGGCGCGACGCGTGGCGCGCGCAGTTCCTCGCGCACGCCGAGCACCTGCACGATCTGCGCACGGAGGGTGGCGAGGCGAAGTTCTACGAGGCCTACCTCGCGTGGCAGGCCGCCCCCGGACTGAGCGCGGAGGCGGGCAAGAAGACGCAGCGCTGGGGCAAGGGCTACGCCTGGAGCCCGGTGGCGTTCCTCGAGCGGCCGAAGGACCCCGAGGACCCGGAGCTCGCGCGCGAGGGCTTCTTCGCGCTCGCCGGCAGCTTCGTGCGCTCACCCGGCGGCGCGCTGCAGAACTATTCGTTCACGCCGCTCGTCGTGCCCAGCCATTCGGACCTGAACGGCGACTTCGGGGCGCAAGACCACTGGAACCCGGCGGCGAAGGTTTCGCTCCTTTACCGCGATACCGACATCGACTTCCTGTGGCTCGGCGAGGGCAGCCGCAGCGCGCGCTTCGGCTTCGACGTCTCACGCAACTTCGGCACCAATCTGGAGGTGCACGGGGAGTGGGCGCGAGTGAGCGACCCGGCATCCACGAGCTACCTGCTCGGCTTGCGCTACCTCACCGAGCGCGACACCACCTGGATCGCCGAGGTCTACCGCAACGGCGCGGGCCTGACGGAAGCGCAGTTCCGCGCGCGGCCGGTGGGGCGCCCGAACCCGATGCGCAACTACCTCTATCTGCGCGCCAGCCAGAAGGAGCCGTTCGACATCCTTTACTTCACGCCGAGCGCCACCGTCATCGCGAACGTCGACGACGGCAGCGCCTCGCTCATCGGCGAGCTGCTCTACACGGGCTTCAAGGACTTCGAGCTGCGCCTGCGCGCGGCCGCCAACCGCGGCGACCGCCTCAGCGAGTTCGGCGAAAAGCCGGTCGCGGCGCGCTACGAGCTCCGGCTGCGCTGGTACTTCTAAATGGGGACAGTCCCCATTTAGTTAGCTCAGTTCCTCGAGCATGCCGACGAGGTCGTCGGCGTGCTCTTCCTCCATCGCGAGGATGCCCTCGAGCATGCGCCGGGTGGTGGAGTCGTGCTCGCCGAGGTACTCGATCATCTCGCGGTAGCTGTCGATGGCGATGCGCTCGGCCACCAGGTCCTCCTTGATCATGTCGATCAGGTTCTCGCCCTCGACGTACTCGGCGTGCGCGCGCGAGGCGAGGCCCTCGGGGGAGAAGTCCGGCGCGCCCTGCAGCTGCACGATGCGCGCCGCGATCTGGTCGGCGTGCTGCTGCTCCTCGTTGGCATGCACCAGGAACTCGGCCGCGACCGAGTCGGCGTTGATCCCGGCGGCCATGAAATGGTGCCGGCGGTAGCGCAGCACGCAGATGATCTCGGTGGCGAGCGCCTCGTTCAGCAGCTTGATGACCGTCTTGCGGTCGGCGCGGTAGCTCTCGGTGACCGCGCCCTGCTCGATATGCTTGCGCGCGCGCGCGCGGATCGTCTTCACGTCGGTGAGGAAGGGCCGCTTCCTGGCTGCCATGTCGAATCTCCCGGAGGGTGTGCTCAGGGGGATATTGCACCTCAACCGGCGCGGGCTTGGGAAGTTGATTTACGCAATCCCGAGCATTTCCCTCGGCTATCGATGCTTTGACCTGCGTCAAATGCCGATTTCCCCCGCTGCCTAGCATTCCCCCGTGACGCTCACGGGGATGCCGCTCGCATGAACAACAGCGAAACGACCTACAACTACAAGGTGGTGCGCCAGTTCTCGATCATGACCGTGGTCTGGGGCTGCATCGGGATGCTGGTCGGCGTGATCATCGCCGCGCAGCTGCTGTGGCCCGAGCTCAATCTCGGCATTCCCTGGCTGTCCTACGGGCGCCTGCGGCCGCTGCACACCAACGCCGTGATCTTCGCCTTCGGCGGCAGCGCGCTCTTCGCCACCTCCTACTACGTCGTGCAGCGCACCTGCCACGCGCGCATCTTCTCCGACCGCCTGGCGGCCTTCACCTTCTGGGGCTGGCAGGCGGTGATCGTGCTCGCCGCGATCACGCTGCCCCTGGGCATCACCACCTCGAAGGAGTACGCCGAGCTCGAATGGCCGATCGACATCCTCATCGCCCTCGTCTGGGTGGCCTACGCCGTGGTCTTCTTCGGCACGATCTGGAAGCGCAAGGTCGCGCACATCTACGTCGCCAACTGGTTCTTCGGCGCCTACATCCTGACGATCGCGCTGCTGCACATCGTGAACAGCGCCGCCATGCCCGCGACCTTCTGGAAGTCCTACTCGGCCTACGCCGGCGCCCAGGACGCGATGGTGCAGTGGTGGTACGGGCACAACGCGGTGGGCTTTTTCCTCACCGCGGGCTTCCTCGGCATGATGTACTACTTCATCCCGAAGCAGGCGGGGCGGCCGATCTACTCCTACCGCCTGTCGGTGGTGCACTTCTGGGCGCTGATCTTCACCTACATGTGGGCGGGCCCGCACCACTTGCACTACACGGCGCTGCCCGACTGGGCGCAGTCGCTCGGCATGGTGTTTTCGCTCATCCTGCTGGCGCCGTCCTGGGGCGGGATGATCAACGGCATCATGACGCTCTCGGGCGCGTGGCACAAGCTGCGCACCGACCCGATCCTGAAGTTCCTCATCGTGTCGCTTTCGTTCTACGGCATGTCGACCTTCGAGGGGCCGATGATGTCGATCAAGACGGTGAACGCGCTCTCGCACTACACCGACTGGACCATCGGCCACGTGCATAGCGGCGCGCTCGGCTGGGTCGGGCTGGTGACCATGGGCTCGATGTACTACCTGATCCCGCGCCTGTTCGGCCGCACCGAGATGTACAGCGTGCGCCTGATCAACACCCACTTCTGGATCGCCACCATCGGCATCGTGCTGTACATCGCCGCGATGTGGATCGCCGGCGTGATGCAGGGCCTGATGTGGCGCGCGGTGAGCGACGACGGCACGCTCACTTATACGTTCGTAGAGAGCGTCAAGGCCACCTATCCGTTCTACGCCATCCGGCTGCTGGGCGGGGTGCTGTACCTCGCCGGCATGCTGGTGATGGCCTGGAACGTGCTGAAGACCGTGGGCGCGGGCAAGAGCGTCGAGGCGCCGATCCCGGCGCCGGCCATGGCGCACGCGTGACTAGAGGACCATCGAGATGACCCTCCCATTCACGATCGCCGACTTTCTGCAGGTGTTCGCCGCCTACAACGAGGCGATCTGGCCGCTGCAGATCCTCGCCTACCTGGGCGGCGCCGCCGTCATCGGCCTCATCGCCATCCGGTCGCGCCATGCCGGCGTCGTCGCGGCGGCGGTGCTCACCGCCATGTGGCTGTTGAACGGCATCGGCTACCACCTGGTGTTCTTCAGCGCGATCAATCGCGCGGCGCTGCTCTTCGGCGCGCTGTTCGTGGCGCAGGGCGTCCTGATCGGGTGGACCGGGCTGGCGCGGCGGCGGCTGCAGTTCGCGCTGCGCGCCGATGCCGCCACGGTCGTCGGCGCGACGGCCGTCGCCTACGCGATGGTCGTTTACCCGCTTCTCGGCTGGGCCTTCGGTCACGTGTACCCGGCATCGCCGGTATTCGGCGTGGCGCCCTGCCCGACGACGATCTTCACCTTCGGCATCCTGCTCCTCGCCCGGCCGGCAGCGCCCCTGTGGCTGTTCGTCGTTCCGGTGATCTGGTCCGCGATCGGCGGCAGCGCCGCGCTGCTGCTCGGCGTGCGGGAGGACTTCGGCCTGATCGCGGCCGGGATCGCCGCCATCCTGGCGCTGATGTTCCCGCGGCGCGGGCTCATGGAGAGGACGGCGACATGAAACTCACCCACGACATGATCGAGCGCAACCAGGCGCTGCTCATCGTCCTGGTGATCCTGGTGGTGGCGGTCGGCGGCCTGGTGGAGATCGTGCCGCTGTACTTCCAGAAGTACGTCACCGAGCCGGTGACGGGCCTGAAGCCGTATAGCGCGCTGCAGCTCACCGGCCGCGACGTCTACATCCGCGAAGGCTGCTACAACTGCCACTCGCAGATGGTGCGGCCGTTCCGCGCCGAGGTGGAGCGCTACGGCCCCTACTCGGTGGCGGGCGAGTTCGTCTACGACCGCCCGTTCCAGTGGGGCTCGAAGCGCACCGGCCCGGACCTGCACCGCGTCGGCGGGCGCTTCTCGGACGCCTGGCACCGGCTGCACCTGAACAACCCGCGCGACCTGGTGCCCGAATCGAACATGCCGGCCTATCCGTGGCTGGCGAAGAGCGCCGCGAACGCCGCCGACATCGGCGCCAAGATGCGCGCGCTGCGCCGGCTGGGCGTGCCGTATGCCGACGAGGAGATCGCGCGCGGGCCCGAGGACCTCAAGGGCAAGACCGAAATGGACGCGCTCATCGCCTACCTGCAGGTGCTCGGCACCGCGGGCCGCGCGGGCGCGCAATAGGGGAGGCCGCGTGGACATCAACCTGATCCGCAGCATCGTCACCGTCGCGGCCTTCGCCGCGTTCATCGGCATCGTGTGGTGGGCGTACGCGCCGGCGCACCGCGAGCGCATGGAGCGCATCGGGCGCAGCGTCCTGGAGGAGTGAGCGGTCCATGAACGAATTCACCAGCGGCTTCTGGGACCTCTACATCTCGATCATCACGCTCGTCTCGATCCTCGCCTGCGGCGTGCTGCTCGTCGCGCAGAGCAAGCGCCGCGTCGCCGGCGGGGAGACCCAGACCACCGGCCACACCTGGGACGAGGACCTGGGCGAGTACAACAACCCGCTGCCGCGCTGGTGGATGTGGCTGTTCTGGAGCACCATCGTCTTCGGCCTGGTGTACCTCGCGCTGTACCCGGGGCTGGGCAGCTACGCCGGCCTGTGGAAGTGGACCCAGGTGTCGCAGCTCGAGCAGGAGACGGCGCGCCACGAGGCGCAATTCGGCCCGATGTACGAGCGCTTCGCGAAGATGGACGTGGAGACGCTGGCGCGCACGCCGGAGGCGCTCGCCGTAGGCCAGAAGCTGTTCCTGAACAACTGCGCGCAATGCCACGCCTCGGATGCGGGCGGCTCGACCGGCTTTCCGAACCTCAGCGACCTCGAATGGCTGTGGGGCGGGACGCCGGAAGCGATCCGTACCTCGATCGCCGAAGGGCGCCTCGGCATCATGCCGCCGTGGGGGACGGTGCTCGGCGAGCAGGGCGTGAAGGATGCGGCGCACTACGTCATGTCGCTCTCGGGCATGCCCGCCGACAGCATCCGCGTCGCGCGCGGCAAGGAGATCTTCTCGAAGACCTGCATTGCGTGCCACGGCCCCGAAGGCAAGGGCAATACGGCGATGGGCGCGCCCAACCTCACCGACCGCGTCTGGCTGCACGGCGGCTCCGAGCCGCAGATCATCGAGACGATCTCCAGGGGCCGCAGCGACCAGATGCCCGCGCACAAGGACCTGCTGTCATCCGCCAAGATCCACCTGCTCACGGCGTACGTGTACTCGCTGTCGCGCAGCGATATCGCGCCGCACAGAAAGTGACCGCAGGGGCGAATCCCGGCGCGCCCGCGCAGTTCGTCGCGCAGGATCTCTACGAAGTCCGCAGGACCATCCACCCGCGCGCGGTGCACGGGTGGTTCGCGGCCTGGCGCTGGGCGCTGGTGTGGGCGACGCAGCTCGTGTTCTACGGCCTCGCCTGGCTGCCGTGGAACGGCCGCCAGGCGGTGCTGTTCGACATCGCGCACCGCAAGTTCTACGTCTTCGGGCAGGTGTTCTTCCCGCAGGACATCATCTACCTGACCGTCCTGCTGATCATCGCCGCGCTCGCGTTGTTCCTGTTCACCGCGGTCGCCGGACGCCTGTGGTGCGGCTATGCCTGCCCGCAGACCGTGTACACCGAGATCTTCCTCTGGGTGGAGAAGGCGATCGAGGGCGACCGCGTGGCGCGCATGCGGCTCGACGCCGCGCCGCTCACGCCGCGCAAGCTCGCGCTGCGGGCCGCCAAGCATGCCGTCTGGATCGCCGTCGCGCTGTGGACCGGCTTCACCTTCGTCGGCTACTTCACGCCCATCCGCGAGCTGTGGGATGCGGTGTGGGGCCTGAACACCGGCCCCTGGGAGACGTTCTGGGTGCTGTTCTACGGCTTCGCCACCTACGGCAACGCCGGCTGGATGCGCGAGCAGGTGTGCAAGCACATGTGTCCCTACGCGCGCTTCCAGAGCGCGATGTTCGACCCGGATACGCTGATCATCACCTACGACCGCGGGCGCGGCGAGCCGCGCGGCAAGAACGCGAGCAAGCGCCCGGGCAAGGGCCACTGCGTGGATTGCGGCATCTGCGTGCAGGTGTGCCCTACCGGCATCGACATCCGCGACGGGCTGCAGTACGAGTGCATCGGCTGCGCCGCGTGCATCGACGGCTGCGACCAGGTGATGGACAAGGTGGGCTTGCCGCGCGGCCTGATCCGCTACTCCACGCAGCACGCGATGGAGCGCAAGCTGACGCGCGGCGAGACCTGGCGGCGCGCGTTCCGCCCGCGCGTGCTCGCCTACAGCGCGGTGCTGTGGGCGATCGTGATCGCCGCGGGCGTCAGCCTGTGGCAGCGCGTGCCGCTCAAGGTGGACGTGATCCGCGACCGCGCGGCGATCTCGCGCCAGGTCGAGGGCGGCGAGGTGGAGAACGTTTACCGGCTGCAGATCATGAACGTCACCGAGGCGCCGCGGACGTACGCCATCCGCGTGGCGGGGCTGGAAGGCGTGGCGATTGCCGGCGCGGACCGGGTCGCGGTCGGGCCGGCGTCGAGCGCCGCGCTGCCGCTCAAGGTGCGCGGACGCGCGGCGCCGGGCACGCACCGCATAGAATTCCTGGTCGGCGCAGAGGGCGCGCCGGACGAGCGCGTAAGCGAAAAGTCGGTGTTTATCGTGCGTTAGGCGAGTGAAAGGACCGCAGCATGGACAGGCGCGTCGGCGAGATCATGAACAAGTCGGTATGGACGGTGCTCGAAAGCGATTCGCTGGAGAAGGTCGAGGCGCTGATGGCCCGCCATCACCTGTCCTCGGTTCCGGTCGTCGGCGAGCGCGGCGGCATCTTCGGCATCATCAGCAGCGCCGATGTGCTGCGCTTTCTCGAGCGGCGCGGCAACGCGCGCGCGACGCAGGCCTGGGAGCTGTGCACGTACCGCCCGATCGAAGTCGGCGCCACCGCCACGATGCGGGAAGTGGCGCAGCTCATGGTCGAGCACCGGATTCACCATGTGGTGGTGACGGACGGCCACCAGGTGGCCGGGTTCGTGTCTGCCCTGGATTTCGTGGAGCAGTATCTGCTGGGGACGGCGACGCCGTGAGGGCGACATGAGCAGTGCGCAGCGCATCAAGGTCTGGGACATCGGCGTGCGGCTGTTCCACTGGTCGCTGGCGGTGCTGTTCGCCGTCGCCTACGTCACGGGCGAAATGGAGGGCTCGGCGCACGCCGCCGCCGGCTACGCGGTGCTCGCGCTGCTCGTGTTGCGCGGCGTCTGGGGGCTGGCGGGCACGAAGCACGCGCGCTTCGCCGACTTCATCTACGGCCCGGCGGCCACCTGGCGCTACGCGAGATCGCTCCTCGCGCGGCGGCCGCTGCATTACCTCGGCCACAACCCCTTGGGCGGCTGGATGGTGATCGCGCTCCTGCTGACGCTGGCCGGCGCGTGCTGGACCGGGCTGGAAGCGTACGGTGCGCAGGGCCACGGGCCACTCGCCGGCCCGGACACGGCCCTCGTCGCCCCGGCGCTGGCGAACGGCGACGAATCGCGCGACCGGCGCGAGCGCAAGCCGCGCAAGGCGAAGGGCGACAAGTTCTGGGAAGAGATCCACGAGGCGCTTTCGCACCTGGCGCTGTTCCTCGTCGTGCTGCACATCGCGGGCGCGCTCGCGGCGAGCGTCCTGCACCGCGAGAATCTCGTCGAGGCGATGATCACGGGCTACAAGCGGCGTGACGGGCCGCCCGCATGAGCGGCGCACAGCGTCCCTGGTACCGCGAGCCCTGGCCCTGGCTGCTGATGGCGCCGCCCGCCGTGGCGGTGGTCGCGGGCCTTGCCACCGTGTGGATCGCGGCGGCGAGCGCCGACGGCCTCGTCGCGGAGGACTACTACAAGCAGGGCCTCGCGCTCAACCAGGTGCTCGCGCGCGAGAAGCGCGCGCGCGCGCTCGGCCTCGCGGCCGAGGTCGAGATGGCCGCGGGACGCATCCGCGTGCGGCTCGAGGGCGCGGCGCCGCCGGCGCTGTTCGTGCGCCTCGTGCACCGCACGCGCGCGGGCTACGACCAGCGGCTGCGCCTCGCGCGCGCGGGCGGCGCCTACGAAGCCGCGATGTCGCCCCTTGCGCCCGGCGGCTGGCGCGTGTCGATCGAGGACCCGCAGGGGCGCTGGCGCATCGTCCGGGAGGCGCGATGAAAAGAGCGATCTGGATCCTGTGGCCGTCGTTCATCGTCGGCGGCATCGGCGAGGTGCTGTTCTTCACGGTGTTCGACCCGCAGGAGCTGTTCCTGTTCGGCGAGCCGACGACGCTGAGCCGCATGGCGGTCTATACCGTCGGCTTCTTCCTGTGCTGGGCGTTCGCTGCCGCGTCGAGCGCCTTCACCTGCTTCCTGCAGCGCGGCGCGCGGGAGATCAACCGATGAAACGCCTGATGCTTGCCCTGACGTTCGCCGCCATGCCCGCCGCGGGCCAGGACGCCGCGCGCGGCAAGCTCCTCTACGAGACCCATTGCGGCGGCTGCCACTACGAGCGCGTGCACGAGCGCGCCCGGGACAGGACGGCGGTGCATACGCTCGCCCAACTGCGCGACCAGGTGGCGCAGCGCGCCGCGCAGACCGGCCGGCCGTTCACGCTCGAGGACCTCGCGGACGTCGCCGAGTATCTCAACCGCTCGCACTACGGGCTGACGAAATAGCCTTGCCGGCGGCATAGAGCGCCAGGTACTCGCGCGCCGGCCGCTCCCAGCCGTAGTCGCCGCGCATCGCGCGCTCGCGCATCGCGCCCCACGCATCGGGCTGGCGCGCGTACGTCTCCAGGCAGCGCGCCACCGCCGCCTCCAGGTCGTCCCCCGTGGGCGCCTCGAAGACGAAGCCGTTCACGCCGTCGGTCACCGTGTCGGCGAGCCCGCCGGTGCGGCGCACGATCGGCACCGCGCCGTAGCGCATCGCGATCTTGTGCGCGAGCCCGCAGGGCTCGTAGCGCGAGCCGTGCAGCAGCGCATCGGCACCGGCCTGCAGGCGGCGCTCTTCGTCTTCCGAGTAGCCGATGCGGATGCCCAGGCGGCCTGGGTACCGCGCCGCCAGCCGCTCGAAGCCCTGCTCGAGCGCGCGCTCGCCCGTGCCGAGCAGCGCGAATTGCAGGCGCGGGTGCCGCGCCAGCATCGCCGGCAGGCGCTCGAGCGTCACGTCCGCCATCTTCTGCCACGTGATGCGGCTGGCGAACGCGACGAGCGGCGCTGCGGCATCGGCGGGCAGGCCGAGCGCGCGCTGCAGCTCGGCCTTGCACGCGGCCTTGCCCTGCGGCGCGTCGGCCGAGAAGGGCGCGGCGATGCCGCCGGCGGTACGCGGGTCCCAGCGCCCGGTGTCGATGCCGTTCAGGATGCCGGCGAGGTCGCCCGCGCGCTCCGCGAACAGGCCCTCCATGCCGCAGCCGTACTCGGGCGTGCGCAGCTCGCGCGCGTAGGTCGGGCTCACCGTGCCGACGCGATCGGCGTAGCGAATGCCCGCCTTCAGAAACGACAGGCGGCCCCAGAACTCGATGCCCGCGGGCGTCAGCAGCTCCCGCGGCAGCGCGAGCGGCGCGGCGAGGTCGAGCGGGAAGTTGCCCTGGAACGCGGCGTTGTGGACGGTGAACAGCGTGCGCGGGCGCGCCGCGGACGCGCTGCGGCCGATCAGGAGCGGCGCGAGGCCCGTCGGCCAGTCGTGGCCATGCACGACGTCGGGCCGCCAGCCGAGGCGCGCCTCGCCGAGGGCGATGCGTGCGGCAGCGTGCGCGAGCAGCCCGAAGCGCAGCCAGTTGTCCGGCCAATCGGCGCCCTGCGCGTCCTGGTACGGGGTGCCCGGGCGCAGGTAGAGAGCGGGGCAGTCGAGCAGCCACGCCGGCAGTCCCGAGTCGGGCATGGTGCCTTCTACGAGGCGCAGCGCGGGCACGCCCAGCATCGCACCGAGATGGGCTGCGGTGCGCGGCGCGCGCAAGCCGTCGAGCGCCGCCTGGTACGCGGGCATGAGAAAGCGGACGTCGGCGCCGAGCCGCGCCAGCGCGGCCGCCAGGCCGGCGCACACGTCGGCCAGCCCGCCGGTCTTGGCGAGCGGGTAGATCTCCGCGGAAACGATGAGTACGCGCAGTCGCAGCCATTGGAGCCGATACCGGCCCGGCGCGGCTTGCGCTACGTCAAGGTTGCGCCGCGGCGCGCCCGCCGCGCTACAGCCAGAGCATCAGCCCCGGCTCGAACGGATGCGCGAGCAGCTCGTGGCTCGGGTAGGCGCGCAGCCGGTACTCGCTGCGGCCGGAGAGCTGCGGCGCGAAGTCCAGCGCGTACAGGTGCTCGCCGGAATCGGCGAGCGGCGCGCGCGGCTCGAGCCGGTGCCGCGCCGCCGGCGCCGCCGCCCCGGGCCGCTGCATCACCACCTCGACCGCCAGGTCCTCGGGCGCCAGGCCGTTCAGCTTCGCCGCCACCGCCACCTGCCAGCGCTCGCCGAACGCGACGCGCGCGGGCGGCTCGCCGACGCGGCGCAAGGCGACCCCGGGCCACGCCGCGCGCACCCGGTCCTGCCACGCGGCGAGCTCGCGCGCCGCGGCGAACCCGTCGGCCCCGGTGCGCCGCCCGCGCGCCGCGGCCGGCAGGTAGAGCTTCTCGACGTACTCCTCGAGCATGCGCATCGAGTTGAAGCGCGGCGCCACCGTGGCCATGGACTCCTTCGCCATCGCCACCCAGCCGGGCGAGTAGCCGGCGTCCGAGCGCGCGTAGTACAGCGGCACCACCTGATCCTGCAGGAGCTCGTAGAGCGTGCGCGCCTCCTCGGCGTCACGGCGCTCGGCGTCGAGCGCGGGCGAGGCGGGCTTGATCGCCCAGCCGTTGCGGCCGTCGTAGGCCTCGCTCCACCAGCCGTCGGTCACCGAGAGGTTGATGACGCCGTTCATCGCCGCCTTCATGCCCGAAGTGCCGCAGGCTTCCAGCGGATGCACGGGGTTGTTGAGCCACACGTCGACGCCCGCCACCAGGCGCCGCGCGAGGCGCAGGTCGTAGCCTTCGACCAGCAGGACGCGGGACTCGAACTCGGGCATGCGCGAGACCTCGACGATGCGGCGCAGCAGCGCCTGGCCGGGCTCGTCGGCCGGGTGCGCCTTGCCGGTGAACAGGAACACCACCGAGTGCCCGGCCCGGCAGGCGATCTGGCGCAGCCAGTCGAGGTCCTGGAACAGCAGCGTCGCGCGCTTGTAGGTGGCGAAGCGCCGCCCGAAGCCGATGGTGAGCACGTCCGGCCGCGCCGGATCGGCGAGGCGCAGCATGCGCTCGAGGTGCGCCTCCGAGCCCTGGTTGCGCGCGTGCTGCCGCGCCACGCGAAAGCGCACGATATGCAGCATCTGCGCCTTGAGCGCCTGGTGCACGTTCCAGAAGTCCGCATCCGGTATGGCGCGCACGGCGTTCCAGCATTCGGCCTCGTACAGGCGGTTCGGCCAGTCCGCGCCCAGGCAGCGGCCGAAGAGGTCGTGCCAGGCGTCGGACAGGTAGGTCGGCAGGTGAACGCCGTTGGTGATGGAGACGAGCGGGTTCTCCGCGGGCTCGATCTGCGGCCAGAGCCCCGCGAGCATGCGTTGCGAGACGCCGGTGTGGATGCGCGACACGCCGTTGCGCGCGCGCGAGGTGCGCACCGCGAGCGCGGTCATGTTGAAGTCGCGGTTGCCGTCCGCCGCGCCGAGCGCGAGCGCCTCGTCCAGGTGCGGGCGCAGCTCGGGGAACGCGCTGCGCGCGTATTCGCGCACCACCTCGTCGGGAAACGCATCGTGCCCGGCGGGTACCGCCGTGTGCGTGGTGAACACGGCGTTCGCCGCCACCGCTTCGCGGGCGGCGGCGAGCGGCACGCCCGCGGCCACCAGGCGCCGCATGCGCTCGAGCGACAGGAACGCCGGGTGCCCCTCGTTCATGTGCCAGCAGCCGGGCTCGATGCCGAGCGCCTCGAGCGCGCGCGCGCCGCCCACGCCGAGCACGATCTCCTGCTCGAGGCGCACGCCGCGGTCGCCTTCGTAGAGCCGGTGCGCGATATCGCGATGGGTGTCGCGGTTCTCCTCCAGGTCGGTGTCGAGCAGGTACAGCGACACGTGCCCGACGCGCGCGCGCCACACCTTGACCTGCACGGGTCCGCCCGGCAGGTCCACGCCCACGCGCACTTCGCCGCCGTCGGCGCGCCGCGCGGGCTCCACCGGCAGCAGCTCGAAATCGTTGTCGGTGTAGCGCGCGTGCTGGCGGCCGTCGAAGTCGATGGCCTGCTCGAAATAGCCCTGGCGGTAGAGCAGCCCCACGCCGACGAAGGGCAGGCGCAGGTCGCTCGCCGTCTTGCAGTGGTCGCCGGCGAGGATCCCCAGGCCGCCGGAGTAGATCGGCAGGCTCTCGTGCAGGCCGAACTCGGCGCAGAAATACGCCACCCGCTCGCCCGCGGCGAAGCGCGGGTCGGGCGCGGCCTGCCCGTGGTAGGCGTCGTAGGCGGCGAGCGCGGCGTCGTAGGCGGCGAGGAATTCCGCGTCGCGCGCCGCCGCGTCGAGGCGCTGCTGCGCGATGTTGTGCAGGAACGCCCTCGGCGCGTGGTTGATTTCGGTCCACAGCGCCGGGTCGAGGCGCGCGAACAGCGTGCGCGTGCCGCGGTGCCAGCTGTACCAGAGGTTGCCGGCCAGCTCTTCGAGGCGGCCGAGCCGCGCCGGCACCTGCGGGCGGACGTCGAGTCGGTAGGGGGTTCCGCGCACGGGGGGAGTCTAGCGTAAGCTCCCGCGGCGTGAAGCTCCGCTTTCTCGGCGCCGCCGGCGAGGTGACCGGTTCGTGCTACCTCGTCGACACCGGGGCGCTGCGCTTTCTCATCGAGTGCGGCATGCGCCAGGGCGGGCGGCAGGCGCGCGCCCTGAACCGGCGCTTCGACTTCGCGCCGCGCGACATCGCCTTCGTGCTGCTGTCGCACGCGCACATCGACCACTCGGGGCTCCTGCCGCGCCTCGTCGCCCAGGGCTTCGGCGGGCCGGTCCACGCGACGCGCGCCACCTGCGAGCTGCTCGGCGTGATGTTGCCGGACTCGGGCTACCTCCAGGAGAAGGAGGCCGAGCGCGCGGCACGCAAGCGAAAGCGCGCCGAGGAGAAGCGGCGCCGCGAGGCGGAAAAGGCGGCGGCGAAGTCGGCCGTTCGGGCGGCGCCGTCGGGGCGCGCGCGGCGCTCG
>Ga0210114_1000175_pt1 | contig 16280 bp, 12 predicted proteins | sample MayberryNW_TuleA_FD_185524 | JGI IMG/M metagenome (GOLD analysis project Ga0210114, IMG submission 185524) | Wetland microbial communities from San Francisco Bay, California, USA, that impact long-term carbon sequestration - MayberryNW_TuleA_D2... | ecosystem: Environmental > Aquatic > Marine >...
TTTCACTTATAACCGATTTACTTAATGGTGTGGATACTACTGGGATTCCTGTTTTGTCAAGTAGTTTTAATAGCAGTTCTTGTATTCCATGACGTTGAATTTCTACACCTGCAACAATGACAGGTTTTGAGGATGATTTTATCATCTGAGCAGTTTCTTGTAGTGCCTCTTGGAGGGCTTTTTTGTTAGAGAAAATGTTAGAAATTCTGCAGGAATTTGGGGCTACTATTTTTTTATTCACCATGTCTCGTGGTAATTCTATATATCCGGGGATTTTGTATCTAAATACAGAAGATATAACTCTATTTATATCTGAAACAATAGTACTGGTATCGTTTAATACTGCTGTCGCCACTGTAACTTGCTTGAAAATTCTATGCTGGGTATCGTAGTCATTTACTATGTGATGAAGCATTGGAGATTGTTTTCTTTCATTTACACCTGGAGCTCCGCTAATTACGATAACAGGGGATTTTTCAGCAAATGCCTCAGCTACTGTGTTCAGAATTTTTAGACCTCCCACACAATATGTTATACAAACTGCACCTAGTCCCTGAATTCTGGCATATGCATCGGCTGCGAAACCTGCCCCTTGTTCATCACAAGTTGTTACTATCTGTATTTTACTTTTAGTTAAAAGATCATAAAAACCCAGAATATAATCTCCTGGAATTCCAAAAATATGTTTTACATTGTTATCATACAATTGTTTAATCAAATATCCTCCTACCGTAATTTGCCTCTTCATTGATTATCATTAGACTATTATTTTCAAAGGATATAAAATTAATTGAGTCTGAATAGATAGAGAGAATATATAGCATAAAAAGTATATTTGTGTGGCAAATTTAAGACTGATCTTATATTATTAATATTTCGATGTATTTATTTCTGATAATAGATTGTATTATAAAAAAATACTTAATTTGAGATAGTTGTTATTCCTTTTCGGTTTTACAATATTGTTTTATTATTTAAGTAATGCCAATCTCGTTTATTCTCAGATTTCTAAAAAGTATATTATAGTGCAAGAAATCATAGACCAACATGACAATATTAAAATCCAATTTACCTATGACGGTAAAAAAACTAAATAAAATATTTTAACAAATCTAAAATTTGGTGTCTGTATTTTATTTACAAATGAATCGTCTTACTTTTTCAGGTCTTGAAACCAATATCTTATACACATACACATTCCCATACATACATTACTTTTTTTGAACTATTTCTTATTTTAACGATTATAGAAAGATTTGTAAATATAAATTAACTTATATTTACCATAATTGATGCGAAAGGAAATACATTTATTTAATATATAGAACATTTAGAAATCTATATACAAAACTTTATAAAAAAATAATAAAAATTTAACTAATAATCAAAATATATCTATGACAATAAATTAAGTAATGCTGTTTTTAATTTATTATTACTTATAAATTGGATAAACATGTAATTAATTACTAACATGACAAACACAGAAGAAGAAAATAAAAAACATACCAGTACTGAAACAGAGAAATTTCTAGACCAACAAAAACAACAGATTTCAAATGCAACAGATAAATTCAATCAGAATATCAATGAATATCAAAAGACAAGTAATGAAATAATTGAGAAAAGTATCGATCCTACAGCCAAGTACCAACAACAAACAATTAACACATTCCAATCAATAACAACCAACTTTGTAGAATTACAAAAGAATCTTCTTGAAACTTACCAATCAGTAATATCAAGATTTTTAGACGTTACATCTAAATCTTATAGAAATAATTCTACATCACAACAAAAATATACAGATATTTACAACAAGACCAACCAAACTATTACAGACAATACAGTTACTGCTACAAACAGAATAAATGACGTTGTATTGGGATCTACAGAAACTTTTAATAAATCAATAGAAATTTCACAAAAATACTATAATGAATCAATTCAAAACTATTTTAACTTCCTCAAGAAAATAGAAGAATCTTCCAAACAATAAATATTTTTTTATTGTTTTAAGTTTGAAAATACAACTTGATAAGATTATTTAGTTACTACTTATTATATAATAATGATTAAATGACTAATTAATTAGGAAGAAAAAGAATTAATACAGCAACTAAACTAACAATAGTTCTTTTCATATTCCAAGAATTATAGTTATAAAGTTCTATCTTAAGATATGAGTAAGTAACATTTAATCAAGTTTCTTTTGGAAGATAATTATTATTTGAAAATATTTACTGCTTCTATTTATTCTAATTAGTTATAAAATATTGGAAACTTTCAATCTCACATATTATACAATGATTAGTTTCTAACAGCAGCATCTTTATTATAACATTACAATTCAAGTATTTAATTCTATTTTGATTCTGTTATAAATCTTTGAAGTTCGCGCTGTGAAATTATTCCGATGTATTCATCGTTCTCCTTTACCATCAACCTGCGAATATTGTTCGTAAGCATTACCTCTGCTGCCTCACCAAGACTTGCAGATGAATTTACAGATATCAAAGGAGTACTCATTATAATCTCTACTTTATTTTCTGGTTCCATCATTTCATTAGCTATAGATTTTAAGATGTCTCTCTCAGTTAAGATTCCTATTGGTTTACTATTTTAGGTGACAACAACCGCTTCAAATTCACCATGTACCATCTTCTTTATAGCCAATCTTATAGTATCGTCATTTTCTACAGTAATGAGACTTTTGTTCATTACATCTCTTACATTCATTATACCTGATTTCATGACCAGCCTCCATCTTGTAAGTAATATATTCTACACTAATTAGAATATCTACATATCAATAGTAGAAGTTAACTTGCTTTTATTTAATACCAAATTATTTTACTTCTTGATAATTCGCTTTACTATAATTAGCATTTATAGAAATCTAATTCATTCTTATAGATTCAGTTACTTATTCCACTTTATTAGTATATACCTAAGTTTTTTCTAATTATAGAAAATGTTTAAACAAGAAAATTGCTAAAATATTTCAAAAGTATATCAAAATTAATCTAATATATCATAACTACCTATAACATCTTTATAAGAAAATACAGTCACTTTTACTTTCTTATTTCCAATTTTTTTTGAAATTATTTCTTCTACTTTATTTATTATGTGAACAGGATAACCATCGATACTATCATATTCTTGAAAGACTTCATCATACGGTTCGACAAACCACCATTCGTGCTTTTCTTCATTAATTTCTATTTGGGATATTTTCAAAACTGTCATTTATTAGTTTTCAATTATTTACCAATACCATTTTATTTAAAATTTTAATTTTCGGACTGAAATAACCATTTATAAACTAAATTAGTTTCAAATATGAAAGAATTAAATAGATAAAAATAATCAAACTATAATCTATATAAAATGAATCAAGTTTAATTTATTTTAAATATTTAGCAACGGCTTTAAATTCTTGCTCTAATATTGGTCTTGAAATAATTTTGTGAGGAAAGCATTAGAAATTTACTATAAAGATATTGCTTGTGAAATAATTATCTTTATTATAAATTAATTTTTATCATGAACTTATCGAATCCAAAAGCGTATATTTCTAAAAAAGTACCGGAAATAGTTAAATTTGTTTCACATCATGTGAGGTATTACTAACTGTAACCTTAGTTAGACCCAATGTTATATATTATATAAATAATTTTAATTAATTATGGTTTGACAGAAATTATTTTAAAAGACGAAAACAATAATATTGACTCTATATTTAATACTCAAAGAATCCATGAAAACAATGAGTACAAGAAATAGTATTAGTTAAATTTTATAAACTGTAAAATTTTCCATTTAAATACAAAATTTTCAAAAATCAAAATACAACACTTAACATCAATTCACTTGATAACTATTTTGCTACCTACTAATTTATATAATTACCTTATTATATCTAATAACTATAAGTGAGTTTGAAAATGGGAAATAAACTTGAAGGAAAAATTGCAGTCATTACGGGAGGAAATAGTGGCATTGGCCTTGCTACTGCAAAGAGATTTGTCTCTGAGGGGGCAAATGTTTTCATTTTTGGTCGTCGTCAAAATGAGATAGATGCAGGCGTATCAGAGATCGGTAAAAACGTCATTGGTATTCAAGGTGATGTATCGAATCTCGCAGATTTGGATCGGTTGTTCGATGTAGTGAAGGATCAGAAATGCCATCTCGACATACTATTTGCCAATGCTGGTATTGCACAATTTGCACCATTGGGAGAAATTTCTGAGGAACACTTCGATAAAATATTTCGCATTAATGTGAAAGGACTTTTGTTTACTGTGCAAAAAGCACTTCCTATTTTAGTGGATGGTGGGTCGATCATTTTGAATGCTTCAATAGGTTCCTCCAAAGGAGTTGAGAAGTCTAGTGTTTATAGTGCGACCAAGGCTGCAGTACGTTCGTTTGCGCGAACGTGGACTGTCGATCTGAAAGATAGAAAGATTAGAGTCAACGCCATCAGTCCTGGACCGATCGACACACCGATCTTTAATAGCATAACGGAGAATGAGGAACAAAGCGAGTTATTCAAGAAAAACATCGTGAACGCAGTACCCATGAAGAGAATGGGTAGTCCAGACGAAGTTGCAAAGGTAGTCTCTTTTCTTGCATCGGATGAGAGCAGTTATATCACGGGTATCGAATTGTTCGTTGATGGAGGTTTGGCACAAATCTAGGATGTTAGAACCGTGCGTTGTTAATACTATTTTAGATCATCGTATAAATAGACAAAAGAATTGTATGCTTTACTGAGTGAATGAGTGAATTATTAGTTAAAATATGTATCTACTAAGATATATGTATATTCATTAATTCAAAATTTTTTGAATTTCAGTATAGTTGTATAAATAAATAATAAAACTATATGTCTAAATTACAGCTTTTTTTGTTATTTGAATAATATTATATTCGAATTAGGTTTCACCATTAAGTTATATTCCAATTCGAAAGAATTAAACCAACATTTTTAAATCACAAATTTATATTATTTCATGAAATAGATTGAATAGAAATTACTATTCTTGTTCTAATTATCTTATATTTGGAATTGTCATCTCCTTAGTTTTTACTCTTACTACTTTACAGAATAATCTCTCGGATAATGCATTTGGGGTTGAGAAAGAACCACCAATTGTCTATGACAAAAATCTACAAATAACTCAACTTACAGATGAATTACAATTTCCAACTGGTATAGACTTTTTAGGGGAAAATGATATTTTGGTAATTGAAAAGAATACAGGACAGGTTAAAAGAATACTTAATGGTGAAGTCTTGAATGAACCTGTTTTGGATGTAAATGTTGCTTCAGAAAGTGAGCGCGGATTATTAGGGATAGCTATATTGAATATAAAACAATCTAACGTGGCGAATGAGAAACCTACAGAAAATAATCTGAATAATGAAATAAAAGTATTTTTGTTTTATACAGAGACAAAGGATATTGATAATGGTGAAATCTTGGGAAATAGACTATACAAATACGATTTTATTGATGGAAAATTAGTCAACCCAAAACTGATATTAGATTTACCCTTTTTACCAGGACCATCACATAATGGTGGAGTTTTAGATTTAGGACCAGACAAAAATTTGTACATTGTAGTAGGAGACGTTAATCGTGAAGGCAATCTAGGTTACATGACTCTAGCCCAAAATATTGAAGATAGTAAAGTACCTGATGGGCGTGGAGGAGTACTACGTTTAACTGTAGATGGTAAGCCAGTTATGGATAATCATAGTTCCTCATTGGGAGATTCTGGCCTTTTAAATTTCTATTATGGATATGGAATAAGAAATAGTTTTGGCATTGGTTTTGATCCAGTAACCGGTATTTTGTGGGAAACAGAAAATGGGTCTAACTATGGAGATGAAATTAATGTAATTTTACCAGGATTCAATGGTGGTTGGAGACAGGTTTTGGGATTATCTGCAGAATACGAAAATTTCAAAAATAAAGAATTTGATAAAAACAAGTTAATTCTTTTTGATGGAAAAGGAACGTATTATGATCCTGTATTTACATGGGTAGATACTGTGGCTCCAACAGCAATTACATTTATAGATTCAAAAATTTTTGGTGAAGAATACGAAAATGATCTCTTAGTAGGCTCAGTAAAACAAGGCCGAATATTTCATTTTAATTTAAATGAAACGAGGACAGGATTAGATCTGTCATCAGAACAATTGAGAGATAAAATGGCAGATGTTGACGAAGAATTAGAACCAGTTACTTTAGGAAGAAATTTTGGAATAATTACTGATATAGAAATAAATCCGTACGATGGTAAAATTTATGTAGTTGATGGGCAGTCAAAGAATGGTAAGATTTTTCAAATATCAAAATAATCTTTCAACCATTAGGTAACCAATGTAGAAATTATATTCCCATAATCACAAACGATGATCTACATTCATTGATTTATATTCTAGACTTGTATTCTCAAATATAGGATTAGAAGCTTCAATCATTACAAATTATTTGATAACTTTCAATTTCGTTAAAACTTTATTCTTTATATCTAAAAAGTTATCATTTTCATTTCTAAATTTTACGGTCACATATAAAGATATTATATAGTTTAAATGCTTAATATATTTCGAGGAACAGTGTAGCTGTCTTGAGATGAATAATTTGGTGGTTCATATTTACATTATGTCATATCGATGTTTGTAATTTTTATCTTTCCTTTTTCATATTGAATTATCTATTTCTTTCTTTTCTAATACTCCATTTATATATCCTGTTTCAAGCATCAAAAGGGAATATAAAATATTAGCGACGTGTGTCTGTACTATAGATTCTAATGTGATATTATTCTCTTCAATGCTTTTTGTTTTTGTAATATATTCTACAATTGTTCTATTATTGTTGGAGATTTTAAATTTGAATGTTTCAAAAATTTCAATCTGGTTTCCTTTAGTTATTGTATAATAGCTAATCTCCTTATTTATTTTATCAGTTATAATTTTTCTGTCTATGCCTATAAAAAATTCAGGAAAAAGATATTCTAATCGTGTATCCTTTAAAGCTCGGTAAATTATATTGGAAGGAATTCGTAATGTAATAATTTTTGAAAGTATCGACATATTCTATATTTCTCATCAATTACTTGTTTACTTCTACCACACTAAAAGATCGTCACATTGACAATTGCATATTTTTTATTATTTTGTTGTTGTGCATTATTTGTCACATTAAAACACATTATTTATTGGTTGAAGCATTAGGTTCTATTCAATTTTAATATAAACTATTTTTTTAAAAAAAAAATTAATTATTGTTGTTAGCCTAGTAGACCATGAGTACTACATTTCCAGTCATTTATTTCCATGCCAAAATTACATTTGATCTCTGCTTGTGTAGTTTTTAATTTTTGAGATGAAGCTATGGAACTTTGAATTTCACTTTTGATTTTTTCATTTATTATTCCCTTATCTGCAAATGGATTTGCTAAAGTTGGCAATTTAGAGTCTGATTTACTTTTATGAGCTATAACATATCCTATAACAGGGGATTTATCAAAGTCCTTGATGATTGTTGATGTTATCAATACATTTGATTCTTTAAGTGCGGTAACACTTCCGGCTATAGTATATGTAGTATCGAATGTCCCGATTTGAGAGGACCCTGAAGATAATACATAAGAATTTGATGCATCTTTTGTTATGTGTATTGTATTAGATGACTGGGATTTTGTCTGTGTCTGAGTTGTTTCTGAGTAGGATTCTGTTACTCCTATTATAGATATACTACTCAAGGTCAATATACTTAATCCTGCTAGTATTACAAATATACTTAATAGATTTTTTATCATCGTTGAATATAAATAATTCTAATATTTAAATCCATATTTTAACCTAATTTTACCAAATATTGATAAAGAAATATAATATATCTGGTAATTAATTGGCATTCAATAAAATATGTTAGTAGTACAAGATACTCAACTATGTGCAATACGGCTTGAATTATTTTTGGCTATTTTAGCTGGATATGGAACAAATTTAACTTAAATTTTGAACTGTCTGAAAAATGAATTTATTTATACTTCATCAAATAATTACAGCTTTTGTTATTAATAGCTACTTACGATAGACCAAATGCGAAGATTTTTCCACTTGAATTTGCTCCGACATGATAAATTTTTTATGTAACTAAATTAAATATAAATTATATAAATATATTTAAGGATAAAGGTATAAGATTAAAAATAATGACAGTTTAAATCTTAAATTAGAAATAATTCAGATACTTTAATAATAGATCATGTAAGTATCGGTTTATAAAAATTTTAGGTAGAGAATGTGCATGAATATTTGTATCTGTGAACTGCTAGTCTGATACATTTTAAAAGGTATATGAATAGTAGTGGGTTTACTACTACTCAATATACTTTTTCATTATTTTCTTTTTCTATATTTATTTTTCTCTATTATTGTACTCCTGGATTCTGTTGTTGTTGAGTGAGCAGAGATTTCCATTCCTCAGGAAGATTCTGAACCCAACCATTGTAAACAATAGGTATAGGAAGAACACCCATTCCTCCTGTTCCATGCAATGCAGTAACTTTGTCATCTACCTGAGTTTCTGGTGAACCTATTAGACTAATTCGTCCTGCTACTTTTGCATCACTTGGATTACCATCGTTGTTGGGATCTCCATCAACTATTACTAGATCATTTGAAAATGAACTAGACACATATGCATAATATCCGCCATCCTTCTTTGCGCCAAAGTTTACTCCATGACATCCTGCACTACATGGTAAATCTTTGACCAATTCATCTGTTTCTGTATCAATTATTGTTATCGTACCACTTCCTGTGTTAGCTGTCACCAAATACTGTCCGTCCGGGCTGACTGGGGTCTGGATTGGTAGAAAACCAATGGGTCCGCTAATGTTTCCAGAAATAGGATCATAATTTTCCAATAGGCTTATTTTTTTGATCAATGTAGCATTGGCAGTATCTACTACGCTTACAGTACTATCAAAGAAGTCTGCAACATATGATTTGCTTCCATCTGGGGTCATTCCTACAGCAATAGGACTATGACCTGTCTTTACTTTTCCTGCAATTTTGTCTATCATCATGTCGTATATCGTCGCAGTACCTGTGAATTCATCTGGGGTTACCATATAACGATCATCTGCACTCATCCAATGTCCATGTGGATGAGATGGGTCTTGGCCAGGGAATTGCATCGGTATAATTTTCTTTATCGATTCACCTTTTGGACTAAGGAGAGCAACTCCTTGTTCTCCATGTAATGCTACCATAAGTTCATCTGATTTAGTACTTGTCATTACGTGCGATGGATCATGTCCTACCTCAATATTTTTGACAAGTTTACCTGTGTTTCTATCGAATATGGAGGTCTTGTTATCAAACCACTGTGTTGCATATATCAAATTCTGATCCTTATCCGACCACATATTATGAGCATTGTTCATATTAATCTCTGGCAGTGCAACTTTTTTTGTTATTTCCCATGTGGTAGCATTTACCGCACTGGCAGTACCTGGTTTTGTTTTGCTTGCAGTTTTTTCAAATTGGGTATCTATCCAAACTTCTCCTACTCCAGGAATATCTGGATTCTTTAATTTATCTAAACTCATATTTTGTCCATACCTTGATTCTAAAGTATCTTTTAGATTCACTACTGTACCATTAGTAATTCTTACGTCTACGTCAGGATAAGATACATGCCATGGATTTGATATGGAAGATGGAGATGATGATGATGATGATGATGATGATGATGAAGTATAATCTTGCCAGTTATGTGTAGCAGTAAACGTAAAGAATGCCTTTAATAGTCTTGTTGCAAGGTCACTGCTTGTTGGTACTGTAATACCGTTTATCAATGTAATCTCATCTCCAAGATCGAGACCTTCAGTAGAAGGGTCATCAGCTATAACAGCACCCAACATAAACGGATGTAATTTACAACCAAATACGTAAAGGCCAGGATGGTCAAGTTTTACTATACCTCCACCAGCATAAGCTGTTATCTCATCAAATGGCATATTCATGGCGCCTTTGGGATAAACAAAACTTGAAACGGTATGTACTCCACTTACATCAGACATCATAAAATTGACACTTCCTGTCTTGTTAATTACTGCAAGAGATTCTGTTCCTGTATTTGTTATATCTCCAGCTAAATTAGTAAACCATTTACCCGGTTGATCAGTAAGTTCAAATGCGGCAAAGTTCTTGTATGGTGAAGCACCTGCTTCACTTGGTATATTTACAATTGGATCTCCTGATACAACATTAAATGCTCCCATCATACCTGCTTCCATATGTGCGAATACATGACAATGATACTGCCAGTGTCCTGGACCCACTCCATCTCCTACATCAATTATAAAAGAATGAGTTTTTCCTGGAATTATCTGTTTTACATCTATTATGTTGTTGGTTCCAGGATCTAACCATCTATGTGCATGAAGATGAAATGTATGCTGATGATCTGTTGGATTACCTGCATGACCAACTCCTAGAATATGAAAACGTATTTTTTGGTCTACTACTCCAGTCAGAGTGGGATTTGTCCATAATGGGTTTTGTTTATAATTATCTTTATTATCAATTTCCATACCCCAAAATGTAGACCCGACCATGAACATGATAAAATCTTTATCTAGCTTGTTAAGAGGAAATTCTTGAATCTTACCTTTTATCAGACCTGTAGTAAGATTATTCTTTGGATTCACAATTACTGCTCCAAAGAGCCCATTCTCTCCATTTTTGCTATCATCAATATATAGAAAAGTTCCTGGTTTAGATGCTAAAAATTCTTCACTAGTGATGAGGTTGCCATCTTTATCTTTAATATTGACGTTCACAGAATCACCTTCAGTAAAAACTAATGCCGGACCAGGAATAGTAGCTAATTTGCTATATTTAGAAGTTAAATCTATATTATTACTACTGATGCTCGTCATATCAGAAGACGATGAAGGAGAACCATTGCTTTTAACATGGCTAATCATTTTATAAGCTGGTTGTCCAGTTGGTAAAGTAATAACTACCATTTCAATCTTGTGCATAGTATTGTTGCTAGTTTTATTATTAGGTGATGAGGATGAAAAATCATTATCTTCAGGTGATGATGAAGATATAGAATTCAAAGTGTGAAAAACTTCTTTTTTGTTATCTTTTATTATATTCTTATTGTTTTCTAAAGTTACAGATTCATTGTTCTCTTTTGATAGTTGTTGTTGTGCAGACGCTATCTCAACAACAGAAAGATTTAGTGCAAAGATAGGACCAGTGGCGACTAGTATTATCATAAAGAGAATTATGCAAGGCTTGAAGGATGATATTATTGTTGTATAGTTCGAATTAAAATTTTTTGTATTTCTATTATTTTTTCTCATCTTATTCACTTCCTACTAAATATATTTCTCCATTATTATCACCAGTCCCGTGCATTATTGGTGATGTTGCAGGAACACCCGTACTATTACCAGTAGCTTTACTATCACCACTACCTTGTATCTTGGGTAATGATCCAGGAATGCTTGAGGTATTAGCAGCAGCATTATCATCTGCAATCACTTGAAATTTACCTTTCATTCCTGAAAGTAGATGAGTAGGCATTTTATCATAATAAGATGTACTATTATTAGCACTAATAGTAAATACATGGTTTTCAAGTGGCCCTATGTTCTCAAAATTAGTTTTCTCATGGGTTCCAGGTTTCAGCCATTCAAAGCCGTCAATAACAAAATGATGAAAATCTGTACCAACGGATTGAATGTGAAATCTTACCAAATCATTTTTTGATGCTACTAATGTAGGGTTTACCCATAATGGTGTGTGTTTATTGTCATTGTTATTATCTATCTCTACACCCCAAAATGCATCATCAGTAACAAATAACACAAAATCTTTCTTTATATCTTCTACATTCACCTCTTTTGGAATTCCATTTACTAAAGCATCTACTTTCCCATTGGCAGGATTAACTATTACTGTAGAAAACAAACCATTGGTTTCTACACCATTCATGTTCATACCAGATGATCCTTTACCAAAGGTATGATCATGCCAAGGCCATGATCCTCTTGTTCCCTCTGCAGCAGTCCATACATATGTATATGAATCAGTGGGGGTAGCCCCTTGATCTGAAACTCTGTTTGACTTCTTTAACGATCCATCACTTGTAATCGTATAATGAACTCCATGGGTGTGAAGACTCACTGCTCCACGACCAATCTCATTAACTAACGTTAACCTTGCCTTATCACCTTCAGTCATTATTAATGTAGGACCGGGTATTGTTGGAAGATCGCTATATCTTGATGTAATATCTTTTGTCTGATTTTGTTTATCAATAATCTTGTATTCCAACATTTTATATGCAGTATGACCATCAGGTAACTCTACTGCAGCCATCTTGATTTCATGAAGTTTGGGAAATGGATTATCCGAAGAGGTCAAGTTATTTTGACTTGGTTGAGCGATAACAGGTATGATAATGAATAATTGATGGACAAAAACAAATCCAACAACTATTACAATCACTAATCGAACATTTTCTTTATAATTTAAGTTAAAAAGCATTATTCTTGTTATTTTTTTATGTCCCCTTTCATTTAAGGACTTTGTATATTCTGAGATTACAAGCAATTATTTGTAATTACTTGCAACCAGATGATACTATTAAAAATCAGAGTAAATTATTTTTAGTAACTTATATGATTAGGATAATAACGATTAAGCTGTTAAATACTATAATTTTGATTAAATTATGAAATACAATAATATAAAACTATGTTTGTGAATACTCTGAGGATTAATTTTGTAATTGTTGTTCATGTTACATATCATACAAACGATAAAAAAATTACTCATATTTTTGGATTAAAGATAAAATTTTATTATTCAATACCAGTACTTTTTTATTTTAAATAATATCTTAATTATAAATAATTATTTAGAGATCGATTAGATTCTTAATCCAGATTTTAGTTGTGTTTATAGAAAAAGATTTCATGAATTAGATAGTGGCAATAATATAAGAGTTTTAAAATTATAATTATTGCGATTTAACCAAGTTTTTTATATAAAAAAGACTAATAGATAATATGAAGAGAATTGAGATAATAATACCTCATGAACGTCTTGATAGAACTAATAATATACTTGAACAGTTTGATGTTGGTGGAATGTCTTTCTATCATATTAGCGGCAGAGGTAAAACAAAATGGAAGCCAATACCTGTTGGAAGAGGAGTTATAATGTATACTCCAAAATATGGTACAAGAACCAAAATTGAAGTTCTTGTTGCTGATTCTTTACTGGAAAAGATTATTCAACAATTATTAAATGAGCTCTCTACTGGCTCAGTCGCGGACGGAAAAATTTTTGTTTCTGAAGTTATTCAAGCCTATGATATAGGAACTAAAAATGAAAATGATTTAGCAATCTAAATATATTGTACTTTTTTATTTTACCATGGAATTATATATAATTGTATTATACTTGTAATTATAGAAAGTGTAATAAAGAGAAAGAAAATAATTATGAACTAATGTTTATAACAAAGTAAACAATACAGTAAATAAAATGCATTCATCTTCATCAAAAATTCAGAAAAAGAATTTAGATTCTTCACCTGATGATACTAGAGAATTTGAAAAAGGAAAAGTTGAGATTGTAAACTTTGGTGATATGACAATAGGACGTGCAATTTTTGAACCTGGTTGGAGTTGGAGTAAGTGTGTTAAACCTATAGTAAATACTAATAGTTGTCAAGCCCCACATACTCAATATGTTATTTCAGGACGTTTAAAAGTAGTTATGGATGATGGAACAGAGGAAGAATTTGGAGCAGGAGATGCTGCTATTATTCCTCCAGGACATGACGCGTGGGTTGTAGGAAACGAATCAGTTGTTGCAATCGATTTTACAGGATTAAAAAATTATGCAAAAAAAGAATAAATAAACTCTAATAAAATCGCCTTAATTTTTTTAAATTGTTTTAAAAAAATTATAATTATAAGATTACTAGATTTATAATACTTTTATATTTATATTGGTGAAGTGTGAAACAAATTTGACCTAGAATTATGATTTATATTAATTAAATATTGAAATTAATGACAATATTTAATTTGTTAAATAGATTACAACACATAAGACTTTCGAAAAATATAAAAGTTTCAGAACAGTAGTATTTATAATATGGATAATGACTTCTCAAATTATTTGATTGATGTTATTAACAAAAGTTCTTTATCACTCATGTTATCTATCGGTCATAGAACAAAATTATTTGATGTATTGTCTGTTCTTTCACCTTCAACAGTTGAAGAGATAGCATCAAAGTCAAAACTAAATGAAAGATACATTAAAGAATGGCTTGGAGCAATGGTAACTGGAAAAATCATTGAATATGATTCATTCACCAACAAATTTTGGCTTTCAAAAGAAAAGGCTCAATATTTGACTAGAGAAAATAACATATATAATTTTTCGGCATCTATGCAATGGATTCCCATATTATCTCAAGTCGAAGATGAAATTGTTGAATGCTTTATAAAAGGTGGTGGTGTTCCATACTCTTCATATAATCGATTTCATGAAGTTATGGCTGAGGAAAGTTTTCAAACAGTTGTAGTAGGACTAATTAAGTATATTTTGCCTTTGGTTCCAAATCTTATTACTGACCTTAAAAATGGAATTAGAGTTCTTGATATAGGATGTGGTAAAGGAAAAGCAGTCAATTTAATGGCACAGCATTTTCCAAAAAGCAATTTTTATGGTTACGATCTTTCAAATGAAGCTATTAGTGATGCTATAAAAGAAGCACAAGACATGAATAATTCAAATGTATCTTTTAAGATTCAGGATATTTTGAATTTAACATTAAACGATAAATTTGATTTAATTACTGCCTTTGATGCAATACATGATCAGCCAAAACCTGACTTGGTTTTAAAAAATATTTATAAATCTCTCTCAGATGATGGAGTCTTTCTTATGCAGGATATCCTTGCATCAACTCCATTGAAAGACAATATTTCACATCCATTAGGAACCTTCCTTTATACTATTTCTTGTCTTCATTGTATGAGTGTGTCATTATCCCAAAATGGTGCTGGTCTAGGTGCTATGTGGGGCAAAGAAAAAGCAATCTCTATGTTAAAAGAAGCAGGGTTTGAATATGTAGAAGTGAAAACATTATCCCATGATTTTCAAAACTATTATTATATTTGTCATATGAACAAATAAGATAATCATGATATATTTCTTAGTGATCTGAATGTATTGCTATCCAATTTCATTTTTTCTTTATTTTTTGTAATTGCGATATAACAGAGAATTATGAAAGTAATTTGAGTGATTTCTATTGATATGTCTATACTATTTGTAAGATACCCAGAGTTACGTATACAATAAACCACATTATAATTAAAATGGCTGTTCCACCTAGCAAAATATAATACCAAAAATTGCCTCATTTTTTTAGGTATGTTACAATCCAGAATACTTTTTTATTCCATATATATGCAATTTAATATGGTAATATAATATGTAGAGAAATTTAGGTTTTGCTCCTCTGATCACTTTTATTTTAATCACTCCCTTTTCAAATATACAAAATATTATTATACAAAAGTTCGACTTTGGTCTTTGGTCGACCGAAAAAATAGTTACTTCTTATACCTTATTTTATTAGATTAAAAATTAATATTGAAGCCTTCTCTCATCTTTATTGAAATAGCAATCTCTTGTTACTTCATATAATAACATATAGAGATATTGATAGCTATTAACCTATTATTTTATTAAATTATTTTAATTAATTTTTGGTTCACATTTTTATTCAGGGAATTCAATTAGAAAATTATGTACAAATATGGGATGAAATATAAGAAACAAATTTAACCTAAATATTAATTCTATTAAAAGAATGTAGCTTCATCAGAAACTAAAATTAAAAAATATTTTAAAATAAAATAAAAATTGATTAGGTTTAATAATTAAAAATTCCACATTGTATACTAGGTTTAAATTAGAACCTAGTGGCTCTAATGTGGATAATATTGTTGTTAGTATTTACGTGAATTTTCTTGATTAATTGATTGTATGAAATTGGTGTTTGTTTTTGCACAAGCCTTTAGATTATCACGTGTTTGTTCAAGTGCTGTATTGTAAATTCTAATATTTGATAGTAGAGCGTTATTTACTAGATTTGCAGTATTTAACAGGTAACTTGTAAAGTTATTTAC
>Ga0210114_1000176_pt1 | contig 16275 bp, 14 predicted proteins | sample MayberryNW_TuleA_FD_185524 | JGI IMG/M metagenome (GOLD analysis project Ga0210114, IMG submission 185524) | Wetland microbial communities from San Francisco Bay, California, USA, that impact long-term carbon sequestration - MayberryNW_TuleA_D2... | ecosystem: Environmental > Aquatic > Marine >...
TTTGAAATAATTGATGTTCAATTTTTTATTTTATCCTATATGCGACTTACACTAATTGTCAGACAGTTGGTTTTTCAAAATTGCCAAGTTAAAAAAATTTCATAGAATTGAGAATCAAACGCAATTTAATTTTATGTGTAACAATATTACACATGTTATGTTTAGTTCTTTTCAGAGAAATAAGAGAAATAGATTAATGTCTACAAAAATAGTATCATCAAAAAATGAAATATCATTTATCAGGAGAATTCAACGACATAGTTCTTCCTTTAGTGTTGTATTACCACAGTCCATTCAATTGAGGATCGACAATAGGTTTATTCCATTCACTATCGATTAACAAGAAATATTGGTTATCTTTTTGTTTTAGAAAAACAATATGAGCTTCTAAATTATCGCTTTGGATTATTCTTTATTTTTTTTCATTGTATGCTATATCTTTTACATTTTCCTTAGTAATTTGACATGTTTCCATCAACTCATGATAAACCGTAGGACTATACGAGATATCCATTGTAATTGCTGAAGGTTCAAGAGGTAATATTATTTTGTATGTGATAAAATCACGATAACAAAAATTACATTATAAATATGAACGCCATTTAAGAAACAACTAATATGCGAAAATCGCTATCCTATAAGTATATTTGTTGAAAAAGAGCATATAACCGAGGATAAAATGGGGTCGGCCGGATTTGAACCGGCGAACTCCAGCGCCCAAGGCTGGCATCATACCAAGCTAGACAACGACCCCTACTATCTTACTTTACATTTTTAAAGGTTTAATTTTAAGTTTGGGAAGATTTTCAATATTAATATGATTCTCTTTAACTAGTGTCACATCTTGTAATAACTTCTGTAAACGTTTCATGAGGTATAATAGTATGTTCAGATTGCGCAACCATCATCTTGTTTCCCTCTACCAGTGTAGGATAAGCATGAATATTTTTTTTCTTTTTAAGAATATCTAACATATATCTTGCATTCTTTTCATCGTAATTATCAATTACCCATCTCAAAGCAAATGGTAAGGATCTATATCTGTTCCAAATATCATTCAAAAAAATATCCATTTCTTTGTCCCTAGTGGGTTTTCTTGATATTATTGCAAAAATATTGGCAATTTTACCTTCGTAGACTATACCTATGCCTTCTTTCAATGTTACGAAAGGTTCAATAGCATAAGCTTGTCCTGATTCTAATAGAAAAGATCCAAATGAATTAATATTTGGAATAGATTTACCCGCATGAATGGTATAACGTTCTAGAGAATGACCACTCAAATTTTTAATGGGAATATAACCACTTTTAATTATTGAGTTTTCTATAGATTTACCTATATCACTCGATTTGGCTTTGTTCCTTGCAACTTTTAACGCTTCCTTTAATGCATTTTCTGATGCTTTTACTAAAGAATGATATTCATTATTATAACTAATGGTAACAGCGGTATCGGCGATGTAACCATCAACCTGTACACCTATATCAATTTTCAGTACATCGCCTTCTGCCACTATTTTTTGATCATTGGGTTCTGCCGTATAATGAGCAGCAATTTCATTTAAACTTACATTTACGGGAAAAGCAGGAGATCCACCATTTTCTCGTATTTGTTTTTCTATTTGTTCACAGATTTCGTATAACGTCATTCCTATGTAATCCTTATTTTTTGCCAATTCTCTTACAGAGCACGCGATCTTCCCTGCTCGTCGGTAACTCTCTATAAAATCCACAATAAACCTTTTATTGTAGAATATAAAATTGTTTTATACACCATTACTTTGATAGAACTAATATCTAGCTGAAACTATTAAAATTATTTACTTTAGGATGAATTAACTTTTAATAAAAATTGTTTTTATATTATTATTATTTTATAAAAAAGTGTAGTCAGATTGAATAATGAAGATAACATAAATAAGAAAATTGTAATGGTTACTTTATCCATGCCAGATGGAAAGCGATATGATATTCCCCTAGTAAGTAAAACATTTAGCACAGGTAGAGTAGGTTTTTATGCTCAAATTCCTTCAATGGTTTACAATAATGAAGTTTATGGAGGACAAATACAGGTATGGAAAAAAGGATCTAATCAAAATAAATAAATTGTTCTAAATATTTCCCTATATGGCGAATTTATTAAAAAAAAATAAATTTGTCAAAAAAACATTCCTAAGTTGTGAGCTTGGATAGCACAAATAGTTTATTCAAAATTGTATATATCATTCTTGATGGAATAGGAGATCTTCCTCATTCTTCAACTAATAATCGTACACCTTTAGAAGCAGCTACTACTCCAAACTTAGACTATTTAGCAACAAATGGAATTATGGGTGAAGTAATAACTGTTGGAAAAGGAATAGCTCCTCAGTCTGATATCGCAGTTTTTAATATGTTAGGTTATAATTTCAGGGATGTGCCATACGTAGGAAGAGGAATAGTTGAATCGATCGGGTGCGGGATAGAGTTGAAAACTGGAGATCTTGCTTTACGAGGAAATTTTGCTACCATAGATGAAAATCAGATAATAATAGATAGAAGGGCAGGTAGGTTAATCGAAAATGAAGAAGCTCGATCTCTATGTGATACATTAAACTCTTCAATATCATTAAAAGATCCTGATGCATCTGTTATTATTATTCCCACTATCGCCCATAGGGTTACAATAAGATTTAGACACAAAAAAATAGCGTTATCTAATCAAATAACAAATACAGACCCAGCTTACGATAAAGTAGATGGAATGGGTATTGCCAAGACTGATATATCAGAAATGAAAGTATTAAAGTCTATTCCACAAGATAATAATATTTCTTCTACAATATCTTCTGATTTGGTTAATGATTTTAGCAGCCAAGTGTATCTTATCTCAAAAAATCATGCTGTAAATAAATCTAGAGAAAAAAGAAATCTTAACGCTATGAACTCAATTTTGTTAAGAGATGCTGGAACCATAATCCCTAATTATGTACCAATTGAACAGAAATATGAAATGAAGGTTGCGTGCATAGTAGATATGCCTGTGGAGATTGGTATCTCTAAAATTTTAGGTATGGAAATAATTGAAGCAGGAAGTTTAAATGACTATGTAACCAAAGCAAAAGTTACAGCTCAGGAATTACAAAAATATGATATGATTTATGTTCATATTAAAGGTCCAGATGAATTTGGGCATGATGGTAATGCCCTCGGAAAAAAACAAAACATTGAAAAAATAGATAGTGATTTTTTTGGACCTCTTTTGAAGGAACTAGGATCTTCAAATGTTGTAATAGTTGTTTCGGGGGATCATTCAACTCCTTGTATAAAAAAAAGTCATACAGATGATCCTGTTCCGCTTCTCATATCAACTAAAATTTTAAAAAATACAAAAATTCAGAGATTTACAGAGTCATATGCTAAGACTGGAGTGATCGGAATGATAAGCGGATCAGATGTTCTACATAAAACTTTAGAAATTTTGAATGCAAAAAAATAACCTTGGAAAAATTATTTTTTTATTTAAAATTTTGAGCCAATAAGGTTATCTTTACATAATTCGCATACTTGTTCATCAATATTAGCCTCCATTTTATGATGAACATCACATATAATAAATGAATACCTCATAAAGTTGCATAATTCGACGAATTTAGCCATTGTGCTAGGAGTATATACACGATTTGCCACTAAGTCTTGAGCAATATCGTCGATTTTGCGCATAATCTCCAAAATGGATGAAAGTTTATTAATGAGGTCTGTATCACCTCTCGTTCCTCTAATATAATTACTAATAGCAGCCTGAGTAACCCCAAGGACTTTAGCCACGAATTCTTCCTTCATTTTATATTCAATAGTCAATTTTTTTGCCAATATAGCTCGTATCGCAGGAATTAAGGATTTAGCCTCTATTTCGGAAGGTAGTAACATCTAATTGTAATAGAAACAAAAATTATTTAAGTTTTCTTTAATTCAAATTTTCCCAAGAAAAAATTATTTACTAGAGTGTGAAAATGCATAAATACAACTTTTATTTTTTTTACATTATATGGTTATAAATAACCTCTTCGTATCTTCTACCGTATTTGTTAAAATGTGGAGATTAAAATGGTAATGAAAACAAAATTTGGGTTTACACAAGGTCTGAATGTTGCCAGATTAGGATTAGATGAGAGTCAAGTAATTACTGCGTGTCAGATGGCTGATAGACTAGATTTTGACTCCATTTGGGCAATGGATCACACAAATGTTCCTCAATGGAAAAATGCTATTGTGAATGATGCTTGGTTAATGCTTGCAGCAATAGGAGCTCTCACAACGAAGGTCGAATTAGGTACATGTGTTACCGATGCAATAAGACGCCATCCATCAACTATTGCCCTTAGTACTGTGACATTGGATAGATTAACTAATGGAAGAGGTATGTTGGGAATAGGTGCAGGTGAAGCCCAAAATGTAGTAGATTTTGGAATAGAATTTAGTAAACCTGTCACTAAATTAAAAGAACAACTTGAAGTAATAGAAAAACTTTTTCTCTCTGATCCAAGTAATAGAGTAGATTATAATGGACAATATTATAAATTAATTAATGCATGTTTACAAGCAAAAAGCATAAGAAAACCACGACCACCAATCTATATCGCTGCAGGTGCTCCAAAAACATTAGAATTATGTGCAAGATATGGTGATGGTTGGATTCCTATAGGATATACTCCTGAATTATTCAAAACTCATGCTAATGTAATTCATGAACATGCTAAAAATTTTGGTAGAGATCTTTCCCATTTTCAATTTGCAAATGATGTGGATGTCTATTTTGCTGATGATGGTGAGGATGCATGGAACAAGATGAAAAATGCAGTTAAAGTCAGTCTTTATAAGCCGGAGTTATTAAAAGTTCATAATATTTCTCAGGATTCTGAATTTGATTTTAGAAAATATTTCACAGAATATACAATGGATAAACCAGAAATGATGGAACAGATGAAAAAAGCAGCATTAAAAATTCCTGATAGCGTTGCAAGGACTGCTATAGGAGTAGGAAAGGCAGATGAAGTTATAGAAATGCTAGAACGTTTTATCAAGGCAGGAACTAATCATTTTATAATAAGATTTTGGGGAGATGGGTATTTCAAAAATATAGAATTATTTGGAAAGAAGGTTATTCCTTATTTTAGAGAACAAGAACAAAAATAATTATCTTCTTATTTTTTCTTTACTTGTTTAAATATAATCTTAGGGAACTTATTTAATAAAATAGTCTAAAATTTGAATATCATTTTTTTTCCTAGGAGTTGGTTCTTTAACTATTTTTTTGTTCCTATTTGGTTTATGCGATATAGGAATAGCATTATATCCCATACCGTTTAGTATCCTTGCAAATTCCGCTGCAAAACCATGGATTGTAAATATTTTTTTTGGATTGCATTTTTTTACTACCTGAATTAATTCGTTAAAATCACAGTGGTCACTCAAGGGGAGGGCGTAATCTAGTCCCATCATATACTTATAGCGTTGACTACACGCCCATCCACTAAATCCTATGGTTATTGTATTATATTTTTCTTTCATATATTTTAAAAATTTTGAATTTCCATTCATTAACGGAGCTAACATTATCCAGGGATATTTAGTATTAAATTTTTCATCTTTTTGTGCTTCTGTAAAGCAAGTTGTGCTTCTTAACGATATTCCCATATTGCGATATACTTTATTCATCACTTCTATACTATCATATGAAAAAAAAGGATCCCAATGGCCAAAAAAATTTGTTAACAATTGAGCTTTGCCTAATGGATATCCCATGAGAATAACGGGATGCCCTTTATCATATGCATCAGAGATTAGCTTATTTGCTTGATGAATTATTTCTTTATGATCGGGGAAACTATATTCAGGTCTTCCAAATGTAGACTCAATTATTAGAGTATCGACTTGAGGTATTTTTTTTGGTAGCTTAAGGAATGCTCGTTTTCTTATTGAGATGTCTCCTGTATAAAATATTTCATTAAAGGCTAGTAATCCTTTCGACCCTAATATGTGACCAGAATCTATCAATTCTAAATCTTTTTCTTCATATATTGTATTTGTAATTTCATAACCTCTTGCATTCGCTATAGCCTCGGTTTCTATTGAAGTAATAGTCTTGATTTTTGATTTATTTCTAGGTTTACGATAAACATGATCTGAATGAGCATGAGAAATAAATACAAAATCATTACTCTCAACTTTGGAGGGATCTAGTAAAATGCGAGTTTGATTATTCTCTAGTACCAAACCATAATCCATTGATCTGATTCGAGAGGTCATGACAAGGTATTCTGTATCATATATTTTAATTGTTTAGATTCTTCGCAATGGTTTATCAATTATTACTCTTTTGTCTTAATTATTTTATCTCCATGAACACAAACTTCAAAAGAAATGTGCATTAATGATCATTAGAAAAAATATCATGCTCAATATGGCTATATTGATTTCCGGGAGGGGGAGTAATATGAATGCCATCTTATCATCCCACGCACAATCAGAATTAAGAAATATACAACCCTGCGTCGTTATATCGAATAAAAAAGATGCACCTGGATTAAAAATTGCAAGGGAAAAATTCCATATACCAACAGAGGTACTCCTAGGCGATGGAAAGAAAGGCTGGGAATATGATAAAGAAATAGTTTCTGTATTAAAGAATTATGGAATTTTTCCATCAAATGGTATTATTTGTCTTGCCGGCTATATGCGAATATTGAGTAAAGAATTCGTTAGAAGATACAAATTTAGAATCCTTAATGTACATCCTTCATTGTTACCTTCTTTTAAGGGTCTCAATGCTCAAAAACAAGCATTTGATTACGGAGTGAAAATTTCTGGATGTACTGTTCACTTTATAGATGATGATGTAGATACTGGACCAATCATTATTCAAGAGAGTGTTCCGATTTATGAAAGTGATACTGAAGAAGATTTATCTAATCGTATACTAAAAATAGAACATAAGTTGTATCCTCTTGCAATAAAACTTTTTTCTGATGGTAAATTACAATTAGATGGGAGAAAAGTCCACCTATTGGAGAAATAATTTAATATATCTAAAAGTTGAGAATATTTATAATGTCTAATACTCTGTTGCCAAATGATTTTGAAACTAGCTATATTCTTAAGCTTCATTATTTTGTTCCTAGTGAAAGAAAATTATGGACTATTATTGGTAAAAATAATGAATATTGGGTAGATCCAGAATTAGATTATTGTTCATGTAAGCATTATTACTATAAAACACTTTCTGGAAAAGAAAAATGTCAACATTTAAAGAGTTTTAATGAATTACTAAAAAATAATAAATATGATAAAATAAAATTCTCTGATGACGAATATCTTAACTTTCTTAGTATGCTCATAAAAGATATTCTTAAAGTTTAAAAATAAATGAATGATGATTAGAACAATGCTTAATTCACTATTATAGATTTTAAAAAATTATATAGAAATATATCATATTTTAGATCACACTATTTGCAAATGAATATACTTATTGTAGGCTCGGGAGGAAGAGAACATGCCTTAGGATGGAAGTTATCGCAAAGCCAGTCTGTCGATAAGGTATATTATTGCCCCGGAAACGGAGGAACAATAAATAATTTATCTTATTCAATAACTGATTTTTCAAAGATAAAGTCTTTTGCAAAAAAAAATAACTGTATTGTGGTAGTAGGTCCTGAGGAACCATTAACAAAGGGAATAGTGAACGAACTATCAGAGAGAATAAGCATATTTGGCCCTTCCTCGGAAGCAGCAAGATTAGAGGCGAGTAAGTCTTTTGCAAAAAAATTCATGAAACAAAATAATATATCCACACCTGAATTTACTAGTTTTTCAGATCCTGAAAAAGCAAAAGATTTTGTGTATAATACAGATAAATCATTAGTAATAAAAGCGGATGGCCTTGCTGCAGGAAAAGGAGTGTTTGTATGTGAAAATAAAGAAGAGGCTCTTAATGCGATCGATTCCATAATGATTAAAAAAAATTTTGGCAATTCTGGAAATGTTATAGTAATTGAGGAACGTCTTTTTGGTAAAGAGGTTTCACTTATAGGAATTTCAGACGGTAATACTATTATTCCAATGGCTACAGCACAGGATCATAAACGAATTTATGATAACGATACTGGTCCAAATACTGGGGGCATGGGAAGCTTTTCACCATCCAAAATAATTCCAGATGATTCTTTCACTGATATAATAAATAAAATTATGAAAAAAACTATACATGCGATGAAAAAAAATAAAACTCCTTTTCAAGGTTTTCTATATGCTGGTTTGATGATTGAAAAAGATACTCAAAAACCATATGTGTTAGAATATAATGTTCGAATGGGTGACCCAGAATGTCAGCCAATAATGATGAGAATGAAATCTGATTTATTCGATTACATAAAGTGTTCAATAGCTGGAACTTTGCATACTTTACCTCCCCTTGAATGGTATGAAAAGCCAGCTGTTTGTGTAGTCATGGCTGAAAAAGGATACCCTTTTTCTTTTGAAAAAAGAAATGTGATCCAGGGATTGAATTCTTCTTTTGGGTACAATATTAAAATTTTTCATGCTGGAACATTACGCAATGATAAGGATGTCCTTACCTATGGAGGAAGAGTCTTAGGAGTCACAGCACTAGGAAAAGATCTCACTCATGCCAGATTAGAAGCATATGAAGCAGTAAAAAAAATACATTGGGGGAAAAATAGGGAATATTATCGCACAGATATTGGATTAAAGGGCTAAATAGAATTTACATAAACAGTTCTTTTTTCTGTAAATAACAGATCAACTGGAATATCATATTTTGTATGAGGTATTTTATTTATTATCTGATTTTCAAATGCCAATCCAATAATGTAGTTTACTTTCCTGCTCGAAAGAAATCGATCATAATATCCTTTTCCATAACCTATTCTATTTCCTTGCAAATCAAAAGCAATTCCAGGAATAATTAATAAATCCATTTCTTCTACAATGGAGTCAGATCTCACATTCTCTAATATTCCGTATTTTCCTTTTGTAAATTTTATTTCTTCTAAAGACTTTTCCATAATTCTAAAAAATGCAATTCTTTTCGAGTCAATAACTCTTGGTAAACCAATTGTTTTTTTTGTGGCTAATGAATGCCTAATTATTTCAAATGTTTTCACTTCTGATCTTATTGGATAGTATATTCCAATTGATTGGGCATTTTTGAATTCCTTTGTAGAAATGACCTTACGACTAATACTATTACTACTAAGTATAATTTCAGGTTCAGAAAGAGAATTTCTTATCCTTAAAATTTCCTGACGTATCTGATATTTTGATAAAATATTTTCTGTCATTACTTTTATTATCTTATAACTCTGCTGGCTGCCAGAACTGTATTTTTTAACAGCATAGCTATTGTCATAGGTCCAACACCACCAGGAACTGGAGTTATTCCTAAAACTTTTTTAGACACATTTTCATAATCTGCATCTCCAATTACCTTTCCATTTGCACGAGATATACCAATATCGATTACTATTGCATGATCTCTCACTAAATCAGCTGTGAGAGTAAATAACTTTCTGTTTCCTATTGCTGTAACTACTATGTCTGAATTTCTAATTTTTTCTTCAAGATTTTTTGTCTTAGAATGGCATATCGTAACTGTTGCATCTTCATCAAGCAATAATAATGCTAAAGGTTTTCCTACAAGAATACTTCGATTTATTACAATAGCATCTTTTCCTTTTAAATCAACATTGTAGTATTTGAGTAATTCCATTACTCCTTGTGGAGTACAAGGAATAAATGATGGTTTATTGTTTAATAATAAACCTGCATTGTAATAGGTTAAACCATCAATGTCTTTTTGAGGTTCGATCGTATTGATAACGTTGAATTGATTAATATGATCTGGGAGAGGTAATTGCATTAGGATTCCGTGAACTTTTTTATCCTCATTTAACGTTTTTATTAATTCAATCAGCTTCTTTTCGTTTATTGATGATTCCAATTTATTATCAGTTGTTTCTATACCAATCTCAGAACACGCTCTATGTTTATTTCTTATATATATAGCTGAGGCAGGATCATCTCCTACTAATACAGTGGACAAGCAAGGGTAAACACTTCTTTTCTTTAAATTCTGTATTTCTATAATTAACTCTTCTTTTATTTTTGAAGAAACTTCAACTCCACTTATTATCAACAATTTATAGAAAATTTGCTTATTTATAAAACCTATCAAATTAATAAACTACAAGATTGAGGTATTAAATTTATTATTTTATCTTTTGAACTTAAGTCAATACAAGAATTATAAAGTGAAAAATGATAAATAGAATATAACTGTAATATTGATGTGACTAAAGCAACTCCTATAAATTCTCATGCAGCCCTATTATTGGAATATATTGAGAAAGCAGGTGAGAAGAAAAAATTTTTAGTAATTTCTGATCTGCATTTAGGTTCAGAAACAGATTTAATAAATAAAGGTATAACTATTGATTCTAATTGGATCGCAAGAGATATTTTAAAAGAAATCGATGAATTGGAAGCTATACATTCATTTAATGGCATTATAATTTTGGGGGATCTAAAAAATTCTATAACACACATTACAAAAAATGAGTGGGAAACAATACCTATGTTCCTTAAACAGTTATCGTTAGATAAAGAAATATTTTTGATTCCAGGAAACCATGATGGAAATATAGATCTACTTGTACCTGAGTCAGTTACGGTTAGTAATTCTAGTGGCTTGATTTTTGATGATATATTGTTAATTCATGGACATACCATTCCTGAAAAAACAAAATCGAATATAAACAAAATTATTATGGGTCATATTCATCCTATTTTTAATAATTCTAATAGCGTTATTCATGGAAAGAGATTATGGATATATCTTAAAATAAAAAAAGAATCCATTTTTGGATTGAAAACAAAAGGTACTATTGAAATAATAATTGTTCCTACTTTTAACAAATATTTTTATTCATTACGTTATCCTAAAGAGTCTAGATCTATATCTCCATTAATTAGACAATTATTAAGAAAAGATGCGATACTTTCTGGATTATTGTTCACATTAGAAGGCTCGCTTATTAGTGAGATTCATGAAATTAAAAATATATTTTAATTAATTCCTTATTGATCTAACTTTAAGTATTTTTTAAGAGGTTCAATAGTAGGCGAATTGGTTTGTAACCATTGGAGAGTTTTTATAAAGGAGGATGCCGCCTCAAATGTAGTCATTACTGGAATTCCCATTTCTACAGCTTTTCTTCTTATGTAATATTCATCATTTAACATGTTTAGGTATTTTTCCATGGTAGAAGTAGAAGGGATGTTAATGATAAAATCTATTTTATGTTGATATAAAAGATCAATAATATTTGGCTTTCTTTCAGGTTCATTAATCTTATAAATTCTTTGAATATCTTTAATTCCTTTCATTTCAAAGAAGTCAGCTGTATGTTCTGTAGCCATTATTTTATAGTCCATGGATGTCATTAAAGATATAACTGGTAGTAATTTCTCCTTATTTTTCTGTCCTCCTATAGTAATTAATGAGGTTCCTCTCAGTGGTAAAGAATAACCTGCTGCTATATACGATTTACTTAGTGCATCATAAAAACTTGTTCCAAAACAAGCTACTTCCCCCGTAGACTGCATTTCAACACCAAGTACGATGTCTGCTCCTTCTAATTGCATAAAAGAAAATTGGGGGACCTTTATAGCAAAGCCACTTGTTTTCAGCCATAATTCTTCGTCGATATTAGGTAGAGGTTTATTCAACATCGCTCTTGCGGCTAAGTCAATAAGATTTACCCCTACGTATTTAGAAACAAAAGGCATCGATCTTGATGCCCGTATATTGGCCTCTATAACCAAGACTTCTTCATTTTTAACTAAAAATTGAATATTAAAAGGACCCAAAACATTCAATGCCCTTACGATTTTGTTTGAATAGTCTGTTATTGAATCCATTATACTTCTTGTTAATCTCCATGGAGGTATACACATCATTGCATCTCCTGAGTGAATACCAGCATTATCTATATGTTCAATTATAGAACCAATAATTATCTTACCTGCTGAACCAATACCATCGACTTCGATTTCAGAAGCATCCTGGTAAAATTTACTTATCACTATTGGATGATCTGGGCTTACCATAGTTGCATTTTCTATAAATTTCTCCAACTGTTTATCATTCCAAACTACTTTCATAGCTGCACCACTGAGAACGTATGAAGGTCTAACTAATACAGGATACTGGACTGAGTCAGAAAAAGTCTTTGCCTCTGCAAGATTAGTAAATTTTCTCCATGGAGGTTGTTTAATCTTTAACGAATCTAAAAGTTTTCCAAACTTTTCTCTATCTTCGGCTCTATCAACATCAGAACTCGGAGTTCCAATTATTTTTATACCATTCTTTGCCAACCTCTGTGTTAAATTGTTTGCAGTTTGCCCTCCAACACATGTAATTATACCATCTGAATCCTCTTTTTCATAAATATCCATAACCCTTTCTAAAGTAACTTCTTCAAAGTATAATCGATCTGAAACATCAAAATCTGTTGAAACGGTTTCAGGATTACAATTGATGAGTGAAACCTCATTGATACCATTATTTTTAAGACCCAGAACCATATTAACTGTTCCCCAATCAAATTCAACACTACTTCCAATCCTATACGGACCTGCTCCCAAAACTATTGCATTTTTACCTTTCTTTTTAATTTTTACATCGTCATAATCTCCACCATATGTAAGATAAAGATAATTTGTCTGGGCAGGCCACTCGGCAGCGAGGGTATCAATCTGTTTTATAACTGGTTGGACCCCAAAAGTTTTTCTAAGATGTCTCATTTGATTTTCATCTAAGTTAAGATAGTTAGATAATTGTTTATCGGAAAAACCTAATTTTTTAGCTTCTAGAATTATATTTTTTTGAAAGCTATTAGATGATTTTTTAAATTTTATTTCCATGTCTACAATATTTTTGATTTTGTTTAAAAACCAAGGATCTATACTAGATAATTCATTGATCCTTTCAATTGTCATCCCAGAATAAATTGCTTTAACTATATCCGATAAAATATTATCATTAGGATTCAAAAGAGAATATTCTATTTTTTCTAATTCTTGCATTGCTTTTTCATCTAAACTATTATCACCAACAATTCCAATTTTCCCAGTATCACACATTCTAACAGCTTTTTGAATTGCTTCCTCGAACGTTCTTCCTATAGCCATCACCTCACCGACTGATTTCATTGTCGTTCCTAGTCTAGTATTCACATTTTCAAATTTATTGAAATCCCATCTCGGCATTTTCACTACAATATAATCTAGGGATGGTTCAAACAAAGCTGTAGTTTTTTTAGTAACTTTATTAATTAGTTCATCTAAAGTATAACCAAGTCCCAATTTCGCAGCCATATAAGCTAGCGGATACCCTGTTGCTTTACTAGCTAAAGCAGATGATCTAGATAGTCGAGCATTTATTTCTATAGCACAATAATCTTCAGAAGTAGGATCAAGACCAAATTGAATATTACATTCACCTATTATTCCACATTCACTTGTAGCCCTCATTGCGGCTGAACGAAGCATATGGTATTCAAAATTATTAAGTGTCTGTGAAGGGGCTACTACTATATTGTCACCAGTATGTACTTTCATAGCCAACATATTTTCCATATTACAGACAATTATGTTATTTCCAATATGATCTCTCATTACCTCATATTCTATTTGTTTCCAATGACCAACATATTTTTCAATGAGTACTTGTTTACTCATACTTAGAGAAATACCCCTATTTACAATTTCTTGAAGCTCATATTCATTGTGAGCTACTCCTCCACCTTTTCCTCCTAAGGTATATGCAACCCTTACAATAACTGGATAACCAATGTTTTTTGCAACTTTTATTGCGTCTTCTACAGAATATGAGGGTGCGCTAGGTAATACTGGAACGTTACTTTTTTGCATCGCTTCTTTAAAGAGCTGTCTATCTTCTGTTCTCTCTATACCTTCGATTGGTGTTCCTAGAACTTTAGTCCCATATTTGTTTAATATCCCATCTTTGAATAACGTCGTTCCACAATTAAGAGCTGTTTGTCCTCCAAATGATAACATTATAGAGTCCGGTCTTTCTATTTCCAATATATTGGAAACATATTCTTTAGTAATAGGTAATAAGTATACTACATCAGAGAATCTAGTATCTGTTTGAATTGTAGCAATATTGGGGTTAATCAATATGGTCTTTATTTCATCTTCTTTAAGAGCTTTGAGACATTGAGAACCAGAGTAGTCAAATTAGCGGTTAGAATTCTAACTTTCGCCTGCTTCTCCGATTTTAATTGCACCACTACCTAATACTATAACTTTTTTTATATTTTCTCTCTTTGGAATTTTTTTCACCTCTTAACTTGATATTTAAGTTTATTTATTAGGTAATTTTTCTCTCATATTTAAATTAACAATTTCCTTAAATTTATCAAAAATATAATTACAATCATTGGGGCCTGGAGATGCTTCCGGATGAAATTGAACAGCAATAATTGGTTTACTTTTATGGATTATACCTTCTATGGTTTGATCATCTGGGTTATAAAACCAACGCTGAAAATCTGTAGAATTTATACTCAATGGATCAATCCCATAACCATGATTCTGACTAGTTATATAAGATAACCTATTTTCTTCATTAATGCATGATTTATTTTGTCCCCTGTGTCCATACTTTAGTTTATACGTATCTGCACCGCCTGCTAAGGCAAGTATTTGATTACCCAAACATATTCCCAATGTTGGTATAGATATATCTATCAGCTTTTTGGCGGTTTCAATTGTAGGTTTACACATTTTTGGATCACCTGGTCCATTACTTATTATAACTCCTACAGGTTTATACGATAAAATTTTTTCGTAAGTTGAATCCCAAGGAACCTGAACAACTTTGAAACCAATTTTTAATAGGTGTCTAATTATACTGTATTTAGTTCCAGTATCTAATAAGACTAAAACTTTGTTCTCAGTTTTACCATAAATTTTTACAAAATTGGAGCTGACTGACGACATAAAATTTTTTGTATTATAATATTCTACATTTATTATTTTCTTAAAGTCAATTTTATCTATGGGTTTCTCAGATACTCTTAAAACTCCCATCATAACACCTTTCTGACGAATTATTTTTGTTAATTCGCGCGTGTCAATACCATATATTCCTGGTATTTTTTCTTCATATAACCATTCATCTAATGTTTTTACACAGCTCCAGTGACTAGCCAGACTCGATAAAGAGTGAATAACAAGTCCTTTAGGTTGAATTTTTTCAGATTCAAAATATTTTGGGATTCCAAATTCATCAATAATATTCTTGTCAGGAACACCATAATTCCCTATTAAAGGATATGTCAAACTTAAGATCTGTCCGCTATAGGATGGGTCTGTCAAACTTTCAATATATCCAACCATGCCAGTATTAAATACAATTTCTCCAGCTGTTTGACTAGGATAACCAAATCCAATACCTGAAAATGATTTGCCATTTTCTAATAATAACTTTGCATGGAAACCAGTAAATTTAGGATATAGTATTGGAATTTTATGTCTTGATTAATAAAATTAAAACAAAATTTAAGTTTTGCTAAAAAAAAGATAATTGTAAAATGTTAAGTTTCGGTCCCTTCATTATCTTCATCCGTTATTAAATATTTTACCGAATCGATATCTTTTTGGCCATTTTCATCCATTACAATTAACTTGAATTCTAATACGTTTTCTTTTAAACTTTCTGGGATTGGAAATGAATAAATCATTGAATGGCTAGTGTTGATTTTTTCTTGTGAATTTCCTGTTTGTTTCCACAAATAATTAATCATTTTACCTTCTGGATCAAAACTAGAAGATGCATCTAAAACAATATTTTGATCACCGTTAATAACTTGATCCAAACCTGCATTAGCTATTGGTTTTTTATCATTGATTTTTGAAGTGTCCTCCTCTGTATTTATTCGAGTTTTTGACATAATTGAAGAATTTAATTCAGAAAACTGGGACATCAATTTATTATTTTCATTATCAATTGAATTTCCTATTATTTTATTACGAGTCAGTTCATTGGGTGACAGAACATTTGGTTTCTTGTAATAGATTTCACTAGTATCTTCCTCGCTGGTATTTCTACTGCTTTCATCATCCTCTTCCTCGCTGGTATTTCTACTGCTTTCATCATCCTCTTCCTCGCTGGTATTTCTACTGCTT
>Ga0210114_1000177_pt1 | contig 16269 bp, 15 predicted proteins | sample MayberryNW_TuleA_FD_185524 | JGI IMG/M metagenome (GOLD analysis project Ga0210114, IMG submission 185524) | Wetland microbial communities from San Francisco Bay, California, USA, that impact long-term carbon sequestration - MayberryNW_TuleA_D2... | ecosystem: Environmental > Aquatic > Marine >...
AAAGGAAGAATTCAAAGTGTTTTGGGTTCCGAGATTTATGGGAAGACTTTGCTTGTGATAGGATTGGGAGCCACTGGGACTGAAGTAGCAAGGAGAGCCACTACGTTTGGCATAAGGGTCCTTGCCCTTACAAAATTTCTTACAAGTGCTCTAACAGAATCATCATCGTCATCAGTAGTACAATAGTCACACTCGGATCCACACCAACGAGCATCTGAGACATCATATCAAGCTGCTAATATGAGGTCAAATTATAGGAACGGTGCTGTGAACACTAACTTGAATTCGAGGTTTGTAAATGAAATCCGTGGGACAGAAAAGCTGTTGGATTTAATTCCTGTTGCAGACTACGTATCACTTCATACCCCGCTCACGATGGAGACCAAAGCAATGATTGGATCTAGAGTTAGATCTTATGAAAAGATCTGCGTACCTTATTAACGTAGCAAGAGCTCAAATAGTTGATAGGGATTCCTTGTATAGATCTTTACCAAACAGATATTGCGGGTGCGGCCTTTGATGTATTCTGGCAGGAGCCCACCGATCCTGATGACAGATTACTAAAACTAGATAATTTTGTGTATCACCCCACATTACTGGATGGACCGCTGAATCTGTACTAGCCGAAGCAGCAATAATCGCAGAGAACTTATACAGACTCAAACAAGGCAAGCTATTACTTCCCTTAACGTTGTGAATCCAGATGCTGCCAATGCCTCAGTATTATCATAGTATTATCACTCAGCACCGCCATACAGTTGCTAGTACTGATATTCCGTCCTTATGTTGTTGTTAAACCCTAGTGCTCACTCAACAAAACAGGAAAGCATTTCAGATCACGAATATCAATTCCTTAACCTTGCTACTAATATGCCCGTTCCAATGAATTTCCAGTGTGACATTGTAGACATGTTCCACGATAATCACACAATTTAGTTATCATCTTTCCACATTTCACACATATACTCTCTAAGTGTCATGCATTTTTGGCTAATGGAAATCATGTGGCAAACGAATTCTTGCCATACAAGTTAAAATTCCATCATACCAATTAATATCCTTCAATGTCCTACTATTACTCTGTCTCTGCACCGCGAGATCTGATGATGATATTTCAATGCTTCCTATTGCATCAGAATACTTACCAGCTATCCTATCATAATTGGTGCTTTGAATTCAATTACGACATCATAGTCCTATGTCTTTTTGGTAATAATCCCTTTGGAGACGGGGCTGAAGAGACGAATCTGCTATTTTCTATGTATTAATATATCGCCAAACCAATATTCCGCAAATCGTTCATGTATTGTGTGTATATTTTGTGACATCATATCATCAGAAAGTAAGCTCTGTAGCAAATTTTGATTTTTCATTAACATTCTAAAAATGTCTTTGTCAGTAATTATGCCTACAATTTCACCTGTTTTTTCTTTATCAGCTATGACGGGCAATCTTCTTATATTTTTTGAGTACATAGTTTGGATTCCATCTCTCAGTGAACCATTCGAGTATATGGTGATCAATGGTTTGCTCATCAGTGCGCTCAATGGAGTGCTAAGGCGCCATGGCTCAAGTTTACCCAGAATAAGTACCACGTCTCTTTCAGTGATAATTCCTACTGCTCTTTTATCTCTTTCATTATCTACAACAATAACACTTCCAATATTGTTTTCATCCATCTTTTTGGATACAGAGAAAATATTCTGCTCTTCCGTATCTGTTATGATTTTGGTCGTCATAAAGCTGGATATGGATATTGAATCAATACTCATGTGACCATACCAATATTAGAATTCCTCACCTATCTCGCTTTCGGTTCTTCTTTATCCATGCGCTTCCTAAATAAGATAAGTAAGCAATGTTATAGGTTTCAACTTGATAGAATGAAGTGTTGTTACGACAACGCATTTATTTATGAGCCGATTTTAGTTATGATGCTTTGTCTTCATCAGCTGCTTCTAACTTTTCTAAAGGTACGTCCCTCATTCTTGTTCCCCACGACGGTTCTGAAATGTCAGAGAAAGCTCTTAGTAAGGCTGTAGAATTTGCCCAGGCGTTAAGGGCCAAGATCATTCTTCTACATATTATAGATGATAGGATTGTACCCCCAAGTGATACAATCGGCTTTGTGAGTGACGAACAACCTTCCCTTGAAATCGCTAAAACACAACTTATTAGAATTCTGAAGCAAGGCGCTGAACTTATGCTTAAGGATAGGATATCGAAGGTGAAACAAATGGGAATCGAAATTCGGTTTATGATGGGAGTTGGATCACCTGCGGACGAAATTGTCATTATTTCCGAATCTGAACATGTGGACCTAATTCTTATGGGAAGTCGACGTTTGAATGAGATATTCAAGAACATCGCCCTAGGCAGTGTAGCAAGAAGGGTCTCTGAAATTGCCAAATGCCCAGTCATGATAATTCATTGAGCATAACTTAAAACCAGGTAGGTTTTACTATCCTGTTTGGCAACTGATCTCAATCTTATCGGTAGAGTTATCGTAATCTTTACGGTTTAGTACCTGAGCTGTACTGATTTACATTTCAATGATTATTATTACCTAGTCCCAAAAAACTTGGTTGTATTGTGTCGTAACGAATATACGGATTAGTTCTTGCTGTGACAAAATATGTAAACATTTCTGTATTCTAATAGATGTGTAAGCCTAAGGTTTTATCAAAGACTTAAAAAGAAAAAGTCGGTACTATATAGACGCAAATTCATTTTCTAACAAATGAATGAGCTTTTTATGCGCTATCAATATTCTTTAACCGTTAGTCAGGTGCAAATAATGAGAGCTGGACCTGCATTAATAGCTATGCACTTTAAATCTTAAAAGAAGATCTTATATTATCTCCATTGTTAGCAAAGTATGTTACAATACACACTATTTTGTTATTGTGCTTGTGCCGTTTATGTCTAGATTTTTTTTTACTTTGAGTCCAACAAGTCAAGGCAATAGCACACAATTGAAAGGTAGAAATTGATACGGGTTACTTTGCTTATACATTTTGAGTATCATTCCCAACCGTCCAACGGCAAACATTCCCCTGATAATTTGCTATTTTACAATTATGATAGTGTATCCACCATAGTGAACGAGCTTAGATGACGTACTTCCTATTAGAAAACAATCAGATGATAGGTATTTGCCTCTACCTCCAACCACAATGGCATCCGAATTTTCGTCTCTTGCAATTTCTAATATTTTCTCGGCAACATCTGTTCCTTTGCCTTCAATCACATGCACCTGAGAAGATTTCAACCCTGAATCTTTTGCTTTAAATTGATATTTTTTGAGAATTCGTTGGCTGTCTTGTTCTAATTCGCTCACGACAGAGTGGCCGACAGTCCCATATTCTTCGATTATATGCGCTATGAGTAAACTGGATTCAAATTTCTTTGAAATAGCAACAGCAAAATTAAAAGCCTTTTTACCTCCTTCAGAATCATCAACGGCTACAAGGATTCTAGAAAGCATTCATTTGTAATGATTGTAGTTCGGTATATTTGTGTTATCTATAAATAAATCGGGTCTATGATAAATCTTATCATATTAGTCTATTTTTGATACAGTATCTTGCAATTACAAAATGATTAGATTGGAAAAAAGGCAAAAAAGCCGCTTTAAAGCAAAGATAAAAGCTTTCATATCATCTAGTTCATGATTGGGAGATACGTACAATTCCTACCCGTACCAAAGGGTATCCACTAGCAGTTCTGATGTATGGTTATCTAAGTTACTCCCTTTCAGTAATTTTATTGCAATTGTGGAATCGAACATCTGTGAACTGGTCTTGCCAACTTTATGAGAAGCTCTTCACTTTTTTCTCTTGGATAATGCCATGAAATGATCCATTAATAAATTGACGGCAAGTACCTTCTCCCACGTGCCCCCATTTGACATAATTTCTGCCTTCTCTAAAAGAGTAATATCATTTCGTTTTCCATTCCGCAATAAGGATGCGAAAGAATTATCTAAAATCATTTGTCCGTCATCTCCCATATGCATAACATATATGGACCAACTGGAGCGAGGTTTTTGTAGAATGCCTATCTTTAAATTAACTCAGCCCTAAAATTTAGCCCTAGTCAGGGGGATTCTCGAACGCAGAGCAATTGGCAAAACAAAAAAATTCCCTCTCCATATATTTTTATCCATTCAAAAGATCTGGCGAACCGATTCTGGTTATCTTCCCCACCTCTCTCCAAATAAATTCTCACTGAGTCTCTCTAAAAGATCCTTGTGACTTATGAATGACCGGTCAGCAAGGATCTCCGTCATGAAATCTTGATTATTGATTATAGCTTTGAATATATCCTTGTCAGTGACAATTCCAATCAGCGTATTGACCTTATTAGACGAATTTTCTTCACTCTTTTCAGCATGATGGCCTGGAGCTTTGATTACTACAAGTCTTCGGATGTTTTTTTGAAGCATAGTGTCCATCGAATCCCTAATTGTGCCATTTGGAAAAATCGTAATGAGTGGAGTACTCATTATCTTACTTGCAAATAATTCTAGTACAGAGGATCTATACGAAGCAGGGTCTAGTTTTAGCGCTATTTTGTTTACTATGTCCCTTTCAGTAATTATACCAACTGGTTCTGTTCCAGCCTTAGCCTCGGCTACATTTTCTGCTTCTTCTCTTCTTTTTGTAATGACAACGCTTCCTATATTGTTTTCCTGCATAATCTTACAAACCTCATAAAGACTTTGGTCTTCGTTGGCTGTCCTAACTTCTTTTGTCATAATAGATGAAATCGGTACCGTACCAAGAAAGTTACTACTGTTACCGTCATTTTTGCCCATACTCAATCAGATCTCCCACTGTCATCCCATATTCGATCGGTTATTATTGTTCCGATCTTCCTAAAAGATACTTATACTTAAATTTGCTTATGGCAGGTTTACAGTACCTCAAAACCACGGTGCTTCGATCAGGTTCTTGTGTATGTGCGAATCAGGGATCCGTCTTGGTCGCGGTACCCCTCGATCTAAGTTTTGAATACTGTCTATTCATGCATTGATAAACGGTATCTTCTCATTGACTGACACAAGTCACGGTAGGTACGCGGGATCCAAAAAGCAAGAGTTAGAGTCTTCTTTTCTTAACATTCTCTAATGATACCCACGTGTATCATCGTGAGTTTGATTATCATCGTTCTATAACTAGGTACTAGTTCGTAGTTGGTTTCCTATGGAAGAATGCAATGTCGTTATTCAAGCGATCATATGCCAGCTTGATTATCAGCTTCATCGCATCTATCACGTATCAAATCTTTTAAGAACTCTGCTCTGTATGACGACACAATGGTTTTATTTTAATCAGAAGAGAATACTAGGAATAGCTATTCTTGCGAGGTCATCTTTATTCATGGAATCTACTTCTGTGCTAATTTCCCGCAAAATCTCTATTGCTTTCTGTGATGCCCTTCTACATCCATCAACGAGGACCGTCGGATGGACATTCTTATTTATCAAATCTTCAGCTTTTTCAAGCAAAAATCCTGCAAGGACAGCAACAGATTTTGTGCCATGTCCAACTTTGTTATCAACAGATTTGGTTATCTCTACCAACATTTTTGCGGCTGGATGTTGCACTTCGATCTGTTTGACGATAGTCGCACCGTCATTGGTAATCGTTACGTCGCCGAGTGAATCGACGAGCATGTAAGAGTCTTCTCAACAAGCTAGCATATCCACACAGAGTATCAACAATTCAAACTCAGGATACACATATCTCGTGGATTTTTTTGGCTGGACCCTATGCATATAAGATTAAAAAACAAGTCAAGTTCGGTGACGTTCTTGATATCTCAACATTGGGCTTAAGAAAACAGTATTGCTACTAAAATAGTAGAAGGAGAATCTTTTATGGGCTTGGTAAAGTCAACCATGAAAGAGTCTGAACCTATGCATCCATGAGAAAACATATCCTTATTAGAAGAGGTTCCATTGGAGAATCAAATGGTTACTTAATCTTCTTTCCTTTTATACCAGACCTAATGAATCCAGGATATGATGTACTTGTTCATGGAGTTAATTGCCAAAACGAAAATATGACGAACACTTCCATAAACTGGTCTATAAATTAGCCAACCTACGCTTAGTCTATACTTTATTCCAATTCTAGCCCCCTTATTCGGTTTATTGTCGCCATAACTCGTGGCTGATCCTTTACTAGTTAGTTCGGGAACAAGATTACGATCTGCTTTTCAGCCAGTCTCCTACTTCTGGCCAGAGTTCTTTGTGGGCACTTTTACCTATCATAAGGCCAACATGCCCTGAATTATGTTCAATGAGTTTCTTGTCATAGCTTTCTGTCAATGCGGTGTTAAGTGCCTTACTAGAGCCGGGGGCCACTAAATCATCCTTCTTGGCAACTATATTAAGGAAGGGCATATTGATATTCTTCAAATCAACCAACATGCTGGAGTTGTTATTACTATGTTCTATTCTCATTCTATTTTTGATAAGTAAATTTTGTTTATAACATCGTTCTACGAATTCTCTGTATATCTCACCTATTATTGGAGGACTATCATATAGCCAAGTCTCAATCGCAAAGAATTCTGCTACCGACTCTAAACTACGAGGCTGTTCAAAAAAATGAAAATATTTATGACAATATTCAATAGGATTTCTGAGGATAAATGCGGCATTTAACATTATCCCAGGTAAATTCCCAAACGTATCTAGAAGATAATTCTCTCTCATGGCTTTAGCCCAAACAGCAAGCAATGAATCATCGAGCTCAAAATCCCCTGGTGTAGCAATAGTGATCAGATTCTTCACTTTTTCAGGATGAAGAGCAGAATAGATAATTGCAAGATCACCACCCCAACAATAACCTAATAAAGATACTTTCTCCGATTTCGTAATCTTTCTTATAAGATCAACAGACTTGTCCATATAATCATTAACGAAATGACCTATCGTCAGATTCTTATCGTATGCTGAAGGCGTCCCCCAATCTGTTGCAAAAATATCAAGCCCAGATTTCAATAAACTTCCAATTACACTCACTTCGGGCAAGAGGTCTAGAATGTAATGCCTATTTATAAAAGCGTAAACCACAAGTATAGGGATATTCTTTTGGTTTACCATTGATTCGCTCTCTTTTTCAGGAAAAGCAGATGTGGTTCTGGTTGACTTACCATTATTGTAGTGAAAAAGTGAGTAATTCTCTATTTCGCAGAGCTTCTCTGAGGGAGTACGAAATAGAGTATCTCTTATCGGTTCTATGAAGTCATTGTTCCAAACTGACGACCTATTGGACAGAACCTGATATGTCTTTCCTAGACCGATGCCCTTTGATAATTCTGAAAAGTCGCTAATAGTATCCGAAAGGGCTCCCATGAAATCTTTTTCTCTGAACCTTTCATCAATTGTCCTACGGGTTCTTCTCCGCAGAATTTTCTCTAGCTCATATATATTCGACCAGGACTTGCCATATTCTGAAACTGTATCCAGATATACTAAATAGGATTCAGCAAAGGCATTAAATAATCTCAGATTAAACTGACTTGAGCTCGATAATGAACGGGTGAAAGCATTACATATATCCGAGAACGAATCCAGATAAACAGAGGCGCCCTTATCGAGTCTATCCGAATTAAATCCTGTTTCACTCATAATCCATAACCAAAATTTTACTTTCTTTGTTGTTTTGTACTAAGTACGCTATTATAACCTTGGGATAGTAGCTTCATTGGACATCTTTAGGCTTCATCCTCGCTGTTTTGTTCCTAGAAATAGATTGATATATGATTTGGATAATTGCTGAAACAGAATCGATGGAGTGACAATTTCTTAAAATTTTTAGATGTTGTAACGATCGGTCCTTTTTATATTCAACCACTTTTTGAAATCAAATAATTCGAGGCCTACGGCCTCTTGCAGACTCTATATATCGAGCCCAGTTGAGCATAAGTGTTTTTAATGATTTGTATCCACTTTACCAAATATTTGCAATCGACAAAATAATAAAAAATAAAAGAAGAAGTAAACCGAATAGGAATTCGAAGCGCTATCTTTCAAGCAGCTATGGCTGCACTAACTCTTTCTTCAACTCATTGTAATTTTGATAGATTATTCTGTTTGCGATATTATCCACACTATTCTGGATTTATTATTCTGCCTTATGGCATACTGCTGAAGATATGGAAGACAAGCTTAACGGACCACAGCCATACCACTATCTGAAAGCAAGCGTAGTTTTTCTGTTTTATTGGACATTTGAATCTACAAACGGATAGCCTATAGGTAAGAAAGTAATGATCTAAAGACAACTAATCGTAATGGAACTAAGAGATAGAGAAAATGGTGGCTTTAACTGAAGTCGTCAAAGCATCCTTTCTTCTGATTAATGTGATAGTAGGACGGATATGATTCGGCAAAGAATCTTCAATAGATCAAGTAGTACCATAGTGATTGCGACAAAGACAGATATTGGTTCTTCAGACAGAAAAATAGGATACAAAGATTGAAATATTAATTATTAATTACAGGATGAGTTTCTTATTATCACGTCATCGTCGCGGTAAAATGACATCTCATATTCTCCAAAGTATTTTTGGCAAATAAGACAGCAATTAACGTGAATTCAGTCAAAATTAATCTATCTTGGCTTGTCATTAAAGGTTTTTTAAGCTATCTACTCCTGACGCCTTGACTCAATTTATGGAATCAATACCTATAATATATGACTCGATGTTATTATGGTATGTACCCGGTTTCAGTTCTGATGGTTTCTACTGAATACCCGCCTATGCCAGGAGGTGTCGGTCGGTATACTAGAAATTTGACTTTAGCATTAAAAAAATTGGGAATCGATGTATATATCGTATGCAATGAAAGAGGAGAAGGAAATTTTTTCGGTCTTGATTCATCAAATAAAGAGAATTCTAGAACTTTACTAAAAATAATCAACCAGATTAGACCTGACTTGGTACACATACAACTGGAACATGGTCTATACGGCCTTAATTTGGGCTCGATAAAAAAATTTCGTATGCAAACTAACATTGATCAATTCTATGCAAAATGTCAAACTCCAATTGTCACAACTTTTCATTCTGCTTACCCTATCGAACAGTGGATAAATTTAGTGCGATCAGATCACCTTACCAAATTTCGTCTATTAGATCTACCAATTGCACTATCAAGCCTTGCACTGAAATACGGGAACCGTATGCTTACTTATGAATTATTTAACAGAGCAAATAGAGAAAAAATGCTAAGGAGCGCAGCAAGTATAGCCTTTTCTGAGTATATGGCCAAAATGTTGTCAACCAGAAGTTACAGAGTCAATGTGATTTATCATGGGGCAGAACCCAGTTTGATGAATCAACCGAGTAAGGAAGTCGCAAAGTCGCATTACTCTTTGCCAATGGATAGAAGGATAGCTTTGGCCTTGGGTTTTGCAACCCATACTAAGGGTTGGGAGATACTAAAGGAAATGAAAATACCAGACAATTGGATTATACTGGTTAACCATTCAAGAAATCATTACAGTAATGAGAGTGATGTATCAATTTCTTTGCCTTTAAATAACAACAGCGGTGTCGGGGATCATCATCAAAATAGCCATGGACTATTGGAATTAAACCATGGCTTCCTACCTGATGACGCATTATCTCTATTGTTTTATGCATCAGACACAGTGATAATGCCATACAGCGTGGCATCTGGTTCAGGGGTGATGTTTGACGCCCTTGCTCATGGCCTCCCATTTATAGCCAGTGATCTGGGCTTTTTTAAAGAATTTGCAAGAAAAGGATTAGGGATTGCAGTAAAAAGAAAACCATTCGAACTCTCTGAAGCTCTCAAAATGCTGGAAAGTGACTATCATCATTACAAGAAAGAAGTTGAACGCTTTAAGAATAATCTGAGGTGGGATTCTGTTGCTAAGCAGCATATCGAGATCTATATGAGAGTATTGGCTAAGAGTCACGAGCATCGGAGTTTTGCTCCAGAGGCCGTGAGACGGAAAATCCTTTAGGCTCAGCTGGAGAGATTAAAATTGAACGGTGTGCTAAACACATATTTTGATCTCTTTTGATTAATTGAGATCATGAATGGCAAAGTATCTCAAAATATCATAGATATAACTGCCAACATTGATAATGATGATAATAATAGCGTAGTTACAAGACAAGATCTAAAAGTTGTAACAATATTTCCTACAAAGAATGAAGAATGCACAATTGAAAGTGTTGTAAATGTTGCATCAACAAGTAAATTCAACCCTGAAGTAATTGTTGTTGATGCATACTCCAGCGATAGTACAGCAAATTTAGCAAAAAAAGCAGGGGCGATTGTGATCCAGCAGCCAGAACAGATATTTCCAGGTAAAGGAAATGCAATGAAAGCAGGCTTAAGAGAGGCAGTGAGGAATCGCGCTGCTGACATTGCTTTATTTCTTGACGCAGACATAAGGAATCTATCGTCTGAGTGGATAGATAAGTTGGTCGAAGCTCTGCTACAAAATAACTGTGATATGTCAAGAGGATTCTATCAGAGACAACCCAGAGATGCCGCAGTTACAAAGCTTATTGCAAGACCAATGCTGAACATATTCTTTCCCGAGCTTTCACATTTTGAACAGCCCTTGAGCGGTGAAGTTTGCGCTAGAAGACAGATGTGGGAAAGATTGCTAAGCGTACCAGGTTCTCCAGATGGATGGGGCATAGACGTATGGTTTCTGATAGAGACAGCCATGCTAGGTTATCACAGTAAGGAGGTTTTCCTGGGAAGCAAGAATCATACTTCTTATGAAGATTACAAGGAAGATGTATCTAAACTAAGTAAAATGGCTGAACAGGTTGAGATAACAATAATCAGAGAAGCTATAAAGTATGGGAGAATCCATTTGCAAGGCAATGTCAAAGTGTAATGAGTGGTATCAAAAATTGTTGTTATAGTGTGAAGTTCCTTAATACTTCATTTGAACAGTGTGTTTTGGTTGTTATCGTGCTCCTGATGAATCTTGATAAACTAGTCTGCGTCGTCCTGACTAAATACGGTCTTGATGGTCAATTATGACTATGGTGTTGTCTTCATCATGGATGTACTTTCATGTGATGTCAAGGCGTCGTTATCTTGTTTTGCTTATATTCCATCGACCCACACTGGATTCAATAAATGAGTCACTTATTTGCTTGACTTCAGCGTAATATAATGCACCGAATGAAAGGGATTGATTGTGCAACTGTTCCAGTCGGTATAGAAGGATTCAGAGTGTTGTGGGCACAAGGAAAGATTGAATTTAACTGCATCATTAATTTGGCGCGGATTGGTTGAAGACAACAATAATCAAAGCAACATTCTAAGAAGACATACTAGGAATCCGATTCTTATTCCTGATGAACAAAATTGGTGGGAATCTGGAGATGTTTCCAACTGTGCAACCCTCTATGATGGACATAGGGTGCATATGCTTTATCGGAACATTGAAAGAAAGGCGAAATTGCCTAATAGATATTAAAGTATATTTTCGATGGTGTAAGATACAATAAAATAAAGTAATTCGTCAAGGATAAAATAGCCTGTACATGTCAAATTCAGAACGGGATATGAGAATTCCGATATTTGTTAAGATACTCAAATCAACTGTTGATGGTGCGACCAAGAGTAAAATACTCAAAGATGCAACTCCTCTGACTCATGAACAACTAAGGAGAATAACTGCAGAATTAGTAGACAAGGAACTTTTAAGGTACGTCGATGGGAAACGAGTTTATATTACCACCGACAAAGGGCATCAATTCCTGGATCAAAATAGGAATCTAGAAGACGCGGAATAAGGCAAAAGTGCCCTGCAATTTCAGTGTCGTGGGTCTGCTGCGCAAAACTAACAACGTAGGGCATGAGCCCGCTATAAAGAACGCTACAATAAGATGCACTCACACGTATAGGCCCCTTCTCTGTCTTTCTTATGACAGGTGATGTGCTTGTGCTCGTATTTTACATATTCAAGATATCACAACTATCCCCCTGCCGATACTACTTCAAATATCCCTTGCAGCGTTAGTGCTTTAACTGAAAGGGCTGAGAATTGCAGCATGATAAAAGGTTGAATATATGATGATTATTCATTAATGGATACTCTTCATTATTCATTCAGGTATTTGGACACTGCATTAACGGTTGTTCTTTGAATTTGATGGACGTTTGTATGTTGGCTAAGATGTTACGAGCATCAACTTTCAATATAAAGTCTAAGGGACAATTATAGCCCTTCCCCTTATGTTACCAGCTTTGAGAAGATCAATTGCCTTATTTATTTCCTGCAAAGAAAACCTGTTTAATCTATGTTTCAGTTTATGGTTTACTGCTAGTTCAATGACCTCACATAGTTCATTATAATTTCCCCACAGTGATCCATAGATTTTGTACTCATTAATTACAAGTGGCAGGAGGGGCGCTTGAATCAGTTTACCGAACAAACCAACAACAACGAGTGCCCCACCTTTGTTTAATATTCGGAGAGAGTCGTATATGGTATTCTCAGCTCCGACACAATCAACAATCACGTCTACTCCTTTTCCGTTTGTAATTTTTGATACTTCCCCTTTCAATTTTGAAGAATTTGATTTTGACTCCACTGATGATGAGATTTTCAATACATGATCAGCTCCTATTTGTTTCGCAAGCTCCAACTTCTCATCTTTTGTGTCTAGGGCGATAACTTTTGCCGATTGTCCCAATATCTTGGCATATTGTATAGCATAATATCCTAAACCTCCTATACCCAGTACCGCTACGCTCTTACCTGGACCTAGTATACTTCTAACCTTCTTAATTGCCCTGTACGTGGTTAGGCCAGCGTCTGTTAGTGGAGCAATTTCTTCCAACATGTTTAATCCGCTTTTGACTCCTCGGCTTCTGCTATCGATCCCATTGATCTTAACTAGAAATCTATAAGAATCAACAACTATTTGCTCCGCAAAGCCGCCATTAGTCATTATCCCAGGCCAGTTTGCATAAGAACAAGATTGCTCATCACCACCCTTACAGTAGGTGCACATTCCGCAGCCCCAACCACCAAAAACCGCTACCGCATCACCATTTTTCAAGAACTGTTGAGGTACTGAATTTCCAATCTCTTCTATGCGTCCAACTATTTCATGTCCTGGCGTAATAGGTAAATTAAGAGGGATTGATTTCTTCCAATCACCGTTCATCAAGTGAAGGTCACTATGGCATAACCCACAAGCTTTCACCTTGACAATCACTTGATGACCATGCGATAGACTAGGTGGAGGAATATCCTCTATTACCAATGGCTCTCCATAGTTATGAATTCTTGCTGATTGCATATCGGTGTCAATATAATTACGATTACTTTAAATTCTTATCTTGAAGTATGCAATATGACGTGGCCCGCCGCAAGGTGTAAAGAAGTCTAGATAGTCGTTCCCTTATTTGATTTACAACAATATGCCAATACATCACCCACACGTACACCGCTTAATTACTTGTGTTCACATGAACAGAAATTAACTTTTCTCGGTCCAGCAAATTGGTCAGACTTTTGGCATATTACTCCTGAAAATAGTAATTTAACAATAGATCAAGAATAATTACAATATGATTACATAACGTGATACCATATTTAAGTAGTGAGTCAAACCTCTCTCTATTGATTAGTCATTTATATGTCGATCATGTTGCACGTTTCCTTATCATAGACAATGAGGCGAACTATAACTTCAGGAACTACTAACATCATAAAGTATGTTATTTCAAATTATTGCATTTTGGGGATGCATACCTGAAACTGCCAAGGGTTGCATAGATATGACAAACGCCTCCAGTACGTATCTAAGTATTGCTTTGGGAGCTCTGCTTGGCGTTGCAATAGCTTAGTGGATCTATAAAATACAGAAAAAAACTGCAATGAAACAGGATGAGACTCTCAGACGGATTAACGAGCTGGAGGAGAGTCACTATAAAGTCTTGAAATCAATACAATTTGTTCAGAGACATCAGGACAGACTTCTTAGGGAAATACTTAATTTGGACAGGAAGATTGATGCCGTGACCGAGAAGGAAAAAAGATGATTCTAGCTGGTAATCTTACCGGCAAAGATAATGATACATAAACGGTATCTATCCTAGTTTGGTCGCTATGGGACTTGGGCAAATCTCAAGAATAGCCAAGCAACCCCAATTGTCACTAACAAGTAGGCGACTGTAATCGGCTACACAAGTGACCTACGGATTGATGCCAATCCTCTTAACACAAAAAATGAATAGTGGAAATTCTGCATATACACGTTGTATGTTGAACGAGAAACCGAACGTTATTGTAATCATAGTCGTTGTAATAAGAACAAATGTAACGACAATCATGGTACTCAATTATCAGATGACTTCTGCATCATTAGATGATAATCATGATGATGATGAGTCAATATCGCCGAACTATATAGAAGGATACGGAATAGGAATGGTGCATGGAAGAGAGGATAACAGAGGTGGTAACGAACATAATGATAGATCTCTTCCAGGGGACAATGATATCCTGTGGTGCATAGGATATGAAATAGGTTACAATGATGGTTATTATGGTAGTTCTAGGGCTTACAGAAATAAATAGATAGAGACACTTGAAGTAGACCTACACCTAAAATTCTTCAGATAATTTAGATTCTCTTGCATAATTTGAATCAGGCAATAAATCGAGTTACTGGTGGAGCGACTGATGGATCAGTCAATTGAAGAGTGATATGTCAGACGATAAAAATTTGGAGAAATAGGAAAGAGAGATATTGTAACTAGCATCACTCTCCCCATGACACTTTATCCTGATTAGCATAACATATGTAGGGAGACACAGGACTCTTAAACTAGTGGGTTGTTCTAGAAAACCTTACTCTATGACAAATTTTTTTCGTTCGACTTCTACTAACGGTAAGATCTTTTCTACTATTATTTGATGAGATCTATTGGTCGAATTTTGTTCTCTTTGAATCATTAAAAGCATATAGTAATCATTGTTTATTGGCACAGTTGCTCTGTCTACATTCTTGTATCTGCCGAAAGCATAAATCACTTTACCTATTTTGGGTTCGAACTCTATCCTTTTCTTGTGCCTGGTTATTGATTGAGATGCATATTCTTCGTTTTCTTCGTCAGTTAACAAGGGTGTAACATGGTCCTTGTGCTCTACATTAAGGAGAACCCCAAACTTGTTCATGATCCCGACATGTATTATCGAATCATCAAGATTCAAGATATCTTTTGTAAATGAATAAAGAAAGTCGTATTCTACTATGATCTTTCGCCATCCCATATCGTAATAAGGCCAAATATAACCATTAATCTGAACCTTCTTCCATTTGTCTTTTTCTAGTAGTTGGGATAACCTTTTCCATAATTATTTTGTCGACGTCATTTTCTTCTATGTCTATGGCGACAAGTAGATAGTATTTTCGATTAATCGGAATTATTGCCCTATTCACGCTTTCATATTTTACTAGCGCGTATTCTAATTCTCCGAGCTTGGGCTCAAATTTTAGCCTCTTCCTGTGTCGGTCCATAGTATGTGAAGCATAGTCCTCATTTTCCTCCTTTGTTAGAAAGGGTTTCAAACCTTCTCTATATTTTTCGCTAATCTGAATCCCGTCTTCATTAGTAATACCTACCCATCTAATTGATTTGTTTAAACCTAGCAGTTCATTTTCAAGTGCCCCTAGGAAGTCATTATTGGTTATCATCGTTCTTCACTATCGTTTCTCCGTGAATGCTCATAACTAATTCCTTGTACTAATTCATATCTTATTTCCTTTGTGTTTGATCTGCGATTGCGAGAAGATACATTTTCACTAATTATTAGGATGGAAAAACTTTACACCTTCTGAAATCGTTCCTTCAGTGGGAGGAAATTTGCAGGATCTGAAGACTAGAGGGGGCACATAGGATGACAAAATAAACTATATCAACTTTCAATGATATACCGTTTCTGTGAACATAGTGATCTTGTCCCACGGTTATGGTCTAAAAGAGATCTTTGCTGAGGAATTGTCTAAAATCGGATTGCAAGCCACCTTGGTAGACTACAAAAAACCTATTTTGCCACAAATCTCAGAAGCTGAGATCTTGATAAATGGCCTAGGAAAGATCGATAAGGAAGTAATAGACAATTGCTCTAGACTAAAACTTGTACATCAGATCGGTGCTGGTACAGATAAAATTGATATTGATTATTGTACATATAAAGCGATTCTTGTTGCTAATACGCCTGCTACAAA
>Ga0210114_1000178_pt1 | contig 16255 bp, 17 predicted proteins | sample MayberryNW_TuleA_FD_185524 | JGI IMG/M metagenome (GOLD analysis project Ga0210114, IMG submission 185524) | Wetland microbial communities from San Francisco Bay, California, USA, that impact long-term carbon sequestration - MayberryNW_TuleA_D2... | ecosystem: Environmental > Aquatic > Marine >...
AGCTTCTTCGCATGATTGATGTGTCACTAATTAGAAATTGTTTGAGAGCAAGGCGATTTTGACCCCTATTTCAAAGGAGTATTTCATATGTTGCCAATGTGTCAAGGAACATTAAGACCTATAATTCGTCAAATCTCAAATCTTTATGCACGTGATAATGATTCTAGAATTTTATGTAACAACGAACAATTAAGCATCTCCAGCGGAGTCACATTAATTGGTCCGCGGACTGTATCGATCCTTTTTCAATTTCGCGGATGCGGACTTGCAAGGATTATTGTTCATAGTCACTTGTATGCCTGATCCTGCTCCGAGGTGCAAATTTAGCAATGTAGGCTCCCAAGACGAGTACTCCTATCCCAGCTATAACAAAAATTTTTGGTGCATATTCCAATCCTAATGTCATAAATTGAATATCAATACCTTGTGTCAGGGTATCGACAACCCACATTCCTACTACAAATGCCAACCCTGTGACAATTAGAATGAACCCGGCAAAGACATTTCTACTTCGGAACGACAGGCCAAATACGACACCAGCCAAAATGAGACTGGGTGCACCTGAAATTGAAATCGTTTGTGCAAGTAGTGCTCCCGGATCGACGTCCACATTCGGACCTTTCCCTTCTGGGCCAACCAAGAAGGCATAAAACGATATCATCATTGAAACAAAAAGGGAGCCCATTGCTATTACCCCGATAGAAGTCCAGCTTTCTAACTTCGCCATGTATAGACCAACAACTAATGCAGCGTCAGGTAATACCCACAAGTTCGGCCAATTCTTTTCTACATGCTGCTCCAAGTATCTCCGCACCCTTCTCAGGTCCAATCCTATTCACATAGACACCGTACCCTCTTTCAAGACCGGACCAAGTATGGAGCTGTGGATATACCTCGATATGCCAGTGAATTTGTCTGCTATTTTTCTTTTCAGGTGAAAGGTGAAACACTAAATTAAAGGGCACATTATTCAGCGCTCTCGACAACCCTCCCAGTGTGGCTCTCAGAATCATTGCTAATCCGCTTATTTCCTTTTGGCTGATCTTAGAGAAGGTAGTCATGTGCTTCTTTGGATAAATCCAAAATTCGTAAGGGTAAGTTGATGCCCAGGGACAGAATGCTAAATATGTATCAGTGGATAATATTTGCCTAGGTCCCTCTGATTCGACCCCAAGTGTTAGACAGGCTGGACAATTTCCGTTTTCGTTCATGAATTTGTGAGCTGCCTCAGCCTCAGTTTCTATAACTGGAGGAATTGTGGACAATGTTAGGAGATTCAAATGTGGGTGGGACAAAGCAGCACCTGCGGCAGTTCCATCATTCACGTAAATTGATACATAAGTTACTCCTTTCTGGGTGTACAGCCATCTAACTCTATCCTGAATGACAAGCAGGACATTAGTCCATTGTTCAATGGATATCGAAGACAAATTTGCGTTGTGATCTGGAGAAGCTACTACAATCTGATGATATCCATATGCTGGTTCGCTATAGTGAGGCTTATCTGTGTAATCGACAGTCTCCAACGTTGTGACGGATGGATTGCTGCTTTGAAACACGCGAACACACCATTCCTCTATCGGACTCTCCTCGGTGTCAGATAACCGCTTGAGGATCCCGTCTTTAGCCACAAGAGCAAGAGTGGCGCGCTCAGTCATTAACTCGTTGCCAGGACAGAAAGGGCATCCAGATTGAATACCCACGCCAGGAAAGTTATTCATTTGATACGGAAGAATTACAAACTTTTCAAGAACATAGTCTTTTCTTAAGTTACCCAATTACATCGCCCTGCCCCTTAAAACGATGCTGATCTTTTAAATAAAGCTTCTGTAGGCCCAGCCCGTCGGCCCATAATTCAAAGACCCCCTTTCAGCCTAATGTTCCGCTGTATTTTGCTTCATAACTTTCTCAATCAGAAAAGGGAGTCAATAGTCAACTGATTTACTAAGGAAGATCTTTATTTCCTGCCCGGAAAGGAAAGCGTTGATCAATTTCTTGCCGCTCGCCGACCTCTTGTCGATTTTTACCCTTGCCTTCTTTCCCACTTGGCTATTTAGAACAAAATCATTTTCAACATAGATGTCAATCGCTTTTCCCACTGCATTTCCGTTTGTCAGAAAAGTGATCGCAGAACCAGCTTCCATAATATCAAATTCAATTTGTTTACCTAATGCCGGTGTTTTCGCCTCCACGTCGATACTCACCCCAAGAACATTCTCCAACTCGTTTATTGTTGATCCTCCTTTGCCAATTAGTCGTGGAACTGCTTCCTTATCTACCCTGACTTGGATTTTGTTCTCCGATATGATCTTAATTTCTGCTCCCGGATCAAACCTCCGAATAGTATCCTTGATCTGCGCTGCTGCCAATCTTTTTATGGCATCCTGCTGATTATCAGGTTTTCCCAAACTACCTACATGAACCACTACATTTTCCTCGCCGTACGTATAAATCTCGTATTCCACTTCCTGTGTTTCAAAATCCTTGATTTCAACGAGAGGCCGCGCAAGGTCTGGCTCTGACATACCAGATGGGACCCTAACAGTAAGAGAGATATCAAAAACCTTGCTTACTGATCCATTTTTAATAAAAATAATCGTGTCTATTATGTGGGGAATCATTCCAAGTTCAATTCGTCCGATGAAACGCTGAATTGCATCTAGCGACGTGGAAGCATGAAGAACTCCTATCATTCCGACACCTGCCAGTCTCATGTCTGAAAATACTTCAAAATCTGTTCTCCTTCTCACTTCGTCGAACACTGTGTAATCTGGTCTTACAAGAAGCAAGATATCTACCGCGTTTTCAAAACTTCCTTCCAATGGGCCGTATTGGGTAATTTCTTTCTTAACCTGCAAATCCCTGGGAGATTCAAACGTCTTAACAATCTTACTTCTATCAACGTAATATTCAGCCAAGCTGCTCGCGAAAGTGCTCTTACCAGAACCCGGTGGTCCGGCAATGACTATGCCTTCGGCTGCTTCATCGAGTCTGCGCTTTAACTTGTCAGACAGCTGATAATCCTGAATTCGTAGCTTCACAATTGGCTTCACAATAGTCATTTCCACGCCATCGGAAAACGGCGGCCTCGTTACTGCAACTCTATAGTTACCATATTGATACACCGTTGCTCCATTAAGGCTGAGTTCAACCGTTCCTATTTCGTGATCCCTGCAGCGCTCCGAAATTACTCTCACAATCGACATTAGTTCAGTCCTCGTGGTCGGTCTATCGGCCAAGGTTTCAAGACGAAAGTCCCCGGGGGTGCCTCTCTTGGCGACGGGTAGAACACCTTCTTTCATATGGACACTCATTGTATGTTCTTCAAAGTACTCTTCAAAGCTTAGAGTTGTACTAATAAACCGGCGAGGGATATGCCAAGTTCGTATACCATAAGCTTCTGCGACTTGGGATTGCACGTAATCCGCGGTCACTAATGTTGCTTCTTCGATTAATGCAAGTTCGTTAATCATAGCATCAATTCGGCCTCGAGTCGCTAAATTAATATCATTCATAGAGGGTCTTCCACCAGCAAATTTCAATTCTATATTCATGTTCTTGCATAAGCCTCTAATCTTCTTAATTTCATTCAGGCCAATGAAGCCGTGTTCCTTATTGGTGGATGCTTGGGATTGCAATTCGTCCAATGCTGCGACTGGGATGATGATAATAGAATAATCAGAATTCTTACTTCTTTCAAGTATTCTAGTAAATTCGCCATCTATTATCGCACTAGTATCTAGCAATATCTTCATAATCATAGAACCAATCCTTGGTAAAATAAGATACATTCCGATGTATTATTATTATGTTCGGTAGAGGATGCATAAAGAACAAGTACCAAGTGTCAGAGGCGAAAGACTCTTTAAAAACTTAGGCGATTTTAGCGATAATGAAGCTCAAAGGCAAAGTAGCGGTAATTACAGGTGCTGCCGGCGGAGTTGGGAAAGCGACTGTCAAAAGGCTTGCATCTGAAGGGTGCAAAGTTGTACTTATTGGAAGAAATAGGAAAAGTCTCGATAAGGTTGCTGAAGTGATTCAGGAGAAGAAGAACGTCCTTGCAATAAAGGCAGATCTAACAAGAGAAGGTGAAGTGATAAGCGCAGCAGAGCAAACGATATCCAAATTTGAAACCGTCGACATTCTGGTAAATAACGCTGGGATTATCAGTGATCCAACTCCATTCCATTTAATGACGGAGGAACAGTGGAACCTACTGATTAATACGAATCTATTTGGGACTTTTAGAATGACAAAGGCTGTGCTTCCGTTTATGCTCAAGAATAAGAGTGGTAGTATTGTTAACATATCCTCCTTGTTAGGAATCAGGGCAATACCGAATGTACCATTGTCCATATATGGCGTAACAAAAGCAGGTATAATCATGCTAACCAAGAGTATTGCAGTTGAGTACGGACCGTTTGGTATCAGATGCAATTGTGTCGTTCCATCTACTATACAAAGCCCAATTATAGATCCTTATTTGCAGGATGAGAACGCCCGAAAATTACTTGAAACTTCGTTTCCATTGAGGAAGATAGGAACACCAGAGGACATATCAGGAACTGTCTCATTTCTGTGTTCATCGGACGCAAGGTGGGTAACGGGTAGCATTATTACGGTAGATGGGGGAATTTCCGCAAAACAGTAATACTAACATCCGCTGTATTAAAGAAATTTACTAAACAGGCCTTTTAATGGGTTATCATTGTCATCATGTTCAATTTGTACCCATATTTTCTAATAATAGCCGCTTTTTCCATTTTCTTATTTTTGGGATAACAGTATCCATTATTAGCTTGTGAAGATTTTGGATATCTGGGTCGAAGGATAATAAAAGCACGTAGTATAATGTGCTATTTATATCCGCAATAGGAATTGTCGCTCTGGCAAGATGCTCGTATCGGGAACTGGCGTAATGGATTCGTCCGAGATGGTACTCCCAGCGTAGTCTAGTGTATTGTCGTGTGGCTGCCGTAATTGCATACTGAGCCCTTTCTTCATCCGAAAGTAAAGGCTTTAGATCTTGACGCTCCGAGACGGCGAGTAGCTTCCCCTCTTTATCCGAAATGCCGGCAAACCGAATTGACTCATCTAATGAAATCACTTCGTCACATACCTTTTGAAACAAATTAGTTTTATTTTTCATACCACTGAAAAGCAGTTTTCCGCGTTATTTGAATTTATCAAAGTCTATCCGTCTATTTTGAAAGTTAACACTACCGTTTATTAGTATAACTGCTGACATCTCTTAACATTCAATTGTACAATACCACGCGAATCATTCCTCAACATGAGCCGTCAATTGGAATTATTGGAGGTGGTCAGTTGGGGAAGATGATTGCGCAAGAAGCAAAGCGTATGTCAATTAAAGTGCATATTCTGGATCCGGACCCAGAATGTCCTGCCTCATCGGTAGTAAATGATTTGCTGGTCGCCAATTTCAGAAACCAAACTGCTATAAGGAAACTGTCAGAGCTCGTTGATGTTCTTACTTACGAAATAGAATTGGCAGATTCGGACGTTCTTCTCGAATTAAGTCTTGCCAAAAAGACTATCCATCCCGCTCCAGAGACTCTGAAAATAATTCAGAACAAATATAGACAGAAGGTCTTTTTGCAAGAAAAAAATCTGCCTGTTCCTAATTTTGCTTTAGTGGAAGACATTGCCCAAAATGGGAATATCTCAGATCGATTCCCCTTAATTTTGAAGGCTTGCGAAGACTCGTACGACGGAAGAGGAAACCGACTAATTTACGCTGAGACGGATATCATAAATGCAGCAAATAGGAACAGCCCTGGAAAGTGGATGGTTGAAGAGGTCATACCCTTCAAGAAGGAACTCTCTGTCATGGTTGCCAGAAATGAATCCGGCCAGGTCTCCTCGTTTCCTGTGGCAGAGAATAAACATTCTGACAGCATTCTGGATACTACTTTGGTTCCTGCGAGGATCTCCAAGAGTAAAGAGAAGAAGGCTCGAGAAATAGCAGAAAGGACAGTAAATGTCTTAAAAGGCTCAGGAATTTTTTGTGTTGAAATGTTCCTAACCGCAAATGGAGAGATTCTGATTAATGAAATTGCTCCGAGGCCTCACAATTCCGGACACTATAGTATTGAAGGTTGCTCTATCTCTCAGTTTGAACAACATATCAGAGCTATTTTGAACCTACCACTTCCGAAGCCTCGACTAAGCTCTCCGACGGTGATGGTCAATATATTGGGACCTACAGGATTTGAGGGTGAATACTATTTGGATGGCTTACAAGAGCTTCTGAGCATAGAAGGATTGAAATTGCATCTGTATGGTAAACGTATTTCAAAACCAAGGAGAAAGCTCGGTCATGTAACAATAACAGCTAGCTCTCCCTCGGATGCAATTAATAAATCGAAAAAAGCAAAGAGTAATTTAAGAATCATGAGCAAGACTTGATGTAGTTATGACTCATATGCTTGTCGGGATCATAATGGGGAGCGAATCAGATCTTCCCGTGATGAGGAAGGCCTCAGATACTTTACTCCAATTTGAAGTAGCGCACGAGATAAAGATCGTTTCTGCACATAGGACTGTTCATGAGATGATATCATATGCAGAAGGCGCCAAAGAAAGAGGGCTGGAAGTAATAATTGCCGGAGCAGGAGGTGCAGCTCACCTTCCTGGAATGATTGCTTCAGTTACGCTATTGCCGGTCATTGGTGTCCCTATTAAAACCTCTAGCCTTGACGGAGTTGATTCCCTTCTGTCAATAGCCCAGATGCCCACAGGGATCCCTGTTGCTACGGTTGCCATAAATGGTTCCGCCAACGCGGCAATACTCGCATGTCAAATATTAGCTATCAAGTATCAGGAAATTCTTTCTAAACTAGAACACTATCGTGTTGATATGAGGGGGAAGGTGATTGCTAGCGCAGAGAAGGTTGAGGAAGAGCTTAATGCTAAGAAATCTTAGCTACTACCCTTCAACACCGCACGAGACTTAAACAATGGTTTGACCCCCAGTGGCGAATAGTCACCAGTTGTGCAAGTAAAACACAACTCTTTTTCTGCTATGTTGATAGCCTTTGCAAGTGTGGATGTGTTATTATAAGCTACAAAATCTGCTCCCAAGGAGTGTGCAACCTTGTGCGCAATATCTGTGGTTCTGACCGTCTCTTCTTGCACCTGTTGGTATGCCAAGAGTTCTTCCTGAGAAGGAAAGTCAATACCAGCATAACAAGGATAACGAACTGGCGGATAGGTTACTATCATATTAATCTTCTTTGCCCCGTATTCTCTAAGCATTTTTACTATTGAGGCAGAGCTTATCCCTCTAACTATGCTATCATCAACAACGACGATATTTTTTCCCCGTATCACGTCGGCTAGCGGAATTATCCCTTTGTTAATTTCTACCCGTGTCTCATGATAAGGCTCGATAAAACTTCGCATCGACCCCTTCTTGCTATATCGGTTCTTCATTAGCCCTTCCTCGAATGGGAGGCCAGCTTCGAGTGCGTATCCAAGGGCTGCCGGGCGAGCTGAATCTGGAACCGGTATCACAAGGTCTGCGTCAGGAACCTTAAATTCTCTCGCCAAGAATTCACCGATACGTTTACGAGCTGCGTATACGTTAACACCTTCCATAATACTAGTGGGATGTGCAAAGTATGTATATTCAAATGCACAATGCGCATGAGGATTTTCTCTTGCGAAAAATTCAGATCTAAGTCCAGAATCGTTGATCTGAAGTATCTCACCAGGCTCCACGTCTCTTAGTAAGTATGCTCCCACTGCAGAGAGGGCACAGGATTCAGATGCTACAATGTAGGTATTAGAAGGTTTGTGTAATCCGACAACAAGGGGCCTAAAACCTTTCGGATCCCTTGTTGCGTAGACCGACCCGTCTCCTGTTAATAATGTGAAACAAAACGAACCGATCATTTCTTGTTTTAGGATAGTGAGCGCCTCGATTATGTCATTTTTTTTTGCAAGATGCCCTGCTAGATGCTGTGCTGCAACTAATGTGTCAGTCATTGACTGAGGCGTAAATGAGCAACCACCTACCATTGATGTCAGCTGATCCACATTTGCAATTGTCCCGTTATGGGCAATGCAAAGCTCTTTCACCTTGATCGGTTGTGCATTATTTAAGGTACTCTTGCCAGTTGTAGAATAACGTACATGGCCAATAGCAGCATGAGATTCGTACTTCTTCGTGATGGCGGCAAATTCGTTTGCTGAAGACGATACCAATCCAATTCGTTTTAAGGGAAGCTTCCCGGGAACTGCCACGCCCCAAGCTTCTTGGCCTCTATGCTGAAGTGCTCGCAGACAGTCAATCACGAAAGGTATCACGTTAATTCTATCCATCGAAAAGATACCGACAACGCCACAGTTTTCGTGAATCATATCCTGCCTCTCATTAGATTTGAGCTAATCATCTCCCCACTATAATCCATTGCAATCATAGTACCTCTGGATGTTGAATAACAAGTCATACAGGGTAGAACAGCGGGGAATCATATCCCTACATCGTTCAGCATATTTTCAAGAGAGTTATTATAGGCAAGCCTTAATTTTTCTAATTCCAAGTTAACTAGAATTTGGTTTCCATTACGATACTGAACTGTGTCATTCGCTGCTGAATCAGAAGTATGGCCTATCTTTCTGCAATAGATACGACTCTTGCAATTTGTTAGGATCTCAATCAATTCCTTTGGTCTCTCAGTTATGACCACATATCGTGAGTTGGATTCCGAAAACATCAGGCTGTCTATTCTATCACAGGTATTTGGCGCCAACGAAAGGTCTACATCAAAACCAGTATTTCCATTTATGGCTGACTCAGCCAACGCTATTGCGATGCCCCCTTTAGAGCAATCATGAACGCCTTTCACTACACCGTTTGCTATTAGGTCAGAGACGGCCAAGGCGTTTCTTTTGTCCTCCGCAAAGTCGAGCCTGGGAACTTTTCCACCCTCGCTCTTATGAAACGATAGATAATATTCTGATCCACCCAACTCCTCCTTGGTGGAACCAATTACAAATATGTGGCAGCGCGGACTTAGCCTCGCTTTGCCAATGTTTTCCAGTTTGTCACCTATACCTATCGCGCCTATAACTGGTGATGGCTTTATTGGTGAATCATTTTTCTCATTATAAAAACTCACTTTCCCCCCTATTACAGGTAGCTTAAAGGCATCACAATAGTCCTTAATTGCTGCAATTGATTGCTTGAATGTCCAAAATACCTCCGGATTTTCAGGACTACCGAATTGTAGGTGGTCAACCAGCCCCACAGGAGAAGCGCCAGAGCAGATCACATTGCGTACTGCTTCAGATAAACATCCGAGGGTTCCTTGATATGGGTCGAGGTAACATCGTCTGCAGTTTCCATCCAGGGACATTGCAACATACTTTCCGTCAACTAACCGTAGAATTGAAGAGTCGCCTTCTCCTGGTCTTAACACAGTCCTTAACCCGACCTCAGAATCGAATTGTTCGTAAATCCAGGAACGATTGCAAAGGTTAGGCGTACCTAGCAGATCTAACAAAATTGGACTGAGGTTCTTTGGTAAATGTAGCTTTGTAGCTGCTTTCTTTCTCAAATAAGATGGATAAGCTGATCTTCTATTCAAAAGTGGAGCACATGCAACAATTTGCGATGGAATGTCTGCTATTACTTTTGAATGATGCCTTATCTTGATATTGTGACCAGAGCAGACTTTCCCAATTATGGAATATCCTATCTCATACTTAGCAAATATTTTTTCCAGTGATTCTCTACTTTCTTTACCTGCGATCAGAAACATTCTTTCTTGAGATTCGGAGATCAAGATTTCCGTCGGAGTCATTCCTTCCTCTCTTAGTCTAACGCGAGAAAGATCGACATCAAAGCCCTTCCCCAAACTGTGGGACGTTTCAGATAAGCAACATGCCAGACCGCCCCCACCTAAATCTTTCATTGCATTAATATACCCTTTCTCGACTGCCTCCAAGATTGCCTCAATGAGTATCTTTTTCAGAAAAGGATCGGGTATCTGAACTGCTGATCTATCTTCGCGATTTAACCCAGCAGATGCAAAAGCAGCTCCGTGAATTCCATCTCTGCCTGTAGACCCACCTAACAGAAAGATCAAATCTTCCGTGCCCGCAAAATTTGGAACTACTTCGCTAGTCTTGCTGAGGCCTATGCACAGCACATCAACCAAGCAATAGTTATCGAAGGATTTATCAAACTCAAGCTCTCCCCCTATGGTTGGAACCCCAATACAGTTACCATAATCTGAAATACCTCGAACTACATTTCTGAGAAGCCAACGTGTGTGTTGATTCACCTTCGGGTTGCTACCATTAATGTTACCAAAGCGGAGACCATTCATAAGAGCTATCGGCCTGGTTCCTGCTGACAATATGTCTCGAACTACCCCGCCAACACCTGTCGCTGCACCTCCATATGGCTCAATCGCAGAGGGGTGGTTGTGACTCTCGATACGTACCGTTAGAACAAGGTCATTGCCTATCTCGATTAATCCTGCATCAAAACCGCCGTCTAACCCAATTCGGGTTCTCGATAACGGCAGCTGAGATATATCTTTCCTTGAGGATTTGTAAGAACAATGCTCAGACCATTGAGCAGTAACCATTTGGAATTCAGTTTCTGTTGGATGTCTCCTCAGAGATTTTCTCAGGTGGGAGATTTCATTCGCTGTTAATGCACTCAATTCTTACTGCACCAATATTCAAGTCGAGTACGCTTCACCTAAATAGTGCATCAGCGACCGGAAAAACGTTGAACCATCTATGCAAGCTGCCACCGGCGATAATACTCCCTCAGAAGCTCTCTCTGGATGAGGCATCATCCCTACCACATTCCCTTCCGGATTGCATATCGCAGCAATCGACTCAGCTGATCCATTTGGATTCTCATTTAGAAAACTCAACACTATCTGATTCTTTTGTCTTAACCTCTTTATGGTTAGACCATCTGCAACATATCTACCCTCGCCATGTGCAACGGGCATCCTTATCTGCTGATTCATTTGGAATAATTTAGTGAAGGGTGTCGTGGTGTTCTTGACTTTAGCGTCAATCCATTTACACACAAAGTTTAATCGTTCATTTTTCACCAACGCACCGGGAAGTAAACCTGATTCAATCAGTATCTGAAATCCGTTGCATATGCCCAACACTGGAACGCCATCCTTTGCTATCTTCTTCACTTGATGGATTATCGGACTGTGAGCTGCAATAACCCCCGCTCTCAATCTATCTCCATAAGAGAAGCCCCCCGGAAGCACCAGCCCAGCAAACCCATCCAGGTCTTGCCTATCATGCCAAATGTATTCGGTTTCTATATGTAGTACATCAGACAAGACATGGAATACATCTCGCTCACAATTTGTGCCAGGAAATACAACGACACCGATTTTTCTCATCGTCGGTTTTGTTATTGATTATCTCTTACAGATATTTAATATGTACTCTTTCTGCTACTGCTTGATGAAGATTATCATAACAATAAAGATTCTTCGTTATGGCGCGAAGCTCGATCTATCCATATAACCGCTGAATATTACTCAGATTGTTCCTTGGATTTCTACTTGGATCTTCTCGGGAATAGATAAGAATCAAAAAATCATAATGATGATTTTTTGGGCTATAGGTATAGTGAATGAACTAAATATTGCTGCTGACATTTAACTGAATAACACTACGACTTGTCAGTATTGAGAATGACCACATCTGAAATGGTGTTCCTAACTTTTTGAGGAAGTAGTAGACACAGTGACAACGCATTTACTTACGACAGGATTATAGAGCCTTAATTCGGCACACATCTTTAGTACCAACTTCTTGGCTTGTTCTTCAGTCTTTGATCTAACCAACATATTTATGGTTTTTGAACACCTTACTCCCTCAACTTCGTCGAAGCCTCCCTTTAGGATTAGGTCTTTTAAGATAGTTTCTCCTTCAGGATCGGGGAGATACTTCTTATTCTGTATCGACACTAACACCATGTATTTCCTCTTACTGTTATTGCCTTTGTTCATGCCTGATCTCCGAAAGAAAAACAATAATGCTCAATGGCAACATCAGATTGTTCTGATGAACAACTTATTAAATACCTATTGAATAGGTTCAACTGAAGCACTGGTCATGTAGCTCAGCTTGGTAGAGCGAAGGTTTTGTAAACCTTAGGTCGTGGGTTCAAGTCCCACCATGACCTCCTAATATCCAGGGCAATTGCGGTTGCTGAATTAAATATATGTGGGGATAACAACTCTATCTGAAGATCATAACTATGCGCCTTTTGCGCGAGGGTAAGGTGAAAAATATTTTCGAACTGGAGAGTGGAAATTTGTTGATGGTATTCAGCGACAGAGTTTCGGCATTCGACGTAAAATTTGATCAGAGAATTCCAAATAAGGGGAAGGTATTATGCAGGTTTGCAGACTACTGGTTCAATAAGTTGAATGTTCCCAATCATTTCATCGGAATGAGACAAAACAATGCAATGGAAGTGAGGAAATTATCAATGATTCCATACGAATTTATCGTTCGCGGGTACTATTATGGATCCATGTTGGAACGATATGCTTCAGACACTGATTTCAAATCCTTATTTGGAAGTAATTTATCCCTAATGAAAGGAGCAAAATTACCCCGTCCAATCTTTGAGATAACAACTAAATCCGAAGAGCATGATGTCCCAGCTGAGCGAGAAAAGATTATAGATTCAGGTATCTTACGACGTGGTACTCTTAAGAGGATAGAAGATCGATCATTTGCGATTTACGACACCATGTTCTCCATCGCGAAACAATCAGGTTTCATAATTGCTGACGTTAAACTAGAATTTGGTTTTGATGGACAGAGAGAGTTAACTCTCGCCGATTCTATAGGTCCAGATGAATCCAGAATTTGGCTTGAGAAAGATTACCAACCTGGACAAACACAAGGGAGTTATGACAAACAGTTACTGCGAGATTGGCTAATCGAAATAGGCTTTAAGGGGGAAATATCCCGTTTGGCCATGAAAGGCGAAATCCCAAAGGCACCCAAAATACCCGATAGAATAATCAGTCAAATGAGCGATCGATACATCTTCGTCTACGAAAAAATTACCGGCGAAAAAATTTAGCAAATTCAATTTAATTCTTCACGCTCTTACTACTCGACAATTATCTTTAGTTCTGCTGCTGTGGCTGGGTTTTGTAGCTTTAACACCACTTCTCTTGGTATATCGAAAGAGGCTTTGTTGCAAAGCACGCATAGAGTTCGAGGGCATACGTAGTTACTCCTTCTGATGACAATGTCGTGTTGGTGTGACAACGTCAAGCGCTGATCTGTGAAACCATGCATCCTAAAGATCTGCTCGTCTACTTTAATTTCAAGATTCACCCTTCTCCCAGTCTCACTGAACCTTGCCTTAAACTCCTTATCAAAATCATTACACGCCTTGCTTGCAGAGACTCCAGCTATACAATCTCCTCTCGTGCTTACTGAAACCGCTTTTGTAATCTCGATTGTTTTATTGTGGAGGCACCGTATGTTACTATGACCTATAAAAGTCACCCTCTCCTCCTTCATAACATAAGTTTGACTTGCGTGATCATATATAAGTGACCCAAGGTAAATTTAAATTGAACTCATCTAAGTAGATTAGAATGAATTGTTACCAGCAGCAGCGGGATATGATAGAGCTATCACAGTTTTCTCTCCTGATGGGAGGCTTTACCAGGTAGAATATGCAATAGAGACAGTTAGAAGAGGGACTCTTGCAGTTGGATTGAAATATAATGGAGGGGTCATCCTCGCGGTTGAAGAAAAGACCCGAAAATTGCAAATTTCAAATGTTACGCAGAAAATATTTCAAGTCGACGATCACATTGGCGTTGCTGCAGCGGGCTATATCCCAGATGCAAGGTCACAAGTGGATCATGCGAGATTTTTTGCACAAAGTAATAGATTGATATATGATGAACCTGTCGATGTGGAAGGCGTGGCCAAGAATATTGCAGATATGGCGCAACAATTTACACAATACGCTGGTGTAAGACCATTCGGCGTGGCCCTCATTTTGGCAGGGGTTGATGAAACTGGCGCGTCACTATATTTGACTGACCCTAGCGGAACATATATCGGGTATGATGCGGTTGCGATTGGCGCAGGAAGTGATCAGGTCACTGAATACTTGGAAAAGAGCTATAAGATGGACATCAGTCTGGAGGAGTGTGGATCTCTTGCCATTGAGTCAATTTATTTGGTGAGCGAAGATAAGAACAGCACCAGGAATATCAAAATGGCTGTCATAGATACAAACACCAAAACGATGAGGAAAGTCTTAGATGAAGAGCTCGAAGGCTATGCCAAGTTAGCCAAGCAAAGAGAAGCCTCGAAGGGCCAGTGAATCTAGCTACGTAAACTATGGATGCGATCTTGGATTCGCTTATCGGGAAAAGAGCGCCGAATTTAAGGATTGGCGAGTGGGTTCAAGGAGTACCGACTAATATAGATAAAGAAAAAAGTAAAGTCGTAGTAGTTGAGGTCTTCCAAGTTAACTGTCCCGGTTGTTTCTTGCATGGTATACCGGAAGTTATTGGTGTTTACAACAACACTGACAAAAGCGAGGTTAAAGTTTTAGGAATAGCTACTGCTTTTGAGGACTATGATAAAAATACATTAGATAACTTGAGACTACTTCTAACAAAGGGCGAGGTGATCGGTGAAACGTTGCGTGCCCTTCGCATGTACGGCAGAGTAGAGAACGGAAACAAACTCCCCTATACCATACCGCATCCTGTCGCCATGGATGCCCTAATAAGAACCTCGGGCAAGGTTCAGGAAAAGCAGGTCCTAGATTTTCTTGAAGAAAACGTAAGCGGCTACCAGACCTATAGCAAGCAGGACAAACTAATGCTTTTTGAGCGCGCAAAGCTATACTTGGGATCCAAGGAGTATTCAGCCCTTACATTCGAGGAGTACAAGCTCAAAGGAACCCCTTCGACTATTCTTATAGATCGAAAAGGCTTGGTACGGGATATCTCCTTTGGCGCTGACGGAGGACTACAATCCAAAGTCAATTTATTACTAAAAGAATAAATGGAATCTCCAATTCCTTCTCTGTCCGTAGCAATCCCTGATTCATCTCTAATCGATTCGAAATCGCTTCTGGAAAAGAGTCTACGGGTAGCTCAGTTCGCTCGCTCCTTTTCTATTTTTCGAGTCGAAACAGTTTACGTGTACCATGATGTATCCTCAAGCGTTCGCAAAAACGATCTTACATTGATTACGCTACTGCTTGAATATCTTGACACGCCTCAATATTTGAGGAAATTGATATATCCTAAAATGAAACTGCTACAGTACGCCGGGATGCTTACTCCCATACAGTCCCCTCACCACAAGAAATTCATAAGGGCATCGGAGGTCCAGGGCGGAGAAACTAGAGTTGGGGTTTTGATGAGGGATGGGGGGACTTGGGTTGTGGATGTCGGTCTAGATCGGACCATTCCTTTTATAGGCTCTGCGGCAATCAGGCGAAAGGCAAATTTTAAGTTGTCAGTGCAAAAAGGGCATCTGGTTGCCGAAGAAATCCATGGAAAAGTAAGAGACATACAATATTGGGGCTATCATATAAATTGTATTCAAACTTTGTCAGAAATCACAAAAGGGCATTCTGATGTGAAGTTCCTAATAACTTCGAGGAGGGGAAAACCGATATCTCTCATCCATCAGTCCCTCGCTAACAGTTTTAAGGACACATCCGAGGTGGTGGTCATATTTGGTTCGCCACGAAAAGACGCTAGGGAAATTGTGAATAAGATTGATAGTAACATCGTTAATTCATCATTGTCTGTCAATATGTTTCCCCTCCAAAGCACCAACAGTGTTCGATTGGAAGAGGCTTTACTTGGCTCACTTGCCATAATTAACAGTCTTCGTGTGGGGCTTGCGGTCAATAGAACGATAGACTAGAGATTTGATTGAATTTATATAAATTTATTAAAGGGGCAGGGGGAGGGAATCTCTATTCATGGGCCATAGAAAATATAGCGCTCCACGAAGGGGCAGTATGGCATTCAGACCTAGAGCTAGAGCGAAAAGCCTAGAAGCACGAGTTCGGAATTGGGCCCAAAGTACAGAACCTAAACCATTCCTTGGCGCATTTGCAGGATTTAAGGTAGGAATGCTGAACATAGTGACTGTTGATGATCGGGACAGAACTCCCAACTTCGGGAAGCAACTGGCAAACCCTTCCACAATATTGGCGACT
>Ga0210114_1000180_pt1 | contig 16203 bp, 27 predicted proteins | sample MayberryNW_TuleA_FD_185524 | JGI IMG/M metagenome (GOLD analysis project Ga0210114, IMG submission 185524) | Wetland microbial communities from San Francisco Bay, California, USA, that impact long-term carbon sequestration - MayberryNW_TuleA_D2... | ecosystem: Environmental > Aquatic > Marine >...
TCATGTTTTGCTCTTAGACGATGTTGCAGCAAAGGCCATGAACGCACGCAACTATGCAAGCAAGTCCTCCAAGGATATGAATAGCATTATCCAGACATGGCGCCCTAAACACAATGCCCTTATAACAACTCAGCAAGCTGGCTTTCTAGTAGATAAGGTTTGGCGTAACTTGTTCAACTTCCAGATAGAGATAGTTAATTCTGATTTTGATAATGGTATTGTTGTGTGCAAAGTTCAGAGAATAGAATATAAGCACAACCTTGGAAAGACATTCTATCCATTCCTACAAACAGGAAATGTTAGATATATCCGTCATGTCATTGGGTCACCTCCTGAAAGTTGGCAGCAAGCCTATGAAGTTGAGAGAGCCAAACAACTGGAAGCCATAAGGAAGAGAGAGGAAGAAGAAGAAAAAGAAGAACAACAAGACCACAAAAAAACCCTGGCCGAAACAAAATTCGAACTTAAGAGAGACTTTGAAGCTGGAGTATATGAAGGACTTACACTTAAACAAGTGTGCAAAGCAAAAGGAATTAACTATCGGTCTCTATTAAGTTGTTGAACAATTGCACAAGTAAGTAAGTAATTTATAGGAATATATATTATAATCTAATTATGTACTACAGGAATAACAAATAAAAATTAGAAAGGTGCAACAAATGAGCAATAAAAGAAATATAATCGAAACAAAATTAGAAGCAAAGGAACTATATCATATCATGTCCTGGGCTTTTGTGATGAGCTTGACAGGGATTTTGTGGGCAGTTGTGGCAGCGAGCATTGGAGAACAATATATTACAGGGATCGTTTCGTTTGGATTCTTGTTAACTGGAATATATACATTATTCCAATCAGCACATTACTACAAACTCATGAACACAAACTAATTTATATCATGACATATATATGTTAACACACGTGATATCATGAGTTTGCTTAAAACAATTGGAAAGAAAATACAGAGCGCAGAAAAGAAGATCAAGAAAGCAGAAAAACAATATGCTAAACTTAAGAAAGAAGCAAAACCAATCACAGGCGCAGCGGTAAGAGCATTTGATTATCTTATTCCACCCCCAAAAAAGAAAGGTAAGAAAGGGAAAGTAAAGATGTGCCCATGTAAAAATCAGAGGTAAGTCTTGGCAGCGTATGCAATATTCTTTATCTTCCTTGTTTTGTGTGGAGTAGGACTTTACGCCATTGTGTTTAATTACGCAATGGATGAGGTAATTACTATCATGAATCCGTTCATTTCAGCAGGCAGCTTTTCAAAAGAATGGCTAGGATATTGGAATTTTGCTATCGCTTTGCTTGTGTCTTTGCCTTTGCTTTCGCTCATAGCTTTGACAATATGGGCTATGGTCAGGGCAATAGAAAGAAGAAATGAAGGGGTGCAATGATGGCAGAACCAAGCAGCTTATGGAACGGAATCACAGCAGCATTCTTTGGTATCATTGTATCGATCATCTTGCTTATTACTTTTGGGTTTGCTGGTGATGGCATGGTCACAGCGTTTGAAACAACAAAAGTTATTCCTGCAGGATCCATATTCAATCTATCTGCTCCATGGGATATGGCTTATGCGGATGTTGAATTCTATATGAGCATGTTGTATATTGTTTGTATCGCTCCTGCAATCATTGGAATTATAATAATGTTCCTGAGCGCAATCAAGACACAGGAGTATGATGTATTCTCTGAGGATTCGCCTGAACAGTATAATTCAGGAGGATCGGGGGGGCAAGCAATCCCACAGAACATAACAGCGGAAGAAATAGCATTCTATCAAGGAGGAAAATAATGACAAACGAAGCATCAGAAGGTTCATCCCCAGGAGGGTGGGGAAATGTACAAAAAGGAACCGGTGGAGGAAGAGTAATAGAACCTGTTGTTCCTCCTACATATGGCACATCTGGAGGATACTACACAGATGCGCAAGGGCGACAAATATCACAACAGGAAGCTCAGCAGAGAGGAACAGTTGATAGGCCTGGTGAAGCGGCTCAAAAGCTGCGCTCTATTGGTGGCGGTGCAACAACTACACAGATAGAACAGAGATTTGGAATAGAGGAAGCACTTAAGAAGGGAGACATAACAAGAAGTGAAGCTATCGAACTCACACGCAGGAACCTAGAAGGCAGGCCGCTTGAAATAACAAGGATCGTCCAAGCAAAAGAAGATCTTCAAAAAAAGATAGATGAAAGGGTTTTGCCATTCTTGCGCAGAGAAGGACTATATAAGGGTGCATCAGAAAGAGCAAGAGAAGCGCAAGCATCACGCAGGCAAGCAATACCGGGGCGTGTGTATGTCACTATCGCAGGAAAGAGAGTTCCTTTTGTTTCAAGCGCAAGAGCCGCACAGCAAAGACCAATAGCAAAAATTGAGCAGGCAATATATGATAAGAATGTCGAAGTATCCAACATTCTGAAATATGAAACTCCCGCTCCAATAAGAAATTTCATAGATGCAATTGATCAAAGAGCACAATTATCTTTCAAAGGAAAGAAGCCACTTAACCCCTTTGCTTTTCGGAATGTTGCTGAGGCCATATATGGCATTGAGAAGGGCGCAGTAAAAGGAGCTGTTGAAGAACCACTTACAGTAGGAACAAGTTTGTTGCTTGGTGGAGCATTGGCAAAAGGTGCGGGTGTTTTGGCTGTCAGGGCTCCGATATTGACAAGAGGAATTGGTGCCGGAAGGATCACAAAACAAATATCAGCTTTGAATGTTGCAGGCGGTGCTATGGCTGGATACTATGGCGCGGATGTTGCAAGCAGAATAGCAGCAGCAGACAACAGAGCGCAAGAAATAGGAAGAATAGTATCAACTGAGATAGTACCTTTTGTTGCTGGAGCAAGATTTGCACAGGCTCCTATTGGTGTCACTGTCAGACATACAGAATATGCAGCAAGAAGGATTGCCAGAACACAAAAAGCAGAACTAAAGAGATTCATTAAAGATGAAAATGCCAGGATGGGCGCGGATGTTTGGTCAAAGATTCCGACACAAAGACAATCTGCATTGAAACAAGGCAAAGAACTTAAGCGCACTATTCAATTCGGAAAAACATTCACTGAACCAACTGGAAAAGGTGTTACTGTTGTTAGCGGAAAACATCAGCTTATAGCAATACAGGAAACAAAACTTAAACCTCCTGAATTAAAGCAAGTTGCTGTGACAACTCAAAAACAAGCAACAGTACAACTACAAAAGCAAATACAAGTAACTCAACAGCAGCAGATACAGATAACAAAGCAATTGCAAAAGCAGGTATTCATAGTTTCATCTATTCAAAAACAGAAACTTCTATATAAACAAAAGCAAGTTTCTCAGCAAGTGCAAAAGGAGCCACAAATTCAAAAACAGAAAATCATACAATTCACTCCACAGAAAATGAGCTATGCTATATCTCAGGCACAACAACAACAGCAAAAAGCATCTCAGGTAATGAAACAAATTCAAAAGCAAGTCTCTATTCAAAAGCCAGTGCAAAAGCAAATCACAAAACAAATTCAAAGGCAAAGAACAATTCAAAAGAAAAAGCCAGTATTAAAAGCAGCAACATATAAAAATCAACTTGAAGATTTCGCAAAAGCAAGCAAAAAGCGCGGCAAATTCATCTGGAACATCAAGAATCAAATACCAACCTTAGAAAGCCTCATAGGTTGACGTGAAAGCCACAAGGATGAGTTATACGAGGTTTTTGTGTATGATCCCTTGTGTTTCTACCTATGAAAACAAGATAACGCAATTATTATGATCAACATTTCCTATCTTTTGCATGAATATGTGTGGATGTGGGTGAGCTCCGGGAGAATGCAGCCAATTTTCATGCGAGTTATCAGATTGTTACGATTTGTATGATAATGAGCATTTTATTTTGAAGATTGTTTATATATCTTTGAGTTATTGTATGAATTGAGGTAATAATACTATGAAATGCGAAACACAATTCTTTAACAGCGGAAAAACAGTAGAACAGGCAAAGGAAGAAGGCTTATATCTTTACCATGCCTGCAACCATTGTGAAGATAAGAAATGTGAGAGGTGAAAATATGACTCAAAAATTCTCAGTATGCATATATTGCCGGGATGAGTACACCTGCAAGAAAACAATGCTCACAGAAAAAGGATGCATTGCATTCAAGGCAAGGGTGAACAGACTATGAACAAAAACATGTTTGATGTCTGGTTTGCTGGCCTGCATGATGCCATGGTGCTTGAATCTCTGAGGGTCCCTGTGAATAATGGATTTTCAAGAGAACTGATCGGAAAAAAAAGAGGCGAAGTAAATGCAGTACACAAAACTTAGAATCAGAAGCAAGAATAGGATACGAATATTAAGAAGCATGGTGATATAAAATGTCAAATGAATATAAATGGAAATGTGATGCCTGTAAAGAAACATTCATAAGTACAGTGAAGGTAACAAACTGTAAATACTGCAATTCAACGAAAATATATCCATATAGCATCAGGATAATGTGATATCATGGCATATGAAACCCTGAAAGTAATCAAATCAACAATAGTAACAATGCCAAGAGAATGCAAGCCAGGATGCCCGCGAGTGTCATATCAATGCGCGCATGATTGCAGGAGATGAAAGCATGTTCAAAGGCACTTATTTTTCAACAAATAAAAAACAATGGTGCCCTAAATGCGGAACAGCCCACAAGGACTTAGAAGAACATACGCGAGTAAAACACCATATCGGATATTGTGGGGGAACATGAACAAACTATCATTTCATCAGTGCACTTATGTTCTTTTGTTGGCTGCAACAACAGGAGCAAGTGCTATCTTCCTACTCGGAATGGTGTTTAGAGGCGGAGTCATTGATATCAATGCGCTCTATAATCAGTATGGCTGGAAGTATGGAGAAGGCTGGTTTGAGACAATAATGTTCATTTCAATTTCGATCATTGGCCTTGTTGAGTTGGCACGCATGAGAAAAAATATGGCATAAAGAAGAGGGGTTATATATAGTGAAGAATAAATATGAATAGAGGTTAAAATATGAAAGATAGCACATACTTTAAATATAAAATATATAGATTTTGCACCGTAGTTTTGCTAGTACTTGGAGTACTTGCTGTTGTATCTGCATCATATCCTGAGTATTTGAATAAAGAGGTTTTAAATACAAATTATAAAGCCTTTGATACTGATAAAACAAGCGGAGAGCTCACACAAAAAGGATATGCAAACATGAATGTTAACTCTCCAGAATCAAGATATTTCTACACCATAAAAAGAGTATCAGATAATAGAATCGAATATCATAGATATATGCCTGATGACTGTATTATATCCATAAACTCGGAGGGAACAACAAAAACAGGCAATTGTAATGAGAATGATTTTAATATCCTTAAAGAAGAAGGATATTAACTTTTTTAGTAAAATAGTTATATGAGCAGGTATATATATATCTATCATGAAAATGAAACATATATTATTTGCCTTGCTTATTTTTGTAGCATTCAGCCAGCCAGCATCAGCACTTTTCTATGTTGATATCACACCACAGGACGGATATAGACCAACACAGTTCAATTTAACACTCCACAATGGGTCAGGAGTGAACACTGTGACAGACATTTACCTCAATGGTAATAATGGAACCAACTTCGCTGATGTGTATTTCACACTTCCAAATGCAACAATCCTAAACCACTGGATAGAGGACAACGCCACAGGGAAAACATGGATCAATCTCACATCTAATGGATCTTTCAGGATTTGGTATGGGAATCTAAGCCATGCCAGCACATCAAACGGATCTCAGACATTCCCTGTATTCTGTTGCGATACTCCAACCCTGAATACTTCAACATGGGCGAGCACAGGAACACCAACAATATCCGGAACAATTCTTACATTAAATGCAGTTGGTGAACAAATCCGTACCAATCAATTATTTCCTTCCGGTTATGCCTTCCAAGCAAATGTCACAGCATCAGCAACAACAGGCTCATTGAGACTATCAATGAACACATGCCCTACATGTATAGACTGGAATCCTACCACAGATGGAAACAAATATACAGACACCAGGAACGGAGCAAGCACATCTGTAAGCGATGGAGCATATACAACAGCAAACTCAATCTATTCATTCAACTGGTTCAACTCATCAAGGGTAAACTTCTTCTACAATAGGGTACTGAAACAAAGCCATACAACAAACATTCCACCGGGTCCATATGAAGTTATGCTGACCTCGGAAACTGCAACATCCTACAACTTAGATAAAATCTTCTTGCGAAACATCAGTTCCCCAGAACTCACAATCACATCAGTATCAGCAGAACAGGAAGTTCAGTATTTGCCGATTGTTGCAAGCGATACTGTTCAATATTCAAACACAACAAGTATAGATACATCTTCTTTATCATATGTTTTAGCAAGTAGAATTGTATTACTGGATAATTATAATGGGAGTTATAGGGTAGAAAAATATAGTTATGGTGATACTGCACAAACATCAGAATTTTATTTAAACTCTCAATTGATAGGTACGCTTAGTTCAGGAGGAATAAAATATTTTAATTCTTCTGGACTACTTAATAATGGGGATGTTCTTTCATGGTATATTAAATCTGGATTTGGTTTTAACGTACACACTGTTTACTTTAATTTTAATTTTGATTATGACTATACTAATTTCACACCCACATTACAGACACCGGCAAACGGTTCTATATTATCCTTTGACTTCCCTCCACAAACCGATGATATTACTTTCACATGGTCGGGCATAGGAACATCAGGCTATCAATTCCAGGTAGCAGAAGATGCGGCTTTCAACCTGCTTGAATATGACATCACCACAACCACAAACACCACAACAAAGGCAATTGATGCTGGTACTCACTATTGGAGAGTTAGAACAACAAATACAGGGGTTGATGATGGCAATTGGTCTGATACATTCTCTTTCCTGTTCACAGAATCAGTTCCGGCCATAAGCGGAGCAGCAATACAGGGCGTGGTATATTTCCTGTCCGGGGGTTCTCCTGTACCTCTTCAAAGCGCAACGGTATTTTTGTATAATTCCACCTTCACACAGCAGAAATTGACAGGCACTAATGGATATTTCCTATTTGAGAATCTTGATAATGGCTCTGTATATTTCATAAAAGCCAGCTTGAAAGACTATCAAACAAGCGAGATCATCACAATAAACGTGAGTGGTGTCATGACTTACAACATACAGATGAAGCCAGTTGAACCAACTTTCTTTGAAAATGATAAGCAGTATGTGCTCTTCACATCTCGCTATATGTTCTGTTGGTCTGATTGTGAAATAGAAGGGGCCACAATGACCGTATATAACTATGGAGAAAGCACGCCAGTACAGATAGGAGGAGAAAGTAACCCCAAGACCACAGACACGACAGGATCAGCCTCCTTCCTGCTCTTCAAAACACAAAGATATAGGATAACTCTTGTGAATGCATCTGCAAGCATCAGCAGCGAGATAACATTGTATCCTAAGGATCCTACTTATCTTTGGCTTATCACCAGGTCAAACGATGCATTCCAGGATCATGACATATTAGAAAAGGATGCGATCATAACAACTGTGAGCAAGTCTGTTATCAATTCGACAGCAGCATTTATTAATATAACATTTAACGATACCCAGGCACAAACTACAAACATGACGGTGTATCTCAATCAGTCGAACTCCTCACTATCCACATGGACCGCAAATGGCAACGGAACACATAGCTTCCTTGTGACAAACTATCAAGGAAAATCATATCTGATCCACTTCTATGGAATTGGCCATCCTGAGTATGGAACCATCGACTACACATACTCAATACTCTTTGAGAAAACAAGCGTTGGTATCTCAGGAATACCGGATACTCTGTGGCTTTGGTTTGCAGTCGGAATTATGTTCTTCACAGCAGCGATCTTCACCAGCTCCACAGTAGAACTTGGCCTGATCATAGTTTGCGCTGAGGGGTGGATCTTCTTGGCTCTTGGCATGTTTGGTTCGCTTGGCACCACAGGAACAACAAGGTTTGGAATAGCATTAACTCTTATAAGCGTACTTGCAATTATGGCGTATGCAAAGCGGCAACAAACGAAAGAGGGATACACATGAAGATATATGAATTCGCTTTATTGGTCTTGATTTTCTCAGGAACAGTAACACTATTCAACACATTAGGAATATTCGACTACAACATCCAGGAACAAGGATACAATGTCACAGAAGAGCAGGCACAGGGAATATATCAAGTTGGTGCAAGCTCTGATATCGATTCAAATGATGGATGGTTTTCAAAACTCGAAGGCGGTGTAGAATTTGGGATACAGATAGTCGGATTTGTAGCTAATGCTTTAGTTCTGGGTGCAAACATTGGCGGTATATTCTACCAATACATTCCTAACAGCGTAGGATTAGCTTTGAATGTCATGATAACAGGCATATCATGGTTTTTATATGCGTGGGGTGGCTTCCAGATATGGAGAAGATTTAGCACAAAAGGGGTTGATTAAATGAAATTATTACTTGTGGTTATATTTCTGGCTTTGCTTGTGGTGCCGGCAAGTGCAAACTTCACAGCAAGAAATATGACCGATGCAGGAGATGTACACGCGCCACTAAATACATCCTGGATGAATACAACAACCGACTCCATAGGCTTCAATGCAAGCAGCTTTACGGCCTTCTTTGGTGCCTTGATGCTGCCATATACCACAACATTAGACGACTGGTTTTATATATTTGTCTATGTTCTTCCTCTTGCTGTAATATGGATAAGACAAGAAAAAGCACTTATGCCAGTTGGATTATCAGTATTGTTCGGTGGATTGTTATTATCTCAGCTCCCCGCGTCTTGGCAGATGCCAGCACAGTTGTTTATAGTTCTTACAATCGTAGGTTTGCTTTATAGCATGTTTAAGGAGCGTGGTTAATATGATGGGAAAAAAGAAGATGAACAAGAAGAGACACAATATGAAAGGAATCCAGAGAATGAGAAAGCAAGAAGTATCACACGAAAAGACAGTTGAATATCTCAACGATCTTATGTGTAAGTATGGATGTGAGTGAACATGGCAAAGAGAAAAGGAATCTACTTGAAACCTAAGCAGGTGGCAAACATAATTTTAGCTGCAAGAGGTCAAAGCAGTTGCCCTGTAGCCAAAAATTATGTTAAAAAAATAGATAAAAAATATAAATTAAAAAAGAAGTGATTTTAAGCTTTTTTGATTTTTACCTTGGCTTTCGGGATCCTTCTTTTTGTCTCTTTCTGCATACGCTTGGCCTGCATCATATCAACAGGCACAGACCTTATTGTGTCGCAAACTGTTGCGCTGACTCGATATTTCTTTGGCATATATATAAACCTCCTGTATATCTTGGATAGCATTGTATTTATATCTTGTTATACTAATTATAGAGTATGAAACTAATATACATGCTTGTTGTGGTAATTGTGCTTATGTCTGGATGCATCGGTGAGACTGATGTGATAAGAGGCATGGATGTATCTGTTTTTGATATTGATCGTAACAATACAAATCTTGCTCCGAATATAGCAGGGCATCCTTTTGGAACAGGGGAAAGAATCGATAATGTAACATATTGGGCAAATTCAACACCAATAGACCTTCATGTTTTCGCTCATGCTTCTAGTGTAAGCCAAACCGCAAAAACATTTGTGTATATAGATGATGTTTTAGTGTCACCACGATCTGGGAGACCCTTGGGGGGTGCTGAAGAGTCTTATAGGGGGGTTGATATCACAATTCCCAGAAATTCATCATATAGAGTTGATTTTGAAAACTATCATCATTATGAGTGGAGAGAGTACAGGATACTTTCAGGGCAGAACGGAAGTGTCATAATAAATAACAATTACGCAAATTCATCTTCATCTTTCAATGGCACTTTGGTATATGGGCTTTCTGAACTAAATTTGACAAATGGACTTGAGTATAAATATAATGGAGGATATATAATTGAGCATTCTTCTGGAAGTATGGTAGGATTCGCAACAAATATAGACATGGAAGGAAACAATATAACAAATTGTGCCAACTGTGTTAATACTACAATATATAAAACAAATTCCATATATTCAGCAGATGGAAATATTTATCTCTTCAAAAATGGCACGATCACCACAGGAGCCATAGAAGATCTTATAGAAGCTGGAGCAACAAACAACACCACGCTTGAAATAAATGGAGATTATACAATTTCAAGAAGCATAAATATCAGCAATGTTTCAAATGCTCGGATAGATTGCAGGTCATGCAATCTTTATCTAGCTGATAATGTGAACTACAGCGTGTTTATCTTCACAGATGTAAACGATTCAACAATATCCAATTTTCACATTGATGCAAACGGAGAGAATAATTATTTTGACTTGACTATTCAAGGTGGATTGTATTTCACAGATTCATACAGAAATACAGTAAGCAACAACCACATAGAGATAGATGATTTCTCGCCTGATGATGATGGAAGCGGAATAATGTTTGACTTCACATCTTGGTATAATACCGCGATAAACAATTATATTTCAGGTGGCAGAAATGGAATTTATAGTTACAACTATAACAGATTGGTAGGGAATTACATCACAAAAGGAAATCATACATGTGTTTTTCTTAGAAGAGGAAGAGGAAACGTAGTCACAGGGAATGTTTGTGAGAATGCTGGAAGCGGGATATCAACAGAAGGAAGTGAAAGCTACAATGCATACTCAAATACCATATCTGGAAACACAATATATAACATGATTGGAGGATCAGGAATAACAATCTTCAATGCCACAGGAATGACCGTAACAGGCAACACTATCAACGGGATGCAATATGCCGGTGTGCTGATACAAAGCAGCTCAAACAACACTGTTTCTGGAAACACAATAAGCGATTGCTCTAAGACCTCCACAACAAATTATGCATGTATAGTCATACAGAACACCACCGGACAGCTTGATTATTCAACAAGAAACATGATAATAGGCAACAATGTATTTACTTCAAATGTTACGGAGTTCCAAGAATATGCATTAATGATCAATTACCCAACATTTAATAAAAATAACACAATATATTTAAACAATTTAGAGAATGGAAGCATAAATTATTTCAGCGGCCTAGATACAAATAACAATTTTATCACGTTGGATCGGGATTTTAATTATTACAAATTTGATAAGAAATTCCAATCATCTGGATTGTCAGGATCTGGGAATGATTACGTTTGTGTGAATTCTGCAGGGAGTTTCTATAGAAGTGATACTGTTTGCGCATAAATCACATAATATAGCACACAAAGCCACAAGGATGCGCTAGGATGATAAAACTATAGAGTGCCCTTGTGTTTATACCCATGATCTCGTTAAAATAAGATGAATAGTCTGATGTTGTGACCCTATCAAGAACAGAGCATCAGACCAATGTAATTATTTTATTCTCTCTGCTTTTCCTGCATCGTTTTTTCGTTCCTTCTTGCATTATTTGTAACATGTATCAAAGTAGCGAACATGATAAATGCAATTGCTACCTTTTCAGATAAAATTGTGGTTATTAATGACACGATAGCAAATATAATAGATTCTTTTGAAGATACCATTTTAATCCTCTCTGTTGCATTCCTGCATCCACATCTCTTCTGTCATGTTGTTTGCATAGAAATTAGGATTCTTCTGCAAGTTCCTAAGTATCTCATCGACGCTTAGCAGATTTATTGTTTCCTGTTTGTTTGTCATTTTTATTACCTCAATTTCATATACGTGTTTTATTAATAAATATGAATGTATAGAAAAAATGCTCATTATTATTATATTATATATTGATATAATACAACTTTTTGTTATGGCTTGCTTCAAAGTATGTACTATACATTATATAATTAGGAAAAACCTGTATATTTTCCATTAATCTGACATTAGTCATCACAGTTTCACGGAAATTTATTTGTCGACGATTTTCTCTATGATATCGTCTAACACCACTATTCATTGATAATCTTCTCAATTGTTTCACCGGTATTCTACATTTTCCTGATTTTCTCGCTTCAATATGTATCATAGCATGACATGCCCTACAATAAGGTTGAACATTATCTTTATTCTCACATTCATATCCATACGCGTGATGCATAACAACATTTCCAAATTTTCCACATTTTTTACATGTTCCTTGTTTCATAGTATCACCTTTTGTTTTGTTATTAGGAGTGCCAGGATCGGAGAGGTAAATATGAACCTTTGCATCCTGGCAATACCTACAATGTGCTATGAGTATATAAAAAAAATGTGAGTGAAAATGCTCACAATGATGAGATTATTATTTTTTCACAATATCATCTATTTTTATCCTCGAAATAAATATATCTGCTTTTTTTGCTTCGGTGTAGCTGTTAGATTTATAATAACTTATTATTATATCTCCGTTTGATGCTTTTATTATAGCAGGATATGAAACTTGTGGATAGTGAGATATTAATTTTGGTTTGCTCCACGTATTTCCATCGTCTGTGCTATAAGATAATAACAAATTATTTCTTGCATGAGCATCATTATAAGCTAATAATATAATATTTGGATCCCATGAATACCTATATAAAAATGGTGGAGAAGAACTTACATTAAATTCCATTTTCCATGATATATTTGTCCAGGTGTCACCAATGTCATAACTCATAGATTGTCCTATCTGCATATATCCATTAACTATATGATTATTCCAAGGACGTAAATACATCAATAGAGTGCCATTACCAAGTTCAACAATAGATGGTTCATCTTCTCCCCCCAAAACATCATATTTGCTTCTATGCCAATTATCTGCTCTATCACAAGAAATATCACAATATATCGACCCCACATAACCAGGGATAGATAAGTTATCACCACCCATTATAGCAAGTATTTTTCTACCATTTCTTAAGGTTATCCCACCCTGAACTGAATAGGCAGGAGAATTTATGAGTTCTATTTGTTCTGACCATGAAAATGCATTGTCATCAGTATATCTCATAAGTAAAGGCGATCCGTTCATATCCATGTTTGAATAAAAAATATATGTTCGATTGTTATTATAATCAGATATAAAGCTGGGCAATCTTGAATTGTTGCTCGATGTAAATCTAATTGGTTTATCCCAGCTAGTACCATTGTTTATAGACCTTGATTGGAACATTCCAAAATTAACACCACCATCCTCAGATTCTGATGAGTATATATTTATAATATCCCCATTTGATAATAATGTAGTGCTACCAAATGCGTTAAAAGCACCTATTGTATCGTTTGGTGTGTAAATTGATATTTGTTTTTCATTATTTGTATTTATATACTCAAATATTATAAAAAAAACAATCATCATAGATACCAAAAATAATTTTCTATTTATCATACATGTGCTTCCTTCCATTCTTTTGTTTCTCTCTCTGTTCTGCATCTGGCTTCTCTCGTCTGCCTTGCCTTCTCTCTCGCTTCCTCATCAAATTTGATGTACCCTGTTGTGTTTCTTTCCATATTATTACCCCTCAATATCTACTCCTTGAAACCTTTTTCTATTGTATATCATCATACACATATTAGCGATATCAACAAGTTCATCCTTATCTCCAGATTCATTATATTCTTTTATTTCTTCGCTTAATGCAAATTCCAAATATTTAAGATCGCATCTGATCCAAGAATCTTCTTTTTCTTTTTCCTTCTGTTCTATCTTGATAATCATTTCAGAATAAAATGCTTGTAGTCCGCTGATGTTTGTTTTTAGCATATCATCACGCTCCGAATATCCTCTTTGCTTTGCTTTCCATCACTATAATTTCATTGTGGCATGGCGAGCAGGCATGAAACGTATCTGATCTGCGCTGCTTCTTCAAATTGCTGGTACACACATCACATTTAATAGCTCTTGTTGTCTTTGCGAACATTTCAATCACTTCCATATATCCTATTTATTTGTGCTGACTGTTTTGCTGTTCTGTCTTGCTTGCCTGTTAGCACAAAATTCACATCTCTGTGGCAGCCTCGCCTTACTCTCTTTCTACCTTTTGCAACTTTTAGAGCTTCCCCAAGGTTCATTTTAAAATATTGTTTCTTTACATCTCTTGGTAGTATTGTTGAGCATGTTTGACAAATTACCTTATCAGGTGCGTTCTCGCCTTTTGCAACCCTAATCATAAGCTCTTTGTTGCATGATGAGCAATTGACTTTTGTGTGATTCATATCATCACACCCTCGGAAAGCTCATCCAGGCTATCAAAACCACTCTCAAACCTCTGTCTTGTGTATGCAAATTGCTTTTTAGCTTCTGTGATGCTCCATTTTGTCTTATCCCTGGCGTCCCTCAAATCCTCCTGGAGACGGATGAAATCTTTTGGGTATAGCTCAAAGAGCTTGATAAGTTGTTCTACATGATCCAAGAAAACAACCCTCTGCTCCATAGCATTTTTCCACGCCATAGCTTCATTCAGGGCAACAACCTTTTGCTGTTTGCAGAATTTCTTACCATACTGACAAAAATTATCACCCATAGTTATTCACCTTCTCCCATGCATACAGTATATTCCTGCGGAAAGCTGCAATCAGAACATTGCTTGTGTGTAGGTATCAGACCGGCCATAATGTCACATACTGGCTTCTCTCTGTAGTCGCAGTCACAGCAGTATTTTTGTAGTTTTCCTTTCACAATACAATCAGCAATACAAATTGCTTTCATGCGCGTTTCAAGGCATTGTTTTGTTGGCATTATTCCTCTTGTTCCAGATCATTGTATTTTTTTGTTCAAACGCGTCTTTAAACCCCATGACACATTCATAACACGGAGCTTCAATATAAACTACAGTTGCATGTTTACATTCTGAGCAATTCCCCATTTTAATCACTCCTTTCTATTCCTACGAACTCACATTGTATGCATAGTTTTGGATTTGGCACCATAACGCAAGCTCCTTCTTTTCTATCACATAAAATTATTCCAACTTGGTTTTTATGCTTCATTTCACTCACTCCTTGCCAATGCTGTATTGCAAGCTTGGCAGTACACATAATCTTTGATGCCTGTTGATGTGTTGCAGTCCAAGCAAACTTTGACTTGCTCTATCCATGTTCCACACACCTCACACCATGCCCGCACCCTGTCAGTGCCTTCAAAGCGAAAATCTGTTAGTTTTTCCATTTCAATCACTTCCATGTATTTTATTCCATTCAGCAATATTTTCTGGTGTGAGAATATTTATATGAAAACCATCGCTTGTATATTCTCTGTGATCTAATGCTTCTGCCAAGTGGGAACATTCAAAACCACATTCGGCACATTTATATTTCATACTTTTATCTTTAAATTCCATTTCAATCACCTTATTTGTCCCATGACATATCCAAGCAAGAAAATAAGTATCCATAGTATTATTGTTGCTAATTCTAGTTCCATATAACTCACTTCCTGTTCTGCATGCCTTCGTTTACGATCTCGTCTATGTCTCTTGATATCCCTAATATCATTGCTGCAGGATAATCATGTTTTTCCATGAGGTCCCTGCATTGCATCATCTCATCGATCTTTTCCATGTTATTTCTCCAAGCTTCTTTTTCTATTTCTATCCGAAATATTAGACATCACAGAAATAGATATGACCTCATTTTCCTTTAATTTGTTTAGTCTTTCATCAATATCTTTGCATGTACAATTTGATACTGTTTTGCCGCATATCATGCACCACATTATATTCTTGGCTCCTTTGCGTATATGTCCATGTAGTCATCTTGCTGTTCCTGTGGCCTGGCATGCATGAATGTTATGGCCTCAAATTCTGTTTGTGTTTGCTCTTTGCTCATTTTATTCCTCTGTTTCTTCTTCAACACTTCCACCATATCCATAATCTTCTTCTATTTCATGTAGAATTTCTTTTGCTGTGTCTTTTTGGTCAACGTATCGGATTATAACTTTATACTGTTTGTCATTTGTATGTTTCATATCAGCACCTTCCCGGCTTGCTCGCACACATCTGGCAATTCCACTTTGTCTTGCATTTGTTGCAGACATATGTTTTAAATACATAATCTTTGCTTTGTTCCATAATTACTCCCCCAACACAAACAGTAACTCAGTGATTTTATTATGAAGTTCTAATTTCATTTTGTATGTATTTTTCGAGTCATATTCATCCTGGAGATATTCCAGCCTTCTTCTTATTTCAGT
>Ga0210114_1000181_pt1 | contig 16201 bp, 16 predicted proteins | sample MayberryNW_TuleA_FD_185524 | JGI IMG/M metagenome (GOLD analysis project Ga0210114, IMG submission 185524) | Wetland microbial communities from San Francisco Bay, California, USA, that impact long-term carbon sequestration - MayberryNW_TuleA_D2... | ecosystem: Environmental > Aquatic > Marine >...
GGCGCAGCCTGCCCGCCGCGCCGGACGCCATGCTGCCGACGTCGAGCACGGCGCGCTCCATCTGCGCGAGCAGCCGCTTTGCCTCGGCCAGGAAGCGCGCGCCCTCCGGAGTGAGCTCGACCTTGCGGCGGGTGCGCGCCAGCAACGTGGCCCCGAGCCGCCGCTCCAGGTCCTGGATGGAGCGCGACAGCGGCGGCTGCGAGATATGCAGCGCCTGCGCCGCGCGCCCGAAGTGCAGGTGCTCGGCCACGGCGACGAAATGGCGCAGCTGGCGCAGGTCCGGCGTGTTCATACCTGACAGGTATCAATCCCCAATTTCTATTGTATTGGATTGCAACACAACGGCCTCTTAGACTGGCGTCCCGGCAACGAGGAGGCAGGCCATGGCTGACAAGAGCGAATCGGCGGCGAACCGCCGCTCCCGGCTGATCACCCAGGGCGTCGCGCGCTCGCCCAACCGCGCCATGCTGCGCGCGGTCGGATTCGGCGACGGCGACTTCGACAAGCCGATCATCGGCGTGGCCAACGGCCACTCCACCCTGAATCCCTGCAACGCGGGCATCCAGCCCCTGGTGGACCGTGCCATGGCGGCACTGGAAGCCGCTGGCGCGAAGCCGCAAGTGTTCGGCGTGCCGACCGTCACCGACGGCATCGGCATGGGCACCGAGGCGATGAAGTACTCGCTCGTGTCGCGCGAGGTCATCGCCGACGCGATCGAAACCTCGGTCAACGGCCAGGCGATGGACGGCGCGCTCGTCGTCGGCGGCTGCGACAAGAACATGCCCGGCGGCATGATGGCCCTTGCGCGCATGAACGTGCCCGGGATCTACGTGTACGCCGGCACCATCAAGCCCGGCAAGTGGAAGGGCCAGGACCTCACCATCGTCTCGGCGTTCGAAGCCGTCGGCGCATTCACGGCCGGGCGCATGAGCGACGAGGACTTCATCGGCATCGAGAAGAACGCCTGCCCGTCCGTGGGCGCCTGCGGCGGCATGTTCACCGCCAACACCATGAGCTCGTCGTTCGAGGCGCTCGGCATGAGCCTGCTCGGCTCCTCGCAGATGGCCTCGCCCGACGCCGAGAAGGCGGACAGCGCCGCGCAATCCGCGAGAGTGCTGGTGGCGGCGGTGAAGAACAACCTCAGGCCGCGCGACATCATCACCCGCAAGTCGCTCGAGAACGCGGTGGCGCTGGTGATGGCGACCGGCGGTTCGACCAATGCGGTGCTGCACTACCTCGCCATCGCCGCGGCGGCGGGCGTGAAGTGGACGATCGACGATTTCGAGCGCGTGCGGCGCAAGGTCCCGGTGCTGTGCGACCTGAAGCCTTCGGGACGTTACGTGGCGGTGGATTTCCATCGCGCCGGGGGCGTGCCCCAGGTGCTGAAGATCCTGCTCGAGAACGGTGTGCTGCATGGCGAGTGCACGACGATCCACGGCAAGACCATGGCCGAGATGCTGCAGGAGGTGCCGGCCGAGCCGCGCGCCGACCAGGACGTCATCCGACCGTGGTCGAATCCGCTGTACCGCCAGGGACACCTTGCCATCCTCAAGGGCAACCTCGCCCCCGAAGGCTGCGTGGCGAAGATCACCGGGCTGAAGAAGACCTCGATCACCGGGCCGGCGCGCGTATTCGATTCCGAGCCCGGGTGCATGAAGGCCATCATGGCCAAGAAGATCAAGGCGGGCGACGTGATCGTGATCCGCTACGAGGGGCCGAAGGGCGGCCCGGGGATGCAGGAAATGTTAGCGCCCACTTCAGCGTTGATCGGCCAAGGCCTGGGCGAGTCCGTGGGCCTTCTGACCGACGGCCGATTTTCCGGCGGAACGTGGGGGATGGTGGTGGGCCATGTCGCGCCGGAGGCTTACGTCGGGGGCAACATCGCGCTGGTGAGGGAGGGCGACTCGATCACCATCGACGCCAAAAAGCACCTCGTCCAGCTCAACGTGCCGGCGAAGGCGCTCGCCGCGCGCCGGAAGAAGTGGAAGGCGCCTAAGCCGCGCTACACGAAAGGCTTGATGGCGAAGTACATGAAGCTGGTTTCGACGGCCTCGAAAGGCGCCATCACCGATTCAGAAACCTGACCCCGGCAGCTTGAGAAATTCGATCTCAGCGGGCGTGCTTTGCCGGCCGAGAATGCCGTTGCGGTGGGGAAATCGGCCGAAGCGCCGGACGATGTCGCGATGGCGTTCCGCGTACTCGCGCTGCTTCGCGTCGAACTCCTTCATCAGTTGGCACGCCAGCTCCTGATCCGCGAGCGCTTCGCTGTGCTCGAACGGCAGATACGCGAAGAGCTGCTCCGAGGGCGTCATCGCCTTGTCCCAGCCGTGCTCCAGGATCGCGCGCGCGGCCGCGCGGGCGCGCACGTCCGCCGCAAAGGCGCGCGCTTCGCCGCGAAACATGTTGCGCGGAAACTGATCGAGGAGAATCACCAGCGCGAGGCAGCTACGCGGTCCGTCGAGCCAGCCATCGAGCTTTCCCGCGGCGGCTTCCTCGGCAAGCGCCTGGAAGCGGCGGCGGATCTCCGCGTCCAGGTCCGGATTCTTCACGAACCAGTCCCCGGGGTGGTCATCGAACCAGAAGCGCAGCACTTCTGCGGCGCGCAAATCGTTCATCGGTCGCGCCTTTGTGTCGTGGGGCGCCGACAACGCAGGGTTGACGCTGAAGGTAAGCGCGGACTACCCTTTTCGCATCCGCAACCCCCAACGGAGATTCCAACAATGGTGAGTCGTTTTCGTCGCCTGGTTGCCGGCGTGGTCATCGTTTGCCTGGGTAGCATGGGTGTGGTGGTGCCCGCGCAAGCCGGAATTGTAAGCACCGAGGCGCTGGTCGTCGGCGCGCAGCAGGAGAAGCTGGCCGCGCTCTTGGAGCGCAGCGACGTGCGCGCCCAGTTGCAGGCCCACGGTGTAAGCCCGCAGCAGGCCAAGGCTCGGGTCGCCGCGCTCTCGGACGAGGAAGCCGCCAAGCTCGCGGCGCAGCTCGACGCGCTGCCGGCGGGCGGCACGGACGTGCTGGTGGTCGCTCTCGTCGTATTCCTCGTGCTGCTGTTTACCGACGTCATGGGCTATACCAAGGTCTTCCCGTTCACGCGCTCCATGCGCTGAGCGACCGTGCGCCGGTATGCAACCCCCGCTGCGGCGGGGGTTTTCATTTCGGCCGCCGTACTCCTCGCTGGGTGCGCGGCGCCGCAGGTAAGCGCCCTCGTCGAGCGGCGCCCCGAAGGCCTGGCGGCGGCGGCGGAGATAGCCTCGGTGCCCTTCTTCGCGCAGGAGGACTACCAGTGCGGACCCGCATCGCTCGCGATGGTCCTGCAGCACGCGGGCCGGGACGCGACGCCCGCGGCGCTGCTGCCCGAGGTCTATCTTCCCGGCCGCAAAGGCTCGCTCCAGGCCGAGATGCTGGCGGGCGCGCGGCGCCACGGCCTCGTCGCCTACGAGCTCGCGCCGCGGCTCGAGGCGCTGCTGCGCGAAATCGCCGCCGGCACGCCGGTGCTGGTGCTGCAGAACCTGGCGCTCGAATGGGTGCCGCAGTGGCACTACGCCGTGGCGGTCGGCTATGACCTCGAGGCACGCAGCCTCGTGCTGCGCTCCGGCGTCACGCGCCGGCTGGAGATGAGCCTCGATACGTTCGAGTGGACCTGGGCGCGAAGCGGGCATTGGGCCATGCTCGCGCTGCCGCCCGAGCGCGTGCCGGCGACGGCCGGGGAGAAACCCTATGTCGTTGCCGTCGCGGCGCTCGAGCGCGTGGCGCCCGGCGCCGCCGGCCGCGGCTACGAAGCAGCGCTCGCGCGCTGGCCGGACAGCCTCGCCGCGGAGGTCGGCCTGGGCAACGCACGCTACGCGCTGCGCGACCTCGACGGCGCCGCCGCGGCCTACCGCCGCGCGACACTGCGTCACCCCGACTCCGCCGACGCATGGAACAATCTTGCCCAGGCGTTGATCGAACTGGGAAGCCGCGACGAGGCGCTGGCGGCCGCGCGCCGTGCCGTCGCACTCGGCGGGGCCCGGCAGCGCACCTACCGCCAGACGCTCGAGGACATCCTGCGACCGCCATGAACAGCAACCGCCTCGCCGCGGAGACTTCGCCCTATCTGCGGCAGCACGCGGACAACCCGGTCGACTGGCAGCCGTGGGACGCGCGCGCGCTCGAGCGCGCGCGCGCCGAGGACCGGCCGATCCTGCTGTCCATCGGCTATTCGGCGTGCCACTGGTGCCACGTCATGGCGCGGGAAAGCTTCATGGACCCCGAGGTGGCGGCGGTCATGAACCGCCATTTCGTCAACATCAAGGTGGACCGCGAGGAGCGGCCCGACCTCGACCAGATCTACCAGACCGCGCACCAGCTGCTCGCGCAGCGCGGCGGCGGCTGGCCGCTCACCATGTTCCTCGCGCCCGACGGCACGCCGTTCTGGGGCGGCACGTACTTTCCGAAGAATCCGCGCTACGGGTTGCCCGGCTTCGTCGACATCCTGGAGCGTATCGCCCAGCTGTGGCGCGAGCAGCGCGCGGCGATCGGCGAGCAGGGCGAGCAACTGAGGCTCGCGCTTGCGCGCCTGCGGCCGCCCGCGGCGGCCGGCGATACGGCGCTCGAGGGCGCGCCGGTGCGCGCGGCGCTCGGCGCGCTGCGTGCGCATTTCGACGCGCGCCATGGCGGCTTCGGCGGGGCACCCAAGTTTCCCCACCCGACGGACCTCGAGCTGTGCCTGCGCAACGGCGAGACGGCGATGGCCGACACGACGCTGCGGCGCATGTGCGAAGGCGGGATCTTCGATCAGCTCGGCGGCGGCTTCTGCCGCTACAGCGTCGATGCGCAGTGGCAAATTCCCCATTTCGAGAAGATGCTCTACGACAACGGGCCGCTGCTCGCGCTGCTCGCCGACGCCTGGCTGGTGACCGGCGAAGGCCTGTACAAGCGCTGTGCCGCGGCGACGGCGGGTTGGCTGCAACGCGAGATGCAGGCTCCGGAAGGCGGCTACTACGCGTCGCTCGACGCCGACTCGGAACACGAGGAAGGCAAGTTCTACGTCTGGGATGCCGAGGCCGCACGCGCGCTGCTTACGGGGGACGAATGGGCCGTGGCGGCGCCGCATTTCGGGCTCGACGGTCCGCCGAATTTCGAACGACGGCGCTGGCACTTGCACGTCGCCCGGCCGCTGCGCGAAGGCGGGGCAGCGGCGCTCGCGACGGCGAAGGCCAAGTTGCTCGCCGCGCGCGAACAGCGCGTGCGGCCCGCACGCGACGAGAAGGTGCTCGTGTCGTGGAACGCGCTCGCGATACGCGGCATGGCGCATGCAGGGCGCGTCTTCGGCCAGCCCGATTGGGTCGCATCGGCGCGCCGCGCCCTGGCGTTCATCCGGGCGCACCTGTGGCGGGAAGGACGGCTGCGCGCCGCGTACAAGGACGGGCACGCGCACCTGAACGCCTATCTGGACGACTATGCGTTTCTCATCGTGGCGCTCGTCGAGCTCCTGCAGGACGAGTTCCGCGGCGCGGACCTGGCGTTTGCCGAAGCGCTGGCCGGCGTGCTGCTCGAGCAGTTCGAGGACCGGGAGGCGGGCGGGTTCTTCTTCACGGCGCGCGACCACGAGCGGCTCATTCACCGTCCCAAGCCCGCCCATGACCAGGCCACGGCTTCGGGCAATGGCGTCGCCGCCTATGCACTGAACCGGCTCGCCGCCCTGAGCGGCGATACCCGCTATGCCGACGCGGCCGAGCGCACGCTGCGGCAGTTTTATCCCGCGATGCGCGAACATTCCTCGGGCTTTGCCATGCTGCTGATCGCACTCGAGGAGATGCTGCAGCCGCCGGTCACGGCGATCGTGCGCGGCCCGCGCAGCGGCCTGGCGGCGTGGTCGCAGGCGATGGCGCAGACCTATCTGCCGCGCACGCTGACGCTCGCCATTGCGCCGCAGGCGGATGCGCTGCCCGCCGTGCTCGACAAGCCGGCCGCGGGCCCGGTGCGCGCCTGGGTGTGCCGCGGAACGCATTGCCTGCCGCCGATCGACCGCGTCGACGCGCTGCGCGATGCTTGCAAACAAGCCGTGTTCGGGTAGCATGGCGGCCCGATTTCCGAAGGGAATTTCCATGAAAAGAATCGCACTGTCTGCCGCCGCGCTGGCGCTCGTCGCCGTGGCGCCCGCCCAAGCGAGCGAAGCGCTCGCCAAGAAATACAACTGCCTGGCCTGCCACGTGGTGAAGGGTCCGAAGACGGTCGGCCCGTCCTACGCCGACGTGGCCAAGAAGTACCGGGGGCAGAAGGGCATCGAAGCCAAGCTGGTCGAGAAGGTGAAGAAAGGCGGCTCCGGCGTCTGGGGCCCGGTGCCGATGCCGCCGAATCCGCAGGTGCCGGACGCCGACCTGCACGCGCTGGTGAAGTGGGTGCTGTCGCTCAAGTAGGTCGCGCCGGGGCGCCGCGCCCCTTTTTGTGCAACCATTCCCGTGCGCGATGCCCATCGCGCACGGCGGCGGGCTAGAGGTCCGCGCCGGCAACCGCGGTACGGGACGGGGCAATGGGATATTTCCTGCAGCAGCTCATCAACGGGCTGGCGCTCGGGATGATCTACGGCCTGATCGCCATCGGCTACACGATGGTCTACGGCATCATCGGCATGATCAATTTCGCGCACGGCGAAATCTTCATGATCGGCGCCTTCATCAGCTTCATTGCGTTTATCGCGCTGGGCCTCATCGGCATCGGCTGGGTACCGCTCGCGCTGCTCATCGTGCTGGTGGCGACCATGCTGCTCACGTCCGCGTATGGCTGGGCGCTCGAGCGCGTCGCCTACCGGCCCTTGCGTCATTCGCCGCGGCTGGCCGCGCTCATCACCGCCATCGGCATGTCGATCTTCCTGCAGAATTACGTGCAGCTGCTGCAGGGCGCGCGGGTGAAGCCGCTGCAGCCCGTGATCACCGGCGGTGTCAGGTTTTTCGAGACGGGGGAGTTCGCGGTGACCTTGAGCTTCCTGCAGATGCTGATCATCGCGATCACGCTCGGACTGATGCTCGGCTTCACGCAGCTCATCAACCGCACCGCGCTCGGCCGGGCGCAGCGCGCCTGCCAGCAAGACCTCGGCATGGCGTCGCTGGTGGGCATCGACGTCGATCGCACCATCGCCCTGACATTCGTGCTGGGGGCGAGCCTCGCCTCGGTGGCCGGGCTGATGTTCCTGCTCAATTACGGCGTGATCGACTTCTACATCGGCTTCGTCGCCGGCATCAAGGCCTTTACTGCGGCGGTGCTGGGCGGCATCGGCTCGGTCCCCGGCGCGATGCTCGGCGGCCTGCTGATCGGCCTGATCGAGGCGTTCTGGTCCGCTTACTTCTCCGTCGAGTACAAGGACGTGGCGACCTTCGCGATCCTCATTCTGGTGCTCATCTTCCGGCCGACGGGATTGCTCGGCAAGCCCGACATCGAGAAGGTCTGATGCGCGCGCGCGCCGCGCCGCGACCGTCTTTCGAGCTGGCTCACGCGGTCAAGGACGCGGGGCTGGTGGCGGGCATCGTCGTGCTGCTCACGGTCGCGCTGGTCGGGTTTCGCATCCAGGACACTTCGGCGGGTCCGCCGCTCGTCTTCCGGTTCGACGATGTCGCGGCGGCGGCGGTGATCGCCTTCTTCGGGCGCCTCGGCATCGGCGCGCTGCGCGCGCAGCGCGTGCTCCCCGTGCTCGCCGCGGCCCTCGTGTTCGCGAGCGGGGTGACGGGGATCCTGGCGTTCGGCGCCGACGAGCAGTGGCTGCCCTTCAAGAGCACCGTCTTCAACTGGATCATCGCGCTCGCGGCCTGGGCGCTCGGCGCGCGCGCCGCGTGGCTGCAATGGCACGTCGTGAGCGAGACCAGCGCCGAAGTGCGCGAGGCGCGCATGGACCGGCTGGGCGCGCAGGTGCAGAGGCTCGCGTGGTGGGTGGGGCCGATCCTGCTCGGCGTGGCGGTGGCGCTGCCGTTCCTGCCGGGGACCGACCGGCGCCTGCTCGATATCGCCACGCTGGTCGCCACCTACGTCATGCTCGGCTGGGGCCTGAACATCGTCGTCGGCCTCGCCGGACTGCTCGATCTGGGCTACGTCGCGTTCTACGCGGTGGGCGCCTACAGCTACGCGCTGCTCGCGCTGCACTTCGATCTCGGCTTCTGGATCTGCCTGCCCTTCGCCGGCATCATGGCGGCCTTCGCCGGGATCCTGCTCGGCTTCCCGGTGCTGCGGCTGCGCGGCGACTATCTCGCGATCGTCACGCTCGGCTTCGGCGAGATCATCCGCATCATCCTGCTCAACTGGTATCAGTTCACCAAGGGACCCGACGGCCTCTCGGGCATCCCGCGGCCGACCTTCTTCGGCTTGCCGATGACGCGCGAGCCGCCCGAGGGCGGGCAGTCGTTCCACAGCTTCTTCGGGCTCGAATACTCGCCGCTCGACCGCGTGATCTTCCTGTACTACCTGGCGCTCGGGCTCGCGCTCGTCACCAACCTGTTCACGCTGCGCATCCGCAAGCTGCCCGTGGGGCGCGCCTGGGAGGCGCTGCGCGAGGACGAGATCGCCTGCCGCAGCCTGGGCGTGCATCCGCGCAACACCAAGCTCACCGCCTTCGCCATCGGCGCCATGTTCGGCGGCTTCGGCGGCTCGTTCTTCGCCACGCGCCAGGGCTTCGTCAGCCCGGAGAGCTTCACGTTCCTGGAATCGGCGATCATCCTCGCCATCGTCGTGCTGGGCGGCATGGGCAGCCAGATCGGCATCGTGCTCGCCGCGATCCTGCTTATCGGGCTGCCCGAGGTGTTCCGCGAGCTGAACCAGTACCGCATGCTCGCGTTCGGCCTGGCGATGGTCGCCATCATGACCTGGCGCCCGCGCGGCCTGCTCGCGCACCGCGAGCCCACGGTGCGCCTCGGCCAGGGGCCGCCCGAATGACGCCGCTGCTCTCGGTCGAGCACCTGACGATGCGTTTCGGCGGGCTGGTCGCCGTCGACGACGTGTCGTTCGACGCGCCGCCGCAGAGAATCACCGCGGTCATCGGTCCGAACGGGGCCGGCAAGACCACCGTGTTCAACTGCCTTACCGGCTTCTACAAGCCGACCTCGGGCTGCATGCGGCTGCGCCATCCGGCGCACGGCGAGTTCCTGCTCGAGCGCATGGAAGGGTACGCCATCCCGGCCAAAGCGGGGGTGGCGCGCACGTTCCAGAACATCCGCCTGTTCCCCGGCATGTCGGTGCTCGAGAACCTGCTCGTCGCGCAGCACAACGCGCTCATGCGCGCCTCGGGCTACACGGTCGGCGCGCTGCTCGGCTTCGGCGGCTACGCGGCGGCCGAGCGGCGCGCGATCGAGCGCGCGCGCTACTGGCTGGAGCGCGTGCAGCTCGTCGAGCGCGCCGACGCGAACGCGGGCGGCCTGCCCTACGGCGCGCAGCGCCGCCTGGAGATCGTGCGCGCGATGTGCACCGAGCCGGTGATGCTGTGCCTGGACGAGCCGGCCGCGGGGCTCAACCCGCGCGAATCCGCCGAGCTGAACGAGCTGCTGCGCTTCATCCGCGACGAGCACCGGGTGACGCTGCTGCTCATCGAGCACGACATGAGCGTGGTGATGGAAATCTCCGACCATGTCGTGGTGCTCGACTACGGCCGCAAGCTCGCCGAGGGCACGCCGGCGGTGATGCGCAACGATCCCAGGGTGATCCGCGCCTACCTGGGCGAGGAGGAGAAGGAGGAGGAAGACGAGGTGCGGCCGTGACGGTGCTTCGCGTCACCGACCTGCACGCGGCCTACGGGCCGATCAAGGCGCTGCACGGCGTCGACGTCGAAGTGCAGCAAGGCGAGATCGTCACCCTGATCGGCGCGAACGGCGCGGGCAAGTCGACGCTGCTGATGACGATCTGCGGCAATCCACGCGCCGCGCGCGGCCGCATCGAGTTTCTCGGCGAGGACATCACGCGGCTACCGACGCACGAAATCGTGCGCCGCGGCGTGGCGCAGGCGCCGGAAGGCCGGCGCCTGTTTTCCTTCATGAGCGTGACCGAGAACCTGCAGATGGGCGCGGTCAGCGCCGACCCGCGGCACTTCGAGGAAGACCTGGAGCGCGTCTTCACGCTGTACCCGATCCTGCGCGAACGGCGCGACCAGCGCGGCGGAACCCTTTCCGGGGGCGAGCAGCAGATGCTCGCCATCGCTCGCGCCCTGATGGGCCGCCCGAAGCTGCTGCTGCTCGACGAGCCTTCGCTCGGCCTCGCGCCGCTGCTGGTGAAGCAGATCTTCGGCGTGATCCGCGAGATCAATGCGCGCGAGCGCGTCACCGTGTTTCTCGTGGAGCAGAACGCGCACCACGCGCTGCGCGTCGCGCATCGCGGCTACGTGATGGCCAACGGCCGCATCGTGCTGCACGGCACGGGCCGCGAGCTGCTCGCGAACGCCGAGGTGCGCCGCGCGTACCTGGAAGGGGGGCGCTGATGGCGTCGCTCATCGGCAACAGTCCGGGGGTCTACCTCGGCCTGACGGTATGCCTGATGGGGTTCGCCTCTTTCATGACCGGCCAGGCGATCGCCGTCACCTGGAAGCCCGCCTGGCATTGCATCGCCTATGCGGCGCTGCTCGGCCTGGGCGACCGGTTTCTCGCCTACGCCCTGTTCGGCGGCGAGCTGCTGTCCCCGGCGGCCTACCTCCTCGACACGGCCACGCTGCTCGGCATCGCCCTGCTCGCCTGGCGCCTGGGCCGCGCGCGCAAGATGGTGTCGCAGTATCCCTGGCTCTACGAGCGTGCCGGCTGGCTTTCCTGGCGCACACGGACGCCGCCCACGCCGTAGGCGCTGTGATAGAGTAAATGCACCGTTTGCGAGGAGGAAAGCAGCCATGAAAGTGAGCGCATCCCTGAGGTTCGTACTGACCGCCGCGCTGGCGAGCTTCGGCACCGCCGCCTGGTCGCAGATCGTCATCGCGACCGCGGGCCCGATGACCGGGCAGTACGCGTCGTTCGGCGAGCAGATGAAGCGCGGCGCCGAGATGGCGGTCAAGGACATCAACGCCAAGGGCGGCGTGATGGGCAAGAAGCTGGTGCTCAAGATCGGCGACGATGCCTGCGATCCGAAGCAGGCCGTGGCGGTGGCCAACCAGTTCGTGAGCGACAAGGTGGTGTTCGTCGCGGGCCACTTCTGCTCGGGCTCCTCGATCCCCGCCTCCAAGGTCTACACGGAGGAGGGCATTCTGCAGATGTCGCCCGCCTCGACCAACCCGAAGCTCACCGACGAGGGCGGGCCGAACGTGTTCCGCGTGTGCGGGCGCGACGACCAGCAAGGGACGGTGGCCGGCAACTATCTCGCCAGCCACTTCAAGGGCAAGCGCATCGCGATCATTCACGACAAGACCGCGTACGGCAAGGGACTGGCCGACGAGACCAAGAAGCAGCTGAACAAGCGCGGCGTGAAGGAAGCGATGTACGAGGCCTACACCGCGGGCGAGAAGGACTATTCGGCGCTGGTGTCGAAAATGAAGGGCGCGAACGTCGATGTGGTCTACGTCGGCGGCTATCACACGGAGGCCGGCCTGATCGTGCGCCAGGCGCGCGAGCAGGGCTACAAGGTGCAGCTCGTCTCGGGCGACGCGCTGGTCACCGACGAGTACTGGAAGATCACCGGCGCCGCGGGCGAGGGCACGCTGATGACGTTCAGCCCGGATCCGCGCAAGAACCCGGCCGCGGCCGGCGTGGTGAAGGAGTTCCGCGCGCAGAACTACGAGCCGGAGGGCTACACGCTGTACACGTACGGCGCGATCCAGGCCTGGGCGCAGGCCGTCTCGCACGCCAAGTCGACCGGCTGGAAGAAGGTCGCCGGCGCGCTGCGCAAGGGCAAGTTCTCGACCGTGCTCGGCACGATCGGCTTCGACAAGAAGGGCGACGTGACCGCCCCGGGCTACGTGTTCTACATCTGGCACGACGGCAAGTACGACTACGCCAAGAAGTAGCGCAGCCGCGCGCGGGGCGCGCTAGCGCCCCGCGGCGTCCGCCTGGGTGGTGAAGCTGTCGGCATAGAACTCGTCTTCCGGCAGCTGGCAGCGCGAGATGAAGTCGTTGCGCGCCGCGTCGACCATCACCGGCACGCCGCAGGCATAGACCTGGTGGCCCGATAGATCGGCGAAGTCTTCCATCACCGCCCGGTGCACGAACCCGGTGCGCCCGCGCCAGGCATCTTCGGGCAGCGCGTCGGAAATCACCGGCACGTACGTCAACTTGCCCGCGTCCGCCCAGCCCTGCGCCAGCGCGTTCAGGTAGAGATCCCGTGGCCGGCGCCCGCCCCAGTAAAGCGTCATGGGCCGGCCGATGCCTTTCTCGAGCGCCGCCTCGATGATCGACTTGATGGGCGCGAAGCCGGTGCCCGAGGCCACGAACACGATCGGCTTGGCGGAGTCTTCGCGCAGGAAGAAGGTGCCGAGCGGCCCCTCGAAGCGCAGGATGTCGCGCTCCTTCATCTTGGCGAAGACGTGGTCGGTGAACTGTCCGCCCGCCACGTGGCGCACATGCAGCTGCAGGAGCTCGGCGCCGTGCGGCGGGTTGGCGATCGAGAAGCTGCGGCGCGAGCCGTCCTTCAGCAGGAATTCGATGAACTGCCCGGGAAGATAGACCAGCTTTTCGTTGGCCGGGAGCTTCAGGTGCAGCACGATGACGTCGTCGGCGAGCCGCTCCAGCTGCTGTATCCGGCAGGGCAGCATCTTCACCTCGATGCCCTTGGCCGCGCCGATGGTGCGCGCCTCGATCACCAGGTCGGTGAGCGGCTTCGCCTGGCAGAAGAGCGCCTTGCCGCGCGCCTTGTCGTCCTCGGTGAGGGCCCTGGCCTGGTACACGCCGTAATCGAACTCGCCCGAGACGATCCGCCCCTTGCACGTGCCGCAGGCGCCGTTCTTGCACCCATAGGGCAGGATCAGCCCCTGGCGCAGCGCCGCGGCGAGGACGGCTTCGCCGTCCTCGACCTGGAACTGCTGACCGCTCGGTTGGATCGTGACGCTGTGCATGTCGCTAGAATGTCGTGGATGAAGACGTTACTGATCGCCGGCTGCGGCAACGTTGCGCACCGCGCCGGGCCGCGCCTCGAGGCGCGCTACGCTCGCCCTTCTCGCCGCCCTGGCAAAGGGGCGGATTCTACCGGCGCGCGTGGTCCGCGTCAGTACGAGCGGCGTGTGCGGCAATGAGCGCCCTGCTGGTGCTGACCAACCTGCCCGATCGCGCGGCGGCGGAGAAGCTCGCCGCGGTGCTCGTCGAAAGCGGCGTCGCCGCTTGCGTCAACGTGCTGGCGCCCTGCCGCTCCGTCTACCGCTGGCAGGGCGCCGTGCAGCACGAGGAGGAACATCCGGTGCTCATCAAGACCACGCAGGCCGCTTACGCGGCGCTCGAGGCGCAGATCCGCGCGCATCACCCGTATGAACTTCCCGAGGTCGTGGCGGTCCCAATCGAGCGCGGCCTGCCTGCCTATCTCGACTGGGTGGCTGCGGAGACCGCACCCCGCTCGTGATCCGCATCCTCCTGCTGTGGCTCGCTCTGGCTCCGGCGCTCGCGCATGCGGCCGCCGCCGACGAATTGCTCGAGCCGGAGAAGGCCTTTCGCTTTTCCGCGCGCGCCCTGGGCGCCGACGCGGTCGAAGTGCGCTACGCGATCGCCGAGGGCTACTACCTTTACCGCGATCGCTTCAGGTTCGAGGCGCAGGGCGCCCGCCTCGGATCGGCCGAGTTTCCGCGCGGTGTGCGCCACAAGGACGAGTTTTTCGGCGACAGCGAGGTCTACCGCAACGATGTGATGATCCGCATCCCCGTCGCCGCGGGCGCGCCCGATCCCCTGAGCCTGGTCGTGACTTCGCAGGGCTGCGCCGACGTCGGCGTGTGCTACGTGCCGATGGAATCGCGCGCCACGATCCGGCTGGCGGCGTTCTCGTCCGCGCCGCTGCTGAGCGAAGGGCCGCGCTCGGTGCCGGAAACGCCGCGCTGGTCGATCTACGCGAGCGATCTGGACATTGCAGCGCTGTTCCAGCGCAACGTGCTGCTGGTCATCGCCGGATTTTTCGGCTTCGGGCTGCTGCTCACGTTCACGCCGTGCGTGCTGCCGATGATCCCGATCCTGTCGTCGATCATCGCGGGCGAGGGCCGGAGCCTGGACAAGCGGCGCGCGCTCGCGCTCTCGGCGAGCTATGTGCTCGGCATGGCGCTCGCCTACGCCGCGGCGGGCGTCGCCGCCGCGTATTCGGGATCTCTGCTCGCCGCCGCGCTGCAGAATCCCTGGGTGCTCGGCGTCTTCGCGGCGGTATTCGTGGCGCTGGCGTTGTCCATGTTCGGCCTGTACGAGATCGCACTGCCCGGTTTCCTGCACCAGCGGCTGTCCTCGGCGCACCAGCGCCTGCGCGGCGGACGCATTGCTTCGGTGGCCGCCATGGGCATGCTCTCGGCGGTGATCGTCAGCCCCTGTGTCGCGGCGCCGCTCGCGGGCGCGCTGCTCTACATCTCGCAGTCGCGCGACGTGGCGCTCGGCGGCGCGGCACTATTCGCCATGGCGCTCGGCATGGGCGTGCCCCTCATGGCGGTCGGCGTGTCGGAGGGGGCGCTGCTGCCGAAAGCCGGTCCCTGGATGAATGGGGTGAAGAAGTTCTTCGGCGTCCTGCTCCTCGCGGTCGCGATCTGGATCGCTTCGCCAGTGCTGCCGGCGGTGGCGGTGATGCTGGCGTGGGCCACGCTGCTGGTGGGCTCGGGCGTGTTTCTGCGCGCCGTCGACAGGCTGCCGGCGGACGCGGGCGGCCTCGTGCGCATCGGCAAGGCGGCGGGCATTCTCGCGCTCGTGGCGGGCATCGCCCTGCTGGTCGGCGTGCTTTCGGGCAGCCGCGATCCGTTGCGTCCGCTCGCGGGTCTGGCGGGCGGGGCGCGCGAGGCGCCCGTTTCATTCAAGCGCGTCAATTCGCCGAGCGAACTCGATGCGGCGCTGCACGCTCCGGGCAGGCCGGTGATGCTGGATTTCTATGCCGACTGGTGCGTGTCCTGCAAGGAAATGGAAGCCTTCACGTTCACCGATGCGCGCGTGCGCCAGAAGTTCTCGGGCATGCTGCTCCTGCAGGCGGACGTCACCGAGAACAACGACGCGCACAAGGCGCTGCTCAAGCGCTTTTCGCTCTTCGGTCCCCCGGGCATCATCTTCTTCGACGCGCGCGGCCGCGAGATCCGCGGCTTGCGCGTCATCGGCTACCAGGATGCCGAGCGCTTCCTGAAGACGCTCGAGCTCGCCACCGCCGCCGACTGAGCGCAGCCATGCGCCGCCACCTGCGGGGGATCGATCATGCCGTGATCCTGGTGCGCGACCTGGAGCGCGCGCGGACCGCCTTTGCACGCATGGGATTCACGCTCACGCCGCGCGGCGTGCACTCGCTCGGCTCGCAGAACCACTGCATCATGTTCGAGCGCGATTACCTGGAGCTTCTGGCGGTGCCCAGGCCCCATCCCGCCCTGCAGGCGTTCAGCGACTTCCTCGCGCACGGCGAGGGCCTGGCCGCGCTCGCGCTCGCCACGGACGACGCCGGCGGCCTGCGCGCCGAATTCGCGGCCGACGGCATTGGGGCGGACGCACCGCTCGATTTCGCGCGGCCGGTGGGCGATCTCGGCGAAGCGCGCTTTCGCATCGTCCAGCTGCCGCCGGAGGCGACGCCGGGCTGCCGCGCGTTCGCGTGCCAGCACTTCACGCCCGAGCTCGTATGGCGGCCGGACCTCACCCGCCATGCCGTCGGCGCGACGCGGATCGCGGCGGTCGCGCTGGTCGCGGAGGACGTGAGCGGCGCGGCAGCGGCCTACGGCAGGTTGTTTGCCGCGCAGCCGCGGACGATCGACGAGGGCCTGCTCGTGCAGACGGGCAGCGCGCCCATTGCGCTCGCCTCGCGCTGGAAGCTCGGCCATCGCCTCGAGGGCGTAGGCCTGCCGCCGCGCCCGCGGCCGCTCGTGGCGGCGTTGTTCATCGGCGTGGCGGATCGGACGCACGCCGCAAATATCCTCCGGCGCAACGGCATCAAGCCGGTGGCGCTCGCCGACGGCTCGTTCGCCGTGAGCGCCGAGGACGCGCACGGCGTGGCGGTGGTCTTCGGCTAGGGTGGGCCGGCGGCCCGCCCTACTGCTCGCGCAGCTCGCGCGCGGCCTCGAGCGCGAAGTAGGTGAGGATGCCGTCGGCGCCTGCGCGCTTCATCGCCAGCAGCGACTCGAGCATGCAGCTTTGCG
>Ga0210114_1000182_pt1 | contig 16166 bp, 29 predicted proteins | sample MayberryNW_TuleA_FD_185524 | JGI IMG/M metagenome (GOLD analysis project Ga0210114, IMG submission 185524) | Wetland microbial communities from San Francisco Bay, California, USA, that impact long-term carbon sequestration - MayberryNW_TuleA_D2... | ecosystem: Environmental > Aquatic > Marine >...
GACGCTGATCACGCCGATCGCGATGGAGCAGGGGCTGCGCTTTGCGATCCGCGAAGGCGGCAAGACGGTGGGCGCCGGCGTCGTCGCCAAGGTGATCGAGTAACGCAAAATGCAGAATCAACGCATCCGCATCCGCCTCAAGGCGTTCGACTACCGACTGATCGATCAGTCGGCGCTCGAGATCGTCGATACGGCCAAGAGGACGGGCGCGGTGGTGCGCGGCCCGGTGCCGCTGCCTACGCGCAAGCAGCGCTTCGACCTGCTGCGCTCGCCGCACATCGACAAGGCCTCGCGCGATCAGCTGGAGATCCGCACGCACTTGCGGTTGATGGACATCATCGACCCGACCGACAAGACCGTGGACGCACTCATGAAGCTCGATCTGCCGGCGGGCGTGGACGTGGAAATCAAGGTTCAGTAGCACGCAGTACGAGGTGCAGTGCCGGCCAATTGCAGCCGGCGCCCGGCGACGCTCGCGAAGCGCACCGGGTCAAACACAAGAGGGTGTTATGACCATAGGACTGGTCGGCCGCAAGGTCGGCATGACGCGCATCTTCACCGACGACGGCAGCACGCTGCCGGTGACGGTGCTCGACGTCTCCGACAACCGCATCACGCAGATCAAGACGCCGGAGAAGGACGGCTACGCCGCCGTGCAGGTCGCGTTCGGCAAACGCCGCGCCAACCGCGTGACGAAGCCCATCGCCGGCCACCTCGCCAAGGCGGGCGTCGAGGCCGGCCACCTGCTCAAGGAATTCCGCGCCGAGGCCAAGGACCTTGCCAGCCTCAAAGTGGGCGGCAAGCTGGGCGTGGACCTGTTCAAGGTCGGGCAGAAGGTGGACGTGCAGGGCGTGTCCATCGGCAAGGGCTTCGCGGGCGTCATCAAGCGCCACCATTTCTCGTCGAACCGCGCGACGCACGGAAACTCCATTTCGCACAACAAGCCGGGATCCACGGGCCAGAACCAGGACCCGGGCCGCGTCTTCCCCGGCAAGCGCATGGCGGGACATCTGGGCAACGTCACGCGCACGGTGCCGAATCTCGTGGTGGTGCGCGTCGACACCGACCGCCAGCTGCTGCTGATCAGGGGCTCGGTCCCGGGATCCAAGGGCCGCGACGTCGTCGTGCGGCCGGCGGTCAAGGCCTGAGGCGCGCCATGGAACTGAAGCTCATCAGCGACAAGGGCAGCGCGGGGACGACGAGCGCCGCGGACGCCATTTTCGGGCGCGAATTCAACGAATCGCTCGTGCACCAGATTGTCGTCGCCTACCAGGCGAACGCGCGCCAGGGCACGCGCAAGCAGAAGGAGCGCAGCGAGATCGCCAAGTCGACGAAGAAGCCCTGGCGCCAGAAGGGCACCGGCAGGGCGCGCGCCGGCATGGCCTCGAGCCCGCTGTGGCGCGGCGGCGGCAAGATCTTCGCCGCCAGCCCGAACGAGAATTTCACGCACAAGGTCAACCGCAAGATGATGCGCGCGGGCATGACCTCGATCCTGTCGCAGCTCGCGCGCGAGGACCGCATCCGCGTGGTGGACGAGCTCAAGCTGGAAGCGCCGAAGACGAAGCTGCTGGCGCAGAAGGTGAAGGCCATGGGCTTCGACGAGGTGCTGGTCATCCTCGACGAGGTGGATCGGAACCTCGAGCTGTCGTCGCGCAATCTGCCGAATGTCGCGGTGATCACGGTACGGCAGACCAATCCGGTCGCACTGGTGCGTTTCCCGCACGTGCTGCTGACGCGCAAGGCGCTGGCGCGACTCGAGGAGATGTTCAAATGACGGCGCTCAAGAGGTACGCCGCCGAGCGCCTGATGAACGTGGTGCTCGCGCCCGTGGTTTCGGAAAAGAGCACGCGGGTCGCCGACAAGAATCGCCAGTACGTGTTCCGCGTCGCCGACGACGCCAGCAAGCCCGAGGTCAAGGCCGCGATCGAGCTCCTGTTCAAGACCAAGGTCCAGTCGGTGACCGTAACCAATGTGAAGGGCAAGGCGAAGCGCTTCGGCCGCTTCATGGGGCGCCGGCGCAACTGGAAGAAAGCCTACGTGCGCCTGGCCGCCGGCCAGGAAATCAATTTCGCGGCGACGGAGTAAGCCATGCCACTGGTCAAGGTCAAACCCACTTCGCCCGGGCGGCGCGCGCTGGTCAAGGTCGTGACGCCGGGCCTGCACAAGGGCGAGCCGCACTGGCCGCTCACCGCGAGCCAGTCGAAAACCACCGGGCGCAACAATCACGGGCGCATCACCATGCGCCACAAGGGCGGCGGCCACAAGCAGCACTACCGCATGATCGATTTTCGCCGCAACAAGGACGGGATCGCCGCGCGCGTCGAGCGGCTCGAGTACGACCCGAACCGGAGTGCGCACCTCGCGCTGCTGCTCTACGCGGACGGCGAGCGACGTTACGTGCTCGCGCCCAAGGGCGTCGGCGCCGGGGCGCTTCTCGTTTCGGGCGTGGAAGCGCCGATCAAGGCCGGCAATGCGCTGCCCCTGCGCAGCATCCCGGTCGGCACCACGGTGCATTGCATCGAAATGCTGCCGGGTAAAGGGGCGCAGCTGGCGCGCTCCGCGGGCGCATCGGCGCAGCTGCTGGCGCGCGAGGGGTCCTACGCGCAGTTGCGGCTGCGTTCCGGCGAAATCCGGAAGGTGCACGTCGATTGCCGCGCCACCATCGGCGAGGTCGGCAACGAGGAGCACAACCTGGAGTCGATCGGCAAGGCCGGGCGCAAGCGCTGGCGCGGCGTGCGCCCCACCGTGCGCGGGGTGGCCATGAACCCGATCGACCACCCGCACGGCGGCGGCGAGGGCCGCACCGCCGCGGCGCAGCCCCCGGTATCGCCCTGGGGCGTGCAGACGAAGGGCTACAAGACTCGCCGCAACAAGCGCACGCAGGTGATGATCGTGCGCGACCGGCGCACGAAATAGAGGCTAGACATGGCACGTTCAATCAAGAAAGGCCCGTTCGTCGACCGCCATCTGCTGGACAAGGTCGCCGCGGCGCGCGCCGGCAACGACAAGCGTCCCATCAAGACCTGGTCGCGCCGCTCCACCGTCATGCCGGAATTCATCGGCCTGACCGTGGCGGTGCACAACGGCAAGCAGCACATTCCGGTGTACATCACCGAGAACATGGTTGGTCACAAGCTGGGCGAATTCGCGCTCACGCGCGTGTTCAAGAGCCACTCCGCGGTCGGCAAGAGGACGGCCGAGGCGATCGGGGCCGAGCGCAGGCCCGGCGGCGCACCGGGTGCGGCAGCTCCCGCGGCCGCCCCTGCTGCAGCACCGGCGGCGGCCCCGGCACCGGCGGCGAAGAAGTAGGGAGCGCACATGGAAACGCGAGCGATACTGCGCAGCGCACGGCTTTCGGCCCAGAAGGGCCGCCTGGTCGCCGACATGATCCGCGGCCAGCCGGTGGACAAGGCCCTCAGCATCCTCGCCTTCACCCCGAAGAAGGGTGCCGGCATCCTGAAGAAGCTGCTCGAGTCGGCGATTGCCAATGCCGAGCACAACGACGGCGCCGACATCGATGCGCTGAAAGTGAAGAGCGTGCTGGTCGAACGCAGCTCCTTCCTGAAGCGCTTCCACGCGCGCGCCAAGGGGCGCGGCACCCGCGTGCAGAAGCACACCTGCAACATTTACGTCACAGTCGGCGACTAGGGATCACGCACATGGGACAGAAGATCAACCCGATCGGCTTCCGCCTGGCGGTCAACCGCAACTGGAGCTCGCGCTGGTACGCCAGCGGCCGCCAGTTCCCGGGCATGCTCGCCGAGGACATCATGGTGCGCAACTTCCTGAAGCGCAAGCTGGCTCACGCCTCGGTCGGGCGGGTGCTGATCGAGCGTCCGGCGAAGGACGCGCGCATCACCATCTTCTCCGCGCGGCCCGGCGTGGTCATCGGCAAGAAGGGCGAGGAGATCGAGTCGCTCAAGGCCGAGCTGCGGCGCCTGATGGGCGTGCAGCAGGTGCACGTGAACATCGAGGAGATCCGTAAGCCCGAGATCGATGCGCAGCTGATCGCCGACTCCATCGCCCAGCAGCTCGAGAAGCGCATCATGTTCCGCCGCGCCATGAAGCGCGCCATGCAAAATGCGATGCGCCTCGGGGCGCAGGGCATCAAGATCATGAGCGCGGGACGCCTGAACGGCATCGAGATCGCGCGCACGGAGTGGTACCGCGAAGGGCGCGTCCCCCTGCATACGCTGCGCGCGGACATCGACTACGGCATGGGCGAGGCGAAGACGACGTACGGCGTGATCGGCATCAAGGTGTGGGTGTACAAGGGCGAAGTCATGTCGAAGGCCGAGGCGCAGGCGGCTCAGCCCGCGGCCGTGCCGGCGGCCGCACCGGTCGAGGCGCCCGCCGAGCCCAAGCGCGCGAAGAAGCCCGTCCCGCGACCGGGCGCGCGCCGCGCGCCCGCGCGCGCCAGGGCGGACGGCGACAAGAGGGCGAAGAAGCCGGACGCCGCCGCGCCGAAGACCGCGGTGAAGCGCACCCGCAAGGTCGCCAAGGCCGACGGCGGAGACCAGAAGGAGTAATCCATGCTGCAACCGGCGCGTACCAAATACAGAAAGCAGCAGAAGGGCCGCAACACGGGCGTTGCCACGCGCGGCAACAAGGTCTCTTTCGGTGAATACGGCCTGAAAGCGGTCGGTCGCGGCCGGCTGACGGCGCGCCAGCTGGAGGCGGCGCGGCGTGCGCTGTCGCGCCACATCAAGCGCGGCGGCCGCATCTGGATCCGCGTATTTCCGGACAAGCCGATCTCGCAAAAGCCTGCCGAGGTGCGCATGGGCAACGGCAAGGGCAACCCCGAGTACTTCGTGTGCGAGATCCAGCCGGGCAAGATCATCTACGAGATGGACGGGGTGGACGCGGCGATCGCCCGGGAGGCATTCGCGCTCGCCTCCGCCAAGCTGCCGTTCAAGACAATCGTCGTGCAACGGATGCTGGGATAGACCATGAAGCCAAGCGAACTTCGGGCGAAGAGCGGCGGCGAGCTGCAAAAGGAATTGGACGACCTGCTCAGGGCGCAGTTCGGCCTGCGCATGCAGCTTGCCACGCAGCAGCTCAGCAATACCAGCCAGGCCAAGAAGGTGCGGCGCGACATTGCGCGCGTGCGCACCATGCTGAAGGAGAAGGCGAGCCGATGAACCAGCCAGCGACGCAGACCGCGCAGGCCGCTCGCACCCGCACCCTTGTCGGGCGCGTGGTGAGCGACCGCATGCAGAAGACCGTCACGGTGCTCGTACAGCGCCGCGTCAAGCACCCGGTGGTGGGCAAGACCATCACCCTGTCGAAGAAGTATCACGCGCACGTGGACAGCGGCGAGCCCCGTCTGGGGGACCTGGTGGAGATCGCCGAGTGCCGCCCGATTTCGCGTACCAAGTCGTGGAAGGTGACCCGCCTGATCGAGAAGTCGAAGGCGGTCTAGGATTGCCCTGGGCGCCGGATTCGCGCTAAAATCCGCGCCTTTTCGCCCCGAACGGGGTCCAAAACTGTCCGCGCGCCGTGGCGCGCGGTGCAAGTTGGATGGAGAAATAGCAATGATTCAGATGCAGTCGATTCTGGACGTGGCCGACAACACGGGTGCGCGCGCGGTCATGTGCATCAAGGTGCTGGGCGGCTCGAAGCGCCGCTACGCCAGCATCGGCGACGTCATCAAGGTGAGCGTCAAGGACGCCGCGCCGCGCGGGCGCGTGAAGAAAGGCGAGATCTACCACGCCGTGGTGGTGCGCACCGCGAAGGGTGTGCGGCGCGCCGACGGCTCGCTGATCCGCTTCGACTCCAATGCGGCGGTGCTGCTGACGCCGAAGTTCGAGCCGATCGGCACGCGTATTTTCGGACCGGTGACGCGCGAACTGCGCACGGAGCGCTTCATGAAGATCGTGTCGCTTGCACCCGAGGTTCTTTGAGCGCCGCATACAGGAAGACAGTCATGTACCGCATACGCAAAGGCGACGAGGTCGTCGTCATCACCGGCCGGGACAAGGGCAAGCGCGGCACGGTGCTGCGCCGCGTGAATGCCGAGTACCTGGTGGTCGAGGGCGTGAACCGCGTCAAGAAGCACCAGCGGCCGAACCCGATGAAGGGCGTGACGGGCGGCATCGTCGACAAGGACATGCCGGTGCACGTTTCGAATCTCGCGCTGTTCAATCCCGCGACGCAGAAGGCCGACCGTGTCGGCTTCAAGGAGCTGCAGGACGGGCGCAAGGTGCGCGTCTTCAAATCGAACGGCGAGCAGGTCGACGTATAGGGTGAAGCAGATGGCGAAGGAAAATAATCCGAAGGCCGAGAAGCCGGCGAAGGCGCAGGAAAGGCCGCCCAAGGCCGAAGCGAAGGCGCCCAAGGCCGAGGCGAAGCCTGCCGACAAGCCGGTGAAGCCGGCGCGGCCGGCCCTGCCCGTGCCGCCGGCGCGCCTCGCGATCTATTACCGCGAGAAAGTGGTGCCCGAGCTGGTGTCGAAATTCGGCTACAAGACCACGATGCAGGTGCCGCGCATCCGCAAGATCACGCTCAATATGGGCGTGGGCGAAACGGTGGGTGACAAGAAGACGCTCGACAATGCCGCAGCGGACATGGCGAAGATCGCGGGCCAGAAGCCCGTGATCACGAAAGCGCGCCGCTCGATCGCCAACTTCAAGCTGCGCGCCGGGTTTCCGATCGGCTGCATGGTGACCCTGCGCGGGGCGCGCATGTATGAATTCCTCGACCGTCTCGTCAACATCGCCATCCCGCGCATCCGCGACTTCCGCGGTGTCTCGAACCGCGCCTTCGACGGACGGGGGAACTACAGCCTGGGCGTGCGGGAGCAGATCATCTTCCCCGAGATCGAGTACGACAAGATCGACGCGCTGCGGGGCATGAACATCGCCATTACCACGACGGCGAAGACGGACGACGAAGCGAGGGCGTTGCTCGCCGCGTTCCGCTTCCCGTTCAAGCACTGAGGAAACTGCACATGGCAAAACTCGCCGTCAAGCTCCGTGAAAAGAAGCGCCGCCAGACCGTGGCCAAGTTCAAGGCCCGGCGCCAGGCGCTTCTCGACGTCATCCGCGATCCCCGGGCCATGGACGAGGACCGTGAAGCGGCGCGCGAAAAGCTGCAGAAGCTGCCGCGCGACGCCTCGCCGACGCGCCTGCGCAATCGCTGCGCGATCACGGGACGCCCGCGCGGCGTCTACCGGAAATTCGGCCTCGGGCGCAACAAGTTGCGCGAGCTGGCGCTGCGCGGCGAAGTGCCCGGCGTGATCAAGGCGAGCTGGTAAGGAGAACAGCGCATGAGCATGACCGACCCGATCGCCGATATGCTGACCCGCATCCGCAATGCCCAGATGGTGGGCCATGCCGAGGTGAGCATGCCCTGCTCGAGGGTGAAGGTTTCGATCGCCCAGGTGCTGAAGGACGAGGGCTACATTGAAGACTTCGCCGTGGGCGAGGACCAGTCCATGAAGCAGCTGCGCATCGGCCTCAAGTACTACGCCGGCCGCCCGGTGATCGAGCGCCTGGAGCGCGTATCCAGGCCCGGCCTTCGCGTCTACAAGGGGCGCAACGATATTCCGCGCGTCATGAACGGCCTGGGCGTCGCCATCGTGTCGACGTCGCGGGGCGTGATGACCGATCGCAAGGCCCGTGCCGATGGCGTTGGCGGCGAAGTGCTGTGCATCGTGGCGTAAGGAGCGATCCATGTCCCGCATCGCCAAGTTTCCGATTCCGCTGCCCAAGGGCGTCGAAGTGACGCTCGCCTCCGGATCCATCTCGGTGAAGGGCCCGCTCGGCACCATGGCGCGCCCCATGGACCCGGACGTCGGCATCCAGAAGGAAGGCGACACGCTGGTGTGCAAGGCGCTCGGCAATTCGCATCACGCGACGGCCATGTCGGGCACGCTGCGCGCGCTGGTGGCCAATATGGTCACCGGGGTGAGCAAGGGCTTCGAGAAGAGGCTGGCCCTGGTGGGCGTGGGCTATCGGGCGCAGGCACAGGGTGACAAGCTCAACCTGTCGGTCGGGTTCTCGCATCCCGTGGTGCATCAGATGCCGAAAGGCGTGAAGGTCGCGACGCCGACGCAGACCGAGGTGGTGATCAGCGGCATCGACAAGCAGCTCGTCGGCCAGATCGCGGCGGAAATCCGCGACACCAAGCCGCCCGAGCCCTACAAGGGCAAAGGCGTGCGCTATGCCAACGAAACGGTCGTCCTGAAGGAAACGAAGAAGAAGTAGCGGAGCCCACATGCAAGACAAGAACGAAGCCCGAGTGCGACGCGCCCGCCAGACGCGCCTCAAGATCCGCGAGATCGGGGCGGTGCGTCTTACGGTGCACCGCACCAACAGCCACATCTACGCGCAAATCACGTCGAGCGCCGGCGAGAAGGTGCTGGCTTCGGCCTCCACCCTGGAGAGGGAGGTGCGCACCCAGATCAAGAACGGCGGCAATCGCAAGGCCGCCGAGGCGGTGGGCGCGCGTATCGCGCAGAAGGCCAGGCAGGCGGGCATCGAAGCCGTCGCGTTCGACCGCGCGGGCTATCGTTATCACGGGCGCGTGAAGGCGCTCGCCGAGGCCGCGCGTGCCGGCGGCCTCAAGTTCTAAGGACACGCCATGGCGAAAATGCAGCCCAGAATGCAGCAAAGCGACGAGCGCTCCGACGGCCTGCGCGAGAAGATGGTATCGGTGAATCGCGTCACCAAGGTCGTGAAGGGAGGGCGCGTGCTCGGCTTCGCCGCTCTCACCGTGGTCGGCGACGGCGACGGCGGTATCGGCATGGGCAAGGGCAAGGCGCGCGAAGTGCCGGTCGCGGTGCAGAAGGCCATGGAGGAGGCGCGCCGCAAGCTTTTCAAGGTCAAGCTGAAGAACGGCACGTTGCACCATGCGGTGACCGGCCGTCACGGCGCGGCCGTCGTGCTGATGCAACCGGCGCACGAGGGTACCGGCATCATTGCCGGCGGCCCGATGCGCGCGGTGTTCGAGGTCATGGGCGTCACGAATGTCCTGGCCAAGTGCTTCGGCTCGACCAACCCCTACAACGTGGTGCGCGCCACGTTGCAGGGCCTGCAGGCCATGAACACGCCCGCGGAAATCGCGGCGAAGCGCGGCAAGAAGGTCGAGGAAATCACTTCGTAGAGGCGGCCATGGCGGACAGCAAAATCAGAGTAAGGCTGGTCAGGAGCACGGCCGGGTGCGACGCGGATCATCGCGCGACCGTGCGCGGCCTCGGGCTGCGCAAGATCCGGCAGACGGTGGAGCTCATCGACACGCCGTCGGTGCGCGGCATGATCGAGAAGGTTTCCTACCTGGTGCGGGTGGAGGGATAGTCCGATGCGAATGAATTCCCTGAAACCGGCCCCGGGCGCGAAGACGGCGCGCCACCGCGTGGGCCGCGGCGTAGGCTCGGGCTGGGGCAAGACCGCGGGGCGCGGGCACAAGGGGCAGCGCGCGCGTTCGGGCGGATACCACAAGGTCGGCTTCGAGGGCGGCCAGATGCCGCTGCACCGTCGCTTGCCGAAGCGCGGCTTCGCATCGCCTACGCGCACGCACACCGCGGAGGTGCGCCTGTCGGAGCTGCAAGGGATGAAGCCCGGCGACATCGACCTCGGAGCGCTCAAGGCGCAGGGCATCGTGCCGCGGGAGGCGAAGGCGGCGAAGGTCATCGTTTCGGGCAAGCTGACGCGCAGCGTCACGCTGAAAGGCGTGCTGGCGAGCAAGGGTGCGCGCGCCGCGATCGAGGCGGCGGGCGGCAAGGTCGAGGACGCCGCGCCCGCGGCGCAGCCGGCGGGGAACTGACGCTTGGCGACTTCGCTTCCCAGTCCGGGCAAGTCGGGGCGCTACGGCGACCTGAAGCGGCGCCTGTTCTTTCTGCTGGGCGCCCTGGTGGTGTTCCGCATCGGCGCTCACATTCCGGTGCCGGGCATCGACCCCAACGTCCTCGCCGACCTGTTCCAGAGCCAGCAGGGCGGCATTCTCGGCATGTTCAACATGTTCTCGGGCGGGGCGCTGCGCCGCTTCACCATCTTCGCGCTCGGCATCATGCCGTACATCTCGGCATCGATCATCATGCAGCTGATGACCGCCGTCAGCCCGCAGCTGGATCAGCTGCGCAAGGAAGGCGAGTCGGGGCGCCGCAAGATCACCCAGTACACGCGCTACGGCACGGTGCTGCTCGCGCTGTTTCAGGCCACCGGTATCTCCATCGCGCTGGAATCCCAGGCGGGTCTGGTCCTCGACCCGGGGCTGATGTTCCGCATCACGACGGTCACCACGCTGGTCACGGGAACCATGTTCCTCATGTGGCTCGGCGAGCAAATCACGGAGCGCGGCCTGGGCAACGGCATCTCCATCATCATCTTCGCGGGCATCGCGGCGGGCCTGCCGAACGCCATCGCGGGCACGCTGGAGCTGGTGCGCACCGGCGCCATGCACCCGCTGACGGCGCTGCTCATCGCCGCGGCGGTGCTCCTCGTGACTGCGTTCGTGTGCTTCGTCGAGCGCGGGCAGAGGAAGATCCTCGTCAACTATGCCAAGCGACAGGTCGGCAACCGCGTCTACGGCGGACAAAGCTCGCACCTGCCCTTCAAGCTCAACATGTCCGGCGTCATCCCGCCGATCTTCGCGTCCTCGCTGATCCTGTTCCCGGCGACGCTGCTGGGCTGGTTCGGATCGGCGGAAGGCATGCTTTGGCTGCGGGACATCCAGGCGACGCTCACCCCCGGCCAGCCGATCTACGTGCTGCTGTACGCCGGGCTGATCATCTTCTTCTGCTTCTTCTACACGGCGCTCCAGTACAACCCGAAGGAGACGGCCGACAACCTGAAGAAATCCGGCGCGTTCGTGCCCGGCATCCGTCCGGGCGAGCAGACCTCGCGCTATCTGGAGAAGATCCTGACGCGGCTCACGCTGGCGGGCGCGATCTACGTGACGCTGGTATGCCTGATGCCGGAATTCCTCATTTTGCGGTGGAACGTGCCGTTCTATTTCGGCGGCACGTCGCTGCTGATCATCGTGGTGGTGACGATGGACTTCATGGCCCAGGTGCAGGCTTACGTCATGACGCACCAGTACGAAAGCCTACTGCGCAAGGCGAATTTCAAGGGCGGACTGCCCGTTCGCTGAGGGCGCGCCGGGATACAAGGAGCGGCAACATGAAAGTGATGGCATCGGTGAAGAAGATCTGCCGCAAGTGCAAGATCGTGCGGCGCAAGCGCGTCGTGCGCGTCATCTGCGCGAACCCGCGCCACAAGCAACGGCAGGGTTGATAAGGTCTTGACCAAACAGTTATAATTTCAGGTTTCCCGGGACACTCATGGCACGCATCGCAGGCATCAACATTCCGAACCACCAGCATGCCGAGATCGCGCTCACGGCGATCTTCGGCATCGGTCGCGCGCGCGCCAAGGTGCTGTGCGCGGCGGCCGGCGTGGAGCGCAGCCGCAAGATCAAGGACCTGAGCGACGCGGAGATGGAGCGCCTGCGCGAGCAGGTCACGCGCCTCACGCTCGAAGGCGATCTGCGGCGCGAAGTGTCCATGTCGATCAAGCGCCTGATGGACCTCGGCTGCTATCGCGGGGTGCGCCACCGCAAGGGCCTGCCGGTACGCGGGCAGCGCACGCGCACCAACGCGCGCACGCGCAAGGGGCCGCGCAAGGCCGCGATCAAGCTGAACGTGCCGGCCGGCAAGGCCGCCTGACCGGGGACCGCGACCATGGCCAGCAGGACTACCCCCACCCAGCAGCACTTGCAGCAGACGGCGTCGGCGCGCGCGCGCAAGAAGGTCAAGAAGAACGTGGCCGAAGGCATCGCGCACATCCACGCCTCCTTCAACAACACCATCGTCACCATTACCGATCGCCAGGGCAATGCGCTCGCCTGGGCCACCTCGGGCAACGCCGGGTTCAAGGGCTCGCGCAAGTCGACGCCGTTCGCTGCGCAAGTCGCCGCCGAGCGTGCGGGGCGCGCGGCGCAGGAGTGCGGCGTGAAGAACATCGAGGTGCGCATCAAGGGCCCCGGCCCCGGCCGCGAGTCCGCGGTGCGCGCGCTCAACGCGATCGGTCTCAAGATCGGCAGCATCGCCGACGTGACCCCCGTTCCGCACAACGGCTGCCGGGCGCCCAAGCGCCGGCGCGTGTGAACGGACAGGCAAGGAGAACGCATGGCCAGAGACCTTGACGCCAAGTGCCGGCAGTGCCGCCGGGAAGGCGAGAAGCTCTTCCTCAAGGGCGAGAAGTGCTTCACCGACCGCTGCGCGGTCGAGCGGCGCGGCTACGCCCCCGGACAGCACGGGCAGAAGAGCGGCAGCCGGATGTCCGATTTCGGCAAGCAACTGCGGGAAAAGCAGAAGCTGCGCCGCACCTATGGCGTGCTCGAGCGCCAGTTCCGCAGGACCTACGCCGAGGCGTCGCGCTCGAAGGGCGTGACCGGCGAGCGGCTGCTGCAGCTGCTGGAGACGCGCCTGGACAACATCGCCTACCGCATGGGCTTCGGCGCTTCGCGTACGGAAGCCCGCCAGGTGGTGCGCCACAACGGCATCCTCGTCAACGGCAAGCGGGTGAACATCCCGTCATACCAGGTGCGCCCGGGCGACGTGGTGGAAGTCGCCGCCAAGGCGAAGGCGCAGCTGCGCGTCAAGGCGTCGAGCGAGGCCGCGGAAGGCCGCGGCTTCCCCGACTGGCTCGAAGTGGATGCAAAGGCGCTGAAGGGCACGTTCAAGTCGCTGCCGGCGCGCGCCGACCTGCCGTCCACGGTCAACGAGAGCCTGATCATCGAGTTGTATTCGAAGTAACGGGAAAAAACGAACATGCCGCAATCCGGATTTCTGAAGCCGCGCATCGTCGACGTCCAGAACCTTTCGCCGTCGCACGCCAAGGTCACCATGGAGCCCTTCGAGCGCGGCTATGGCCACACGCTCGGCAACGCGCTGCGGCGCGTGCTCCTGTCGTCCATGCCGGGCTATGCGCCCACCGAGGTGCAGATCGCCGGCGTGGTGCACGAGTACTCGACCCTGGACGGCGTGGTCGAGGACGTGGTGGACATCCTGCTCAACCTCAAGGGCATCGTGTTCCGGCTGCACAACCGCCAGGAGGCGATCCTCAGCCTGAAGAAGAAAGGCGAAGGCCCGGTGACCGCGGCCGACATCGAGCCGTCGCACGACGTGGAGATCGTGAACCCCGAGCATGTCATCGCCCACCTGTCCGCCACAGGCAAGCTGGAGATCCAGATCAAGGTGGAATCGGGTCGCGGCTACGTCCCGGGCAACATGCGCTTCCTGCCGGAAGAGACCAAGGGCATCGGCCGCATCATTCTCGATGCCTCGTTCAGCCCCGTGCGCCGCGTGTCCTACGCGGTGGAATCGGCGCGCGTCGAGCAGCGCACCGACCTCGACAAGCTGATCATGGACATCGAGACCAACGGCTCGATCGAGCCGGAGGAGGCGATCCGCTACGCGGCGCGCGTCCTGGTCGACCAGCTGTCGGTGTTCGCGCAGCTCGAGGGCACCGCGCTGCCCGCCGAGACGCCGAAGTCGCCCACCGTGGATCCGATCCTGCTGCGCCCGGTCGACGACCTGGAGCTCACCGTGCGCTCGGCCAACTGCCTCAAGGCCGAGAACATCTATTACATCGGCGACCTGATCCAGCGCAGCGAGACCGAGCTCCTGAAAACGCCCAACCTCGGGCGCAAGTCGCTCAACGAGATCAAGGAAGTGCTCGCTTCGCGCGGACTGACACTGGGCATGAAGCTGGAGAACTGGCCGCCGGCCGGACTCGAGCATCACCGCGGGTGAGGGCGTCATGCGTCACGGACTAGGCCTCAGGAAGCTCAATCGCACCTCGAGCCACCGGCTCGCGATGCTGCGCAACATGATGGTCTCCCTGCTGCGCCACGAGCAGATCACGACGACTCTGCCGAAGGCGAAGGCGCTGCGCCGCGTGGTCGAGCCGATGATCACGCTCGGCAAGGCGCCGTCGCTCGCCAACCGGCGCCTGGCGTTCGACCGCCTGCGCGACCGCGGTATCGTCGGCAAGCTGTTCGAGGAGCTGGGGCCGCGCTACGCCAAGCGCAATGGCGGCTATCTGCGCATCCTGAAGAGCGGCCTGCGCAAGGGCGACAACGCGCCCATGGCGCTCGTCACGCTGATGGACCGGCCGGAGCCGAAGGCGGACGACAAGAAGCCCGCCGAGGAAAAGAAGGCGGCGTAGGTCCAGCCATCGCCGAAGAAAAGCCGGGTCTCCCCCGGCTTTTTTGTTGGGCGCGCGCCTACATCGAGATCGAGCCTTCCCTGAACTCGGTCCTGTCGAGCCAGACGTTGACGAGCACCGGCCTGCCGGAGGCCGCGATGCGCCGCGCCTCGGCGAGCCCCGTCTCGACTTGCGCGGCGCGCCGGATTTCCAGGCCTTCCGCGCCGAAACCCTTCGCCACCTCGTGGTAGGCGGTGCGCGCCAGGACCGTGCCGACGTCGTCGCCGAGCATCTTCACCTGCTCGCGCGCGATCTGCGTCCATCCCGCGTCGTTGCCCATCACGGCGATGACCGGAACGCGGTGGCGCACGAACGTGTCGAGCTCCGCGAGGCCGTAACCGCTCGCGCCATCGCCCCAGAGGAGCCACACCTCGGATTGCGGCTTGACGACCGAGGCGCCGAGCGCGAAGCCCGCGCCGACGCCGAGCGTCCCGAACGCGCCCGGATCGAGCCAGGCGAGCGGCCCGCGCGGGCGCAAGATGTACGAGGCGGTGGCGACGAAATCGCCGCCATCCGCGACGAAAACGGCATGTTCCGCCGCGGCCTCGTCGAGCGCGCGAAAGAGCGCCACCGGGTTCACGTGCTCCCCGGCGGCCTGTGCCTGGACATCGATTTCGCGCTCGCGTTCGGCATCCCGCGCGGCGAGGCGCGCGATCCAGTCGTCGCGCCTGGCCGCGTCGCCCACGCGTTCGGCCAGCTCGATGATGAAGCGGCCCGCGTCGCCGCGGGCCTCGATCGAGGGTCGGCGATTGAGCCGCGCGTCCTTGCGGCTGCGGTTTGCGGCGATCAGCGTGGCCGAGCGGCGCACGTGCCTGCCGTAATCCAGGCGGAAGTCGCACGGCACGCCGGCGAGGAGCACGACATCGGCTTCGCGCAGGGCAGCCCGGCGCGCGTGGCGCATCTGCAGGGCGGCATCGCGTCCGAGGATGCCGCGCGCCATGCCCGACAGATACGCCGGGACTCCCAGCCGCTCGACCGCTGCGGCCACGCGTGGCGCCTCGGCGGCGGCGACCACGGCCTGGCTGCCGAGGACCATCAGCGGCTGGCGCGCTCCGCGCAGCGCTTCGGCAGCGCGCGCCACGGCTCCTGCCCCCGCTTGCGGCGCCGCCACCGCGGCCGCCACCGGCTCGTAGGGCCGGGCGCTGCCCGCGAACATCCGGTTGACGTGGCGATCGAGATACCAGCGCAGCAACCGGTCGGCGAGCGCCGTGCCGCGCCCGGCCGCGTCGGTGTACCAGCCGCGAATGAGCTTCTCGTCGTACAGCAGGTCCACCGGGCACTCCACGAAGGCCGGACCGGGGACGCCTTGCCGCGCGACGGCGAGCGCCTCCTCGACCGCGGGCCCGAGGTCCGCCACGGTCCGCACCTGCCTGACGAGCTTGACGTGGGGTGCAACCAGGCGGCGCTGGTCGATGTCCTGCAGGGCCCCGCGCCCCTGCAAGGCCGTGGGCGCCGCGCCGCCGAGCAGCACCACCGGCGATTGCGCGAGCTGCGCGTTCTTGAGCGCTGTAATCGTGTTGGTGAGCCCGGGGCCCGCCGTCACCGCGGCCACCCCCGGCGTACCCGTGAGGCGCGCCACGGCGTCGGCCGCGAAGACCGCTGTGGCCTCATCGCGCGTGTCGACGATGCGGATCCCGCGCCGCTTGGCCGCGACCAGGATGGGAGATATGTGCCCGCCGCACAGCGTGAACAGGACGCGCACGCCGTGGGCCGCCAGCGCGGCCGCGACGCGCTCGCCGCCGTGAGCGGGGCTGTTCGAGCGATTCATGTCAGGCTCCTTCCTTTGCCTCGTGGCGGCGCACGAGCTCGCGATAGTCGATCTTGCCCACTTTCGTGAGCGGCAGGGCGCCTATGAACTCGACTTCCCGCGGACACGACCACTTGATCAGGCGCTCGCGGCAGTGGGCGATCAGCGCCTGCGCGAGCGCGTCCCCGGCCTGCGCCGGGTCGCGCGGC
>Ga0210114_1000183_pt1 | contig 16124 bp, 18 predicted proteins | sample MayberryNW_TuleA_FD_185524 | JGI IMG/M metagenome (GOLD analysis project Ga0210114, IMG submission 185524) | Wetland microbial communities from San Francisco Bay, California, USA, that impact long-term carbon sequestration - MayberryNW_TuleA_D2... | ecosystem: Environmental > Aquatic > Marine >...
AGCGGGTCACCCGGCCGGATGGCGCGCGCACCGCCAAGGCCGAGATCGAGGCGTTGCGCACCGCACCCGGCGGTCACGCGGGCCGCTCGAGGAGGCGCCAGGAGGCCGAGGCGGAGGCCCTGAAGAGGGAGCGCGATGAGCCGATCGATTGAGCGTGAGGCCGCAAGGCTGGAGGCCGTGCTGGACGGGATCGACGCCGCCGCGGTCGCGGTCAGCGGCGGGGTCGACAGCATGACGCTCGCCGTGGTGGCGGGGCGCCGGCTCGGCGCCTGCGCGTCGATGATCCACGCCGTCTCGCCGGCGGTGCCGCCGGAGGCGAGCGCGCGCGTCCGCGCCTATGCCGCGCGCGAGGGCTGGGCGCTCCAGGTGGTCGACGCCGGCGAGTTCGCCGACCCCGATTATCTGAAAAACCCGGCCAACCGCTGCTTCTTCTGCAAGACCAACCTCTACGGCACGATCGCCGCGAGGACCGTGGCGACGATCTGCTCCGGCACCAACCTCGACGATCTCGCCGACTGGCGTCCGGGGCTCGAGGCGGCCAGGACGCACCAGGTCCGCCATCCCTATGTCGAGGCGCAGATCGACAAAGCGGGCGTGCGGGCGCTGGCACGCAGCCTCGGGCTCGACGATCTGGCCGAGCTGCCGGCCGCCCCCTGCCTCTCCAGCCGGCTCGAGACCGGCATCGCGGTCACCGCCGAGCGCCTGCGGCTGGTGCACGCGGTCGAGCGGCTGCTCCAGGCCGAGCTGGCGCCGCGCACCGTGCGCTGCCGGCTGCTGCGCGAGGGCGTCGCGATCCAGCTCGATGCCGATGGCCTGGAGCGGATCCTCGCCTCGCAGAGCGCGCCGCTCCGCAGAAGCCTCGAGCGGCTGCTCGCGCGTCACGGCCAGAACCACCCAGTGCGCTATGAGCCCTATCGCATGGGCAGCGCCTTCCACCGGCCCGGGGCCCATGTCTGACGTCACCTTCGACTTCCAGCGGCGCGTCGCCGACGAGAACTCGACGAGCTCCAGGCGATCGCGCTCGCCGAGCGATCGCACGAGCGCGGCCGCGAGCGCCTTCGAGCGCGCGAGCGGCGCGCACCTGTGGGACGTGGAGGGCCGGCGCTACATCGATTACGTCGGCTCCTGGGGACCGATGGTCGCGGGGCATACGCACCCACAGGTCGTGGAAGCGGTGCAGGCCGCGGCCGCGCGCGCCTTGTCCTTCGGCGCGCCCACCGCCGCCGAGGTGGAGATGGCCGAGCTGCTGTGCCGCCTCGTGCCTTCGCTCGATCTCGTGCGGCTCGTGTCCTCGGGCACCGAGGCCACGATGACGGCGATCCGCCTCGCGCGCGGCTTCACGGGCCGCAGCCTGTTCGTCAAGTTCGAGGGCTGCTACCACGGGCACGCCGACGCGCTGCTCGTGAAGGCGGGCTCCGGTGCGCTCACCTTCGGCCACCCGAGCTCGGCCGGCGTGCCGGCGGAGACCGCGGCGCTCACGCAGGTGCTCGACTACAACGACGCAGCGCAGGTCGCTGCGCTATTCGAGCGGCGCGGCGCCGAGATCGCGGGCGTCATCGTCGAGCCGGTGGCGGGCAACATGAACCTGGTGCTGCCTGCGCCCGGCTTTCTCGAAACGCTGCGCGAGCAGTGCACGCGCCACGGCGCGGTGCTGATTTTCGACGAGGTGATGACGGGCTTTCGCGTCGCGCTGGGCGGAGCGCAGGCGCGCTTCGGCATCCGGCCGGATCTCACCACCCTCGGCAAGGTGATCGGCGGTGGCCTGCCGGTCGCCGCCGTCGGCGGGCGCCGCGACATCATGGAGAAGATCGCGCCGCTCGGGCCCGTGTACCAGGCCGGCACGCTCTCGGGCAATCCCGTCGCGCTCGCAGCGGGCCTCGCGACGCTCAGGCTCGTGGACACGCCCGGCTTCCAGTCGCGCATCGAGGCGACGACGCGCAGCCTGGTCGAGGGCCTTGCGGCCGCGGCCAGGGACGCGCGCGTCGCCTTCTCGGCGCAATCCATCGGCAGCATGTTCGGCCTGTACTTCCGGGACGCGCCGCCTACCCGGTTCTCCGAGGTCATGCAGTGCGACGTGCAGCGCTTCAACCGCTTCTTCCGGTCGATGCTCGCGCAGGGAATCTACCTCGCGCCCTCGGCCTACGAGGCGGGCTTCGTGTCCTCGGCGCACGACGCCGGCGACGTCGCGCAGACGCTCGCCGCGGCGCGCGAGGCCTTCCGCCAGGCGGCCTGATGCCGATCGTCACGCGAGCGCTGCCTCGGCTGGAGCGCGCGAAATTCTCGGCGCATCTGCGCGCGCTCGACCACGAGGACCGGCGGCTGCGCTTCGGTCTCGCCCTGCCCGACGCCGCGATCGACGAGTACGTGGCGCGCATCGACTTCGACCGCGACGCGGTCTTCGGCGCGTTCAACGACGCGCTGCAGCTCGCGGGTGCGGCGCACCTTGCGCGCGCCGACGCGCACGCCGAGCTCGGCCTGTCCGTGCTGCCCGGGCACCGCGGCCGCGGCATCGGCGCGGCGCTGCTGGCGCGCGCGCACGGGCACGCGCGCAACTGGGGCATCGGCACGCTCTTCATGCATTGCCTCACCGAGAACGGCGCCATGCTGCACCTGGCGCGAAAGCAGGACATGCGCATCGTCGCCGAGAGCGGCGAAGCGGACGCGCGGCTCGAGCTGCCGCCCGCGTCCCCCTCGAGCATCGCGCAGGCGCTGTTCGACGAGCGCGTGGGGCTGTTCGACTACGTGCTGAAGTCGCAGGTCGAGACGGCGCGGCGCCTGATCCTGGCGGGCGTGCTCACCGTGCCGCCGCTGGACCGCCGGAAGTAGCGCCGGATCACGGGATCTGCGCGTATTCCATGCGCCGGCGGATGGTGGCGATGCGCCCCTCCAGGTACGGCGTACGTGCGCCGTGCGCATAGCGCCGCGGGCTGGGCAGGATGGCGGCGAGCCACGCCGCCTGCTCGGCATTCAGGCGCGCGGCCGGCACGCCGAAGTGGTAGCGTGCCGCGGCCTCCGCGCCGAACACGCCCTCGCCCCACTCCGCGAAATTGAGGTACAGCTCGAGGATGCGCCGCTTCTCCATGGCGTGCTCGAGCATCGCCGTGATGATCGCCTCGCGCACCTTGCGCAGCCACGAGCGCTCGCCCGACAGAAAGAGGTTCTTCGCCAACTGCTGGCTGATGGTGGAGCCGCCCGCCACCACCCTGCCCCGGCGCTCGTTCTTCTCCATCGCCTTCTGGATCGCCTCCCAGTCGAAGCCCTCGTGGTCGAGGAACCGGGCGTCCTCGGCGGCGATCACCGCGCGCTTAAGCTCGTCGGAGATGCGCGCGTAAGGCACCCACTGGTAGCGCAGCCTCGCCCGCGGATTTTTCTCGCGCATCTGGTCGAGCCGGTCCTCCATGAACGCCGTGCTCTCCGGTGCGTGCCGCGACCACCACAGGATCTGCGCGTAGTACCAGGCATGCACCATCGGCATCGCGGCGGCGAGCAGGACCGTCACGAAGATGGCGATGCGCCAGGCGCGGCGCAGGCGGCGCAGCATGGCTTCAGCCCGCGCGCAGCGCGGCGAGCACGGCGCGCGTGTCCGGCCGCACGCCGCGCCACACGAGAAATGACTCCGCCGCCTGCTCGACGAGCATGCCCAGACCGTCGCGGGTCGCCGCGCCTGCGGCGCGCGCCATCGCCAGAAATTCGGTGTCGCGCCCGTACAGCATGTCGTAGGCGAGCGCGCCGGGCCGGAACAGCCCTTGCGGAAGGCGCGGCAGCTCGCCGCTCAGTCCCGCGGACGTGGCGTTCACGACAAGATCGAACGCGCGCCCGGCGAGCGCGTCGAAGCCGCACGCCGCCGCGCCCGGCACGCGCGCGGCAAGCGCCTGCGCGCGGGCCAGGGTGCGATTGGCGACGACGATGCCGGCGGCGCCCGCCTCGGCAAGCGGCGCGAGCACGCCCTGCGCGGCGCCGCCCGCGCCGAGCAGCAGCACCTGTGCACCCTGCAAGCGCCGCCCGAGGTTGACGGTCAGGTCGCGCACCAGCCCGACGCCGTCGGTGTTGTCGCCGAACGGGCGCTCGCGGTCCAGCAGCAGCGTGTTTACGGCCTGCGCCGCCGCGGCGCGTGCCGTGCTCCCCGCGCAGTAACGGTAGGCCTCGCCCTTGTAGGGCAGCGTCACGTTCAGCCCCTTGCCGCCCGCGGCGCGAAACGCTTCCACCGCAACCACGAATCCCTCGGGCGGCGCGTCGATCGCCTCGTAGGCGATGTCCTCGCCCGTGGCCCGCGCGAACTGCGCGTGGATCCAGGGGGACTTGGAATGGGCGACCGGGTGTCCGATCACCCCGTAGCGGTCCGCCACGGGCCTATTGCGTCCAGAACCTGTCGCCGCGGCCGAAGAACCAGGTGCGCGTGATCACCAGCAGGTCGGTGTCGCGGCGGATCTCGGGCGGAAACGCCGCATAGGGCGAGGCCAGCCTCACGATCCTGAACGCGGCGTCGTCCAGCACCTTCATGCCCGAGGAGCGGTCGAGCTCCACCGCATGGACGTTGCCGTCGGCGCGCAGCGTCACCGTCAGACGCAGGTTGCCATAGACCTTGCCGCGCGCCTTCACCGGATAGTTCACCGTGCCGACGCGCTCGACCTTGCGCCGCCAGTCCTCTTCGTACTGCGCGAAGCGGTATTCGACGGCGCTCGCGCCGATGAACTTCATCCGCGGGCGCTTCTGGTAGGCGTCCAGGTTGCGGCTGATTTCCGCCTGCAGGCGCATGGCCATCAGCGACAGGTCCTCGAGATCGCGCCCCTGGCGGGCGGGCGCAGCGTCGTCCGCGGGCGCGTGCCGCTCGCCCGCCGCCGGCACGCGCGGCGCCGGCCGGCGCGACTGCGCGAGGAGCTTGCGCTGCTGCACCTCGAGCTGGCGCACGCGCCTTTCGGCTTTCGCCAGGTCGCGCCCGGGGCGGCGCGGATCGATTACCGGCAAGGGCGTCTTCGCGCGCCGCGCGTCGTCGACGTCGCCGCCGCCGTCGAGGTTCGCCTGCGCCAGCGCCTCGCTGCGCGCGGGACGCTGCAGGCTGCGGGCATTGACCAGGATCACGTCGAGCGCCTGCGCGCCGCTGTTCCAGCGCAGGTCGTCCGGAAACTTGAAATGCACCGAGAGCAGTACCGCGTGCAGCAGAAGCGACGCCGCCACCGCCGCGGTCAGGACACGGGACCGGTTGTCGAGCCCGGACCAGATTTCGGCCGCGCCCGGAATGCTCGTCGCTGCGGCTCCCTGCAATGGCACCTCGAGGCGATAGACCGCCGCCATTCTAGGGCTTCAGCGCTCTTCCCGCTCGGCCAGGGGCGGCGCCTCGCCGCTGCCCGGGCGCAGGGTCTCGCGGTAGGTGCAGGCGAGACTGCGCTCCAGCAGATCGACGGCGTCGACGCCAAGGCGCACGCGCGTTCCGGGCGCGAGCGCCGGCAGCGACGGCACGCGCAGCGTCAGCGGCAAGTCTTCGAGGCGCACCAGGTTCTCGCGCAGCACCACGGCGCGGATCTCGGTCACGGCTTCCTGCAGCAGCCAGCGCAGGCTCCAGTAGTTCTCCATGAGGCGCTGGTATTCGTCGTAGCGCGCGTGGGTCACCTCGAACGCGCGCAGCGCCGCGAGCAGCACTTCAGAGGAGCGCGCGAAGGGCGGCTTGCGCGCGCCGAGCGCCGCCACGAGCTGCCACTGGTTGACGAGGTCCACGTAGCGGCGCAGCGGCGAGCTCATCCAGGCGTAGCAGGCCAGCCCGAGGCCCTCGTGCGCCTCGGCATGCACGCTCATTCGCACCTTGCCCGAGGACTGCACGCGATACAGCGCCGCCACGTCGCGCTCGGCGAGCAGTTCGCCCCAGCTCGCGTTGGCGAAGATCATCAGCTCGGAGACCAGCTTGTCGAGTGGCGCCCCCCGCCGGCGCGGCTCGATGCGCACGCGCTCACCCTCCACCCGGAAGCTGTAATCGAGCACCGCGGCATTGACGCTCGGCTTGCCGCGGCGCCGCTCCATCGCCTCGGCGATGCGCCACAAGGTGTGCAGTTCCGCTTCGCGCGGCAGGCCCGCCTGCGCGCCCGATTCGAAAGCGGCGTCCAGCGCCGCGACCTCGCCGTGGCGCAGGTTGGCGGCGACGCGCACGCGCTCGAGGCGCGAATGGTGTCCGCGCACCGTCAGGTCGGAGGCGGCCACGGTCACGTAGAGGGACACGGACGCCCGCTCGGCGCCGGCGTCGAGCGAGTAGCGCGCGATGACGTCCTCGGGCAGCATGGTCACTTTGTACCCGGGCATGTAGGCCGTCGAGAGCCGCTCGCGCGCCAGGGCGTCGAGCGCCGACCCGGGCGCGATGCCCAGCGCCGGCGCGGCGATATGGATGCCGACGCGCCATTCGTCTGCCGAGACGCGCGTCAGCGAAAACGCGTCGTCGATCTCTGTGGTCGCGGCATCGTCCAGGCTGAACGCCTCGACGGCGGCGAGCGGCAGGTCGGCGGGCGGCTCGGGTACCTCGTGCGGCGGAAAAGCCGTGCCGCGGGGGTAGAACTCGTAGAGAAACCGGTTCAGGTGGTACGCGTGAGTGTCGGCGATGAGTCCGCAGCGCTCGAACAGGCGCGCCGGCGTCAGCCCGCTCGCCTGGCAGGCCTGCTCGAGCGCCCGCGTTTCGGGCTTGTTGCGATCGGGCGCATAGAGCAGTTCCTCGCGCAGGCGCTCCATTTCCGGCGGGCACGCGCCCCGCTCGAGCGCTTGCGCCCAGCCCGCGATCTGCGCCAGGGCGCGCTTCTTCTTCTCGGCCGCGGCCAGCGCGAGCTTGAGCGTGTCGGCCGGCGCCGCCTGAAAGCGGCCGCGCCCGCGCCGGTGAAAGTACATCGGCGCCGAGTACAGCTTCAGCAGCACGCCCGCGGCTTCCGCGGGGCTCGGCTCGCGGCCGACGTAGTCGCGCGCGAGCGACTCGAAGCCGAATTCGCCGCTGCCGCAGCACTGCCAGAGGAAATCCGTGTCCAGGCCGGCCGCGAAGCGCTGTGCCGCCTGCAGCACCTCGGCGCCCGCGGGGTGCTCGAAGCGCAGCAGAACCGATGCCGTTTTGACCTTGGCGCGGCGGCCATGCGGGGTCTCGACCTGGAACGACGCCGGCGCCTGCGCCAGCACGCTCGCGACCTTGAGTTCGCCGTCTTCCTCGTAGAGCACCTGCACCTCAGAGCCCCGCGAAGGCAAGGATGCGCGGCAGGTGCCGGGGAAAGCTCCGCAGGCTGTGATCCCCGCCCTCGACCACGAGCGTCTCGGCGCCCCGGTAGCGCTCGAGCGCCTCGCGGTAGTCGAGCACCTCGTCGCCGGTTTCGACGATCAGCAGGTAGCGCGAAGGCGTGATGCGCTCAACCCACAGCGCCTGCCAGGCGCGCAGGTGCGCCTCCGTCAGCTGATAGGGCTCGCCCGTGTGCAGGTTCTCCTGCGCGCCGAGGTAGGCGCGCAGGCCGACATGGGGCTCGACGGCAGGATTGATCAGTACGGCTTTCGCGCCGTGCTTTTCGGCCAGATGGGTCGCGTAGTACCCGCCGAGCGACGAGCCGAGAAAGCAAAAGCGGGCGTCCGGATGGCGTGCCATCAGCGTCTCGACGGCCGCAATGGCCTCGGTGGCGAGGGGCGGCAGCGCCGGGCAGGCAAAGCGTGCGCCGAGGCCGTGTTCGGCCATGTAGCGGGACAGGACCTGCGCCTTGTGAGACTGGGGCGAAGAGTTGAAGCCGTGCAGGTAGGCGATCATGCGGCAGTCTGAGCGCCGATGGCCTGCAGCAGCTTGTCGTGCACGCCGCCGAAGGCGCCGTTGGACATGACGAGCACCTGGTCCCCGGGCCGCGCGTCGGCGGCGACGGCCGCCACCAGGGCATCGAGTTGCTCGAAGCTGCGGGCCCGCTCCCCCAGGGGCCGCAGCGCCGCCGCGGCATCCCAGTCGAGCCCCGCGACGTAGACATACGCGCGCCCCGCCCCGGCCAGGCTCGCCGCCAGCCGATCCTTCATCACGCCCAGCCTCATGGTGTTGGAGCGCGGCTCGAGCACCGCGAGGATGCGCGCGCCGCCGGCCCTGGCCCGCAAGCCTTCGAGCGTCGCGGCGATCGCCGTCGGATGGTGCGCGAAGTCGTCGTATACGCAAACCCCGCGCGCCGTGCCCCGCAGCTCGAGACGCCGGCGCACGCCCTGGTAGCTCGCCAAGGCGGCGATGGCTGCAGCCGGCTCCACGCCCACGTGATGCGCGGCGGCGATCGCCGCCAGCGCGTTCAGGCGATTGTGCGCGCCTGGCTGGTCCCAGTGCACCCGTCCGAGCCCCCTGCCCTCGAGCCGCACCTCGAAGCCGAGATCCGGCCCGGGCGCGCCGGCCCGCCAGCCGCTGTCCACGCCAAAGCGTTCCACGGGTGTCCAGCAGCCTTGGGCGAGCACGCGCTCCAGGTTGGCGTCCTGACCATTCGTGACGATCAGTCCGGATCCGGGCAGTATTCTCACAAAATGATGAAATTGGCGTTCGATCGCCGCAAGATCGCCGAAGATATCGGCGTGATCGAACTCCAAATTATTGAGAATCGCAGTCCGGGCGGAGTAATGGATAAATTTCGAGCGCTTGTCGAAGAACGCCGTGTCGTACTCGTCGGCCTCGATGACGAACGCCTCGGACTCGCCCAGCCGCGCGCTGACGCCGAAATTCGCCGGCAGGCCGCCGATGAGGAAACCGGGCTTGCGCCCGGCGTGTTCCAGGATCCAGGCGAGCATGGAGGCGGTCCCCGTCTTGCCATGCGTTCCCGCCACCGCCAGCACGTGACGGCCGCGCAGCACGTTTTCGGCGAGCCACTGCGGCCCGGACACATACCGCGCCCGCGCATTCAGGATCGCTTCCATGAGGGGATTGCCGCGGGTGACGACGTTGCCGACGACCCAGAGATCCGGCGCGAGCGCGAGCTGCTCGGCGCCGTACCCTTCGGTCAAGCCGATGCCGAGCGCCGCGAGCTGTTCGCTCATCGGCGGATACACGTTCGTGTCGCAGCCGGTGACACGCAGGCCCGCCTGCCGGGCGATCGCGGCCAGGCCGCCCATGAACGTGCCGCAGATGCCCAGAATGTGCAGGTGTGCGGCCATGGCGCGGAGGAAAGGGCGGCGATTGTACGCGATGGCCCCGCAGGCCGTTGCGCTATGATGCCCCGCCTATGAGCCGCTCGAACTCGCGGCAGAACGGCATGCGCATGCGCATCGCCGCCGCCGCCGCCCGGCTGATGGCCGAGGACGGTATCGACGATTTCGCGCTCGCCAAGAGGAAGGCCGCGCGCCAGCTCGGCGCACCCGACACCGAGGCGCTGCCCGCCAATCACGAGATCGAGGCCGAGCTGCGCGCCTACCGCGACCTCTATCAGGCCGAGGAGCACCCCGAACGCATCGCCGCGCTGAGGCGCGTGGCGCTGGATGCGATGCAGGCGCTGGCGCACTTCAGCCCGTACCTCACCGGCCCGGTGCTGACCGGCCTTGCCGGCCCCTATGCCGAGATCGAGCTGCAGCTTTTTCCTGAGAGCACGAAGGACGTCGAGCTGTTCCTGCTCGAGCGCAATCTTGCCTTCGACACCGCAGAGGGCCGGCGCTTCGCCGGCGACCGCGCGCGCGCGGTGAGCGTGTTCAAGCTGGATTGGCGGGGCGCACCGTTGCGCCTGCAGGTATTCGACCCCCGCGATGAGCGCCTGGCGTTAAAAACATCACAGGCCGGGCGCGTTGCGGAGCGAGCGGGAATCGCGGAAGTGGGCCAACTTGTCGCGAAAAGCACATGATCTTCGTCGAAAAGATGATAAGTAGCGGCTAATCTGCCAGAGTATTTGACAGGACCCTTCCTTCGTCTATACTGCGCCCCCGCCTCGCGACAAGGATGGCAGGGCACTTCCGGCTATATTGCCGGCTTCTTCTGGGAAAAATGGCCAAATCGAGCAAAAAGAGGTCCGTGCTGCTGCTGAACGGGCCGAACCTCAATCTGCTGGGCACGCGCGAGCCGCACCTTTACGGCAGCGACACCTTGCCACAGATCGAGCGGCGCCTTGCGGCGCGGGCCAAGGCGGCGGGAATCGCGCTGCAGTGCCTGCAGACCAATCACGAAGGCGTCGCGGTGGACCGGGTGCAGCAAGCGCACCGGGAGGGCATTGGATTCATCATCCTCAATCCGGCGGCATTCACCTACTCGAGCATCGCGCTGCGCGACGCGCTGACCGCCGTGCGCATCCCGTTCGTCGAGGTGCACCTGTCGAACATCCACGCGCGCGAGCCGTGGCGCGCGCATTCGCATTTCACCGCCGTGGCACTCGGCTCGATACTCGGCCTCGGCAGCCGCGGTTACGACCTCGCGCTCGAATACGCCATCGGGCGCCTCAAAGGAAGCGCCCGGGCCTAGCCCGGCGTCGAGCACGGCAGCCCGCCGGGCCGCCTGGGAGACCCGACATCATGGACCTGCGCAAGCTGAAGAAGCTGATCGACCTCGTGCAGGAATCCGGCATCGCCGAGCTGGAGATCACCGAGGGCGAGGAGAAGGTGAAGATCGTAAAGGGCGGGGAGGCGACGGTGACCGCGCTCGCGCCGGCCGCCCCGCCAGCCGCCGCCGTCCCGACCGCAGCCGCCCCGGCAACCGCCCCCGCGGCGGGCGAAGAGCCGACCCCGGAGGGGCATGTCCTCAAGGCGCCGATGGTGGGCACCTTCTACCGCTCGGCCTCGCCCGAGGCCAAGGCCTTCGTCGAGGTCGGCCAGGGCGTGAAGGCCGGCGAGACGGTGTGCATCATCGAGGCGATGAAGCTGATGAACGAGATCGAGGCCGACGCCACCGGGGTCATCAAGGCGATCCTGGTCGAGAACGGCCAGCCGGTGGAGTTCGGCCAGCCGCTGTTCATCATCGTCTAGGCCGGTGTTCGAAAAGATTCTCATCGCCAATCGCGGGGAGATCGCGCTCCGCATCCAGCGTGCCTGCCGCGAAATGGGCATTCGCACCGTGGTCGTGCACTCCACCGCCGACACGGAAGCCAAGTACGTGAAGCTCGCCGACGAGTCGGTGTGCATCGGGCCGGCGCCTGCGCGCGAGAGCTACCTCAACATGGCGGCGATCATCAGCGCCGCCGAGGTGACCGATTCCGAAGCCATCCATCCCGGCTACGGTTTTCTCTCGGAGAGCGCCGACTTCGCCGAGCGCGTCGAGCGCTCGGGGTTCGTCTTCATCGGCCCGCACCCGGAGAACATCCGCCTGATGGGCGACAAGGTGAGCGCCAAGCAGGCCATGGAGAAGGCCGGCGTGCCCTGCGTTCCCGGCTCGGAGGGCGCGCTGCCCGAGGACGCGAAGGAAACCGTGCGCATCGCGCGCAAGATCGGCTACCCGGTGATCATCAAAGCCGCCGGGGGCGGCGGCGGCCGCGGCATGCGCGTGGTGCACACGGAAGCCGCGCTGCTCAATGCGGTCAACATGACGCGCAGCGAGGCGCAGGCGGCATTCGGCAACGCCACGGTCTACCTCGAGCGCTACCTCGAGAATCCGCGCCACATCGAGATCCAGGTGCTCGCCGACGGCCACAAGAATGCCCTCTATCTCGGCGAGCGCGATTGCTCGATGCAGCGGCGCCACCAGAAGATCATCGAAGAGGCGCCCGCGCCCGAGCTCACCGAGAAGCAGCGCGTGAAGATCGGCGAGCGCTGCGCCGAGGCCTGCCGCAAGATCGGCTACCGCGGCGCCGGCACCTTCGAGTTCCTGTACGAGGACGGCGAGTTCTTCTTCATCGAGATGAACACGCGCATCCAGGTGGAGCACCCGGTCACCGAGATGATCACCGGCATCGACCTGGTGCAGGAGCAGATCCGCGTCGCCGCGGGCGAGAAGCTGCGCTTGCGGCAAAAGGACGTGGTGCTGCGCGGCCATGCGATCGAATGCCGCATCAACGCCGAGGACCCGTACAAGTTCACGCCCTCGCCGGGCCGCATCACCTCGTACCACCCGCCGGGCGGGCCCGGCATCCGCGTCGATTCGCACGTCTACGCCGGGTACAGCGTGCCGCCCAACTACGACTCGATGGTGGGCAAGCTGATCGCCTACGGCGCCACGCGCGACCAGGCCATCCGGCGCATGCGCATCGCCCTGTCGGAAATGGCGATCGAAGGCATCCAGACCAATCTGGCGCTGCACCGCGAGCTGCTGCACGACAGCCGCTTCCTGCGCGGGGGCACCTCGATCCATTACCTCGAGCAAAAGCTCGCGCAGGAGAGCAAGCAGAAGGTGAAATAGTGCCCTGGCTCGCGCTCACGCTGGAGGTCGGCGCGGCGCAGGCCGAGGCGCTCGCCGATGCGTTGCTCGAGCACGGCGCCCAGTCGGTCTGGATCGAGGCCGCGGGCCGGCTGCACGCGTTGCTGCCCGAGCGGACCGACGCGCCGGCAATGCTCGATGTTGCCGCCGCCGCCGCGGGCCAGCCGGCCCCGCCCTTTCGCACCTACGCGGTGGCCGACGAGGACTGGGTGCGCGCCACGCAGGCCCAGTTCGCGTCGCACTGCATCGCCGGGAAGCTGTGGATCGTGCCCAGCTGGCACGAAGCACCGAGCGAGGGCGTAGTGCTGCGCCTGGATCCCGGCCTCGCCTTCGGCACCGGCAGCCACCCGACGACGCGCCTGGTTCTCGGCTGGCTCGCCGGGCTGCAGTTGCAGCGCGCGCGCGTGCTCGATTACGGATGCGGTTCCGGTATATTGGCAATTGCCGCCGCCAAGCTCGGCGCCGCGCGCGCCGATGCCGTGGACCTGGACGCCGACGCGCTCGCCGCGACCGGCGGCAACGCGCGCGCGAACGACGTCGAAGTGCGCGCCTATGCGCCGGAGCGGTTGCCGCCCGGCGACTACGACGTGGTGGTGGCCAACATCCTTGCTCAACCGCTGATCGTGCTCGAGCCGCTGTTTGCCGCGCGCACCCGCGAGGGCGGCCGCATCGCGCTCGCCGGCATCCTCGAGGCCCAGGCCGCCGAGGTCGCCGCAGCGTACCAGCCCCATTTCGCGGCACGCGTCGCGGCGTGCGAGGAGGGGTGGGCGCTGGTCGAGGGAGAGCGCCGATGAACGGCCTTGTCACGCGCTGCCCGAGCTGCGGCACGGCGTTTCGTGCGCTGCCCTCCCAGCTCTCGGTCCGCGGCGGGAGGGTCCGTTGCGGCAAGTGTGCCGCCATTTTCGACGGCGTCGCCAACCTGGTGGAGGAGGGCGCGGCAGCCGCCGCGGAGCCTTCCCCGCAGCTCGGCCTGTTCGAGGCTGGCACGCGTCCGGCGGCGCCCGGCGCGCCCGCAGCACCCGCGGCGCGCCCGGTGCGCCGGCGCGCACCGCCGGCCGACGACGAGCCACTGCCGGAATTCCTCGAGGAGGTGCCGCCGCGTTCGCGCTACGGCGTGGTCTGGGCGCTGGGCGCGCTGATCGCGCTGGCGGGCCTCGTCGGGCAACTCGCATACCACTACCGCACTGAGGTGGCGACGCTCGCACCGCAGTTGCGACCGCTGCTCGCGGAGGGCTGCCGGTTCCTCGAGTGCGAGCTGCGCCTGCCGCACCGCCCGGACCTGCTGAGCATCGAATCGTCGGACCTGCAGGCCGATCCCCGCCGCGAAAGCCTGATCGTGCTGAACGCCGTGATCCGCAATCGCGCGCCGTTCGCGCAGGAGCTGCCGGCCCTGGAACTCACGCTCACCGACGCCGGCGACCAGCCGCTCGTGCGCCGCGTGCTGCGGCCCGCGGACTACGTGGTGGGGCTGCCGGCGGCGATGCGCGGGAAGAGCATGGCGCCGGGTTCCGAGGCGGTGCTGCGCCTGCTGATCGATACCGATGGCGTACGCGCCACGGGCTACCGTCTCTACCTTTTCTATCCCGCCTGAATGAAAACGCTGATTGCCGGATCGATCGCCTACGACACCATCATGGTGTTTCCCGACCGCTTCAGGAACCACCTGCTGCCCGACCAGCTGCACATCCTCAACGTGTGCTTCCTGACGCCCGAGATGCGCCGGGAATTCGGCGGCACGGCGGGCAACATCGCCTACAACCTGAAGCAGCTGGGCGGCGACCCGCTGGTGATGGCGGCGGTCGGCGAGGACAGCGAGCCATACCTGTACCGGCTGCAGCGCCTGGGCATCGACGCGCGGCACTTGATGCGTATCCAGGGCCAGTTCACCGCGCAGGCGTTCATCACCACGGATCTCGACGACAACCAGATCACCGCCTTCCACCCCGGCGCCATGAACCATGCCCACGCCAACCACATCGACGCGACGCTCGGGGCGCGGCTCGCGATCATCTCGCCCGACGGCAAGGAAGGCATGCTGCAGCATGCGCGCGAGTGCGCCGCGCACGGCATACCGTTCATGTTCGACCCCGGGCAGGGACTGCCGATGTTCTCGGGCGAGGAGCTGCTGGAATTCGTGCGTCTCGCCGAGTACGTCGCCGTGAACGACTACGAGGGCAAGATGCTGGAAGAAAAAACCGGACGCAGCCTGGAGCAGCTGGCGCGCGAGGTGAAGGCGCTCGTGGTCACGCTCGGCGCGCACGGCTCGCGCATTTACGCGGGCGGAACGCAGCATGAAATCCCGGTGGCCGCGGCGCAACGCGTCTCGGATCCGACCGGCTGCGGCGACGCCTATCGCGCGGGCCTGCTCTACGGCATCGCCCACGGCTGGGACTGGCCGCGCGTCGGTCGCCTCGCCGCCGTGCTCGGCGCGCTCAAGATCGCGAGCCGCGGCGCGCAGAACCACCACGCCGACCGCGCGACGGTAGAGTCCCTGTACCGGCAGTCCTTCGGCGACTCGCCCTGGCGCTAGAGGCAGGCGCGGATGCGCGCGCCGTAGGCCTCGAGCTGCTCGCGGGGGGGATTCTTCACCGGCCACACGAGCTGCATGCCGTCGCCTTCGTGCCGCGGCAGCACGTGCAGGTGGAAATGGAACACGGTCTGCCCGGCCGGCTTGCCGTTCGCCTGGTAGATCGACAGCCCCGGCGGGTCGAACGCCTCGCGCACGGCGCGCGCCACGCGCACCGCAGCGCGAAACACCGCCGCCGCCTGCGCCTCGTCGAGCGCATAGACATTGTCGGCGTGCGCCTTGCACGCCACCAGCACATGGCCCGGGTTCACCTGGCCGAGATCCATGAAGGCGAGGGTGGCCTCGTCCTCATAGACGATGCTCGCGGGAATCTGCTTCGCCGCGAGCTTGCAGAACACGCAGTCGGCTTTCATTCTTCCCCCGGTTCGCGATAGCCACGGCAGGGTACCTGAAAGAGCCTGCGGTCTTCCAGCCGCAGCGCGGACAGCGCGCCGCCCCAGACGCAGCCGGAGTCGAGCGCCGCCAGCTTGTCGGTGAGCTTCAGCCCGAGCGCCGACCAGTGGCCGCAGATGAGGGGGCGCTCGTCAGCGGGCCGCAGCTCGAACCAGGGACGGTACCCCCGAGGGGCCTCCCGGCCCTTCGCGTCGACGTCGATCTCACCCGCGGGCGTGCAGAACCGCATGCGTGCCATCGCGTTGACGATGACGCGCAGGCGGTCCCAGCCTGCGAGCTCGTCGCGCCAGATGCGCGGCTCGGCGCCGTAGAGCTCGCGCAGGAAGTCGCGATAGCGCGCGCCGCGCAGCGCCGCTTCCACCTCGCGCGCGAGCGCCCGGGCCTTTTCGATGCTCCACTGCGGCAGCAGGCCCGCGTGCACCATGGCGTAACCGCTTTCGACATGCATCAGGGGCCGGTGGCGCAGCCACTCGAGCAGCCGCGGCGCGTCCGGCGCCGCGAGCACGTCGTCGAGCGTATCGTCGGCGCGGTTGCGCGCGTGGCCCTCGGCGAGCCGCAGCAGGTGGAAGTCGTGGTTTCCGAGCACGACCACGGCGCGCTCGCCCAGCGCATGCACGGAGCGCAGCGCCGCGAGCGATTTCGGGCCGCGGTTCACGAGGTCGCCGACGAACCACAACCGGTCGTGCGCACGGTCAAACGGGAGCGCCGAGAGCAACGCCTCCAGCTCGTCCGCGCAGCCCTGCAGATCACCGATCGCGTAGGTCGCCATCGCCGCCGAGTCTACCGCCCGATGGAACTCCGGACGTGTCGTGCGACACTAATAGGCGCCATGCTGAGCGCCTTGAGGGGCCTATTCGATGC
>Ga0210114_1000185_pt1 | contig 16029 bp, 18 predicted proteins | sample MayberryNW_TuleA_FD_185524 | JGI IMG/M metagenome (GOLD analysis project Ga0210114, IMG submission 185524) | Wetland microbial communities from San Francisco Bay, California, USA, that impact long-term carbon sequestration - MayberryNW_TuleA_D2... | ecosystem: Environmental > Aquatic > Marine >...
CTCCTGGGTGCCGGCGTCTTCCGACTTCTGTCGTGGTCCCTGATGGGGGCCGAGGCCCGGTTCCTCGTTCACCTCGGTGCCCGCGTCCCACAGGCTCACCTGCGGCGTCATGTCGCCGCGCACCGGCTCGCCTTCCGACGTGAACAGCGCGATCGGACGGTCGTTGCCGTAGAACAGATCGTTCGACTGGGCGAACATCCACGCCAGGGAGAGCACCTGCCCCGGCCGGGCCGAGATCTCGAACTCGTACGCCTGACCCGGCGTGAGGGGGCCGTCGCTCGTGGCGCCCATCGGCCGCGCGTCGGCGCCCGCCGACACGACGCCCGACACGGCGGAGAGATACTTCACCAGCCCCTCGGGGTTCCCGGTCTCCGCCAGCCTCTCGAGACCGTTGCCGGACTCGGGCTGGCCGCCAGTGAATATCGGGTTGACGGCGCCGGTGTGAATGGCCCAGAACACCGGTGCCGAGACGAAGGGTGCCGTCCCGCCGTTCGACAGCGAGAGCACTCCACCCTTGGAGATGTTCTCCACCCGGATGGTGAAGGTGGTGGCGTCGTTCGCCGCGCCCTGGGCCCAGGCGCCTTGGGCGAAGGCGAGCACGGCGACCGACAGCGAGGCTGCGCGAATCGGCGACATGGAGCTCTCTCCTCAGGTCGCGGGGGTGAGCGGCGCGGTGGCGAAGTTGACGCTGAACCGGTAGCACCAGATCGTCGCCGACCGGTACTTCTCGAGATCGAGGTCGGCGGGGATCTCGTAGTTCTGGTCCCCCTCGGTCCCCTTGAGCTTGCCCAGCTCGATGAATCCGGCCTTGGTCACGGTCTCGTCGTCCGACGCGTCGGGCGCGGCCACGAGGTAGACCCGTACGTCGGGGCCGTTCGAGGTGGCGAACTCGGTGAATCGGAGCACACGCCGCCCGCCGCCGAGCTCATGCACGGTGGCGGTGCCCCTGGTCTCGTGCGCGACCGAGTGGAACGTCCCGGACAGCAGCACACCGGCCGCGGCGTCTTCGGCGCTCCCCATGGTGGCCGTCTGCGTGGCCACTTCGGTCGGCAGGCTCTCGTTGACCCTGGTCTTGACGAACAGCAGCTCGGGCCGGAACACGTACCAGCCGATCGCGCCCACGACGGCCAGGCCGGCAATCCAGGTACGGCGTCTCATCCTCTCTCCTTGCTAGGTGGCAGCATGACGGTGACGTGATGGCGGGTATAATGACGGCTGCTGGAGAAAGGTTCCGTGGGCGCTCGGAGAGCCCCTCGACTCGCAGAAGATGCAGGGCTGCTCGTTCCGGTGATGCAGCTTGGCGCAGAAGACCGCGGCATGGCCGCGGCGGCGCACGTACAGCTCCGCGGCCAGCAGCATGCCCAGCAGGGGAGCCGTGAAGTAGACCCACAGGGCGGTCCAGTCCCGGGTGAAGAGCGCGGAGGCGAGCGTCCGCGCCGGGTTCATGCTCATGCCCGAGAGCGGCGCCTCGACGGTGATATACAGCGCTACCAGGGTGCCGGCGCAGAGGCCGGTGAGGTGCGCTCGAGTCGGGTGATTCGAGACCCGCAGGATCACGCTCATGAGCACGAACGTGATCACCACCTCCGCGGCGAAGGCGGCCGGGACCCCGGCGGGCCCCGGGAGTGTCGCGGCGAATCGGGTGGCGCGATCGGAGATAAGCCAGCCCAGCGCCAGGCTCGCCGCCAGCACGCCCAGCGCCCCGCCGAGGAACTGGGCGCCCACATAGGCGACCGCGTCCCGTCGCGCCACCCGCCCCAGCCGGAAGAACATGAGGGTCGTCGCGGGATTGAAGTGCGCACCCGACCGCATGCCCCAGGGGGAGTAGATGAGCCCGATCGCGGTGCTCCCCATCGCGAGCCCCATGAGTGCCCGCCGGAGGGTCGGGTCAGGAATGGCCAGGTGCGCGGGCGAGCGCGGATGCTCCAGGAGCACGGTGAACCCGCACGCCGAGATCATGAACAGGCCCAGGAGTGCCGCTTCGATCGCGTACTCCGGCCAATGAGAGGCGTGCTTCATGCCGATGCCACCGCAGGCTGGTGCACCACGTCCTTCTCCGCCAGCACCCCGTGCGCCAGTGGCAGCGCTTCGGCGACCGACCAGGCCTGGAAGGGACACGCTCTGGGCTCGTGCGGCGCCTCGGTGCGCTCGTCGATCGGAAGTGGCGCGGTCATCGGGGGGTAGCCACGAGCTGCTGCGCTCGCCGGGGGGCCGGCTTCTCGCGCTTTTCCCGCTGCCGGGCCATGTCCTCGACGCACCGCAACACCAGCGCGGTCCAGCCGGTCTGGTGACTGGCTCCGACTCCGCGACCGTTGTCGCCGTCGAAGTACTCGTGGAAGAGGACGAGGTCCTTCCAGTGCGGGTCTTCCGCCCAGCGCGTGTCATGCCCGTGACACGGCCGCCGCCCCGAGGGATCGGTCAGAAAGATGCTGGCCAGTCGGTCCTCCAGCTCCCGCGCCACCTGCTTCAGCGTGAGCATCCGCCCCGAGCCGACGGGACATTCGACCGTCAGCTCGTCGCCGTAGAAGTGGTGGTAGCGCTCCAGCGCCTCCAGCACGAGAAAGTTCACCGGGAACCAGATCGGCCCGCGCCAGTTGGAGTTGCCCCCGAACAGCCCGGTGTTTCCCTCGGCCGGCACGTAGTCCACCCGGTAGGGCGTCCCCATGACGTCGAACTGGTAGGGACGCTCGCCGTGCATCCGGCTCACGGATCGGATCCCGTGCGGGGACAGGAACTCGGTCTCGTCGAGCATGTAGCGCAGCACACGGACCAGACGCTCCCGCGTCGGGATCGCGAGCAGACGCTTGACGTGCCCGTGCTCCTCGCGCGGCCGCATGCACGCGATGCTGCGCGCTACGTCCTGGCGGTTGCGGATGAACCAGTCCACTCGCCGCTGAAATCCTTTGAGGTGGGCGAACTTGCCCTCGTCGAGCACCTCCACCGCGATGAGCGGCATGAGCCCCACCATGGAGCGCACGCGGAGCGGGATGTGCTGGCTGTCCACGTGAAGCTGGTCGTAGTAGAACCCGTCCTCCTCGCTCCAGAGTCCGGAGCCGCCCAGGTTGTTCATGGCGTCTGCGATGGCGATGAAGTGCTCGAAGAACTTGGATGCGAGGTCCTCGTAGGCCTGGTCCTCGCTCGCGAGCTCCAGCGCCATCGACAGCATCGTGCTGCAGTAGAACGCCATCCAGGCGGTGCCGTCGGCCTGCTCCAGGTGTCCGCCGGTGGGGAGCGGCTGCGAGCGGTCGAACACCCCCACGTTGTCCATGCCCAGGAAGCCGCCGGCGAAGAGGTTGCGCCCCTCGGGATCCTTCCGGTTCACCCACCAGGTGAAGTTGAGCAGCAGCTTCTGAAACGCGCGCCGGAGGAAGAGCCGGTCACGGCCTCCACGCGCCCCGGTCATCTTGTAGACCCGCCACACCGCCCAGGCATGCACCGGCGGATTCACATCGCCGAAGGCGAACTCGTAGGCTGGGATCTGCCCATTGGGATGCATGTACCACTCGCGCAGGAACAGGAGCAGCTGGTCCTTCGCGAAGTGGGGGTCGACCCGGGCGAACGGGATCATGTGGAAGGCGAGGTCCCAGGCGGCATACCAGGGATACTCCCACTTGTCGGGCATCGAGATAACGTCGCGGTTGAACACGTGCGACCAGTCGGCGTTGCGTCCTTCCCGCCGGGAGCCGGGAGCCGCTGGCTGGGCAGGATCCCCTTCCAGCCAGTCTCTCACCACGTAGTGGTAGAACTGCTTGCTCCAGAGCAGGCCGGCGTATCCCTGACGTAATACTCGCAGCTCGTCTTCCGTCGCAGTCTCGGGAAGCCGCTCGCGATAGAACTCGTCGGTCTCCCGGATGCGATCCTCGAAGATCCGGTCGAGCTCAACGCCGACGCCTTTCGAGTCGCGGCCGCCTCGCTGACTGAGCCGGAGCCGCACCACCCGCTCCTCGCCGGCCGGTATGCTCAGCACGTAGTGCATTGCGGCCTTGGTGCCTTCTTCCGCCGGATTCACGGCCGACGCTTCACCCTGGATCACCGCGCGATGGAAGCCGTCCTTGACGAACGGCTGGGCATTCTGCGCGCCGAAGAGCCTGGCGGCGTTGGTCTCGTTTTCCGTAAAGAAGAGGGCAGGGCCGCCCGGCTGATCCAGTCCCTCGGCGCGCAGCTCGTACTCGCCGAGCACGGAGTGCTCCGCGACGATCGCCGCTTCGCTGCGATGGAGCCGGGGCTTGTCGGTGTAGCCCTCACCCTCGCGGCCCCAGCTCCAGGTATTGCGGAACCAGAGCGTGGGGAGGAGATGGATCGTGGCCGGATCGGGCCCCCGGTTGGCCACGGTGATGCGGATCGCGATGTCCTCCGGGCCGGCCTTGGCGTACTCGGCGAAGACGTCGAAGTAGCGGCCCTCATCGAACGCGCCGGTGTCGGCCAGCTCGAACTCCGGATCGCCTTTCCCGCGGCTCCGGTTCTCCTGCACCAGCCAGTCATAGGGGAACTGGCGCTGGGGGTACTTGTAGAGGGCCTTCATGTATGAATGGGTCGGCGTGGACTCGAGATAGAAGTAGGCCTCCTTGACGTCCTCGCCGTGATTTCCTTCGGGGCCGGTCAGACCGAAGAGCCGTTCTTTCAGAATAGGGTCGCGCTCGTTCCAGAGGGCCAGCGCGAAACACAGTCTGCCCTGCCGGTCGCAGATGCCCAGGAGACCGTCCTCGCCCCAGCGGTAGGCTCGGCTCCTGGCGTGGTCGTGGGGGAAGTAGTCCCACACGCCACCGTAGTCGGAATAGTCCTCCCGAACCGTGCCCCACTGCCGTTCGGCGAGGTACGGGCCCCAGCGCTTCCAGTTCGCGACTCGGCGCTCATCCTCGGCCAGTCGGTCGGCCTCCGCTCCAGACACGATTCCTCCTCGGTCGGACCTCTGATTCTGGTGGGCTATCGCTGTGAAATGCGGCGCGCGTGCTAACGGTTCCGGGTCTCGTGCTCGCGGGCCTTGAGGATCAGCAGCTGAGCCTGGATGATCGCCTCCGCGACGCTGGACGCCGCCGGAAGCCCGTAGTAGTAACGTTTCATAGTTCCCTCCGGATTAGTGGTCGGTCATTGATGTTTGTAATGCCGCCACGCGTGAGGAAGTTCCGCGGGAACCATTCCCATGCTCCTCGCATTTCAGCGCCCATCACGTGGCTCACCAAACATCTGCGAGGAGCGCTCCATGAGATTCGCGGCATCGCCCCTGATCGTCCTGGCCCTGTCGATGGCCACCGCGTCGGCCCAGGCCCAGGTCACGCAAAGCAAGAAGGTGCTCACGCTGGAGGGCGCCAAGCTCGCCGCCGCGACGGCGGCCGCCGAGGCGAAGCGAGGCAACGAGGGCGCCTCGATCGCGATCGTGGACGACGGCGGCAACCTGATGTATCTGGAGCGGATCCAACCCACCTTCCCGATGGGCGCCACGATCTCGACCGAGAAGGCCCGGACCGCCGCCCTGTTTCAGAAGCCGACCAAGATCCTGGAGGACGCGATCGTGGGCGGGCGCACCCCGCTCCTGAACGCGTGGTCCGCGCCCCTCAACGGCGGGGAGCCGATCGTGGTGGATGGACAGGTGGTCGGCGCCATCGGCGTGAGCGGTGCGTCCAGCGCAGCGCGCGACGGGGTGATCGCAACGGCTGGCGCCTCGGCGTTGCACGGTCAGACCAGCGCCACCCGCTGACCCGGAGAACCGCCATGCGAACCGCGTTCCTGATGATTTCCCTGATCGCGCTGCCGGCCGCGCTCGTCTCGCGCGACGACGTCGCGGTGACGGTCATCGCCCACGACCGGGTGGCCGCCGCCTTCGCGCAGGGGATCCCCCTCATCGAAACCGACGACTACAAGATTCACGCGAGTCGCCGCGAGGCGCCGGGTGTCGCCGAGATCCACACCCGCGATACCGACATCGCCTATGTGATCCAGGGCTCCGCGACGCTGGTCACCGGCGGAACGGTCGTGGACCAGAAGCCCACGGCCCCGGAGGAGCTCCGCGGCACCGCCATCACCGGCGGCGAGACGAGGAAGCTGGTGCCCGGCGACGTGGCTGTGATCCCGAACGGGGTGCCGCACTGGTTCAAGGAAGTGCAAGCGCCCTTCCTCTACTATGTGGTCAAGGTGCGCCAGGCCGAGCGGTCCACGACCGCGGGAGGGATGTGATGCGCGCGCTCGAGCTCGCGGCCACGGGCGTCCTGTTGGCGGGAGCGCTCCCCTCGTTCGTGCCCGCGCAAGTCACCGTGAATCTCCCGACGTCCCTGCCTCGGGCGGTCGTGGATCTCCGCACGGCCGAGGGGGCCGCGCTGGTGAAGGCGGAGTGGCGCTATCGCGACGTCTCGATCGTCGACGTCGAGCATCGCGATCCCGGGCCCGATCTCCGGCCATCGGGAGCGCCCAACCGCACCACGGACATCGCGCCCCACGCCGGCGTGGCCGATTTCGACGACTCCGACTGGCAGGCGATCGAGCCCGCCGCGCTCGAGCAGCGCCGGTCACACGGCAGGCTGGCCTTCAACTGGTATCGGACCAGCATCACCCTCCCGGAGCGCGTGGGCGACTTCGACGTCCGCGGCGCCACCGTGGTGCTCGAGCTGGTCCTCGACGACTATGCCGAGATCTGGGTGGACGGGCGGCTCCCGATCGTGCTGGGCCGGACCGGAGGGCAGCTCATCGCCGGATTCAACGCGCCCAACCGCGTGGTCTTGACCCGCGATGCCCGTCCGGGGCAGCAGATCCAGCTCGCGATCTTCGGGGCGAACGGTCCGATCTCCAATCCACCGGCCAATTACATCTGGGTGCGATCGGCGACGCTCGACTTCTACGCCGCAGATGGGGTGGGCGCAGCCGATTCCGTCAAGACGGAGATCGTTCGGCTGGATTCTGCGCTGGACCGGATCGTGGCTCCCGGAGCCGTCCTGGAGAAACTCGCCGGAGGGTTCCAGTTCACGGAAGGACCCGTCTGGCATCCCGATGGCTATCTGCTATTCAGCGACCCCAACGCGAACACGATCTATCGTTGGTCACCCGAAGACTCGGTCTCGGTGTTCCGCGTGAAGAGCGGCTACTCCGGCTTCGACATCGGTCGGTTCCACCAGCCCGGCTCCAACGGATTGACGCTGGATGGCGACGGGCTCCTGGTCATCAACGAGCACGGCAATCGTCGGGTCACGAGGCTCGAGCGCACCGGCAAGATCACCGTCATCGCCGACCGCTACCAGGGAAAGCGACTCAACAGTCCCAACGATCTCGTCTACCGCTCCGACGGCACGCTGTACTTCACCGATCCGCCCTTCGGCCTGCCGAAGACGTTCGAGGATCCGGCGAAGGAGCTCCCCTTCAGCGGGGTGTACATGGTGCGGAACGGGCAGGTGACGCTGCTCGCCCGGGAGCTGACCGGACCCAACGGGATCGCCTTCTCGCCCGACGAGAAGTACCTGTACGTCGACAACTGGGATCTCACCCGCAAGGTGCTCATGCGCTACGAGGTCGCTGCCGACGGCACCCTGCGCAACGGAGAGGCCTTCTACGATTTCACCCGCGAGCCAGAGCCGGTAGCGCTCGACGGCATCAAGGTGGACATGGAAGGGCACGTTTACGTGTCGGCTCCGGGGGGCGTATGGATCCTCTCACCGTCCGGGAAGGCTCTCGGGCGCATCGTCCCTCCGGAGCACGACGCCAACTTCGCCTTCGGCGACGCCGACGGGAAGTCGCTCTACCTGACGGCGAGCACCGGGCTGTATCGCATTCGGGTGGAGATCGCCGGGGTCCGTCCGCCGGTCGGCGTGCAGTCGGCCTCCGATGAGGTTGTCACCCTGAGCGAAGCGAAGGGAACCATGTAGGTAGAGCCGCAGATGAACGCAGAGCACGCAGATAGGTTCTCGTTAAGACAACTTTCTGCGTTTGTCTGCGTTCATCTGCGGCTAACAACCGGCATGGCCCCCTTCGCTTCGCTCAGGGTGACAAGGTGGAGGTTACCAGGACTCCGACCCCGGCACGCCCTTGAACGGTCCCACCAGCTCCGGAGTCACCCAGCCACCATAGTAGAACCCTGGCTGGGGTGCGACCCGATCCGTTCCCACGAAGCAGGCGTCCATGCGGCGGGGGTAGAAGGCGAGGTAGTCGCGGATGGCTTCGTAGCCGGGAGCCGGCTCGGGATAGCTCCAGGCGGCATCCATGGCCATGCGACCGTTGCCCTGGACGGCCCAGTACCGGGCCTTGCCCTTCCACTCGCAGAAGCTGGTCCGCACCGTCGGCACCAGTGCCGCCAGATCGACATCCGCCGGAGGGATATAGTAGGCGGGCGGGCTCGACGTCTCGCAAACGCGGAGCGCCCGGGTCGTCTCGGCCAGCACTCGACCGGCGAAATCGACCCTGACCCGGCGGGACACCGATTCGACCCTCGGCGGACGGGGATAGTCCCAGACCGACTCCTGTCCCGGTCCGGGCACGACGATGCCGCTCGGGCGGACCCGGGGAAAGTTGCGCCACTTCTCGCGCTCGGCGGCGAGTACGTCCAGCGTGCTCACGAGGCCTCCCTGTGGTGGTCGAGGAACTTCTCGGCCTGTCAAACGCCAGGGGAATGGGTCGAGTTCCTGCGGGCAGGGAACCTCCATGCTGCCACAGGCATTACACCCGTACATCGAGCGAGGACAGCCTGTGGGTGAGAACCGACCGTTGTGTATTCCGGTGATCCTGGGAACCAGCCGCAAGGGCCGGATGAGCGCGCACGCGGCACGGTTCGTCTGTCGGGAACTCGGCAGGCGGGACGGGGTCTGCACCGAGCTGATCGACATCGCCGATCTCGAGCACTGTCTCGACGACAACGGCCAGGGCACGGGGGATCCGCGATTCGCGGACTGCATGGCCCGGGCCGACGGCATTGTGATCGTGGCGCCGGAGTACAACCACGCGATGCCCGGTCTCCTCAAGCACGTGCTCGACAGCTGCCTGAAGGAATACATTCACAAGGCGGCCGGGATCGTGGCAGTGTCGGCCGGTCCCTTCGGCGGCACCAGGGTGGTCGAGACCTCGCTCCCCGTGCTTCGCGAGCTCGGCCTCGTCACGATCTTCTGGGACGTGAACGTCGGCGGCGTGGGCAAAGTCTTCGACCAGAGTGGCAACCTGCTCGATGATGCCTTCGTCCGTCGTACCGACAAGTTCCTGGCCGAGCTGGTCTGGATGGCGAAGACATTGCGGTATGGTCGCGAGAGCATCGCGCTCAACTGATGAGGCCCACGACGGCGATGGCGAGACTGCAATGTCCCAGGTGCGGCGCGGAGATGAACCGGCATGCCGAGAAGCTGGTGTACGCCGAAAGCGCGGCGGAGCTGCTCGAGGAGATTCAGGCCTGCCCGCGGTGCGGGAACGTGGAATCGCGGCGAGTCGCGCTTGCGGGTTCGGCCGGGCCGGCGCAGGATAGGGTGACGCCTGCACTATGACACCCGATCTCGGATTCCCTGTGACCGAGCTGTCATCCTTCGAGTCGCTGTTCGCCGCCTGCGCCGCCTCGGCCTACGGGGTCGCGATGCGACTGACCCGAAGCCAGGCCGACGCGGAGGATCTGGTGCAGGACGCCGCCTTCCTGGCCCACCGGGGGTTCGCCTCCTTCATGCCGGGCACGAACTTCCGGGCGTGGTTCTTCAAGATCCTGCTCAACAGTTACTACTCCAGCCGGCGCCGCGAGCGGAGCCGCCCGGTGACCTCGGACCTCGACGACACGCCGGACCTTTACATCTATGCGCGCTCCGGCGAAGCCGGGTTTCCTACCCAGGGCCCCGATCCCGCGGCGCAGCTGCTGGACAAGCTCGGCACCGAGCGGATCGTCACGGCGATCAACCGGCTGCCCGAGGAGTACCGGATCGTCGCGACCCTCTATTTCATGGAGGACTTGAGCTACGAGGAGATCGCGCAGGCGCTCCAGTGCCCGGTGGGCACCGTGAGGTCGAGACTGCACCGTGGTCGCAAAATGCTGCAGAAGGCCCTATGGCAGATCGCAGAGGAGGACGGAATCGTGAGGCAACCCGCGCTCCAGGACAACGCATGAGCCGACTGGATCGGACCAACTGCGAGGAGGCCTTCCGTCGCCTCGATGATTTCCTCGACCACCGGCTGACGCCGGAGGAGCTGAGGATCATCGAGGAGCACCTCGAGGTCTGCGCGTGGTGCACTCGGGAGTTCAACTTCGAGGCGAGTCTGCTGCATGGCGTCAAGCGGAAGCTGCGTCAGCTGGAGGCGCCGCCCGATATCGTCGCCCGGATCCTCTCCCGGCTCCCACGTACCCCCGAGGCCGGCAGCTAGAGCGCGGGAGCAGCCGTCCCGCGCAGGGCTTCCAGGTCGCGCGTCTCCAGACCCATCCCCTCGAGAAACTCATCGGGCAGTCCGGCGAGACACTCCCGGAGTGTCCCCAGGTCGATGCAGGAAGCACTGAAATACTCCAGCGAGTCCAGCCCGCGCGCCTGGTGCAGGTCGTGGGAGCGGGCAAAGACCGTCTTGGAGAGATGGGCCCCGGTGAAATCCGCCTCGCCCAGGCGATTCCCGCTGAAGGTCGCGGTGGCCAGGTCGGCCTGCCGCAGGCTCGCCCTCCGCAGATCGGAATCGTTGATCAGGGCGCCCGCGAGCATGGTGTAGCTCAGGTCTACATCGGTCAGGTTGGAGTTGCTGAGGTTGGCTCCGGTGAGATCGGCTCCCGGCATCGCCGCCCGGGCCAGATCGCAGCGGGTCAGGTCGATACCCCGCATGACGGCGTCGCCGAACTTGCAGCCGGTGAGATTGGAGAAGTTGAGATACGTCCGGGTGAGATCGGCGCCACTGAAGTCGGTGCCGGCCGGCACCCCGGCCCCCATGTTGATTCCCTGGAATCTCGCATCGGTGAGGATGGCGTTCCGGAGGCTCGCCCCCACCAGGTTGGCGAGGGTGACGTCGGCATCCCGCAGGTCGGCGCCGTCCAGCATCGCGTCCCTGAGGTCGGCCTGGCAGAGGTCCACCACTCGGAGGTGGGCGCCCCGGAGGTCCGCGCCTTTGAGGTCGGCGCACAACAGCATCGCGCCCTCGAGATCCGCGCCGGCCAGGCTGTCGGCGGGAACTTCCAGGAGCGGCGCACCGGTTTCTCGGTGACGGATCACGATCATGGCGAGCTCGAGGTAACGATTCCGCAAGCAGTTCGACCCAACAACTTGCGTGTCCGCCGACCCGAGCGCCAGGGTACTCACTCCTCTGTTCCTTGGCTGCGGCCCGAGGTTGACTCGGAGCTCAACGCTGTGGCGCCTCCGGAGCCGCGACACTATCGTAATCATCCCCCCTGGAACATCGACTAGCCCAGCTTCGGGAAGCCCAGGACGGGCCGACCGCAGTGTGCCCTGGACATGACCAACGCGCCGCAGAGAACCTCGGTCAACGTCACTGAAGACTGCTGGGATGACCTGCTCGGCCACCTGCGGGAGCGGGTGCTCATCCCGTTTGTAGGGCCCGACCTCGTGACGATGGAGCACGCCGGCCGGAGGGCGACGGTTACGCGCGTCCTGGCCGAGCAGCTCGCGGACCGCTACCAGCTGGCATTCGAGTGGACTGATGGTTCGGGATTGCAGGACGTGGTCCGTGGCCTGGTGGCGGCGCGGGGACGGACCGACAGCGAGCGCCTCTATCGGGTGGTCAACGACCTCCTCCTGGCGGCTCACCCGGCGCCTCCCGACGCGCTCCGGCAGCTGGCCGCCATCCTCGACATCCCGCTGTTCGTGACGACGACCTTCGACTCGCTGATGACGCAGGCCGTCGACGACGTCCGTTTCGGTGGCGCGCACGGCACGCGCGAGCTCTGGTTCGCGCCGAACCAGTCGACCGTCGAGCAACAGAAGACCGTCCGTCCCCCTGGTCCGGACGAAGTCGTCGTCTTCAAGCTGTTTGGGCGGGCGTCATCGACGCCCCAGTACGCCCTCCACGACGAGGACGTGCTGGAGTGGCTGCACGCGCTCCTGGCCGAGACCGCGGGGCTGCCGGAGTGGGTGACATATCGGCTGCGGGAGAGCCCGCTCCTATTCCTCGGCTGCCGAATCCCGGACTGGATCGGCCGGTTTCTGATGAGGCTGGCGAGCAGCACGCGGCTGTCCCTGGCCAGCAAGCAGTTCTTCATCGTCGGAAGCGCCAACGCGAGAGACTCGGGTCTCGCCGACTTCCTGCAGACCTATTGCGGTGCGACCCGGGTGCAGGTGGTGGACGCCGATCCCGCGGCGTTCGTGGCCGAGCTGCACCAGCGCTGGCTCGCGCGCAATCCGCAGCCGGAGGCCCGGGCCGCTGCGAGCGCGCCTGTCGCCGCTCAGCATGGGGGCATCTTCATCAGCTACGTCCGCGAGGACGCCGCGGCCGCGCGCACCATGTGCGAGGCGATCACCTCCCTCGGCGGCGACGTCTGGCTCGACGAGCGCAGGCTCGAGGCCGGCGATCGGTGGGAAGAGGAGCTCCTGAGCGCCATCCGCCGCGAGGTGCGACTCTTCGTGCCGCTGATCTCGAAGAACACCGAGTCCCGGGCCGAGGGATACGTCTTCCGGGAATGGGGAGAGGCGCTGCGTCGCTCGGAAGCCATCATCCGCCGGCGGTTCATCGTCCCGGTCGTGATCGATCCCGGGTACGACGGCAATCCCGCCGGATACAAGCAGATGCAGGAAGGCCTGCGGACGTTCCAGTTCGGGTTCGCGCCGGAGGGCCGGCCCGATGCGAGCCTGCGCACCGCGCTGACGGAGGAGATCCGCGCCATGCGACGGAAGGAGGAGGCATGACCGCCGTCACCGGGAGCCTCGCCTCCCGCCAGCTCGATCTGGAGAACCCATGGCCGGGTCTGGACTCGTTCGAGGAGACGGCAAGCGACTTCTTCCATGGCCGCGAGGCCGAAGGTGACGAGCTGGTGCGCCGGGTTCTCGAAGCACCGGTCGCCGTCCTGTTCGGCAAATCAGGGCTGGGCAAGACCTCGCTGTTGAAGGCGGGGCTGTTTCCGCGGATGCGGCGGCGGCGCCTGCTGCCGGTGTACGTCCGCCTCGCCGTCACTTCCACCGCACCGGCGCTCATCGACCAGGTACGGGATGCCCTGCGCGACACTCTGGCACGCGAAGGGGTCGATGCCCCCCCGATGAGGGACGATGAGTCGCTCTGGGAGTACCTGCACCGCGCCAACCTGGAGCTGTGGGACGCGCAGAACTACCAGCAGACGCCGGTCTTCGTCTTCGACCAGTTCGAGGAGGTCTTCACGTTGGGGGAGTCCCTCGGGGCGGCAGTGCAGAGCTTTCGCGTGGACTTCGGGGACCTCGCCGAGAACCGCATCCCGCTCTCGCTCACCGACAGCCTGGACACCGACGACGATGGTGCGGCGTCCCGCCTCGATCTTCGGACGATGCCCTACAAGGTGGTCGTGAGCTTGCGGGAAGACTTCCTTCCCGACCTGGAGGGATGGCGCCGCGTGATGCCATCGCTGGGGCGCGTGCGCTTCCGGCTGCTGCCGATGCGACGAGATCAGGCGCTGGCCGCTGTCTACGACACGGCGCCCCACCTCCTGGACCAGGCGCTGGCGGCTCAGATCGTCCGGTTCGTCGCCGCCGAGCAGTCGACCGCGGCCGAGGGCTCGGCTGCAACGCTGGATGGTCTGGAAGGGGAAGCGCGCGGCAGCATCGAGCCCGCCCTCCTCAGCCTCTTCTGCCGCGGGCTCAACGAGCGCCGGAAGCGACAGGGGAAGGCCCGGTTCGACAGCGACCTGCTGGACAAGGCCCAGCAGGGCATCATCTCGGAGTACTACCGTTCCTGTCTCAAGGACATGCCTGACAGCGTCAGCCAGTTCATCGAGCTCGAACTGATCACCGAGAAGGGATTCCGCAACTCCTTCGCCAGGGAGGATGCGGTGCCGGCGCATCTCACGAGTGACCAACTCGATCGACTCATCGGACGGCGGCTGGTGCGCCTCGAGGAGCGCTATGGCGCGCAGCGCATCGAGCTGACGCACGATCTGCTCACGCGCGCGGTGCGCGAGCACCGGGACGCGCGTCGGACGGAGCAGGAACGCGCGGCGCTTGAACGACGAGCCGTGGAGCAGCAGCGGGCGATCGAGGAGGCGGGACGACAGCGTGAGGCGCAACTGCAGCAGGCCCAGCTCCTCGAGCGCCAGGAACGCCTCGAGCTTGAGGCGGCGGCGGGTCGCCGCTTCAAACGCCTGGCGTTTGCGTTGACGGTCCTGCTGGCGGTCGCGGCTTTGATGGCGATACTAACGGTTCACCAGTCGCTGCGCGCCAATCGCGAAGCCCGCATGGCGTCCGAGCAGCGCGCGCGAGCCGAGCAGGCGCTCAAGCACATCACCGATGGGGTTCGCATGAAGCAGGCGGTCCTCTCGGGAAACCGCCGTCAGATCGACGAGTTCCTCCAGGGGGATCTGGCGAATCACAGCATCCGCTTCATGGCCCGGGCGCAGGACCTCGGGTACAAGTCGAACGGGCGGTCGATCTTCAAGTTCCTCCTCTTCCCGGACCGGTCGACGCTCCCGGGAGGCGATTCGGCCGTTGCGGTGGTCACGTACCGCATGGATCACCCGACCTTCCAGAACGCGCTGCTGACCACCGGTCGCGACCACGACTTCACCGCCTCCTATCAGGGGTGGGGCTGCCTGCAACGCGTCATTGTCCTGATCGAGTACGTCAATCCCGAGCGATCACCGGAGATCACGGACTACAACATGTGTGCGGCGTTCGGCTGGTAGCACCTGCCAATGAGCGCGCCGCCGACAGCTCCCGCCTACTCCCGCAGCCAGTGGCAGGTGTACCCATTCGGGTTCTTCTGCAGGTAGTCCTGGTGATACCCCTCCGCGCTGTACCACGTCCCCGCCGGCTCGATCGTCGTCGTGATCGGCCGCTTCCACTTCCCGGACGCGTCCACCCGCGCCTTGACCCGCTCCGCGATCTCCCGCTGCTCCGGACTCTGGGGAAAGATCGCCGACCGGTACTGCGTCCCGATGTCGTTGCCCTGCCGATTGAGCGTCGTCGGGTCGTGCAGCCGGAAGAACCACTTCTCCAGCAGCTCCTCGTAGCTCAGCACCGCCGGGTCGAAGGTCACCCGGATCGCCTCGGCGTGGCCCGACTTGCTGTCATGCGTGTCGTGGTAGGTCGGATTCGGCAGCCAACCGCCCGTGTACCCCACGTCCGTGTCCAGCACGCCGGGGACGCCGCGCAGGATCTCCTCGACGCCCCAGAAACAGCCGCCGGCCAGGACGGCCACCTCGGTCTGCCGCCCGGCGACCGCCGAGCGGTTCCCAGTCTCCTGCTGCTTCATGACGATCGCTCCGGTTGAGTTCTAAACCGGAACAGTAACGCGTAAAACAGGCCTAATGGTTCTCCTGGGGGGCCTACTTGCCCCCGGAGCCCTGACCGCCCGCGGAGGTCGAAGTGACGTCGGCCCCGACCGAGCTGCCGGTTTCCGCGGCGAGCGCCAGACGCTGCCGCACGTCGGGCAGCATCCGCGACGCCAACTGTTTCAGCGACACCACCCTCCCGCTCTCGGATTCCTCCCGGAACAACTGCAGCGCCTCATTGTGGTGCTTCACTACCTCCTCCATGTACGCCTTATCGAAGGAGGAACGGCCCATCCCATTGAATCGCTCGGCGATCTGTTTGTGCTCTCGCAGCAGCACGGGCGCCGGGTAGGCCGCCTGCTTCGCCGCTGCGGCGAGCTCTTCGTTGGCGTTCGAGTAATCGGCGGTCATCCGCTTCCCGAATTCCACCACGGCCTCACTCGATCCCTTCCGCTCCGCCAACTTGGCGAGCTTGGCCTGCAGCAGACCGATGCTGCCTGCTCTCAGAATGAAGAGGCTGTCCGATACCAGAGAGGCCTGCTGGGCGGCCGCCGGCGCCGCTCCCACGGTGAAGCCCAGTAAGAGACCGGTAACCGCTGCGTAAGCGCGAGTCTTGACTAGCATACCTGAATCCTTTCACCTGTGACGTATGCGACTGATTCCGTCCCTTTGGGTCTGGACGAGCGGGCGCCGCCGATGGTTTCCCG
>Ga0210114_1000186_pt1 | contig 16020 bp, 14 predicted proteins | sample MayberryNW_TuleA_FD_185524 | JGI IMG/M metagenome (GOLD analysis project Ga0210114, IMG submission 185524) | Wetland microbial communities from San Francisco Bay, California, USA, that impact long-term carbon sequestration - MayberryNW_TuleA_D2... | ecosystem: Environmental > Aquatic > Marine >...
CAGTCGACCATGAGCGTGACGCGCGAGGGGTTGTAGTCCGCGGCCAGCGGGCCGGCGAGCGGGACGGCGGTGTCCACCGTGCCGCGATCGAGCCAGTCGTAGCGCAGCCCCGCGCGCCAGCGCGGCATGAACTGGTACACCCCCTGCAGGTACCCGCCCGACTGGCGGCTCGCAAGATCGCCCGTGACTGCCGTGCCGTCGTCGTAGGTCAGCGCGCCGTCCTCGTTGCGGCGGAAGTACTCGCCCTGCAGCCTGAAGCTGTTGACCGTGGCGTTGCCGTTCGGCGCCCACTTCAGGACGAGGTCGGCGATCCAGAGCTTCGAGGTGCCGGTGAACGACTGCACGATGCCGGCATCCTCGAAAGCGCGGTCCTCGGGCCGCGCGCGCAGCAGCGAAAGGCCCGCGCGCCATGCGGTGCTCGCGCCCCAGTCGCCCCCGAGGTGCGCGAAGACGCTCGCCGCATTCGCGCCGTTGCGGTTGTTCGGCGTCGCGGGGAAGGCGCGGCCGTTGCCGAGCTCGGCGCCGAGCTCGAGGAACAGGTCGGTCGGCGCGAGCCACTTCAGCTGCACGCCGTCGTCGTTCCAGCGCCCGCCGAGGAACGCCTTATAGGCGAGCGGCGCGTCCTGGAAGTCCCAGGCGTGCTGGTGGATCGAGTTCTGGTAGCCGATGCCGGAGAGAAAGCGCCCGCCTTTGAGGTTGAAGCCCTGGCCGAGCGCGAGCGTCTGGAAGAACGCCTCCTCGACCTCGACCTCGTTCTCGGGCGTGAACGCGGCGACCAGCTGGCCGCGGAAGTAGGGGTCGATGTTGGCGCTGATCGCGAGCTCCGACTCGCCGAGGCTGAAGCCGCGCGGCGCGGGGCCGACCTCGCCGCCCGGGGGCGCGAAGCCGTCGATGCGGTAGGCCTCGGGATCCTGCGAGCTCGAGGCCGCCGTGCCCTGCAGGATGAGCGAGATGTCCGGGTTGAATGCCCTGGCGCCCGCCGAGCGCTCGCTCAGCTGCGCCTGCGCGGGCGGAAGCGCTGCGGCGAGCGCCGCGGCGCACAACAGTCTGCGTACCATGCCGATCTCCTTCTGAAGACAGCGTCACGCGCGCCGTCAGATACGGCGCGCCCGAACCATCGCTTCAGAGGAGCTGCGGCGGATCCCGGGAGGAAGGAGCGAGCGGCGCGTTGCGGCGCGCCGGGAGCTCGAGCGCCGCGATCGCGCCGTAGTCCGGCTCGGCGAGCGCCAGCACCACGGGCGCGCAACCGATCGCGCCGGCCACGGCGCCGAGCGCCGCGTGCTGCATGCAAAGCGGATTGCGCCCGTCGTCGGACTTCTGCACCTCGCTGGCGGCGGCGCGCGCCGCGCCGGCGTGCCAGATCGCGTGCTCGAGCGCGGCCTGCTGCGCGGCGAGCAGCGCCGCCGCGAGCAGCAAGCGCGCGGCGCGCGCTAGGCCAGGCATTGCTCCAGCCCGGCGAGGAACAGGTCCTTGGGCAGCTTCTTGCCGATGAACACCAGGGTCGAGCTCTTCTTCTCGCCTTTTGCCCAGGGCTTGCCCATGTCGCCGCCCATCATCATGTGCACGCCCTGGAACACGACGCGCTGCGATTTCCCCTTCATCCACAGCACGCCCTTGTAGCGCAGCAGGTCGGGCCCGTAGACCTGGATCATGCCCGAGAGGAACTGCTCCAGCTTGTCGCCGTCGAAGGGCTTGTCGGACTTGAACACGAAGGACGCGACCTCGTCGGTGTGGTCGTGGTGGTCGTCGACCAGGAACTCGGGGTCGAGCTCGAGGATGGCGTTCAGGTTGAAGCCGCGGATGTCGAGAATCTCCGCGATCGGCGCCTCGCCGAAGTGCACCTTCTTCACCGGCGCGCGCGGGTTCATGTGCTTGATGCGCGCGGCGAGCTTCTGCACGTCGTCCTCCGACACGAGGTCGGTCTTCGACATGAGGATGCGGTCGGCGAACCCCACCTGCTCCTGCGCCTCGTGAAAATCGTCCAATTGCTTCTGCGCGTGCTTGGCGTCGACCACGGTGAGGATCGAGTCGAGCAGGTAGTAGTTGCCGATGTCCTCGTCGGTGAAGAAGGTCTGCGCCACCGGGCCGGGGTCGGCCATGCCGGTGGTCTCGATCACCACGCGGTCGAATTTCAGCGCGCCGCTGGAGCGCTTGTCCTTCAGCTCGCCGAGGATGCGGATCAGGTCGCCGCGCACGGTGCAGCAGATGCAGCCGTTGTTCATCTCGAGGATCTGCTCCTCGGACTTCTCGATCAGGTCCGAGTCGACGCCGACCTCGCCGAACTCGTTCTCGATCACGGCGATCCTCTGCCCGTGGTCCTCCTTGAGGATCCGGTTCAGCAGCGTCGTCTTGCCCGCGCCGAGAAACCCGGTGAGGATCGTCACCGGCACCATCTGTTCCTGTTGCATGCCCTAAGTATAAATGGTGACAGTCACCATTTCTCTCATTTGCACATCATTCGCAGATGCGAAAAATGGTGACTGTCACCATTTATCGTTTCAGCAGCAGCAGGCCCTTCAGGTAGTCGCCTTCGGGGAATTCGAGGGCCACGGGGTGGTCGGCGGCGGCGTGGAAGCGCTCGATGATCTGCGCTTCCGCCCCCGCGTCGAGCGCCGCGCCGGCGACGATCGACTGGAAGAGCCCGGCCGACACCCCGCCCGAGCAGGAGAACGTGGCCAGCAGCCCGCCGGGCGCGAGCAGCTTGAAGGCGAGCAGGTTCACGTCCTTGTAGGCGCGCGCGGCGTTGCGCGCCTGCGCCGCGGTGGGCGCGAATTTCGGCGGGTCGAGCACCACGAGGCCGAACTTCGCCCCCTGGTCGCGCAGCAGCCGCAGGTGCGCGAACACGTCCGCCTTCACGAACTCGAGGCGCGCGGCATCGAGCGCGTTGGCGGCGAGGTTGTCGCGCGCCACTTCCAGCGCCGGCGCCGAGCTCTCGATCGCCAGCACGCGCCGCGCGCCCCCGGCGAGCGCCGCGATGGCGAAGCCGCCCGTGTACGAAAAGCCGTCCAGCACCTCGCGCCCCGCGGCGAGCGCGCGCACGCGCTGGCGGTTCTCGCGCTGGTCGAGGAAGAACCCGGTCTTCTGCCCTTCCTCCACGTCGACGCGGAAGTTGAGCCCGTACTCGACGATCGGGCAGCGCCGCGCCTCGCGGTTGCCGCGCGCGAAGCCCACGCGCGGCGCGAGCCCCTCGAGCTTGCGCACCTCGGCGTCGGAGCGCTCGAACACCGCCTCGCAGGCCGTCGCCTCGGCGAGCGCATCGAGCAGCGCCTCGCGCCAGCGCTCGGCGCCCGCGGACAGGAACTGCGCCACCAGCACGTCGCCGTAGCGGTCGACCACCAGCCCCGGCAGGCCGTCGGATTCGCCGTGCACCAGCCGCAGCGCGTTGGTGTGCCGGGCCGCGGCGAGGCCCGCGCGGCGCGCGAGCGCGCCCGCGATGCGCTCGCGGAAGAACGCGGCGTCGATCGCCGCGCCCGCGTCGAAGCGCCATACGCGCGCGCGGATCTGCGAAGCCGGGCTGTACGCGGCGAGCGCCAGCACCGCGCCCGCGGCGCTTCGCACCTCGACCGTGTCGCCCGCCGCGGGCTTGCCGGCGACATGGTCGAGCGCGCCGGAGAAGATCCAGGGATGGCGGCGCTTGAGCGATTTCTCGCGCCCCTTCTTCAGCACCAGCGCGTGCTTCATTTCTTCTTCGCCCGCGGATGCGCGGCGTCGTAGACGCGCGCCAGCGCCTGGTAGTCGAGGTGCGTGTAGATCTGCGTCGTGGCGATGCTCGCGTGCCCGAGCAGCTCCTGCACGGCGCGCAGGTCCTGGGAGGACTGCAGCACGTGCGAGGCGAACGAGTGGCGCAGCATGTGCGGGTGCAGCCGCCCGGGCACGCCCTGGCGCGCGGCGAGATGCCGCAGCGCCCGTTCCACCACGCCCGGCGCGATGCGCCGCCCGCGCGCGCCTACGAACAGCGCCTCTTCGCCCGGCGCGGCGAGCTGCGCGCGCACGCCGAGCCACGCCCCGAGCGCCTCCTTCGCGCGCGCGCCCACCGGCACGGTGCGCGTCTTCGCGCCCTTGCCGGTGACCGTGACTTCGCCTTCCTTCAGGTCGAGCCGCCCGTCGTCCGCGTCGAGCGCGACCAGCTCGGCGAGCCTCAGGCCCGAGGAGTACAGCAGCTCGAACATGGCGCGGTCGCGCGCGGCCTGCGGCGACTCGCTCGCGCCCGCCTCGAGCAGGCGCTGCACCTGCTCCACCGAGAGCGCCTGCGGCAGGCGCCGGCCGGGCCGGGGCGCGCGCACGCCCTCCACGGGGTTCGCGCGGTAGCCCTTGTGGCGCACGAGCCAGCGATACAGGCCGCGCCACGCCGACAGCAGGCTCGCCAGCGACCGCGGCCCGAGCCCGCGCGCGTGCATCTGCGCGACCAGGCGCCGCACCTGCGCGGCATCGAGCGCCGCGAGGCGCGTTGCGCCCAGCAGGCCGAGCAGCGCCGCGAGGTTGTGCGCGTAGATCTCGAGGCTGCGCCGCGCCAGGCGCCTCTGGTGCTCGAGGGCGCCGAGGTACTCGCGGACCGCGGTCTCGTCCGGGTGCGTGGCCGCTTCCCTAGAGCCGCGCCGAGAGCGCGGCCACGGTGAGCTCGCCGATGCGGCGCAGGTAGAGCGTGCCCATCTCGGCGTAGAAGCGCTGCGCGTCCTCGCTGCCGAGCGCGAGCAGGCCGACCGCCTGCGTCTGCCCGAGCGGCACGAGCGCGAGCGAGCGCACGTGCTCGCCGGCGTCGCCGAACCAGGCGAGGAACGGGCTCGCCGCCGCCGGGCCGCAGAGCGGCGCGCCCATCGCCTCGACGCGCTGGCGCAGCTCGTCCTCGACCGGCGCGGCCTCGGGCGCGCTCGCCGGCAGCGGCCGGCCCCAGACGCGCAGCGCGACGTGCGGCACGGCGAAGTCCTCGCGCAGGTGGAACTGCAGCGCCTGCGCCGCGGCGGCGAAGTCGCGCGCGGCGACCAGGCCCGCGGCCAGGCGGTGCACCTTCTCGCTGATGGCGTCGTTCGCCTCGCCGAACTTCAGCAGCTCGCCGAGCTTCGCCTCGAGCAGCTTCACCTTGTCCCGGAGCGACAGGATCTGGCGCTCCGAGAGCGGGATGGCGCGCCCGCCGTAGGGGTGCGGCACGTAGATCGACTCGAGCAGCTCCGGGTGCTGGTCGAAGAACTGCGGGTGGGTGCGGAAAAACTGCGCCACTTCTTCTGCGGTCATGAGGCGGGTCGCCCTTGTCGTCCTACAGCTCGATGGATCCTTCGAACACCGCCTGCGCGGGGCCCTTCATGCAGACCGGATTGTCGCCGCCCGCCCAAGCGACGGTCAACGCTCCGCCGCGCGTCTCGACGCGCACCGGCGAATCGAGCAGCCCGCGCGCGATGCCCGCCACCACGGCGGCGCAGGCGCCGGTGCCGCAGGAGAGCGTCTCGCCCGCGCCGCGCTCCCAGACGCGAAGCCTGAGCGCGTGGCGGTCCACCACCTGCATGTAGCCGGCGTTCACGCGCTGCGGAAAGCGCGCGTGGTGCTCGATGAGCGGCCCCTGCGCCGCCACCGGCGCCGACTCGACGTCGGCGACGAGCTGCACCGCGTGCGGGTTGCCGATCGAGAGGATCGCCAGCTCGACGCGCGCGCCGTTCACCGCCAGCGCCTCGACGAGCGGCGCGGCGCGCGCCGGCGCGCCCATGTCGACGCTCACTTCGCCGTCGTCCTCGAGGCGCGGCACGATGACCCCGGCGAGCGTCTCCACGCGGATCTCGCGCTTCGCCGTCATGCCCTTCGCGTGCACGAACTTCACGAAGCAGCGCGCGCCGTTGCCGCACTGCTCGACCTCGCCGCCGTCGGCGTTGAAGATGCGGTAGCGGAAATCGTTGCGCGGCGCCTGCGGCGGCTCGACCACCAGCACCTGGTCGCAGCCGGCGCCGAAATGCCGGTCGGCGAGCCGCCGCAGCTGCGCGCGCGAGAGCGCGAGCGGCGCGCGCGTGCAATCGAGCACCACGAAGTCGTTGCCCGCGCCCTGCATCTTGGTGAACGCGGTCAGAGGCAAGCGCGCAAGGCCCCGCACACGTGGCCGATCTGCCCGTCGGTGAGCTGCGGGTAGATGGGCAGCGAGAGCACCTCGTGCGCCGCGGCCTCGGCCGCGGGCAGCGCGAGGCCGCCGAACTCCTTTTCGAACACCGGCTGGCGGTGCAGCGGGATCGGGTAGTACACCCCGCTCGCCACGCCCGCTTCGGCGAGCGCCCTGCGCACCGTGTCGCGGTTCTTCACGCGCACCGTGAACTGGTGGTAGACGTGCGCGCCGCGCCCGTGCGCGACGGGCAGCTGCAGCCTGGCGCCGGCGAGCAGCTGGCGATAGCGCGCGGCGTGCTTCTGCCGCGCGGCGGTGAAGCGCGCGAGGTGCGGCAGCTTCGCGCGCAGCACCGCCGCCTGCAGCTCGTCGAGGCGGCTGTTGTAGCCGATCTCCTCGTGCAGGTAGGTCTGCCGGCTGCCGTGGTGGCGCAGCATGCGCAGGCGCGCGTCGTGGCGCGCCTCGCGCGTCGTGACCAGCCCGGCGTCGCCGTACGCGCCGAGGTTCTTCGTCGGATAGAACGAGAAGCAGCCGAAATCGCCCCAGGCGCCGGCCTGCCGGCCGTCCCAGTCGGCGCCGATGGCCTGCGCGCAGTCCTCCACCAGGACGAGCCCGCGCCGCGCGCACAGCTCGGCGATCGCCGGCATCTGCGCGCACTGGCCGAACAGGTGCACCACGATCACCGCGCGCGTGCCCGGGGTGAGCGCGCGCTCGAGCGTCTGCGCCGTGAGGTTGAAGGTGCCCGGGTCGATGTCCGCGAACACGGGGGTCGCGCCGACGTAGGCGATCGCCTCCGCCGTGGCGATGAAGGTGAAGGTGGGCGTCACCACCTCGTCGCCCGGGCCCACGCCCGCGGCCCTGAGCGCGAGGTGCAGCGCATCGGTGCCCGAATTGCAGGCCACCGCGTGCGGCACGCCGGCGAGCGCCGCGATCTCCTTTTCCAGCGCCGCGCCCTCGGGGCCGAGGATGAAGTGGCCCGATTCGAGCACGCGCTCGAGCGCCGCGCGCACCTCGGCGCCGATCTCCGCCTGCTCGGCGGCGAGGTCGAGGATCGGGACCTTCACGCCGAGACCGCCCGGAAGCGCTCGAGCCGCGCGCGCACCAGCCGCCCGACCTCGAGCGCCAGCGCCAGCGCGCGGCGCCCGTCGGCGCCGCCGACGAGCGGCGGCCGCCCGCCGCGCACGGCCTCCGCGAAGTTCGCGATCTCGGCGCGCAGCTCGTCGCGATCGTCGAACGCGGATTCGTCCTCGGCGATGCCGCCCTTTTTCGCGTCGCGCCGCACGATGCGCAGCTTCCCGGCCTGCAGGTCGGCCGAGGCGTAGCGGTCGTGCTGGAACACGCGCAGCTTGCGCACCGGCTGCTGGCTGACGCGGCTCGCCGACAGGTTGGCGACGCAGCCGTCGGCGAACTCGATCCGCACGTTGGCGATGTCGATCGAGTCGGTGAGCACCTGGAAGCCGCAGGCCGAGACCTGGGCCACTTCGCTTTTTCCTTTCAGCGACAGCACGAGGTCGAGGTCGTGGATCATGAGGTCGAGCACCACGTCGACGTCGATGCCTCTTTGCTTGAAGCCCGAGAGGCGCTCGCAGTCGATGAACAGCGGCTTCTCCAGCGCCGCGGCGAGCGCGCGGAACGCCGGATTGAAGCGCTGCAGGTGCCCGACCGCGAGCAGCGCGCCGCCCCTGTTCGCCGCGGCGATGAGCGCGTCGGCCTGCGCGAGCGTCACGGCGATCGGCTTTTCCACCAGCACGTGCACGCCGGCTTCGAGGAACGGCAGCGCCGCGGCGTGGTGCTGCTCGGTGGGCACGGCGATCGACACCAGGTCGACGTCCCCCGCGAGCGCGCCCGGGTCGGTGAGCGCGCGGCAGCCGTGCTTCGCGGCGATGCTCCTCGCGCGCGCCGGGTCGGCGTCGACCACCGCCGTGAGCTCGACGCCCGGCGCCGCGGCGAGCTTCTCGGCGTGGAACTGGCCGAGATAGCCCACGCCCACCACCGCCGCGCGCAGGGTCTTCTTCGTCACAGGCGCATTCTAGTCAGTAGAAGCGCGCCTCGCCCGGCGGGCGCGTCTTGAAGCGCTTGTGCATCCACAGATACTGCTCGGGCATCTCGAGCGCCGCGCGCTCGATGTAGGCGTTCATGCGCCGCGTGTCGGCGGCGAGGTCCGCGCCGGGGAAGTCCGCCCAGGGCGGCTCGATCCTCACCACGTAGCCGCCGCCCCCGGGGAGCATGCGCGTCACGCACGGCAGCACCTTCGCCCCCGCCAGCTTCGCGATGCGCGACAGGCCCGGAACCGTCGCCGCGGGCACGCCGAAGAACGGCACGAAGATCGCGTCGCGCGGCCCGTAGTCCTGGTCGGGCAGGTAGTAGAACGGCCGGCGCTCGCGCGTCATCGCCGTGATCGCCACGCGCACGCCCTCCAGGCGCGACACCTGGTGCTGGTCGCCGAAGCGCCCGCGCCCGAGCGCGAGCAGCCGCGCGAAGCGCGCGTCCTTGGGCCGCGAGTAGATGCCCACCATGTCGAGCTCGCAGGTGAGGCGCGTGAAGCCCGCGTCCATGCCGACGAAATGCGGCACGAACAGGATGGCGGGCGCGGCGCCGAGCGCGCGCACGTGCTCCAGCCCTTCGACGCGGATCAGGCGCTCGATGCGCGCGCGCGGCGCCCACCACAGCAGGCCGCGCTCGACGAGGCTGCGCGTGAAGGCGCGAAAGTGCGCGCGCGCCAGGCGCTCGCGCGCCGCGGCGTCCATCTCCGGGAAGCACTTCGCGAGGTTGACGCGCGTCACGCGCCGGCGCTCGGCGATCAGCCAGAAAAGGAGCGACCCGAGCGCGTTGCCGAGCGCCGCCTGGAGCCTGAGCGGCAGGAAGTGGACCAGCCACATCAGGGCGCATACGCCGCGGCTCACGGCGCCGGCGCGCCCGGCGGGCGCTTGTAGCGGTTGTAGCCCCACAGGTACTGCGCGGGGTGCTCGCGGATCGCCTCTTCCAGCGCGCGGTTCACGCGCCGCGCCGGGCTTTCGCCGGCGCGCGGCGCGGCGAGCGGCAGCACGCGCATCGCGTAGCCGGCGCCGCGCGGCAGGCGCAGCCCCATGACGAGGAACGCGGCGACGTCGGCGCGCGCGGCGAGCTTGCCGGCGAGCGTCATGGTATAGGCGGGCCGGCCGAAGAACTCGACCCACTCGCCCTCGCCCTCGGCGGGCACCTGGTCGGGGAGGATGCCCACCGCCTCGCCGCGCTTGAGCGCCGCGAGCAGCTGGCGCACGCCGCCCAGGTTCGCCGCGGCGAGCCGCACGTTCCGGCGCGCGCGCCCGGCCTCCATCATGCGGCGCAGGCGCGCGCTGTGCGCCGGGCGGTAGAGCACGGTGAGCGGCATGATCTCGGCCGCGACGTGCGCGGTGATCTCGAAGCAGCCGAAGTGCGGCGTGAGAAAGACGATGCCCTTGCCCGCGGCGCGCGCCGCGCGCGCCGCGTCCATGCCTTCGACGCTGCGCACCAGCGCCAGGATCTCGGCGCGCGGCCGCAGCCACAGCTTCGGCGCTTCGGCCACCATGCGCCCGGCCTCGGCGCGCGCCGCGCGGCGCGTCGCCGCGTCGGCGTAGCCGGCCTGCGCCAGGTTCTCGCGCAGCCGCCGCCGGTACGCGGGCGAGAGCGCCGCCATCGCCCAGCCCAGCACGCCGCCCGCCGCGTGCAGCACGCGTAGCGGCAGGCGCGCCAGCAGGTGCATCATCTGATATCCTTCAAGCCTTTTTTCGGGGCGGCGGCGAAAGCGATGAGCGATTATCTTTTTACTTCTGAATCGGTGTCCGAGGGCCATCCGGACAAGGTGGCGGACCAGATCTCGGATGCGGTCCTCGATGCGATTCTAAGCCAGGACACCGGCGCGCGCGTCGCCGCCGAGACGCTGGTCAAGGACAACCTCGTGGTGCTCGCGGGCGAGATCACCAAGAAGCGCGAGGCGCACGTCGACTACCAGGAGGTCGCGCGCAGGACCATCCAGCGGATCGGCTACACCGACCCGAAGATCGGCTTCGACGCCGAAGGCTGCACCGTGGTGGTCGCCTACGGCGAGCAGTCGAAGAACATCGCGCAGGGCGTCGACCGCGAGCTCGACATGGACCAGGGCGCGGGCGACCAGGGCCTGATGTTCGGCTACGCCTGCGACGAGACGCCCTCGCTGATGCCGCTCGCCATCTACCTCGCGCACCGGCTGGTCGAGCGCCAGGCCGAGCTGCGGCGCGACGGGCGCATGCCGTGGCTGCGGCCCGACGCCAAGTCGCAGGTGACGGTGAAGTACGCGAACGGCAAGCCCGACGCGGTCGACACGGTGGTGCTGTCCACGCAGCACGCGCCGGACATGAAGGGCAAGGCGCTCGAGGAAGCGGTCGTCGAGCAGATCATCAAGCCGGTGCTGCCGAGGAGCTTCGTCAAGGGCAAGATCCACTACCTCGTCAATCCCACCGGCGCGTTCGAGATCGGCGGGCCGAAGGGCGACTGCGGCCTCACGGGACGCAAGATCATCGTCGACACCTACGGCGGCTCGGCGCCGCACGGCGGCGGCGCGTTCTCCGGCAAGGATCCCTCCAAGGTGGACCGCTCGGCGGCGTACGCGGCGCGCTACGTGGCGAAGAACATCGTCGCCGCGGGGCTCGCGTCGAAGTGCCTGGTGCAGCTGTCCTACGCCATCGGCGTCGCGCGGCCGACGAGCGTCATGGTGACCACGCAGGGCACGGGCAAGATCGCCGACGACAAGCTCGCGCAGCTGATCCAGGCGAACTTCGACCTGCGGCCGCGCGGCATCATCAAGATGCTGGATCTCCTGCGGCCGATCTACGAGAAGACCGCGGCCTACGGCCACTTCGGCCGCGAGGAGCCCGGGTTCACCTGGGAAGCGACCGACAAGGCGCTGTCGCTCAAGCAGGCCGCGTAGCCGGCCCCGCGGCCCGCGTCACGCGGTGCCGCGCTTGGTCTCGAACTCGATGCCGACCTTCTTCAGCAGGTCGACGGGAAGGACGCCGCCCGCGCACACGATGACGGCGTCGTTCGGCATCCTCAGCGCGCGCCCGCCCACGCGCAGCACGACTTCCACGGCGTCGATCCGCTCGAGCGCCGAGCCGAGGAGCACCTGCAGGCGCTTGCCGGCGGCGGCCGCTTCGAGCCGCTCGCGGTTCTTCGGCTTCACGCGGCCGAACGCCTCGCCCCGGTAGGACAGCGCCACCTTCGTGCGCGGCTCGCGCGCGAGCGCGAGCGCGGCCTCGAGCGCGCTGTCGCCGCCGCCGACGACGAGCACCCGCTTGCCGCGGTACTGCTCGGCGTCGATCAGGCGGTAGACCACCTTCGGCAGCTCCTCGCCCGGCACGCCGAGCTTGCGCGGCGTGCCGCGCCGGCCCACCGCGAGCAGCACCGAGCGCGCGTCGTAGCGGCCGCGCGTCGTCTTCACCACGAAGCGGCCCTCGCCGCGCTCGATCGATTCCATGCGCTCGTTGAAGCGCACCTTGAGCCCGGACTTGCGCACCACGGCCTGCCAGAACTCGAGCAGCGCCTCCTTCGACACCGCGTCGAACTTCATCTTTCCGATCAGCGGCAGCTGCACCGGCGCGGTCATCGCGATCTTGTTGCGCGGATAGTGGTACACCGCGCCGCCGAGCGAATCCTCCTGCTCCAGCACCACGTAGTTCAGCTTGTGCTGGATCGCGCCCAGGCCCGCGGCGATGCCCGCCGGCCCCGCGCCGACGATGACCGCGTCGAGCGCCGCGCCGCCGCCCGTCCTGCCCTTGATGGTGCCGATCGCCTGGCGGCCCTGCTCGACCGCCTTGCGGATGAGGCCCATGCCGCCGAGCTCGCCGGCGATGAAGATGCCGGGCACGTTGGTCTCGAAGTTCGGCTTCACGTACGGGATGTCGATGCCGCGCCGCTCGGTGCCGAAGACGAGCTGGATCGCCTCCATCGGGCAGGACGCGGCGCAGGCGCCGTGGCCGATGCACGCCGACGGATTGACGAGCTGCGCCTTGCCGCCGATCACGCCGATCGCGTGCTCCGGGCACGCCGACTCGCACGAGCCCGAGCCGATGCAGCGGTTGGGGTCGACCACCGGGTGCAGCGACACCGGCTCGGTGAGCCCCGCCTCGCGCGATTCGTGCAGCTGCTCGGCGTGGCGCGCCTGGGCGCGCGCGCGGCGCAAGAAGTACACGCCGAACACCGCGAGCAGCGGTGCGGCATACAGCACGAACTGGAGCGGAACGAATTTCATCTGCAAATGGGCGTCGCCGCGCGGCGACGGAGCGCGCGCTGCGTCGCCGCTGTGCGACGCGTCACGCGGACTATTCTGCGGGCCGTGCGCAATTTCGCAATCACATTCGTCACGTTTTTTGACAAACTCGCGCAACTCTAAACCTAACAAGAACATTCCGCGGAGGACAGGGGATGCATCAGGCGAGCGCAACCTTTCGCACCGGCGACGCACCGCGCCGCGAGCGTGCGCGCGAGCCCAGCCATGAATGGCTGCTGGTGCCCGCGGTCGCGGCGCTGGTCGGCGCCGCGTGGCTGTTCAGCCGCGCGGTGCGCTACACCTCGGGGTCGGCGCTCGGCTACGACCTCGGCCTCGCGGGCGGCATCGCGCTGCTCGTCGTGTTCCTGTATCCCCTGCGCAAGCGCATGCGCCTGCTGCGCGGCTGGGGCGCGAGCAAGGGCTGGTTCGCGCTGCACATGGCGTTCGGCATCGCCGCGCCGCTGCTGATCCTCGCGCACTCGCGCTTTCACGTCGGCTCGCTGAACGCGGGCGTCGCGCTCGCCAGCATGCTGCTGGTGGCGGCGAGCGGCATCGTCGGTCGCTTCATCTACGTGCGCATCCACCACGGCCTGTACGGCACGCGCCTGTCGCTCGCGCAGCTGCAGGCCGAGGTCGGCCTCTCGAGCGGCGAGATGCATTCCAAGCTCAGCTTCGCGCCGCGCGTCGAGCGCTGGCTCGGCGGCTTCCAGGCGGCGGCGCTCGCGCGGCCGCGGGGCGTGCTGCACGGCGCCTGGCGCTTCCTCACCCTCGGCGCGCGCGCGCGCTGGGTGCGCCACCGCTGCGCGCGCGAGTTCGCGCACGTCTACCGCATGCACGCGCGCGCCTTCGGCTGGGACGGCGCGCGCCAGCGGCGCCACCTCGCGGGCGGCAAGGCGTTCATTGCCGAGTTCGTCGCCGGCGTGCAGCGCGTCGCGCAGTTCAGCCGCTACGAGCGCCTGTTCTCGCTGTGGCACGTGCTGCACGTGCCGCTCGTGTGGATGATGCTCTTCAGCGCGATCGCCCATGTGGTCGCCGTCCACGCCTATTGAGCGCCGCGCGGCTGCTCGCGGCCTGGCTCGCCCTCGCGGGCGGGGCCGCGCACGCGCAATCGCTGGAGAGCGTGCTCGCGCCCGGCCCGGTGATCGAGGGTCACGTCAAGGCGGAGGGCGATTGCCGCAAGTGCCATATCCCGTTCCAGCGCGAGGCGCAGAACCGGCTGTGCCTCGAGTGCCACCAGGAGACCGCCGCGGACATCCGCCAGCAGCGGGGGCTGCACGGGCGCCAGAAGCCGCGCCCCTGCCGGGAGTGCCACACCGAGCACAAGGGCCGCAACGCGACGATCGCCCCGGTGGACGAGCGCACGTTCGACCACGAGCAGACCGACTTCGGCCTGCGCGGCGCGCACGCCGGCCCGAAAGCGCAGTGCCGCAGCTGCCACGTGGCCGGGAAGAAATTCCGCGAGGCGCCCGGGCGCTGCATCGACTGCCACGCGAAGAAGGACGTGCACCAGGGGCGCCTCGGCAGCGCCTGCGCGAACTGCCACACCGAGCGCGACTGGAAGGTGCCGCTGTTCGATCACGCGAAAACGCGCTTTCCGCTGCGCGGCAAGCACGAGCCGGTCAAGTGCGCGAGCTGCCACAAGAACGACCGCTTCAAGGAGACGCCCGTCACCTGCATCGGCTGCCACCGCGCCGACGACAAGCACAAGTCGCGCTACGGCGAGAAGTGCGAGGCCTGCCACAGCGACCGCGGCTGGAAGGCGATCGGCTTCGACCACGAGCGCGACGCGCACTGGGTGCTGCGCGGGCGCCACGGCGCGACGAAGTGCGACAGCTGCCACACGGGGTACCTGTACCGCGACAAGCTGCAGACCGCCTGCGTCGCCTGCCACCGCAAGGACGACAGGCACAAGGGCACGCTCGGCGCGGCCTGCGGCGACTGCCACAGCGAGCGCGACTGGAAGGTCGGCCGGTTCGACCACCAGAAGACGCGCTTTCCGCTGCGCGGCAAGCACGCATCGATCAAATGCGCGAGCTGCCACAAGTCGACCGTTTTCAAGGAGGCGCCGCGCGAGTGCATCGGCTGCCACCGCAAGGACGACCGGCACAAGGGGGCGCTCGGCCCGGCCTGCGGCGACTGCCACACCGAGCGCAGCTGGAAGGACACCACGTTCGACCACGCGAAGACGAAGTTCCCGCTGCTGCTCGGCCACGCGCGCGTCAAGTGCGCCGCCTGCCACCGCGATCCCGACTTCGCGCGCACGCCGACGGCGTGCAGCGGCTGCCACGAGAAGGACGACAAGCACCAGGGCCAGCTCGGTCCGGGATGCGAGAGCTGCCATGACGCCGGCGACTGGAAGAAGGCCCGCTTCGATCACGCGCGCGCGCGCTTCGCGCTGTTCGGCGTTCACCTCGTGGTGCCCTGCGCCCAGTGCCACGCCTCGCCGCGCTACCGCGACGCGAAGCGCGAGTGCTTCGCCTGCCACGAGCGCGACGATGTGCACAAGCGCCGCCTCGGCTCGCGCTGCGAGACCTGCCACAACGCGCGCGCCTGGAAGAGCTGGGACTTCGACCACGACCGGCAGACGAAATTCAGGCTGGAGGGCGCGCACCGCAAGGTCGACTGCTACGCCTGCCACCGCCTGCCGGTCGCGGGGCGCGCGACGCTGCCCACGAGCTGCATCGGCTGCCATGCCGCCGAGGACGTGCACGACGGCGCCTACGGCAGCCAGTGCGAGAAATGCCACGTGACCTCCTCGTTCAAGCAGATCCGACTGGAGCGCTGACATGAACCTGAATCCGCTGCGCTCGATCCCGCTCGCGCTCGCCTGCCTCGCGCTGCTCGCGGCGGGCGCGGCGCGCGCGCAGGGCTCGAGCGCCTTCGAGCACGTCAAGACCGGCTTCCCGCTCACCGGCGCGCACCAGACGGCGCGCTGCGAGTCGTGCCACGCGCGCGGCATCTTCCGCGGCACGCCGCGGCGCTGCGCGTCCTGCCACACGCAGGGCGCCGGCGTCGCCGCCACGGTCATGCCGGCGAAGCACATCCCGGTGACGCAGTCCTGCGACGCCTGCCACAACACCGCGACCTTCGCCGGCGCGCGCTTCAGCCACGTCGGCGTGCGGCCCGGCGCCTGCGCGAGCTGCCACAACGCCATGCTCGCGCCCGGCAAGCCCGCGGGCCACATGGTGACCACGGCCTCCTGCGACACCTGCCATCGCACGACCTCCTACACGCCGGCGTTCTTCAATCACGCCGCGGTCAGGCCCGGTGCGTGCGTCAGCTGCCACAACGGCGGGAGCGCCACCGGCAAGCCCGCGAATCACGTCGTCACCTCGGCCGCGTGCGATTCCTGCCACCGCACCAGCGCCTGGCTGCCGGCGACTTTCAGCCACACCGGCGTCGCCGCGGGCAGCTGCCTCACGTGCCACGCGAGCACCGTCAAGCCCGCGAACCACGTGATGACGAGCGCTTCCTGCGATACCTGCCACCGCACCACCGCCTGGCTGCCGGCGACCTTCAGCCACACGGGAGTCGCCGCGGGCAGCTGCCTCACGTGCCACGCGAGCACCGTCAAGCCCGCGACGCACGTGCAGACGAGCGCCTCCTGCGATACCTGCCACCGCACCACCGCCTGGCTGCCGGCGACCATGAACCACACCGGCATCGCAGCCGGGACCTGTCT
>Ga0210114_1000187_pt1 | contig 15929 bp, 8 predicted proteins | sample MayberryNW_TuleA_FD_185524 | JGI IMG/M metagenome (GOLD analysis project Ga0210114, IMG submission 185524) | Wetland microbial communities from San Francisco Bay, California, USA, that impact long-term carbon sequestration - MayberryNW_TuleA_D2... | ecosystem: Environmental > Aquatic > Marine >...
GCGCCACGATACGCTGGTAGCGCTCCCCTAGTGTCCTGAGTCCGAAATTCGTCGCTTCGTCCTTTTGTCCGATCTCGTCATTTCCGCGCTTCTTCTTTTGCGGAAATGACGAGACATTGAGGCCTTCGAATAGCGCAGGCGCGCGCTCGAACGCGACCGCCCCAATGTCTCGGGACTTCCGGCAAGAGCGGCCGGAAGTCCCGAGATCGAAGAAAAACGGTGAGGCATTTCTGACTCGGCATACTAGCGGTCGACCAGCTTCGCGATCACCGGGTAGTAGGCGCCGCCGTAGCCCGCGGCGCGCGCCTCCGCGAACAGCGCGGCCACCGTTTCCGCGCCGCGCAGCCGCACGCCGGTTTCGCGGCCGAGCTCGAGCGCGTAGCCGTTGTCCTTGGCCGCGTATTCCACCGAGAACGCGCGCTCGGGATACTCGCCCGGCAGCATCGCCTTCATGCCGTGGTTGCGCAGCGCGAAGCTGTCGGCGGAGCCCCTGGCGAGCGCGTCGAGCAGCAGCGCCGGGTCGATCCCGGCGCGCCGGCCGAGCGCCAGCGCCTCGGCGAGCGCGTTCACGGTCTGGAACAGCACCATGTTGTTCAGCACCTTGACCACCTGGCCGTTGCCGACGGCGCCGCAGTGCGTGACGTCGGTGCCCAGGCAGGCGAGCAGCGGCCGGATGCGCGCGAACACCTCCGGCGCCGCCCCCACGCTGATGGCGAGCGTTCCCTGCTCGGCCGCGGCGCGCGTGCGGGCGATCGGCGCGTCGGCGTAGTCCGCGCCGCGCTCGGCGAAGCGGCGCGCCAGCGTGCGCGTGCGGCCGACCCCGGAGGTGCCCAGATCCACGACCGTCAGCCCCGCGCGCGCCGCGGGCAGCAGCGACGTTTCGCAGAGCGATTCGAGCTGCGCGCCCCCCGGCAGGCAGACGAAGACGATCGAGGATTGCGCGGCGACCTGCGCCGCGCTCGCCGCGATCGCGACGCCCTGCGCGCGCAGGCGCTCGAGCGGGGGGCGCTGCGGGTCCCAGGCGAGCACGCGCGCGCCGCTCTTTGCGGCGAGATTGCGGCACATCGGCTCGCCCATCACGCCGGTGCCGATGAAGCCGAGAGTCAGCGGTTGCGCCATGAGATCCTCCGTGCGCGCAGTATAGAATCGACCGCTTTGCGCCCGTACCCGATGAACGACCCCGTGTTCTCCGCCAGCCAGTGGATCGGCAGGCCGCTGCGGCGCCTCGAAGACCAGCGCCTGCTCACCGGCCAGGGCCGCTTCACCGACGACGTGCGCCCCGAGGGCGCGCTGCACGTCGCGTTCCTGCGCTCGCCGCACGCGCACGCGCGCATCGCGAGGCTCGATGCGGCCGCGGCGCGCGCCGCGGCCGGCGTGGCTGCCGTCTACACGGGGGTCGATGCCGCCGCCGACGGCCTGCAGCCGCTGCCCTTCGCGCATCTGCACAAGCGCCAGGACGGCACGCCGATCGTCTCGCCGCCGCGCATGCCGATCACCGCGGGCGAGGCGCGCTTCGTCGGCGATGCGGTGGCGATGGTGGTCGCCGAGACGCGCCACCAGGCGCGCGACGCGGCCGAGATGATCGACGTGGACTGGGAGCCGCTCGAGGCGATCGCGGATCTGCCGGGTGCCGCGCGCGCCCACAGCGATGTCGCCTACTACCACGCCGGCGACAAGGCGGCGCGCGAGGCGGCGTTCGCCGCCGCGGCGCACGTCGTGCGCCTGCAGGTGGTGAACCAGCGCGTGGTCGCCAATCCGCTCGAGCCGCGCGCCCTGGCCGCGCAGTACGACGCGGGTTCCGGCCGCTATACGCTTTGGTGCCCCACGCAGAACGTGCATAACACGCGCGCGCAGCTCGCGACGGTGCTCGGCGTCAAGGAGGACGCGCTGCGCGTCGTCAGCACCGACGTGGGCGGCGGCTTCGGCGCGCGCGGCTACGCCTACCCCGAGCACGCGGCGCTGCTCTGGGCGGCGCGGAAGCTCGGACGCCCCTTGCGCTGGCTCGCCGACCGCTCGGAGAACTTCCTCGCCGAGGTGCACGGGCGCGACAACCTGACGGTCGCCGAGCTCGCGCTCGACGGGGAGCACCGCTTCACGGCGCTGCGCATCCGCACGCTCGCCAACTGCGGCGCCTACGTCTCGAGCTTCGGCGCCGCGGTGCCGGCGATGTCCGGCGTGCGCGCGCCCACCGGCGTGTACGCGATCCCGGTGCTCGACCATGAAGTGAAGATGATGTTCACCCACACCACGCCGGTGGACGCCTACCGCGGCGCCGGGCGGCCGGAGATGGGCTACCTGCTCGAGCGGCTCGTCGAGCGCGCGGCGCGCGAGGTGGGCGCCGATCCGGTCGAGCTGCGGCTGAAGAACCTGGTACCGGCCGCGCGCATGCCGTACGCCAACCCGGCGGGCTACACCTACGACTGCGGCGATTTCGCGAAGATGCTGCGCGGCGCGCTCGACGCATCCGACTGGAACGGCTTCGGCGCGCGCAAGCAGGCGGCCGAGGCGCGCGGGCTGCGCTACGGCCGCGGGCTCGCCTGCTACGTCGAGATCACCGGCAGCGCGCGGCTCACCGAGCAGGTGCGCATGATCGCCGCGGCCGACGGCACGCTGGAGGTGGACTGCGGCACGCAGGCGATCGGGCAGGGCCTGTGGACGTCGTACGCGCAGGTGGCGGCCGAGAAGCTCGGCATCGATCCGCAGAACATTCGCGTGGTGCAGGGCGACAGCGATCTCGTCGGCGCCGGCGGCGGCGCGGGCGGCTCGCGCGGCCTGCAGGTGGGCGGCAGCGCGGTGCTGGCGGGTGCGCTCGCGCTGATCGAGGCCGCGCGCCCGCTTGCCGCGCAGGCGCTGGAGGCCGCGGCCGCGGACCTCGAGTACGCGGGCGGGCGCTTTCGCATCGCGGGCACCGATCGCGGCATCGGCCTCGGCGAGCTGGCCGCGAAGCAGCCGGAAAAGCGCATCGTCTGCGAGCACACCGAGACGGTGAAAGGCCAGACCTGGCCGAACGGCTGCCAGGTCGCCGAGGTCGAGATCGATGCCGAGACCGGCGCCGTACGCGTGGTGCGCCACAGCGCGGTGGACGACATCGGCCGCGTCGTGAATCCGCTCACGGCCGAGTCGCAGATGCACGGCGGGGTGGCGCAGGGGCTGGGCCAGGCGCTGTTCGAGCAATCGGTCTACGACGAGTCGGGCCAGCTGCTGACGGGCTCGTTCATGGACTACGCCATGCCGCGCGCGGACGACCTGCCCGACCTGCACGCGCGCTTCGACGAGTCGGTGCCCACCGCGCAGAACCTGCTCGGCGCGAAGGGCGCGGGCGAGGCCGGCTGCCACGGCGCCGTGCCGGCGATCGTCAACGCCGTCATCGACGCGCTCGGCGTCGAGCACCTCGACATGCCGCTCACGCCCGAGAAGGTGTGGCGCGCGCTGCAGGGGAAGTGATGGCCCAGTACGTCTTCACCATGCGCCGGGTGCAGAAGATCGTGCCGCCGAAGCGCGAGATCCTGAAGAACATCTCGCTCAACTTCTTCCCGGGCGCCAAGATCGGCGTGCTCGGCCTGAACGGCTCGGGCAAGTCGAGCCTGCTGAGGATCATGGCGGGCGCGGACACCAATTTCGAAGGCGAGGTGGTGCGCATGCCCAACATCAAGCTGGGCTACCTGCCGCAGGAGCCGGCGCTCGATCCGGACAGGACGGTGCGCGAGACGGTGGAGGAGGGCCAGGGCGACCTCGCCGCGGCGCGCAAGCGGCTCGACGAGGTGTATGCGGCGTATGCCGAGGCCGATGCGGATTTCGACAAGCTCGCCGCGGAGCAGGCGAGCCTCGAGGCGCAGGTGAACGCCGCGGGCAGCGGCCAGGAGCTGGAGATCGCCGCCGACGCCTTGCGCCTGCCGCCCTGGGAGCAGAAGGTGGCGGTGCTCTCCGGCGGCGAGAAGCGCCGCGTGGCGCTGTGCCGGCTGCTGCTCTCGAGCCCCGACCTGCTGCTGCTCGACGAGCCGACCAACCACCTCGACGCCGAGAGCGTGGAGTGGCTCGAGCAGTTCCTGCTGCGCTTCCCCGGCACCGTGGTGGCGGTGACGCACGACCGCTATTTCCTCGACAACGCCGCGGGCTGGATCCTCGAGCTCGACCGCGGGCGCGGCATCCCCTGGGAGGGGAATTACTCGTCGTGGCTGGAGCAGAAGGAAAAGCGCCTCGAAGTCGAGGCGAGCCAGGAGGCCGCGCGCATCAAGTCGATGAAAGCCGAGCTCGAATGGGTGCGCCAGAACCCGCAGGGCCGGCGCACCAAGTCCAAGGCGCGCCTCGCGCGCTTCGAGGAGCTGTCGCAGTACGAGCACCAGCAGAGGAACGAAACCCAGGAGATCTTCATCCCGGTGGCCGAGCGCCTCGGCAACGAGGTGATCGAGTTCAAGAACGTCTCCAAGGGCTTCGGCGAGCGGCTGCTGATCGACAAGCTGTCCTTCAAGGTGCCGCCGGGCGCCATCGTCGGCATCATCGGCCCGAACGGCGCCGGCAAGTCCACGCTGTTCCGCATGCTGATCGGCAAGGACAAGCCCGATTCGGGGAAGATCACCCTCGGCAAGACCGTGAGGCTCGCGCATGTCGACCAGTCGCGCGACGCGCTGCAGGGCGACAAGACGGTGTTCGAGGACATCTCGGGCGGCCAGGACAACATCACCGTGGGCAAGTTCACCATGCCCTCGAGGTCCTACCTCGCGCGCTTCAACTTCCGCGGCGCCGACCAGCAGAAGCAGGTCGGGCAGCTCTCGGGCGGCGAGCGCGGGCGGCTGCACCTCGCCAAGATGCTGGTGTCGGGGGCGAACGTGCTGCTCCTGGACGAGCCCTCGAACGACCTCGACGTCGAAACCCTGCGCGCGCTGGAGGAGGCGCTGCTCGAATTCGCGGGCAGCGTGCTCGTCATCTCGCACGACCGCTGGTTCCTCGACCGCATCGCCACGCACATCCTGGCGAGCGAGGACGACTCGCAGTGGGTGTTCTTCGACGGCAACTACCAGGAGTACGAGGCCGACAAGCGCAAGCGCCTCGGCGAGGAGGCGGCGCGGCCGCACCGCATCCGCTACAAGCCGCTGAAGAAATAAAGGGGGTCAGAGTAACTTTTCCCCCGACGGCGACGGTCCCCGCCTCGGCTCGGATCCGGCCTTGCAAAGAATCTCGCCTTTTCTGTCCGGAAGATCCACCCGGACAGAAAAGGCGAGACCGTTTTGTACTGCGATCGCGCGCCTGAGGGAAATGTTGTTCTGACCCCCTTTTCCTGCACAATCCGTTCCGTGCCTCGCGTCCCCGACCTGCCTCCGTCCCTGCCGCGGCGCGGGAACGCGTTCAGCCGATGGCTGGGCCGCACGCTGCTCTCTCTGGCCGGCTGGCGCGTGGAGGGCGAAATCCCCGACCGGCCGAAGCTCATCGCCATCGTCGCGCCGCACACCTCGAACTGGGACTTCGCGCTCGGCATCGCGGCGGTATTTGCGCTCGGCCTGGACGTGAAGTTCCTCGGCAAGCACACCCTGTTCAATCCCTGGCTCGGCGGGCTGATGCGCTGGCTCGGCGGCACGCCGGTCAGGCGCGAGACGCCGCAGGGGGCGGTGGCGGACGCGGCGGAGACGATCGCGCGCGCGCCGCAAGTGCTGCTCGCGCTGGCACCCGCGGGCACGCGCAGGCGCGGCGCGCCCTGGCGCACCGGCTTCTATCACATCGCGGTGGCGGCGAAGGTGCCGATCCTGCCCGTGGCGTTCGATTTCGGGCGCCGGGCGGTGCGGTTCTTTCCGCTGCTCGAGCCTGCGGGGGATTTCGCGGCCGACCTGGCGCGGCTGCAGATGCTCTACGCGGGCGTGCGCGGCCTCAGGGAATGACGCTCTGCGCGAGGCGCGCGCGCATCGCGTAAGCTAGAGCCGATGCGGCGCGCACTTCAGATCTGGCCGGCCTTGCTCCTGCTCGGGCTGGGCCTGGCGATCACCGTCGTCGCCTGGCGCCTGGTCGCCGAGTACGCCGGGCGCGAGACCGAGCTCAAGTTCGACCACCAGGTGGCGCAGGCGGTCGAAACCCTCGATCGGCGCATCGAAGACAACATCGCTCTGCTGATCGGATTGCGCGGCCTGTTCAACGCCTCGCAGACGCTCGAGCGGGACGAGTTCCGGGAGTACGTGTCCGGATTCGACATCGTCAACCGCTATCCCGGCATGCGCCTCGTGTCGTTCGTGCGCTACGTGCCGGGGCCGCAGAAGGCGCAATTCGAGCGCGCGGTGCGCCTCGATCGCAGCATCGATGCGCGCGGCTACCCCGATTTCGGCATCCACCCGCCGGGCGAGCGCGACGCCTACCTGGTCGTGACCTACATCGAGCCCTTCGCCGGCAACGAGCGCGGGTTCGGGTTCGACCTGCTGTCCGACACGCCGCGGCGCGCGTCGCTGGAGGTCACGCGCGACCGCGGCGAGGCGACGGCGTCGGAGCCGATCTGGCTCGCCGCGGACCCGCAGCGGCGGGTGTCCATCGCGCTGCGCATGCCGGTCTACCGCCGGGGCATGCCGTCCGCCACGGTCGACCAGCGCCGCGCCGCCTTCGTGGGCATGTTCACTTCGGCCATCCAGGTGCAGGACATGGTCGAGGCCCAGCTCGGCCGGCAGCTCGGCGTCGATTTCGACCTCGTCATCCACGACCTCGGCGTTCTGGGCGGCGGGGCGCCCGCCGCCGGGCCGGTCCACATCTTCGGCAACGAGTTCGGCAAGGCCGGCGTGCTGCAGAAGGTCGCGACCCTCGAGGTGGCGGGGCGCACCTGGCGCCTGAAGTTCAGCACGCCGTTTGCCGCGGCCTCGGCGCTCGGCGGCGAGCTCGCGCAGGTGGTGCTGCTGGGCGGCATCCTGACCAGCGTGCTCATGTTCTGGCTGACGCTGGCGCAATGGCGCGCGCGCCAGCGCGCGCTGCAGCTCGCGCAGCAGGCCACCACCGTGCGCGCCGCCGAAGGGCTGCGCGAGCAGCTCGCCTTCATCCAGCAGCTGATCGAGGCGATCCCGCAGCCGATCTTCTTCAAGGACGCGGAAGGCCACTACCTCGGCGTCAACAAGGCCTGGGAGCGCTTCTTCGGCATCGTGCGCGAGAAGTTCGTCGGCAAGACCGTGTTCGAGCTCTACCCCGACGACCCGCAGCTGGCGCGCCGGCATCACGCACGCGACGTGGAGCTGTTCGCGAGCCCGGGCAGCCAGTCCTACGAGGCTGCCATTCGCGACGCCCAGGGCGGCATGCGGCAGACCATCTACAACAAGGCGACGTTCAACCGCTCCGACGGGTCGGTCGCGGGCCTGATCGGCACCATCACCGACATCACCGAGCAGCGGCGCGTCGAGGAGCAGGTGCGCCACATGGCGCACCACGACGCGCTCACCCAGCTTCCCAACCGCGCGCTGCTGCAGGACCGCGTGGGACAGGCGATCGCCAAGGCGAGGCGCAGCGGCGAGGTGCTGGCGCTGCTGTTCATCGACCTCGACCGCTTCAAGACGATCAACGACTCGCTCGGCCACGCCGTCGGCGACCGGCTCCTGCAGGCGGTCGCCGCGCGCCTGCTCGGCTGCACGCGCGCCGCCGACACGGTGGCGCGCATCGGCGGCGACGAGTTCGTGGTGCTGCTCGGCGACCTCGGTCGCGCCGAAACCGCGCGGCACGTGGCGCAGAAGGTGCTCGACGAGCTGTCGGCGCCGCTCGCGCTGGGCGCGTACAACCTGCAGGTCACGCCGAGCATCGGCATCGCCGCCTTCCCGGAGGACGGCGAGGACGTCGATACGCTGATGCGCAACGCCGATACCGCCATGTACCACGCCAAGCAGGCGGGACGGAGCAATTTCCAGTTCTTCACGGCGGCGATGAACGAGGCGACGCAGCAGCGCCTGCAGCTCGAAGGCGACCTGCGGCAGGCCATCGAGCGCGGTGAGCTGAGCCTGCACTACCAGCCGCTGCTCGACCTGCGCTCGGGCGGCATCGCCGGGTTCGAGGCGCTGGTGCGCTGGCGCCACCCGCAGCGCGGCATGATCCCGCCCTCGGAGTTCATCCCGGCGGCGGAAGACGCCGGTTTCATACGCGCGGTCGGCGAATGGGTGCTGCGCGCGGCTTGCACGCAGGGCGTCGCCTGGCATCGGTCCGGCCATGCGCAGCTGCAGGTCGCGGTCAACTGCTCGGCGAAGCAGTTCCAGGACGACGGCTTCGTCGACGCCGTGGCGCGCGTCCTGCGCGAGACCGGCATGCCCGCGCAGCGCCTCGAGCTCGAAATCACCGAGGGCGTCATCATCCAGGGCTCGGCGCAGGTCAACGCCCGCTTCCAGGCGCTCGAGGCCATGGGCGTGCGCATCTCGATCGACGATTTCGGCACCGGCTACTCGAGCCTGAGCTACCTGAAGCGGCTGTCGATCCACCGGCTCAAGATCGACCAGTCCTTCGTGCGCGACATCGGCACGGATCCGAACGACGCCGCCATCGTCAGCGCGATCGTCACCATCGCGCACAGCCTCGGCCTCGATGTCGTCGCCGAGGGCGTGGAGACCGCCGAGCAGCTCGCGTACCTGCGCTCGGTGGGGTGCGATACCGCCCAGGGCTACCTGTTCAGCGAGCCGCTGCCGGCCGAGGGCTTCGGGCGCCTGCTCGCCGGATGGAACGCGCGGGCTTTGGCGGCAACCGGGACCTAGCCGCGCGCGGCGATGTTGCGCAGCTCGCGCATCGCCACCGAGGCCATCGCCAGGTCGAGCGTCTTCTGCGCGCGCAGGTCGGCGTCGACCTGGCGCAAGCGCTCCAGCAGCGCCCGGTTCGACTCCTCCCAGGCGCCGATCGCCTGCTGCGCATCGCCCCCGCCGGCCGCGCCGCGCAGGACGTCGGCGGCGAGCTGGCGCTGCAGGCTGGCGAGCTCGTCGCGCAGCGCCGCCTTGGCGAGCGCCTGCCAGTGGCTTTCCGAGGGCAGGGTGGCGAAGCGCTCGCGCAGCCAGGGCAGCTCGAGCCTGCCGCCGAGCGCGAAATACGCCCGCGCCGCCGCCGCGACGTCGCGGCCGAGCGCCTCCGCGACCTCGACCAGGTCGAAGGCCGCGGGCAGGACGTCGAAGCTCGCCACGCGGGCGGCCAGCGCGCCCGGCACGCCGGCCTGCGCGAAACGCGCCTGCACCTGCTCGAAGCCCGCGCGCTCGCCGTCGGCGAGCGCCGCCGGCAGCAGGGCGGCGAGCGCCTCGATGCCGGGCTTGAAGCGCGCGATCGTGGCGCTGACGTCGGCGAGGTGCCGGCGGTTGCGCAGCAGCCATAGCGTCGCGCGCACGATCAGGCGCCCGCCGTCGAGCAGCATCGCCGCCTGCACCTCGTCGGCGACCTCGTGCTCGAGCGCCTCGGCCTGCTGCCAGAACGGCACGAAGCCGTAGGCCTCTCGCGTCACCATGTAGGCGCGCACGACCTCGGCGATGCTCGCGCCGCTCTCCTCGCTCATGCGGTGCACGAACGTGCTGCCGACGCGGTTGACCATGCTGTTGGTGACGTGCGTGGCGACGATCTCGCGCCGCAGGGGATGCGCCTGGATATGGCGCGCGTAGCGCGCGCGCAGCGGCTTCGGGAAGTAGCGCTCGAGCGCCGCGGCGATCGCCGGGTCCTCGGGAATGTCGCCCGCGAGCAGCTCGTCGTAGATCTGCATCTTGGCGTAGGCGAGAAGCACCGCGCGCTCGGGCGCGGCAAGTCCGCGGCGCGCGGCCTTGCGCGCGGCGATCTCCTCGTCGGCGGGCAGGAACTCGATGGCGCGCTGCAGCCGCCCGGCGCGCTCCAGCGACTGGATGAAGCGCGCCTGCTGCTCGAGCAGCTGGGGCGCCACGCGCCCGGCGACCGACAGGCTCTGCGTCTGGAAGGTGTTGTCGCGCAGCACCAGCGCCGCCACCTCGTCGGTCATCTCGGCGAGCAGGCGGTTCCTCTGCTCGAGCGTGAGCTCGCCTTCGCGCACCGCGGCGTCGAGCAGGATCTTGATGTTCACCTCGTGGTCGGAGCAGTCCACGCCGGCCGAGTTGTCGATGGCGTCGGTGTTGACGCGCCCGCCGCCGAGCGCGTACTCGATGCGCCCGAGCTGCGTCAGGCCGAGGTTGCCGCCTTCGGCCACCACTTTGCAGCGCAGCATCCGGCCGTCCACGCGCAGGGCGTCGTTGGCGCGGTCGCCCACCTGCGCGTGGCTCTCGCGGCTCGACTTCACGTAGGTGCCGATGCCGCCGTTGTAGAGCAGGTCCACGGGCGCGCGCAGGATGGCGCTCACCAGCTCCGCCGGCGCCAGCGACTTCGCCTCGACAGCGAGGGCGCGCTGCGCCTCCGCGGAGAGCTTGATCGACTTCGCGCTGCGCGGCCACACGCCGCCGCCCTTCGAGATCAGCTTCGCGTCGTAGTCCGCCCAGGACGAGCGCGGCAGCTGGAACAGGCGCTCGCGCTCGGCCCAGCTCGCGGCCGGATCCGGGTCGGGATCGACGAAGATGTGCCGGTGATCGAAGGCGGCCACCAGCTTGATCTGCTTCGACAGCAGCATGCCGTTGCCGAAGACGTCGCCCGACATGTCGCCGATGCCGGCGACGCTGAACGGCTGCGACTGCGGGTCGAGGCCGAGCTCGCGGAAATGGCGCTCGACCGACTCCCAGGCGCCGCGCGCGGTGATGCCCATCTTCTTGTGGTCGTAGCCCGCCGAGCCCCCCGAGGCGAAGGCGTCGCCGAGCCAGAACCCGTACTCGCCGGCGATGCCGTTGGCGATGTCGGAGAAGGTCGCCGTGCCCTTGTCCGCGGCGACCACCAGGTACGGGTCGTCGCCGTCTTGGCGAACCACGTCGCGCGGCGGCACCGGCTTGCCGTCGACGCGGTTGTCCGTGATGTCCAGCAGTCCCCGCAGGAACGTCTTGTAGCACTCGATGCCTTCCTGCATCAGCGCCTCGCGGTCGCCGGCCGTGGGCGGCTGCTTGACGACGAAGCCGCCCTTCGAGCCGACCGGAACGATCACCGCGTTCTTCACCATCTGCGCCTTCATCAGGCCGAGCACCTCGGTGCGGAAGTCCTCGCGCCGGTCCGACCAGCGTATCCCGCCGCGCGCCACCGGGCCGCCGCGCAGGTGCACGCCCTCGACACGCGGCGAGTAGACGAAGATCTCGAACATCGGCCGCGGCTCGGGCAGCCCGGGGACCTGCCGCGGGTCGAACTTGAGCGACAGGTAGGGCTTGGGGCGAGCGTCGGCGCCCGGCTGGAAGGCATTGGTGCGCGTGGTGGCGCGGATCGCGGCGAGGAACTGGCGCAGGATGCGATCGTCGTCCAGGCTCGGCACCTGCTCGAGGCCGGCTTCGATCTCGCGCACCAGCGTCTCTTCGTCGCCGTGCGCGGCCGGCGCAGGCGCGAGGCGCGCCTCGAACAGCCGCACCAGGGCGCGCGCGAGCGGCGCGTGCGCGACCAGCGTCTGCTGCACGTAGGCGAGGCTGAACGTGAAGCCGGCCTGGCGCAGGTAGCGGCTGTAGGCGCGCAGCACGGCGATCTCGCGCGCCGAGAGCTCCGCGGCCAGCACCAGCTGGTTCAGGCTGTCGGGCTCGACGCGCCCCGACCACATCGCCTCGAACGCATCGTGAAACAGCGGCCGCACGCGCTCGAACGCGAGCTCGCGCTCGCTGTGCATCGCCAGCCCGAAGTCGACGATCCAGACCGGGTCCGCGCCGGCCGGCTCGATGCGGTAAGGCCGGTCGTCGAGCACCCGCACGCCGAGGTTTTCCAGGATCGGCAGCGCGTCCGACAGCGCGATCGGCGAGCCGCCGCGGTACAGCCGGATGCGCAGCGCGCCCGGCTCGGCGCCGGGCGGCCGGTACAGGTTCATGCCGAGCGCCGGCGGCGCGCCGAGCTCGTCCATCATCTGCACGTCGAGCAGCGCGGCGCGCACCGCGTGGTCCTCGCGATAGCCCGCGGGAAAGCCCTGGCCGAAGCGCGCGAACAGGCGGTTGGCGCGCTCCTCGCCGAGCTGCTCGACGAGCAGCGCGTGCAGGTCGTCTTCCCAGCGCCGCGTCGCGGCGACGATGCGCTCCTCGAGCGCGCGTACGTCCACCTGCGGCACGGTGCCGGGCCGCGTGCGGATCACCATGAATACGCACGCCAGCGGCGACTCGGACAGGCTGACGGTGAACTCGGCCGCGGTGCCGTTGAACGCCTCGGCGAGGATGCGCTGGAAGCGCTGCCGCTGCTCCGTGCTGTACTTGTCGCGCGGCACGTACACCAGGCAGGTGATATAGCGGCCGAAGGCGTCGCGCCGCACCAGCAGGCGCGTGCGCTGGCGCTCGCCGAGCTGCAGGATGGCGAGGGCGTGCGCGTACAGCTCGCCGGTGTCGATCTGCAGGAGCTCGTCGCGCGGATAGTCCTCCAGTATCGAGCCGAGCGCCTTGCCGTTGTGGCTCGCGGGCAGGAAGCCGGCGCGCGCCTGGACCTCGGCCACCTTGCGGCGCACGACGGGGATGTCGGCGGGGTTCGCCTTGTAGACGGTGTGCGTGTACAGGCCAAGGATGCGCCGCTCGCCGACCACGCGGCCCGCGGCGTCGAAGCGCTTCACGCCGACGTAGTCGAGGTAGCCCGGGCGGTGCACGGTGGCGCGGGTGTTCGCCTTGGAGAGCACCAGGACGTCGGGCGCCCTGGCGCGCGCGCGCGTCTCGGGCGGCAGCGTGGCGAAGCTCGTCGACACGGTCGTGCCCTCGCGCTCGCGCAGGATGCCCAGGCCCGAGCCGGGCACGATGCGCAGCACGTCCTCGCCGTTCTCGCTCAGCAGGTCGTAGTCCCGGTAGCCGAGCAGCGTCATGTGGTTGTCGAGCAGCCAGGCGAGGAAATCGCGCGCCTCGCGCGCCTGCGCCGCGTCGATCGCCGGCGGCAGCGCACCGAGCTCGGCGATCAACGCGCCCACGCGCTCCTGCGCCGGCCTCCAGTCGGCGACCGCCGCGGCCACGTCCGCCAGCACGCGCGCGAGGCCGCGCTCGATCTCCTGCAGTCGCGCGGGGTCGGTCTGGCGGTCGACCTCGAGGCAGATGAAGGATTCGAGCCGCCCCTCGGCCGCCGGCGCCGCGGGCAGCACGCCGCGCAGCGCGCCGCGCGCATCGCGCGCGGCGCGCAGCACCGGATGGATCAGGTGGTGCAGCGTGAGGCCCAGGCGGTTGATCTCCATGGTGGCCGAGTCGACCAGGAACGGCATGTCCTCGCCGACGATCTGCACCAGCGTGTGCGTGCTCTGCCAGCCGTGCTCCTCGAGCTTCGGGTTGAACGCGCGCACCCGGGCCGGGCCGCCCGCGTAGCGCCGCCCGAAGTCCAGATGCGCGAGCGCCACGCCGGCCAGGTCGCGCGCGTCGCGCGCGGCGAGCTCCTGCAGGTCGGCGCCGCCGTAATAGAGCTGCACGAAGCGCTCGCCGAGCCCGGCCTGCGCCGGGCTGCCGCGCGCGGTGCGCGCGACGCGCGTCACCAGATCGGCGTCGTCGCTGCTCTTGGCTGCCGCCATGCGCTCAAGTATATGCCCGGCGCCCGCGGCGCATGATCACACCGCCGATCACCAGGGCGAGCGTGAGCAGCAGGATCGCGAGCGAAACGGGGCGATCGACGAAGATCGAAAGCGACCCTCGCGAGATGATCAGCGACTGGCGCAGCGATTGCTCGGCCAGGGGCCCCAGCACCAGCGCCAGCACCAGCGCCGCCGGCGAGTAGCCGTAGCGCTTCATGAAGAAGCCGGCGAGCCCGGCGCCGAACATGATCCAGGTCTCGACGATGCTGCCGTTCACGCTGTAGGTGCCGAGCGTGCACACCAGGATCACCGCCGGCGCGAGGATGCGGTAGGGCAGCCTGATCATCTGCACGAATAGCGGGATCGCGAACACGTTGAGCGCGAGCAGCGCCATGTTGCCGAGGTACATGCTGGCGATGAGGCCCCAGGCGAAGGCGGGCTTCACCGCCATCAGCAGCGGCCCCGGCGTCAGCCCCCACAGCACGAACGCGGCGAGCAGCACCGCGGTGGCGGCCGAGCCCGGGATGCCGAGCGTGAGCAGCGGCACCATCGCGCCCGAGGAGGCGGCATTGTTGGCGGCTTCCGGGCCGACCAGGCCCGCCATCATGCCCTTGCCGAACTTCTCGGGCGTGCGCGAGACGGATTTCTCCACCGAGTACGACATGAGCGAGGCGACGGTGGCACCGGCGCCCGGCAGCACGCCGACGACGAAGCCGAGCAGCGAGCCGCGCGCGAGCGCCCCGTTCGACTCGGCGTAGTCGCGCCGCGTGGGCCAGAAGCGCTTCTCCTTCTGGTACTGCACGATGCCGCCCGAGCCGGAGACGTGCAGGCCGCTGTAGAACGCGTAGTAGAGCTCGCCGAGGCCGAACAGGCCGATCGCCACGGGGATGAAGTCGATGCCGCCGATCAGCTCGGCCGAGCCGAAAGTGAAGCGACTGTTGCCGGTCTCGAGGTCCACGCCGACCGTGCCGAGCGCGAAGCCGATGAGCGCCGAGACGAGGCCGAGGCGCCAGTTGCTGCCGATCATCACGATGAGCGTCGACAGGCCCATGACGACCAGCAGGAAGAACTCGGGCGGGCCGAAGCTGCGCGCGAGCTGGGAGAACGGCGGCGCGAGCAGCGTGATCAGCACGACGCCGAGCGTGCCGCCGACGAACGAGGCGACCGCCTGCATGACGAGCGCCGGCCCGGCGCGTCCCTGCTGCGCGAGCGGGTAGCCGTCGAACGTTGCCGCGACCGACGAGGACTCGCCCGGCGTATTGAGCAGGATCGAGGTGATGGTGCCGCCGTACTGCGAGCCGTAATAGATCGCGGCGAGCATGATCACGGCGCCCGAGGGCTCCATGCCGAAGGTGATCGGCAGCAGCACGGCGAGCGCCGCCGCCGGCCCGAACCCGGGGATGATGCCGACCACCATGCCGACGAAGACGCCCATGAGCAGGTAGGCGAGGTTTGCCGGCGACACCGCGACCGAGAACCCGAGCAGGAGGTTCGAGAACAGGTCCATCAGAAGGGCAGGATCAGGCCGCGCGGCACGCCGGCGTTCAGCCAGACCTTGAACAGCAAGTACATCCCTGCCGGCAGCGCGAGCGCGAGCAGCGCGTTCTGCAGCCAGCGCCCGCGGTTGAACACCGCGAGCGCCGCCGCCATGAAGGCGATCATCGCGAGCAGCCCCCCGAGCACGTCGAGCGCCGCCACGAACAGCCCGGAGAGCAGCGCGAGCAGCGCAGCCGCGCGCCAGCCGCCGGGCACGCCCTCGCCGGGCGCGCGCCAGTCGGCCGCCAGGCTCCAGGCGGACAGGACCACCAGGGCGAGGCCGATGATGCGCGGAAAGAACGCGGGGCCGATGCGGCCCGCGGAGGACAGCCAGCTCAGCTCGGCGAAGGCGTAATAGCTGTACAGCCCGGCGCACAGCAGGACGCCGAGCTGGAAGCCCGCGCGCATGGCGAAGATCGCGCCGCTACTTGATGGCGCCGGACTTCCTGAGGATGTCCGCGAACACGCCCTGCGTGCGCTGCAGGAAGGCGCGGAAATCCTCGCCGTAGAGCACGTTCTCGGTGAGCAGCTGCTTGTCGATGTACGCTTTCCACTCCGGCGTCTGCACCACCTTCTTCATCGTGGCGATCCACCAGTCCTGCGCCTCCCTGGGTGCATCGGGCGGCAGCACCAGCCCGCGCGGCAGCGAGATGCCGATGTCGTAGCCGAGCTCGCCGAAGGTGGGCACCTTGCCGAGCGCCGCGGGCGTGCTCTTGCCGCTGAAGGCGAGCGCGCGCATGTCCCCCGACTGCAGCAGGCCGAGCACCTCGCCCGGATTGGACATCGCCGCATCGAGCGCGCCCGAAAGCAGTGCCGTGATCAGCTCGCCCTGCTTGTTGAAGGACACGTAGCTGAACGTGAAGCCCGCCTTCTCCGAGACCAGCTTCGG
>Ga0210114_1000188_pt1 | contig 15896 bp, 5 predicted proteins | sample MayberryNW_TuleA_FD_185524 | JGI IMG/M metagenome (GOLD analysis project Ga0210114, IMG submission 185524) | Wetland microbial communities from San Francisco Bay, California, USA, that impact long-term carbon sequestration - MayberryNW_TuleA_D2... | ecosystem: Environmental > Aquatic > Marine >...
CGCGAAGGCGAGGACGTGCTCGGCGCGCGCGCCGCTCGCCGCGAGCGGCAGGTAGGCGCCGTCGCGGAACAGGGCAGGCAGGCGCCGGCGCAATTCGAGCAGCCGCCAGGTGACCCACAGCTTGGCGCGGCCATCCTGCGGCGCGGCGAGCAGCGCGCGCGGGTCGGCCAGCCCCTCGAGCTCGCCGAGCAGGCGCGCGCGCAGCGCGTAGTCCACCGGACGGCGGTTGTCGGGATCCACCAGGCTCAGGTCCATGAGCTCGCTGCCCTGGTACAGGTCGGGAACACCGGGCGCGGCGAGCTTGACGAGCGCCATGCTGAGGCTGTTGAGCGCGCCGAACCAGGCGACTGGCTCGGCCTGCGCGCGCAGGTCCTCGAGGAACGGGTTGGGCGCGAGCCGCCCGAGCAGCCCGCGCACGAAGGCAAGGAGCGCGCTCTCGTACTCCTCGTTGGGGCTGATCCAGCTGGTGTGGGCCTTTGCCTCGCGCGCCGCCTTCACCATGTAGCGCTCGATGCGCTCGCGCCAGCCCGCAAGCGCCGTATCGTCGAGCGGGCCCGGCGGCAGCGTGCCGAGCAGCGTCTGGTACAGCAGGTATTCGTCGGCCGGCGAGGGCGCCGGCCCGGCGTCGAGCTGCGTGCGGTGGGCGCGGGCGAGCGCGCTCCAGCGGCGCAGCGCCAGCCGCCAGGCGGCCGGCATCTCGGAGAGCACGTCGATGCGGCAGCGCACGTCCTCGGCGCGCTTGTTGTCGTGCGTGGAGGTGGCGAGGAGGGTGTGCGGCCAGCGCGCGGCGCGGTCGGCGCTCGCGCCGTGGAAGGCGCGCACGGTCATGCCGAACTGCGCCGGGTCGCCGCCCACCTCGTTCAGCGACGCGAGCCGGCCGTAGCGGTAGAACGCGGTGTCCTCCACGCCCTTGGCCGCCACCGGCGAGGTGAACTGCTGGAAGCGGATGGCGAAGTGCCGCACCCGCGCCTGCAGGTCGGGCGCCGCGCCCTCGACGGCATGCCCCAGCAGCGACTGGCGCACGAAGTCGAAGATCGACACGTCGGCGGCGCGGCTGCGGCGCCGGGCGTGCGCCACCGCCCAGTTGACGTAGCGCAGGTCCTGGGCGGACGGGCTGTCGACGATGTAGGTGCGGTACACGGGCATGCAGGCGGCGACTTCGGCGAGCGCCTGGCGCAGCGTGTTGAAGGTGAAGTCGCGCGTGCGCCAGTCGGCGCGCGCGATGCGCAGCAGCGCCGCGGCGAGCACCGTGAGCTCGGACGCGAGCGCGCCGCGCATGATGGCGCGCTTGCCCTCGTAGGCGAGCTCCGCGAAAGGCTCGTCCTGGCGCGAGAACGCACGCCAGATGCGCTCGAGCTTGCCCTGCGCCGCGGTGTCGACCAGCACGCCGTTCACCACCATCGCGAAGCGGTAGCCGGTGGTGCCGTGCACGTGCCAGCTCTCGGGGACATCCTCGTGCGGCGCGACGATCTTCTCGGCCACCACGTAGAGCGGGCGCGCCGGGCGGCCCGCGGCGTCGCGTTCCGGCAGCGCGACGCCGGCGCGCCGCGCATAGCCCTCCTGCAGCCGCCGGAAGTACTGCGCCGGGTCGTAGAGGCCGTCGGGATGATCGATCCTCAGGCCGTCGACCATGCCCCTGGCGGCGAGCTCGAGGACGCGCGCGTGCGTCGCCTCGAACACCTGCTCGTTCTCCATGCGCAGCGCCGCCAGGTCGTTGATGTCGAAGAAGCGCCGGTAGTTGATCTCGTCGGAGGCCACGCGCCAGTAGGCGAGGCGCCAGGGCTGCGCTTCGAGCAGCGCGTGCAGCGCATCGCGCGCCGTCGCGGCGTTCAGGGCGGAGAGCGCGGCGTCGATCGCGGCCGCCACCGCGGCCTGCCGGCCGGCGAGACGCGCCAGCCGCCCCTTGTGGATCTCCTTGTCGCGCGCGCGCTCGGCGAGCGCCCCGGCCCCGGGGGCGTCGCGCACCGGCAGGTGGCCGAAGGCGGCCGCGAGGCTGGAGAGCGCGGCGCGCGCCCCGGCATCGGCGAGCAGCGCTTCGGCGCGCGCGAGCAGCTCCGGGTAGCTGCGCGGGTCGAGCGGGAAGCGGTGCTCGTGGTAGCGCAGCGCGAAGCTGCCGGTTGCGCGCTCGAAGCCGAGCGCGAGCTCGCCGCTCGCCAGGACGTTGCCGTAATGGTCGCCGAGCACCGGCACCAGCACCTTGCCCTCGAGGTCGGCATTGACCGGGTGCCAGTCGATGTCGAAGTACTGCGCGTAGGCCGAGGCCGGCCCGTTCTCGAGCACGTCCATCCACCAGGCATTGTCGGCGCCGAGCACGCCCATGTGGTTGGGCACCATGTCGAGCAGCTGGCCCATGCCGTGCTCGCGCAGGGCGGCAGCGAAGCGCTCGAAGCCTTCGGCGCCGCCGAGCTCGGGGTTGATCTGGTCGTGCGCGACGATGTCGTAGCCGTGCAGGCTGCCCGGGCGCGCGCGCAGCACCGGCGAGCAGTACACGTGGCTCACGCCCAGCCGCGCGAGATAGGGCAGGATCCGCACCGCGTCGTCGAACGTGAAATCCCTGTTGAACTGCAGCCGGTAGGTGGCGCGCGGGATGCGCGCCTCGGCGGCGGGCGCGGTCGCCGCGCGCGGCGACGGGTGCGGGCGGATCTTCGACAGCGCCGCGGCGAGGGCGCGCAGGCGCTCGCCGCCGGCGAGCTGCTCGAGGGTCTCGGCGAGCTTGCGCTTCCAGTTGGGGTGCTCCTCGGTGGTGCCCGGCAGGTTGGCCTGCTCGGTCGCGCCGATCACGTCCTCGAGCTGCACCAGCATCACGCGCGACGGGGCGGCGGCGACGAAGGCGTGCACCGCCTCGGCGAGCGCTGGCGTCAGCGACTGCGACCCGGTGACGTCGGGCGCCAGTGCGGGCGGCAGCAGGCCGGCATGCTGCAGCGCGAGCATCAGGCGCACGCGCTCCTGCGCGCGCTCTGCGAGCTGCTTTTCGTAGACGCCTTCGTCGGGGAACAGCCCCAGCTCGAGCCGCAGGCGCAGGTCGCGCCCGGCCCACCAGCCGGCGAGCGTCGCCAGGTCGTGCGTGCTCACCGCCACCAGCGCGTCGCGCGGATACTCGGCGCTCGGCTTGAACGCGCCGCCCGCGCCGCGCTCGAAGTAAAGCAGCCGGTAGGACAGCACCTCGTAGCGCGCCAGCACGGCGCGCATCTCCTCGGCGACGGTGCCGAGGTCCTCGCCGATCACCATGCAGCGCTGGCGCTCGCTTTCGAGCGCGACGATGGCCAGCATCTCCTCGAGCGCGTATCCCACGTAGGTGCCCTCGGCCGCGCCCTTGCCGGGCGGGATCCAGAACAGGCGCATCAGCCCCATGACGTGGTCGATGCGCAGCGCGCCCGCGTCACGCATGTTCTCGCGCAGCGTCTCGATGAACAGGCGATACCCGCTCGCGCGCAGGCGGTCGGGCCGCAGCGGCGGCAGGCCCCAGTTCTGCCCGTTGGGGTTGAATTCGTCCGGCGGCGCGCCGACGCTCGCGCCCGGCGCGTAGCACTCCTCGTGCGTCCAGGCATCCGAGCCCGCGCGGTCGACCGAGACCGCGAGGTCGAGGTAAAGCCCCACCGCCAGCCCGCGCTCGCGGCAGCGCGCGCCCGCCTGCGCCAGCTGGCGCTCGGCCTGCCACTGCAGGTACTCGTAGTACTCGACGCGCTCGAGGTTTTCGGCTGCAAAGCGCGCCACCTCCGGCGAATCGTGGCTGCGGAACGCCTCGGGCCAGGCCGGCCAGCCCCGGGTCGCCGCGTCCCCGGCGCGGAAATGAGCCTGCAGCGCCTCGCAGGTCGCGTGCAGCCGCAGCGCGCGGCCGCCGTTTGCCTGAAACGCGCGGAACGCCGCGCCCGGCCCGCGCCCGCGGAAATGCGCGTAGAGCAGCTCGAGAATCTCGAACTTCGCCGCCGCCACCCCGGGGTAGTCCACCAGCGGCGCCGCACGCAGCCCGGCGAGGCGCGCCTGGAATTCCGCCGAGCGCACGCGCCGCTGCGCCGCCTCGCAATCGCGGAATTCCTCGATCGCCTCGACGTCGAGGTACAGCACGTTGAGATGCAGGCGCGAGGACGGGCTGTAGGGACTGGCGTGCGCCGGGTTGTGCGGGAACAGCGCGTGCAGCGGGTTCAGGCCGATGATGCCCGCGCCGCGCTCGGCGGCGAGCTCGACCAGCCGCGTCAGGTCGCCGAAGTCGCCGATGCCCCAGTTGCGCTCCGAGCGCAGCGCGTAGAGCTGGACCGCCGGACCCCACACGCGCCCGCCGTCGGCGAGCGCCGGCGGGCGATAGCAGCGCGGCGGCGCGGCGATGACGAGCGTCTCGCCCGCCAGGCCCTCGACGCTCAGACGGTGATAGCCGGGCGGCAGGGACAGCTCGAGCTCGAGCCGAAAGCCGGGCGGCGCGCAATCGGCTTCGCCGGCGTGTCGTGTGCCGTTTTCTTCTGCGAGGGTCCAGCGCAGGCGCCGGGAGCCGCCGTCGATGCCGAGCACCACCGACCAGCGCGCCGCGTGCGCAGCGATCGCGGCTGCCGGGGGCAGCGCCTGCTCGGGGCTCGCCTGCGGCTCGAACTCCGCCAGCAGCGCGGTGAGCGTCGCGTCCGACGCCGTGTGCGGCTTGCCCCAGATGTCGCGGAATCCGGCCGCGATGCCGTAGCGCGCGGCGCGGCGCTCGAGCGCGGCGCGCGCGTCAGTCACGGGCCGCTTCGAGCGTGCAGCGCACGGCGCCGTCCTCGAAGATCGGGGTGCCGGGAAGCGAGGCCGCGGCGAGGCCGGGACCCGCGCCCGCGTCGGTGGCGAGATGCAGCGTCGAGCCCTCGCCGAGCGTCCAGCTCACGCGCAGCCGGCCCTCGCGCACCGCGTAGCGGCCGCCGCGGCGCATGCCGGCGAGCCGCGGCACGATGCGCTCGCGGCGCAGCCGCAGCAGCGCGCGCACCAGCTCGAGGCGCTCGCGGTGCGGCGCGCGCGAGCGGCACGGCCAGTCGAGCTTCGAGCGCGCGAAGGTGTCGGGGCTGCCCGGGTCCGGGAGCGCGGCGCGCGCCTTCGGCTCGGCGAAGGCGGCGAAGCGCGCGAATTCCTCGCGCCGGCCGCGCGCCACCGCCTGCGCGAGCTCGGGCCCGAAATCGCAGAAGTACAGGAACGGCGTCGCCGCCGCGAACTCCTCGCCCATGAAGAGCATCGGCACGTGTGGCGAAAGCAGCAGGCAGGCGAGCAGAGCGCGCTCGCGCGCGGGGTCGGCGAGCGCGTGCAGCCGCTCCCCCAGGGCGCGGTTCCCGACCTGGTCGTGCGTCTGCAGGAAGGACACGAAAGCGGGCGAGGGCAGCTGCGCGCTCGGCTCGCCGCGCGGCGCGCCGTCGCGAAACGGCGACGGCTCGCCCTGGTAGACGAAGCCTTCGGCGAGCGCGCGCCCGAAGCGCTCGAGCGGCCGCTCGGCGTAGTCGGCGTAGTAGCCGTCGGTCTCGCCCGTTGCCAGCACGTGGGCGGCATGGTGCAGGTCGTCGTTCCACTGCGCCGTCGCGCACGGCCCGAGGAAATGCGCCTGGTTGGCGTCATTTTCGAGCACCAGGTGCACGTGGCGCTCGCGCCCGGGCCCGGCCCGCAGGCACTGCGCGATCTCGCACACGATGTGCGGGTCGGTGTCGTCGCGGATCGCGTGCACCGCATCGAGGCGCAGGCCGTCGAGCGCGTATTCCTCCACCCAGTAGAGCGCGTTGTGCACGAAGAAGTCGCGCACCGTGCGGCTCATCGGGCCGTCGAAGTTGATCGCCGCGCCCCAGGGCGTCCGGCGCCGCGCGTTGAAGAACTGCGGGCAGTAGGCGTGCAGGTAGTTGCCGTCCGGCCCGAAGTGGTTGTACACGACGTCCAGCAGCACCATCAGGCCATGGCCGTGCGCGGCATCGATCAGCGCCTTCAGCTCGTTGGGCGTGCCGTAGCTCGCGTCGGGCGCGTACGGCAGCACGCCGTCGTAGCCCCAGTTGCGCGCGCCCGGAAAATCGGCCACCGGCATCAGCTCGATGGCGGTGATGCCGAGCGCCGCGAGCTCGGCGAGCCGCTCGCGCGCCGCCGCGAAGGTGCCCTGCGGCGTGAAGGTGCCGACGTGCAGCTCGTAGACCACGGCCTCCTCCCAGGGACGGCCGCGCCAGCCCGACTCGCGCCACAGGTACTCGCGCGGGTCGACGAGCTGGCTCGCGCCGTGCACGTCGTCGGGGTTGAAGCGCGAAGCCGGATCGGGCACGACGACGTCGTCGGCCAGCCGGTAGCGGTAGCGCGCGCCGGCGCTCGCCTCGAGCACGGCCTCGTGCCAGCCGTCGGCCGTGCGCGCCATGGGCGCGAGGGCCTCGCCGACCTCGAGCATCACGCGCGCCTCGCCGGGCGCCCACAGGCGGAAGGCGAATTGGCCGTCGCCCCGCGGCGCGGCGCCGAAGGGCATGTCGTGCGCGCGCCTCATTTGGGCGGGACCGCGGGGCGCGTCAGCAGCGCGAGGCCGCGCGCGCCGAGGACGTACGGCTTCTCGGGCGAAAAGCGCTCGATCGAGGTCTGCAGCAGGGCGAACCAGGTGTCGAACACCGCGTGCCACGGGCCGTCGCCCAGCGCCGGGATGCGGAACTCGACCGCCTCCTGGTGCGCGTTGAACAGGATCAGGAAGTCGTCGTCGGTGGCGGGCGTGCCGAAGCGGTCGCGCTCCCCGAGGTCGCCGCCGGCGAGAAATACGGCGAGTGACTTGGCGTGCTCCTTCTCCCACTCGTCGTCGGTCATGTCGCTGCCGTCCGGCTTGAGCCAGTGGATGTCTCTCGCCTCGCGCCCGTGCAACGGCTGGCCGGCGAAGAAATCCCGCCGCCGGAACACGCGGTGCGAGCGCCGCAGCGCGATCAGCAGCCGCGTGAACTCGGCGAGGCTCTCGCGCTCGGGGCTCGGCGTCCAGTCGATCCAGGTGAGCTCGCTGTCCTGGCAGTACGCGTTGTTGTTGCCCTGTTGGGTGCGCCCGCGCTCGTCTCCCGCGAGCAGCATCGGCACGCCCTGCGACAGCAGCAGCGTGGCAAGGAAGTTGCGCTTCTGGCGCTCGCGCAGCTTGCGGATCTCCGGGTCGTCCGTGGGCCCCTCGACGCCGCAGTTCCACGACAGGTTCTCGTTGTGGCCGTCGCGGTTGTCCTCGCCGTTCGCCTGGTTGTGCTTGTCGTTGTAGGACACCAGGTCCTGCAGCGTGAAGCCGTCGTGCGCGGTCACGAAATTGATGCTGGCGTAGGGGCGCTGGCCGCTGCGGCCATACAGGTCGGACGAGCCCGTCAGGCGCCGCGCGAACTCGCCGATCACGCCGCCGTCGCCCTTCCAGTAGGCGCGCATGCCGTTGCGGTAGCGGTCGTTCCACTCGGCCCAGCCGAGCGGAAAGTTGCCGACCTGGTAGCCGCCTTCGCCGACGTCCCAGGGCTCGGCGATCAGCTTGACGCGGCTCAGCACCGGGTCCTGGCGCACGACGCTGAAGAATGCCCCGAGCGGCTCGACGCCGCGTCCCTCGCGGGCCAGCGCCGGCGCCAGGTCGAAGCGGAAGCCGTCGACGTGCATCTCCTCGACCCAGAAGCGCAGGGAGTCCATGACCATCTGCAGCACGCGCGGATGCTGCAGGTTCAGCGTGTTGCCGCAGCCCGTGAAATCGAGGTAATGGCGACGGTCGTTCTCCGTCAGCCGGTAGTACGAGGCGTTGTCCAGCCCGCGCAGCGACAGGGTGGGGCCCAGGTGGTTGCCTTCGCAGCTGTGGTTGTAGACCACGTCGATCAGCACCTCCAGGCCCGCCGAGTGCAGGCGCTTGACCATGGTCTTGAATTCCTTCGAGCTGCCGCTCGCGGAGTAGTGCGGCTCGGGCGCGAAGAAGCCGAGCGTGTTGTAGCCCCAGTAGTTGCGCAGCCCCAGCTCCACGAGCCGCCGATCATCGATGTACGCGTGCACCGGCATCAGCTCCACCGTGGTGACGCCCAGCCGCTTCAGGTAGTCGATGGCCGCGGCCGAGCCGAGTCCGGCATAGGTGCCGCGCAGCGGCTCCGGCACGCCGGGGTGGCGCATCGTGAAGCCGCGCACGTGCAGCTCGTAGATCACCATGTCGTGCCACGGCACGGCGGGGCGTCGGTCGTCGCCCCAGGTGAAGGCGGGGTCGATGACGCGGCACTTGGGGACCGAGGCCGCGCTGTCGCGCCTGTCGTGCGACAGGTCCTCGCGCTTGTGGCCGACGGTGTAGCCGTACAGGGCGTCGTGCCAGCGCAGCCCGCCGACCAGTTCGCGCGCGTAGGGATCGACGAGCAGCTTGTGCGCGTTGAAGCGATGCCCTTCCTCGGGGCTGTAACGGCCGAACGCGCGGTAGCCGTACAGCAGGCCCGGGCGCGCTTCCGGCAGGTAGCAGTGCCAGACGTTCTCGGTGCGCTCGCGCACGTCGATCCGCTGACGCTCGCGCCTGCCGCTCGCGTCGAACACGCACAACGCGACTTTCTCGGCGTGCTCCGAGAACAGCGCGAAGTTGACGCCTTCGCCGTCCCAGGTCGCGCCCAGCGGATAAGGCGAGCCCCGCCAGACGGCCGTGAGCGGCGGCGGGTCGGCCATCACTCGCGGCTGCTCGGCCACCAGCGCTCGAGCAGGCCCGCGGCCCACTTCTGCCCGCCGATGCCGAAGGCGAGGGCCAGCGCGAGCACCACGCCGCCCAGCAGGATCAGGAAGCTGTGCCGGATGATGTCGCCGCCGATGCTCATCTGCTCGAGCGCCATGAGCACGACGAAGGCGATCACCACGTACTGCGCCAGCTTGCCGATCAGCTCCGCGTCGCGCGTGCCGATGCCGCGGAAATAGGCGGCGATGGTGTTGCCGACGAACATCGCGAAGTACGCGCCGAGCGACAGGATGACCAGGGCCAGGGCGATCTTGGGCACGTACTGCACGATCTGGCCGAGCAGGTCCCGCACGGTGCTCAGCCCCAGCACGTCGAAGGCGAGCAGCAGGCCGATGACGATCAGCAGCCAGTACACGATCAGCGCGAAGATGTCCGTGGTGTCGCTCTCGATGCCGCCCCGCTTGAGGAAATCGTCCAGGCCCGCGCGCTCGGTGAGGACGTTGACGTTGATGGCGCGCAGGCCCCGCCGCACCGCGAAGCGCGCAATGCGCGCGAGCACCAGGAACAGGACGATCCAGCCGAGCGCCACGGCGACGTTCGGCAGATATTCGTAGACGCGCCGCGCGACGGCGCGTATCGGCTCGAGTTGAGTGTTGATGTCCATGCAGTCCTCCAGTTCCGGCTAGCGCACGATGGCCAGTATGCCCTGCAGCGGGATGTCGACCCAGCCCGGGCGGTTGCCGAGCTCGTAGCGCAGCTCGTAGAGCGCTTTTCCCAGCTCGAACAGCTCGAGCAGCTCGCGCATGTCGTCGAACGAGGCGTACAGGCCGCTCCCCCGCACCGCCTCCTCGTAGGCGCCGAGGAACGTGCGGCGCACGCGCGTCTCCCAGTCCTGGGCGAAGGGCGCCAGGCGCTCGTAGTCGTCGTGCCCCTCGAGCGCCTGGCGCAGCGCCGTCCAGTGCGCGTAGTTGAAGGAACGCAGCATGCCGGCGACGTCCCGCAGCGGCGAGTGCTTGGCGCGGCGCTCCTCGATCGAGCGCGCGGGCTCGCCCTCGAAGTCGGTGATCACGAAATCGAGCTTCTGCAGCAGCACCTGGCCGAGGTGGTAGTCGCCGTGGAAGCGCGTCTTCTGCGTCGCGCCCCTGGGCAGGCGGCAGCCTTCGATGCGGCGCAGCAGCCGCTCGCGCATCTCGAGCAGCTCGGCCGCGTCGTCGCGCGCCGGCGAGGTGAGCTGGCCGCGCCGAGCGGCGAGCAGGTCGAGCGTCTTCACGGCCTCGGCGCGGATGCCCGCCTTCCACGTCGTAAAATCGCGCTCGCCCACCGGTTCCGGATCGAACGCGGGGTCGCCGGTGCGCTGGCCGAGCGCGCGGTGCAGTTCGCCCGTGCGCGTGCCCAAGGTCTGCATGAGCGGCAGGTAGACGCCGTGGTCGCCGGCGGCGCCGCTCGCGCGCCGGTTCTCGAGGAAGCGTTCCAGGTATTCCACCGTGTGGCTCCAGCCGTCGCCCTGGTTGGGGACGTAGGCCTGCAGCAGCGCGAGCGTCATCGGCGTGCCGTCGGCGGCGGTGTACTCGACGGCGCCCGCCACCGGCACGCAGTTCGCGAACTTCACTTTCTCGGTGAGATGGCGCCCGATCTCGAACTCGGGATTGACCCCCGGGCGCACGCGGCGGTAGCCTTTCAGGAACAGGCGCTCGCCCAGCGTCACCACGGTATTGCTGCTTTGCGCCTTGGGCCGGCCGACGGGCAGCAGGTTGACGTCCTCGTAGGCGACTTCGGCAAAGGCGCTCGTCGGCGTGAAGCGCAGCTTGCCCTGTGCGCCGGCGAGCTCGCGCCCGGCGCCGATCGCCTCCACCACCCCGCGGCAGAAGGCCTCGTCGGCGAAGGCGTCGGCCATGATGCCGACGCTCGCCTGCTGGCGCACCTTGGCCACGGCGGAGCCGCCGAGGGCCTTCACGCGCTCCTCGTCGCGGTCTTCCCAGGCGAGCGTGAGCGGCGCGAAGTAGCGCGCGGCGTCCGCCGCGCCTTCGACCTCGAGGAACATCAGCATGTAGGTCGCGCGGCCCGCCTCCCACAGCGCCCAGTCGCCCAGGCGCAGGCGCGCGCCGGCTTCGCCCTTGGACGCGTACCAGCGCTGCGTCTCGAGCCAGGCGGCGAGCACCTGGGTCTCGAAGTGCTCGCGCGTCTTCACCGCCATGTTGATGCGCCACGGCACGACGCGGTCGCGGAAGAAGCTCGTCCAGCCGTCGAACATCACCAGCATCGGCAGGTCCTCGCGCGCCAGCGCCTCGGCGTGCCACACCGGCGCGGTCGCGTCCGTGGCGAGGCGGAACCAGTAGAAGCCGCACCCCGGCAGCGTGAGCAGGTACGGCAGCTCGCCGACCGGCGGGAACACCGTGCGTCCCATCAGCTCGACCGGCACGCGCCCCTTGAAGCGCTTCAGGTCGAGCTCCACCGGCTGCGCCGTGCGCCCGACGTTGGCCACGCACAGGATCACTTCCTCGCCCAGTTCCCGCACGTAGGCGAGCACCTTGCGGTTGCCCGCGCGCAGGAATTGCAGCCGCCCGCGGCCGAACGCCTGGCTCGTCTTGCGCACCGCGAGCAGGCGCCGCATCCAGTTGAGCAGCGAATTCGGCTCGCGCGACTGCGCCTCGACGTTCACCGCCTCGAAGCCGTAGATCGGATCCATGATCGGCGGCAGGTACAGGCGCTGCGGGTCGGCGCGCGAGAAGCCGGCGTTGCGGTCGGGCGTCCACTGCATCGGCGTGCGCACGCCGTTGCGGTCGCCGAGGTAGATGTTGTCGCCCATGCCGATCTCGTCGCCGTAGTAGATGATCGGCGAGCCCGGCATGGTGAGCAGCAGGCTGTTCATCAGCTTGATGCGGTCGATGTCGTTCTCGAGGAGCGGCGCCAGGCGCCGGCGGATGCCGAGGTTGATGCGCGCGCGCGTGTCTGCCGCGTAGGTGCGGTACATGTAGTCGCGCTCCTTGCTGGTCACCATCTCGAGCGTCAGCTCGTCGTGGTTCCTGAGGAAGATCGCCCACTGGCAGCTCTCGGGGATCTCGGGCGTCTGCTGCATGATCTCGACCACCGGATGGCGGTCTTCCTGCGCGATCGCCATGTACATGCGCGGCATGAGCGGGAAGTGGTAGGCCATCTGGCATTCGTCGGCCTCGCCGAAGTACTCGCGCACGTCCTCGGGCCACTGGTTGGCCTCCGCCAGCAGCAGCCTGTTCGGGTAGCGCGCATCGAGCGCGGCGCGGATCTTCTTGATCACCGCGTGCGTCTCGGGCAGGTTCTCGTTCGAGGTACCCTCGCGCTCGACGAGGTAGGGAATCGCGTCCAGGCGGAACCCGTCCACGCCCAGCTCGCACCAGTAGGCCATCACCTCCAGCACCGCCTCCAGCACCTTCGGGTTGTCGAAGTTGAGATCGGGCTGGTGGGAGAAGAAGCGATGCCAGAAATACTGCTTCGCCACCGGGTCCCAGGTCCAGTTGGAGGTCTCGGTGTCGGTGAAGATGATGCGCGTGCCCCGGTACTGCCCCTCGTCGTCGCTCCAGACGTAGAAGTCGCGCTCGGGCGAGCCCTTCGGCGCGCGCCGCGCCGCCTGGAACCAGGGGTGCGCGTCCGAGGTGTGGTTCACGATCAGCTCGGTGATGACGCGCAGGTTCCTCTTGTGCGCCTCCTCGACGAAGCGGCGGAAATCTTCCGCCGTGCCGTAGTGCGGGTGGACGTTGCGGTAGTCGGCGACGTCGTAGCCGTCGTCCTTGAGCGGCGAGGGGTAGAAGGGCAGCAGCCACAGCGTGTTCACGCCGAGGTCGCGCACGTAGTCGAGCTTCTCCGTGAGGCCGCGGAAGTCGCCGAGGCCGTCGCCGTTCGAGTCGTAGAACGCCTTGACGTGCAGCTGGTAGATGACCGCGTCCTTGTACCAGAGCGGGTCGTCGGCGGCCGCGGTCTCCTGGCCGGCGGGCTGCGGCGACGTGTCGGGGGCGTTCACGGCTCTACAGGAAGTAGTCGAAGTCCTGCTCGCGGTGCAGGCGGCGGCGCACGCGGAACACGTGCGCGGGCGAGCGCTGCGGGTCGAGCTGGACGAAATTGCGCGCACCCGTCCACAGGTAGCGCGCGCCCGAGAGCAGGTCGTGCATCTGGTAGGGGCGGTCGGGCTCGATGCCGAGCATGCCGAGGTCGAGCTCCACCCAGCCGCCGTGCGTGTGGTGCGGGCTCAGGTTCACCACGCAGATGATGAGGTTCGACCGATCGGGCGATTGCTTGCCGTAGGCGAGCAGGTGGTCGTTGTCGGTGTGGAAGAAGCGCAGGCTGCCGTCGGCCTGCAACGCGGGATTCTCGCGGCGGATGCGGTTGAGCGCCGCGATGTAGGCGCGCAGGCTGTCGGCGCGCTCGAGGTCCCAGTGCCGCAGCTGGTACTTCTCCGAGTCGAGGTACTCCTCGCTGCCCGGCTCGCGCGGCCGGTGCTCCATCAGCTCGTAGGCCGGGCCGTAGATGCCGTAGCTCGCGGCGAGCGTCGCCGCGAGCGCCAGGCGCTGCATGAAGGCCGCGCGCCCGCCCACCTGCAGCGCTTCCGTCAGGATGTCGGGCGTATTGGGCCAGACGTTGGGCCGGAAATACTCCCGGCCCGGGCCCTGCGCGAGCTCCGTGAAGTACTCGGTGAGCTCCTGCTTGGTGTTGCGCCAGGCGAAGTAGGTATAGGACTGCGTGTAGCCGAGCCTGGCGAGGCGGTGCATGACCTTCGGGCGCGTGAAGGCCTCGGCGAGGAAGATCACGTCCGGATGCGCGCGCCGCACCTCGGCGATCGCCCATTCCCAGAACGGGAACGCCTTGGTGTGCGGGTTGTCGACGCGGAAGATCTTCACGCCCTCGCCGATCCAGAAGTCGAGCACGCTCTTCAGCTCCTGCCACAGCGCCTTCCAGTCCGCGCACTCGAAGTCGAACGGATAGATGTCCTGGTACTTCTTCGGCGGGTTCTCGGCGTACTGCACGCTGCCGTCGGGGCGCTTGCGGAACCACTCCGGGTGCTCCCTGAGGTACGGATGGTCGGGCGCGCACTGGTAGGCGATGTCGAGCGCGACCTCGAGGCCGTGCTTTTCGGCCGCCTTCACCAGGCTGCGGAAATCCTCCCGCGTGCCGAGCTGCGGATGGATCGCCTTGTGCCCGCCCTCCTTCGCACCGATGGCCCATGGGCTGCCAACATCGTCGGGCGCGGCGGACACGGCATTGTTCCTGCCCTTCCTGCGCTCGCGGCCAATGGGATGGATCGGCGGCAGGTAGAGCACGTCGAAGCCGAGCTCGGCGACGTAAGGCAGGCGCTTCTCCACGTCCTTGAAGGTGCCGTGCCTGCCCGGCTCGGCGGCCGCGGAGCGCGGGAACAGCTCGTACCAGGTCGAAAAGCGCGCGCGCTCGCGCTCCACCACGAGCGGCAGGTCCACGTCCCAGCGCGCCTCGAGCGAGCGATCGGGATGCCGCGCGGCGATCGCCGCCATCGCTTCGTCGAGCGCCGCGGCGCGGACTTGTTCCGGCTTCCCCGCGGCGCGCAGCCGCGCCGCCCAGTCCTTCAGCTGCTGCGCGTCGGCGCCCCCGGCGCGCGCGGCGGCCGCCTCGGCGAGGAACGCGCCGGCAAGGGCCGCGAGCGCCTGGTCGGCGGGGTCCTCGCGCCGCGCGAAGTCGTGGCGCCAGGTGGCGAACGCATCCACCCAGGCGGCCACGCTATAGCGGTAGCGCCCGATCGCCTGCGGCGTGAACTGCGCGCGCCAGACGTCGTTGCCGAGCGGCTGCATCTCGACTTCCTGCCAGTCGCGCGCGTCCTCCTCGCGCCACAGGAGCCGCGCGCGCAGCACGTCGTGGCCGTCGGCGAAGCAGTGCGCCTCGACTTCCAGCGCTTCGCCCGCCACGCGCTTCACCGCGAAGCGCCCGCCGTCCACCGACGGGCGCAGCGCGTCGATCACCGCGCGCACGCGGCCGTCGCTCATGCCTCGCTCCTCAGGTACAGGGTCGCCAGCGGCGGCAGCGTCAGCGTGAGCGAGTGCGGCCGCCCGTGCGCGGCGAGCGGCGCCGCCTGCACGGCGCCGAAGTTGCCCCAGCCGGCGCCGCCGTAGTCCCTGGCGTCGCTGTTCAGGATCTCGCGCCAGGCGCCCGCGCGCGGCACGCCGAGCGCGTAGTTCTCGCGCGGCAGGGGCGTCAGGTTGCAGACCACGGCCACCGGCGCGCCGCCGCCGTGCGGCTTGCGCAGGAAGGAAAGCACGCTGTTCTCGGCGTCATTGGCGTCGATCCACTCGAAGCCCTCGTGGGAGAAGTCTACCTGCCAGAGGGCCGGCTCGTCGCGGTAGGCGCGGTTGAGATCGCCTACCCAGCGCCGCAGTCCGGCGTGCTCGGCGCGCTCGCACACCCACCATTCGAGCTCGCCGTCGTGCGTCCACTCGCGCCGCTGGCCGAACTCGCCGCCCATGAACAGCAGCTTCTTGCCGGGATGCGTCCACATATAGCTGAACAACAACCGCATGTTGGCGAACTTCTGCCAGAGATCGCCCGGCATCCGACCGAGGAGAGAGCCTTTGCCGTGCACCACCTCGTCGTGGGACAGGGGCAGGAGGAAGTTCTCGTGGAAGGCGTACAGGAGGCGGAAGGTCAGGTTCTGATGGTGGAAGCGGCGATGGATCGGGTCCCGATCGAAGTAGCCGAGCGTGTCATGCATCCATCCCATGTCCCACTTGAGCCCGAAGCCCAGGCCGCCGACGTATACCGGCCGTGAAACCATCGGCCAGGAGGTTGACTCCTCGGCGATCATCTGCACATCCGGGAAGCGTTCGTAAATGGCTTCGTTCAACCGGCGCAGGAAGGCGATGGCTTCCAGGTTCTCCCGGCCGCCGTAGCGGTTGGGAATCCATTCCCCTTCGGAGCGCGAATAGTCCAGGTAGAGCATCGAGGCCACCGCGTCCACCCGCAGACCGTCGGCATGGTATTTGTCCAGCCACATCATGGCGCTCGAGATGAGGAAGCTCGGGATCTCGTTGCGCCCGTAGTTGAAGATGTAGCTCTTCCAATCCGGGTGGAACCCCTGGCGCGGGTCGGCGTGCTCGTAGAGGTGGGTGCCGTCGAAGTAGCAGAGCCCGTGCTCGTCGCTCGGAAAGTGGGAGGGCACCCAGTCCAGGATGACGCCGATCCCGCGCCGGTGCAGGTGGTCGATGAGGAACATGAAATCTTGTGCTGTCCCGTAGCGGCTGGTGGGAGCGAAGTAGCCGGTCACCTGGTACCCCCAGGAGCCGAAGAACGGATGCTCCATCACCGG
>Ga0210114_1000193_pt1 | contig 15711 bp, 12 predicted proteins | sample MayberryNW_TuleA_FD_185524 | JGI IMG/M metagenome (GOLD analysis project Ga0210114, IMG submission 185524) | Wetland microbial communities from San Francisco Bay, California, USA, that impact long-term carbon sequestration - MayberryNW_TuleA_D2... | ecosystem: Environmental > Aquatic > Marine >...
TAGTAGGTGCAATCGTACAGGGTATAATTTTATACATATGTTTCAGATACAGGGAATCACACAAAAAGAATCGATTCTTAGACAAAACCAAAGAGGAGATGCGTTAATGGCAGGCCATGCTATGTATGAATGGGTTTATATCGCTGCCGTAATCGCTATTTTAATTTGGGTGGGGGCCGCATCCTGGGATGTTGAAAGAATTATAGAAGAAGTTCCCGCAGAAGCTGAGACCATTAAGGTCATTGGACAGCAGTGGTTCTGGAGTTTTGAACACGCTGATGGAACCAAAGAAGTAAACGAACTTCATGTTGAAAAAAATAAACCTTATAGATTTGAAATTACTTCTCTCGATGTTAATCATGCTTTTAACGTTCCAGATTGGACTCTTATGATAGATGCAGTTCCTGGAAGAATTAACACATTATGGAATATGTTTACCGAAGATGGTGAATATCTTATTCAGTGTAGGGAATATTGTGGATTCAGTCATTATAATATGAAAGCAAAATTATTTGTTGAACCTGCAGTTACTCCAGTAGCTGCCGAATCCGAGCCTGCAGCTGCACCAACCACAACAACACCCCCCTCACCAACACAAGAACAACCCACTTCAAACGCTACATCTGCAGCAGCAGGAGGAAATGCTACATCTGCAGCAGCAGGAGGAAATGCTACATCTGCAGCAGCAGGAGGCGGAGCTGGAGTTACTTTGACAATTCTTGAAGGTTCATCAATACAGGGAAATCCAGACTATGATCCCGATGAACTAACTGTCAAAAAAGGGGATAAAATAACTGTTAATAATGAAGATACTATGCCTCATACCGTCACAAATGGTGAGAGTGGATCTGATCCCAATTCCGGCAAGCTTTTTGATACCAGTATAATAAATGGAGGCGATTCAGCTGAAATAGATACTTCAGCTGTAGATGTAGGAGTACATCCATTTTATTGCATGGTACATCCATACATGACAGGGAGCTTAACTGTAGAGTAGGTGGAAATGGAATGAATAAACAAAATACTTTTATTGATAATGATGCTTTGTATAATTCGGCGACTGATATTATGGAGGCATTCAAATGGTTCTAGAAGTAAAAAAACCACGTGCATTGTGGGAGATAATCTTCTCAACTCATCATACTGATATTGGTTTATTGTACATTATTTCGTCAATAACTTTCCTGATGATGGGTGGAGCATTAGCATTGGCGATTAGAGCAGAATTATTTTTGCCTGGTCAACAAATTATTCCAGATCCAAATACATTTCATAGATTCTTTACCGTTCATGGTACAACAATGCTGTTCCTCTGGGCTATTCCCTTTGGTGCTGGTATTGGTAATTACTTGATTCCTATTTTGGTCAGATACAAAGATATGGCCTGGCCAAAATTGAATGCAGTAGCATTTTGGATGATACCTGTGGGAGCTGCAATGGTTTGGCTAGGATTTGCAGACCTTGGATGGACTGCATATCCACCATATTCCATTATACGAGCACCAGGACCTGCAGCAGAATTGTGGATATTTGGTTTAAAGATCTTAGGACTGTCATCAGTGCTTGGTTCTATAAACTTTATAGTTACTATGCTAAAGTGTAAACACCCAGATTTACCAATAATGAAAATGTCATTATTTGCATGGTCAATTTTATCTATTTCATTTATGACGTTAGTGGCTATACCTACCTTTGCGGCAGCATTAATCATGCTGTATACAGATAGGCTTGGTGTAACTGGATTCTTTAATCCTGCATTAGGTGGGGATCCTATAGCGTATCAACATCTCTTTTGGTTTACTTTCCATCCTGAGGTGTACATATTCTTACTCCCGGCGGTGGGTATGCTCTATGAGATGATACCCAAATTCTCAAGAAAGCCGATATTTAGCTACCAGTCGGGTGTGATAGCGTTCCTGCTCTTGTCCACTATTGGATTTGCTTCATGGGCGCATCACATGCTTGCAACTGGTATGAGCTTCACGGAAAAAACCGTCTTCATGGTGGGAACTTTGGCAGCTGTACCGGCATCAGCAATGCACGTATTTAACTGGGTAGCAACGATGTGGGGAGGAAGGATAAAATTCGCAGCTCCGATGCTATTTGGTGTAGGTGGAATCATGCTGTTCTTTGCATCAGGTGCAGGTGGTGTTGTCAACACAGCATTACCTTTGGACTTTATAACCCATGATAGTTACTGGGTTGTTGGGCACTTCCATTTGATCCTGATGGGCACTGTATCACTTACCTTTACAGGTTTCATATACTACATGTTCCCGTTAATAACTGGAAGAATGTATAACGAAAAGCTTGCAAAAATACATTGGGTCGCAGCATTTGCAGGTATAATAATAGTGTTTATGACACAACACGTACTGGGATTAATGGGAATGCCTAGAAGGTATTTCGATTATCTTCCATTACCAGAATGGATAGCAATGAACCAAATCGCAACTACAGGTGCATGGATAGTGGGATTTTCATATGTATTGATGATATACAATCTGTTGAAGAGTTCCGTAAAAGGACAGCTAGCAGAAATGAGAGACCCATTCAAGATCGGAGAGGAATATTATGACTACAGACGACGAGAGCCACATCATTAGAACAACTACAAATAGGCTAGTTAAAGGTCTAGTTATAATTGTAGGAATTATGATCGTGGGAACAGTAATAGCTGTAAGCCAATGGGAGCACATGCATTCTGTACCTCCACAGTCATCTAAACTCAAACCCGAAGTAGACTTATCTAATCCCCCAGGAAGCCAAGCTGCTCCTATTGCAGCAGAGAGTGAAGCTCCGGCGGCTACTAAACCAAAAGCAGATGCTACTTTAACAATCTTGCAAGGAGCAGCCACTCAAGGAAGCCCTGACTATAAACCAGATCAACTAACAGTCAAGAAAGGTAATACAATACTTGTGGACAACCTTGATGCTATGCCTCATACAGTTACAAATGGCAAGGATGCATCAGATGCAACCTCTGGCAAGCTTTTCGATACTGGCATAATAAATGGTGGTGAATTCAAGGAAATCGAGACTACAAACGTCGATGCAGGGGCACACCCATTTTATTGTACTGTGCATCCATATATGACAGGCACTTTAACAGTAGAGTAATTTGAAATAGTCACTAGAAGAAAAAAACCAACAAGGGCAAGAAACTATCATAATGCTCCTAAAAACTCTCTCTTTTTCTACGCTTTCTATACTTTTTGTCTTAATGTTTATCGGTGGATATGTTAGTGCTTCAGGCGTAGGTTTATCATGTCCTGATTGGCCACTATGTCCGGCAGGTTTGGTTCCTCTACAAGACTTTATAATAGAATATTTTCATCGTACTATAGCTGCAATTACAGGATTAATGGTTATTATTACAATGTTATTTACACTGAAATCAAAACAGGCACCAAAGGGGATGAAGATCGCTGCCATTATTGCAGGATCTGCAGTAATCACTCAAATAACATTGGGTGCTGTTGTAATTTTAGAACGTCTTCATACCCATCTAGTAACTTTACATCTGGGAATAGGAATAATATTATTCTCTATGTTGATTCTAGTTACCCTATACAGTATGAAAATACAAAATAATAATAATAAAGAATCTATTTCAAATTTGGAAAAGTCTACTGTTTCTTAAATAAATAAATAAATAATATAACTTTTTTAAAAATAAATACTTGAGTAATAACTTGGTTAATTAAAGTAGTTGGTTCTTTATTCATAATACCTTTCTTTTTGTTTCTATTTTATATACTCTTATTTTCTGATATTTGCTTTTTACTTCTTCTCTTGTTTGTTATATGGATAATTGCTATTACTACAAGAGGGGTTACTGTAGCAAAAGCAATTAATGAATAAAATATATAACCAAAAGGATTCAACGTGCTAATATTGAATATGTATGTTATAGTTTTTCCTGTAAAGTAAATATCATTTACATCTATATAAAAAACATAATTCCCTTGTTCTAAGAATTTATAATTTAATTCATGATGTCCATCTGTTACTACTATTTGAGGAATTTTTTTAATTTCTTGTCCATTTTTTGTTATCGAAATAGAAATAGGAACATCTGAAAGTTCTGTACCATCATTACTAGATATTCTCAGCATTATCTTTGTATCTTGACCAGTTGTAGGAATTTCTGGGTCCGTGGCTACTTGTACATAGTAGTTGCCTATTTTCTCACCTGAGGAATTAAAAAGTTGATGTGCAAAAACATCTTGAATAATAATCTGCGATGAAAGTGAGGCTACAAGAAAGTTTCCTAAAATAAAACTAAATATAATTGGAATAAATATCCTATTTAATTTACTCTTCATTCTTGGCAATTGTCTTTAGTCGCATTCCTCTCTTAAAGGTAACTAATTAATGATTAATTTAATTTAATTTTAATTTTTTCTGTTCTTTTAAAAGAGTATGTTAGATTCCTATGACACTTCCAAGATTTAATCATTGGAGTAATATCAAACAGAAAAGTGCTAAAAAATGGACAACGATGGTATAGGAAATATTATATCGAGAATATCTTCTAGGATTTTGATTATTTATATGTATTGTAGGTATATTTTTATTCATGGTTTAATTATATGATAAAATGAGCGAGGAACTCTTAATCTGTAAGAGATGTAGTCATCTAAAAAAAAACCATGTACCCTACGAAGGTGACTATAAATGTACAAAATGTAACTGTCATCAATTTTTAGAATAATACATCAGATTATTTTCAGGTTCTATCATACCTATCATGTAATATACCGTCAGTATGGTTTCGTAGATACAGATACATGAACCAAAAGGTCTGAAATTGTAATTCTAAATCTATAAAACAATAGAACGATTAAACTAAGTGCATTTCGTTAGTATAAAAAATATTTTTTTTCCTAGTCTAACATGTATTTGTAACTATTTCCTTATTACATCTTGGTGCGAAATGCGAATTTATCGATTGATGAAAAAATAACTTCAATGAATTATAACCTTTTCATAAAATAATATAATTTTGTCTCACAAATCAATGATCTTTTTTTTGTTGTACATAATTACACAATTATATTCTAAGTTAACGCTATGGGTTTTATGCGGCAAATTTAAAATTATTTATCTTATTATTAGATGCAAAAAATTTATACATTATATCATCTTATTTTGGTGATACATGAAATTTCGTCATCATCATCAATTGCTACAATCAAACTAGTAACTGTAAAAAATAAATTAAAATCACTCAATTTAATAAAATTAGCAAAAGTTATATAGTATGATACAATGTGCCAGAACTATAATGGCAGAATCTTTAAAATCATCAAGTTTAAAATTTTCGGATAAAACTGTCGTGATTACTGGAAGCGGAACAGGTATTGGTCAAGCAATTGCTAAAAAATTCGCAGAAAATGGTGCGAGTATTATCATAATGGGGAGAAGAAAAGAACCGTTGGATAAAACTACAGAGATCCTTAACGACATTATGAAAAAAGTAGGATCATCAGGCACTGTCAGATCTTTTTCTGGTGTTGATGTATCAGATGAGAATGGGATCAACGAAATGTTTTCAAATATCCAACAAGAATTTGGTAAGGTTGATATTATTGTCAATAATGCAGGAGTCTCTGGACCTGTAAAGACATTTACTAATGCTTCATTTCAGGATTTTAAGGACTGCGTCGCAATTCATCTTACTGGTACTTTTTGGACATCTGTCCAGGGCCTCAAAGTAATGGACAGAGATTCCAAAATTATAACAATTGCTACATTTTTTACTGAAGAAAACAAATATGAACAAAGGCCGTACAGATTTAGAACTCCGTACACTGCCGCACAAGGTGCTAAAAATAGATTGGCCGAAGCTTTAGCTTGGGAGTTAGTAGAGCGAGGTATAAAGTCTGTGGCCACAAATCCTGGACCTGTTCATTCTGATAGGATTTATAAAACTGTTTATCCAAAAGCAGCAGCAGAATTTTTGCGTGTAGGGGGATATCCTGGCCTTGATTCACCTGAAATAGAAGTATCTGCAACAAAAGGATTGGACCTTTTAGGAGAATCTCCAGAGGTGTTTTCAAAGGGAATTAAGGAAATAGCACAACAGGTTTCTAGTTCTAGATCTTCTTCAACTTCAACATCAACTTCTTCTTCAACTTCAACTTCAACTTCAACTACCAGTAGTATCAGTAAACAGGATGATTCCAATACTGTTTCTTCTTCTCTTACTTCCAACCAAGATGATCTGACTAAAACGATTGAAGGAATGTTAATGAAGATACAGGAAATAGCAGAAAAAATTCAAAAAAATACCAGTAAAATGATAGTAGATAATGAATTTCTCAGTCAAGAGGAAGTAGCTGATATGGTCTTGACCTTGTCAGATAATACCATCAGTAAATTAATCAATGGTAGAATTATTCCTAATGATAGAGTATTCTATCCTGTCAAACCTATTGTGGGAACATCTATCGATGATAGTAACATACAAAATTTAAAAGAAAAAGTGGTAGTTATCACAACAACCTCGTCAAAGGAAAAAGATGTTCAGCGAATCACTAGTCTCGCAAACAGATTAAATGATAGTGGTGTAAAACAAGTAATAATCCTCAGTAAAAACAATGATGATGATACAAAATTTTATAAAGATTTTCATAGTCACTCTTTGGACCTTTCAGACGAAGAGAAAGTTAAACGAATTTTTAATACGGCCAAAACAAAGTTTGGAAGTATTGATTATGTTATTCATGTTACAGGTGAGTATGATTACAATCGCAGTCTGTTATCTTTGTCTAGAGAGGAATGGGATACACTAATAGAGAACTTTATCCATATTCCTGCATTGATAACAAGAGAAGCTGTCAAATTTATGTCTCCACCCGATGCAATTCAAAAACCAACTCAATTTAAAGATTCAAATGGAATAATAGTCATTCTCGGACCTGATTCTCCATCTGGAAAGAAAATATCTGGCCTAACTAGGGCAAGATCTGAGGTATTTAGAGGTGCTCTTAGACCCTATACTGCTACAGTTAACCAGGAATTGTCTGATGTGTTAGGATCGAAAATCACATTAAACTTAATTCTACCTGGAAATGTTGAAGGAATTGAATCGACTATAGATAATGTTACAACTTCTGTTTTAAATTTAATCGCTGGGTCTTCATTGAATAAAAATGAATCAATTTTTTATATTGATGAAGGAAAGAAAGAAAAATAAATAATAGCTAGAATGACTGCTACTCCTAACTATTACTATACTATTATTATTATTTCTCTCTCTCTTGTTATTCTTTATTATATAAAAAATCTGTATTAGTAAATAGACTAACCTAACAAAGAAGTAAGATAAAATAAATTAAAATAAATCTTATGATAAGAATATAAATATAGACACGATTGTTTGAATTTTTATGTTATTATCTTAGGAATAGGTAAAAATTCTATTTTGATTTTATTTTCCGCCTTGAATATCGCATCATCTGTAATATCTAGTGCTGTGTTGTTTGCAATCTTAAAATTTATCAAATATCCTCCTAATTGACCAGCATTAAAAAGAACATCACATAGCAAATCTAATATGTTCTTGAATTCATGATCTGATTCCCTAACATGGGAAATTAATAACGATCTAATACTTTTCATTACTGTCAAAGAGGGGGTGAGTTTCTCAACTAAATCTTTAAAGCTAGAAATACTACAAATTTGATTATGCATAGTATCTAAAACAATTTTTGAAGTCCATATAGCTCTAATTGATTTTCTAATACCATTTAATTCAGAAGAAATTAAAGAAGAATATTGAATGTTGTTCTCTTTTATGGAAATGTCTAATTTCTTTATTAATTCTTCATCTTGAGTTTTTAACTCATTGAATATATTCTGAAGCTTTATAACTTCATTGTTAATCCTGTATTGTATTTGTTTTATCTTTGGTCTTAATGGGATATTGTATTTAACTAAATGAAAATCACTATCATGTGAAAATTGAGAACTATTACAATTCTGAATATTGTTACTATTATGAAGATTTAAGTGAAAATGATCCAATTTTACTTTTTTATATTCATTTGTTATGGTGGTGGTTGGTATTGCTGTTGCTGTTGCTGTTGTTGCTGCAGGTGTTATTGTTGTTACCATCAAAGAAGAAGAATTATTCTCTAGAATTTCTTGTGGTGTATCGTTTTCGCTCATGTGACTTGGTCGTTTTTTCTTGTAGTATATATATATAATACCATCATGTTCAATGTTTGGCAGTAACTATGGTAACAACAGTCTAAAGTTACATAATCCAATTTAGCTCAGTAATTTTTTTTGTTTTGACATAATCTAGTTGACAGAGGGATTTTATTTTAAATACGATATTACATGAGTATTAATGAATCAGAGACACATCCATGACGATGGCTATTCCTTTCAAGATCCTTTAATTAACAATGCAAATAATAAAAAGGTTTTCGAGTCAAAAAAACAGAATTTTTCAAATGAAAATAGTCAACATGACAATAATAATAATAACAGCATCAGGAATGAAAGTGATACTACTGGATGTGTCAATAATATCAGTATTGAAAATAATGATTTAATAGGAAATTTAGAAGAATTTGGCATCTCACAATACGAAGCTCGGGCTTATTTAACTATGATAGGTAAAGGGTCCCTCTCCGCTAGTGAAATAGCATATTATTCTCATTTACCAAGAACGAAAATATATCTCACCCTAAAAAAATTAGAAAAAAAGGGCTTATCTGTAATCTCTCAACAAAAACCGTTAATATGTAGTGCCATAAATCCAACCGAAGCTTTCGAAGAAATTGTACTAACTCAAGAACAACGGCTGATGAATATGAAAAAAGTTATTGACAAATTACAAAAGATTAATGATAAAAGCAATTATTTGAAAGGGTTAGAAGAAAAAAGATATTTTATACTAGATCCAAAATCTACTTTCCAAAAATTAACCACCCTAGTAGAAAATTCTCGAACTAGTATTATAGCTATTCTTGACGTTTGGGGTTTAAGATTGATTTCACAGTGTAAATCTTTATTAATTAAAGCTATTACCAAGGGAATAGAGATCAAATTTTTAATCTCAAATCAATGTATCGGAAGTGAAGATTTATCTTTTTTACCAAATGAAATTCTGATAAAGGTTGGAAATGTTTTTTCTAATATTATTATACTGGATTCAGGTAATATAATAAATATAGATGGAGGAAATGGTAAGGCGGCATTATTCACCTCAATTGATATATTGGGATTTTCTTACATGAAAATTTTTGAAGAGGAATGGAAAAAAGCAGTTGAGATCAAAAGTTTAAATAAAACTGAATCTGTGAACCAATTAAAAGTCGTTCAACTCATTAAATTTATTGATGATTTCTCATGTTTTTCAACTTCTCCATATTTATATTCTATGTATCTTTCAATTTTATCTTCATTATCTGTTCATACAAAGTCTGATGGTTCTGTATCATCATCTTCTCATCTTCCTTCCAATCCTCAATCTCCCAATTTTCTTCCCCACCATTTTACTACGATGTCTTCTCATCAAAGTCAGCCAAAAGATGAAGAAGACAAAGACGATAATATGATGTCATTGAACAATAAAAAAGATAAAAGTAAAAGAATCTACGATTATAATTCCAAGATTGATTTTAGTAAAAATCATAATTCCTTTCTTAATTCTTTGGAGAAATATGGTGTAAATCTCACTGATTTCACTATTGAAGAACTTATTCAAATTATAGATTTAATCCTTAAGATGAATTATTCAGGAGGAGTAAAATTTGATGGTAACAATAATATTTTAAGTATCCATTCAAAAGGCAAAAATAAATCATTAATTATATTGACAATATTATTGAGTTTATATTTCATAAATTTAAAATATGAGATCGAAATTACACCAAAAATATCAGAAATATCTGAAGAGATTACCATTAATACATTTCACATTAAATATTCTAAACTACTCCATTAATATTGTAATATTCATATTATATTAACAATTTTTAATTTCTATATATATTTAGAAATTATTAAATGTGATATAGCCATTATTACCACCATAGTAACTTAGTTATTTTCTATCCTATCAAATTTTTTCAACGCTTCTGGAAGATTGTCTAGTAGATCGCTTGCTACTATATGTAATCCTGACTTTTGATAGGCGATAATTCCAGCAAGTCCATTAAGATAAACAGCCGTGCATGAAGCTTCAAAAGAATCCAATTTGCTATAAAAACCTGCAACAAGACCAGCCAATACATCTCCTGTACCACCAACTGTCATAGCAGGTGTGGCTCTTTCAATAACTGTGGTTAGATTTCCATTTGAAATGATATTTTTCCATCCCTTGAGGATGATTGTTATTCCGTATTTTTTTGCATTTTTTAAAACATCCAAAATTTGCTCATTTTCACTATTACTATTGTCATAGTCTTTTAATTCTGTTTCAAAAATTCTCATATATTCTCCCCCATGAGGAGTAATAATACAATTTGAGCCCTTTATTTTGGGTAATATCTCAGGAATTAATGCAGATGCATCAAGCACAAGTTTGCTTCCATTCTGCAACAATTTCTCAACTAAACTCAATAATGCTTCCTTTTTAGCTATGCTCATACCCATACCAATTGTGGCTACATCTACTTTTTTTGGAAGTGATTTTATTAATCGTGCTGCTGAACCCATAGTTAATCTTTGATCAACAAGAGGTATTACTATGAGATTGGGTGAATATGATCTCGTTGATTCTACATTAACGCTGGGAACTGCAGTATATACCAAATCTGTACCCGACCGTAAGGCGGCTATTGATGCCAATACTGGAGCGCCATGATAAATTCTACTTCCTCCTACGACCAGTACAATTCCATTATCTCCCTTTCTCGACGAATTTCTTCTTGGCACTAACACCTTTTTTATCATATCATCATTTATTTTTACTAATTCAGGAGATTCCAATATTGTATTAAAATGACAATAATCAATAAACCTTACTTGATTTTTAACTCTCACTAATAGAATAGAAATATTCTTTTTATTGTTGGTTCTATTTTGACACCCCGCAACATTTAAAGAAAGAAAGGAATAGACTATCTCTTGTACGATGTTTTCTATGTCAAAACCCATCGAAATAGTTTTTTCTGAAAAAAAAACTCCTCCTTTGCATTCACCACATTTAATCTGTGGATTTCCTGGAACCGGATTAGTCGGAAAATTAGCAGTTGATTATTTGATAAAGGAACTTGGTGCTATTCATATGGCAGATCTCTTTTCGTCTTATTTCTCACCACAGGTTGTAATACAGACAGATGGGACAACTAATATAGTTAAAAATAGTCTTTATTATGTAAAAAATACTAGTAGTAACAGTAAGAATAAATCAAGCAAAATAAAAAAAGAAATTAAAGAAATTGGCAAACCCGAAGTACAATTAGATCAAAAAATTAATGGTGATTCTCCTAATACTCCTACTTCTCCTTCTCTTCTTCCTCATCAACAAACAACCACCTCATTAAACTCCATTACTAGTGGTCCGTTATCCTCTAAAGATCTCATTCTTCTCACTGGAGATTCACAGCCAGTAGTTCCAGGTTCAGAATATATATTATCTGAACAAATTCTAGACTTGATTACCAAATTTAAGATTTCAAATATCTATTCATTAGCATCATATGTGACAGGTACCTTTGTAAATAATCCAAAAATTTATGGAACAGCCACTAATCAAGAAATGGTAAAATCTTTTAGATCCTTTAATATTTCAACCCTTGACAATGGGAACATTACGGGAATGAATGGTCTTATACTTGGATTGGGAAAACTTCGAGGGATAGAAGGGATCTGTTTGTTAGGTGAAACGTCTGGATATGTAATTGATGCAAAAGCCTCAAAAAATCTTTTAGAAATTTTGAATAATGTACTAGGAATAAATATCAATATGGATGAAATGAATAAAAGATCTAAAGATACTGAAATACTTATTAAAAATTTAGAACAGCAGATGTTGGCAAAGTCGGGACAACTTCCACAAGGTGTGCCTACAGATGAACAAGAAGAAGAATTAATGTTTCCTCAAAATAGAAAATCCAATATGGGATACATTAGTTAAATTTTTTTTATCTATTATAAAATACTAAACTAAATTTTTTGCATAAAGCTATAAGTTATGAGATTATCCAATTCAACTTTGAATCTAAAACGAAGATTATTAATAATAATCTTAGTTAAACATAATGTATGTTCAATTACATAACAGGCTTATTATTAATATCTTCAATATTTTTTATTATTAATGTTTCATTTGATCTGGAATTCTCAGATATTTCTAAACTTTCCTTTGCTCAAAACTCTAATTTTACTAATAATACTAACATTAGTAGCAGCAATATAAATAGCAGCAGTAAAAATGAAACAGGTACAACAGATGTTGCAGCAACAGATTGGTTGACTTTTTCTAACGCTAAATTTGTACTTAAATACCCTCATGATTGGAACGTAGAAAAGAAATTATCAAAATTTCATGTCCTTGATTTTAAATTAATTAAAAATAACCCATTCTCTTTTATTGGAATCTCATTTTCATCACTTACAAATCCTGAAGAGTTTACCAATAAAATTATTTTAGATGAGGCTGAAAAATTTGGTATGGATGCATCTTCTTCTGGATATGAAGTTTATGAAGTTTTAGACAAAGACTTAAACAAGTATACTATAGATGGTAATCCCTCATCTTTTCATATTGTAAAATATAAATATGAAGATAATGGCCTTGAAGGTAAAATTATGGAAATTTTCTCTCTCATTGATAAGAGATTATTCACATTAACTTATCAGTCAACCATCGAAAATTTTGATAAAGACTTGCCAGTGGTTGAACAAATTATTGATTCTATAAAAATAATAAAATAATATAAACCAAAATTCTTATTTCGCAATTTTTTTTGCGGCTGACAGGAACTTGATCTTTTTTATTATCATCCAAAAATATAAAGAATGGCTCTGTAACATCATCTTCTTATATATTTATGGAACTTCATGGACAATTCGATCCCAAGATCATCGAAAATGAGATACGTGACTACAAGAAATTAATCAAGTATAATGACTTTTTTAAAAAAGAAATAGATATTCGACAAAATAAAAAAATGATTGGATATGTGGATGGTCCTCCAACCATGAATGGAGAACCTCATGTAGGTCACTTAAGAGGACGAATAATAAAAGATTTATGGTTTCGATTTCAGACGTTAAAACAGAACAAAGTGGTATTTAGGCCTGGATGGGATACCCAAGGTTTACCAGTAGAACTACAGGCAGAAAAAGAATTAGGATTAACAGGAAATAAAACAGAAAATATCAACAAAGTGGGGATAGAAAAAATTGTTGAAACATGTAAATCCATTGTTAAAAAATACCACAAAAAATGGATTGAAGTAGATGAATTGCTTGGAATGTCTTTCGATTATGATAATGGGTATTGGACTTTTCATGATGACTATATTGAAAGAGAATGGTCGTATCTCAAAACTGCTTGGGATAATGGGATTTTACAGGAAGGATTTAGGGTTGTTGCATTTTGTCCATCATGTCAAACGTCTCTTAGTAATTCCGAAGTGAATCAAGGATATAAAACTGTTGAAGATCCTTCATTTTATTATAAGGTAAAATTAGCTGACGAAGATACATATATGATAGTATGGACTACTATGCCATTTACATTAATTACAGATGAACTTGTGGGTGTAAATCCTGAAGCTAATTATGTTTATGTAGAGGCGGATAAACAAGTGTGGATTGTAGGAGAAACTAGATTAGAAGAACTTATGAATGAGCTACATATAGAATTTTATACAATTAAAAAAATCATAAAAGGAAAAGATCTAGATGGAAAGTATTACATCCACCCATTATTGGACTTAATTCCAGAACTTAAAAAGCTCGCAGATTCAAAATCAATTCATTTTGTGGTATCTGAAGATTTCGTAGATATAACAACAGGGAGTGGAATTGTTCACTTGTCTCCTGCTAATGGAGAAGAAGACTTTAACATAGCTAAAAAGAAAAATATTCCTATTTTTGTTCCAATTGACGATAGAGTTGTCTTTACAGATCAAGCAGGAGAATTTAGTGGGTATTTTGTTCGTGATACTGATGAGAAAATAGTACAAATAATGAAAGATTTAAAAGCTAGTATAAAAATTGGAAAAATTAAACATCAGTATCCAACATGTTGGCGTTCTCATCATAAACTTGTATGGTTGGCAAGACGAGAATATTTTTACATGATCGATAAATTAGGTGAGAAATCTATCGATGCTGCTAAAGATGTTGAATATTTTTTTGAAGCTCCTAAAAACCGATTTATCGAAATAATCAAAGAAAAAGTGCCATGGTGTATATCAAGAGAACGTATTTGGGGTACGCCTATCCCTATTTGGGTTTGTTCCAATTGTAGGCATAAAGAATTAATTTCAAATAAAAATGACCTGGTAGATAAATCTACTAATCTTGTTAAAGATAAAAATAGTAACTTAATTTTGCAACAGGATATAGACAAAGCTCAATATACTGAAAATATATCAGGTAAGAATAACAGTATTATTTCTCCTATTGATAAAGGGCATTTTGAACTACATAGACCATGGATAGATCAAATAAAAATAAACTGTTCGAAATGTAATTCTTTGATGACAAGAGAACCATATGTATTAGACACTTGGCATAATAGTGGTGCTGCTCCTTTTGCATCGTTTAACAATCAAGATTATAAAAAATTGATTCCTGCGTTATTTTTAACTGAGGGTATAGATCAAACCAGAGGTTGGTCCTATTCTTTATTAATACAAAATGTAATATTAAAGAATGAGTCTACTGCACCATTCAAATCTTTTCTTTTTCAAGGACATGTATTAGATGAAAAAGGTAATAAAATGAGTAAAAGTGCTGGGAATGTAATAGAAGCTAATTTAATGCTTGAAAAGAATTCAATAGATCTCATTAGATTCTATTTTATCTGGAAAGCATCTCCTATAGAAGCATTGAATTTCAGTCTAAAAGAAATGACTTCAAGACCATATCAAATACTGAGCACACTTTATTATTTGCATTTCTATTTAAAACAAAATAGTATTCTAGACAATTTTGATAGATGTATTCATGACCTTAAATGGACAATCAAAAACAACTTATTAGAAACTCCTGAAAAATGGCTGCTTTCAGTATTACAAAATTTAATAAAAACTGTAAATTTGTTATTTGAAAATTGCAGATTTCATGAAGCAACAAAAGCTATTGAAGAATTCATAATAAATAATGTTAGTCAAACGTACATACCACTTACAAGAAATTATATTTGGAACGATAGTATTGAGGAAATAAACAGAAGGCTCGCAATTTTTTCAATTTTAGATTATGTACTAGAGAAAATTGATATTATTCTTCATCCCGTATCTCCATTTATTACAGAATATCTATATTTGAATTGCTTCAGTAAGATAAAAAATTTAAAAGAGATTGATACTTGTAAAGATAGTGTACTTCTCTCTAAATGGCCTTATGTAGAAACATCTTTGATTGATCATGACCTTGAAAATACTTTTGAAAAAATAAAAACAATAATATCTTTAGCAAATTCTGCAAGAATGAAAGCAAAAATTAAGCGAAGATGGCCTGTAACAGAGATGGTAATATGTTCCTTTTTAGAGAATGAAATGGTAG
>Ga0210114_1000196_pt1 | contig 15514 bp, 16 predicted proteins | sample MayberryNW_TuleA_FD_185524 | JGI IMG/M metagenome (GOLD analysis project Ga0210114, IMG submission 185524) | Wetland microbial communities from San Francisco Bay, California, USA, that impact long-term carbon sequestration - MayberryNW_TuleA_D2... | ecosystem: Environmental > Aquatic > Marine >...
CACCGACGCCCGCCTGCGCCACGGCTAGAACGTCCGCTTAGGCAGGCCCCGCCGCGATATCCTCCTCCCTCCTCCTTCGCGGCGGGGCCGCGCCTATCCCGCCTGGCACGCGCGTCAGACGCAGCAGGCGTCAGGTGATCGGCTTCCACATTTCGATGTCGCGCCTCGCGGGAGCTTGATGCCGCGCGTGCGTCGTATTGAGAGGCATTGCGCAGAACCCGGTCGTTTGCCGCAGAGTGGAAAAGCGGATAATGTGCGCCGCGCCGCCCTCGTACGGAGCTCGCCATGGGACGCCCGGAAAAGATTCGCCTCGGCGACGTCCTCGTCGCGCAGAAGGCGATTTCGCAGGACCAGCTACGGGTCGCCCTTGAGCAGCAAAAGAAGAGCGGCCGCCGCCTCGGGCGCGTGCTGGTGGAGCAGGGTTTCGTCAACGACGAGCAGATCTGCGAGGCAATCTCCCGCCAGCTGAACATCCAGTACGTCAACCTGAAGTTCTACAACCTGAACCAGGACGTGGTGCGCCGTCTTCCCGAGGCGCAGGCGCGGCGTTTCCGCGCCCTGGTGCTGGAAGACCGCCGCGCCAGCGCGCTGGTCGGCATGGCGGACCCGACGGACCTCTTCGCCTACGACGAGCTCGGCAGGATCCTGCAAAAGGACATCGAAGTCGCCGTCGTGAGCGAGGCGGTGCTGCTGCAGACGGTGGACCGCGTCTATCGCCGCACGGAAGAAATCAGCGGGCTGGCCAAGGAACTGGAGCGCGACGTCGGCGATGCCTACGTCGACTTCGGCGCGCTCGGCGCGGGTGCCGAGGATGCGCCGGTCGTGAAGCTCCTGCAAAGCGTGTTCGAGGATGCGATCCAGGTGAACGCGTCCGACGTGCACATCGAGCCGCAGGAGTCGGCGCTGCAGATCCGGTTCCGCATCGACGGCGCGCTCAATCCGCAGACACAGGCCGACTCGAAGATCGCGCCGGCGCTGGCGCTGCGGCTGAAACTGATGGCGGGCCTGGATATTTCAGAGAAGCGTCTCCCGCAGGACGGCCGTCTCAACGTCATCGCGCGCGACCAGAAGGTCGATGTGCGCATGTCCACCATGCCCACGCAATATGGCGAGTCCGTGGTGCTGCGCCTGCTGAACCGCCGCGCCACCCGGCAGTCTCTCGACAGCCTCGGCATGCCGCCGCAAATGCTCGAGCGCTTTCGCGAGATCATCCAGAGGACCGCCGGCATGGTGCTGGTCACCGGGCCGACCGGCAGCGGCAAGACGACGACGTTGTACTCCGCGCTTGCGGAAGTCAATACGCCGGAACGCAAGATCGTCACGGTGGAGGACCCGGTGGAATATCGCCTGGCGGGCATCAACCAGGTGCAGGTGAACGAGAAGATCGATCTGACTTTCGCGCGCGTACTGAGGTCGGCGCTGCGCCAGGATCCCGACATCATTCTGGTCGGCGAGATTCGCGACGAGGACACGGCGCAGATCGCGTTGCGAGCGGCGCTCACGGGACACCTGGTGTTCTCCACCCTGCATACCAAGGACGCGGTAAGCACTCCCATCCGCCTGATCGACATGGGGGCGCCGGCCTACATGGTGGCGACTTCGGTCCACGCGGTGATCGCGCAGCGCCTGGTGCGCCTGAACTGCGAGACCTGCAATGCCGAATACCAGCCCGACGCCTACGAGTCCCGCTGGCTGGCGGCGGAGCTCGGCGACGGTTTCGCGGGCCAGAAGTACTTCCGCGGCCGCGGTTGCTCGCACTGCAACGGCTCGGGCTTCGCGGGGCGCATCGGCGTCTACGAGATGCTGGAAATGACACCCGATCTGGCGCGTGCGGTGGTGGCGCACGATCCCAACGCCTTCGGCGAGGCGGCGCGCCCGCAAATGCAGGGTGCGCGGCTCGTCGACCGCGCGCTCGAGCTGGCGATCAAGGGCCGCACGACGGTGGCGGAAGCGCTGAAGATCGCGACGCAGGTGGAGGAGTAGCGTGCCGAACTACGCCTACCGCGGGCGCGACGCGCGCGGCGGCCTGGTCACCGGCAGGCTGGAGGGCGCCGACTCGGGGGCGGTTGCCGACCAGCTGCTGTCCATCGGCGTGACGCCGGTGGACATCCAGCCGGCGGGCGGGAGCATGCCCATCGAGGCTCCGGAGTGGTGGCGCCGCCTCAGCGCGCCGTCGATCAGCGACGTGGACGTCATGCTGTTTTCGCGGCAGATGTATGCCCTGCTCAAGGCCGGCGTGCCGATCATGCGCGCGCTCGCCGGGCTGCAGCAGTCGACACGCAATGCTTCCCTCGCGGAGGTCATCGCCGACCTGCGCAACAGCCTCGATGCGGGGCGCGAGCTCTCGGCGGCGATGCGCAATCACCCAAGGGTGTTCAGCCCGTTCTACGTCAGCGTGATCCGCATCGGCGAGGCCACGGGCGAGCTCGACCAGTCGTTCAACCGCATGTTCGGCTACATGGAGTTCGACAAGGAGATCCGCGACCGCATCAAGGCGGCGGTGCGCTACCCGATCATCGTGCTGATCGTGATCGCGGTAGCCGTGGCGGTGGTGAATTTCTTCGTCATTCCCGCCTTTGCGAAGATCTTCGAGGCGCAGAAGGTGCCGCTGCCGCTGCTGACGCAGTTTCTGATCGGCATGTCCAACGCCTTCCTGGGGTACTGGCCCGTGATGCTGGGTGCGCTCGCGGCCGCGATCTTCGGTGCGCAGATCTACCTCGGCACGGAGCAGGGGCGCTACCGGTGGGACCGGTGGAAGCTCAGGCTGCCGCTCGCGGGCCCGATCATCCTGAGAGCGACGCTCGCGCGCTTTGCGCGCGGCATGTCGCTCGCGGTGCGCGCGGGAGTGCCCATCGTGCAGGCGATGTCGGTGGTCGCGGAAGTGGTTGCCAATTCCTACATGTCCTTGCGCATCACCCAGATGCGGGACGGGGTGGAACGGGGCGAGAGCGTCATGCGCACCGCGACGGCGAGCGGCATCTTCACGCCGGTGGTGCTGGAAATGATCTCGGTGGGGGAAGAGACCGGCGAGCTCGACGACCTCATGGACGAGGTCGCCGACATGTACGAGCGCGAGGTCGACTACGAGATCCGGAACCTGGCCGCCAACATCGAGCCCGTGCTGACCATCGCGCTCGGGGTGATGGTCCTCATCCTCGCGCTGGGCGTGTTCCTGCCGATCTGGGGCCTTGGCAACGTGATGCTGAAGAAGTGATCCCCGCCAGCCGGCAGCGCAATTACCTGCAGTCCGCGCTGTATGCAATCGTTGCCGGCATACTCGCCGCCGTGCTTCTGGAGCGGCTACTCACTTACGCTGAGGTGGCCGAGAAATCGGCAATGGAGGTAACTCTCAGCCAGTTGCAGGTCGGGCTTTACGCGCGGGTTGCTTACCATGCGATGCGAGGCGAGTACGGCAGGATCGAAGCCATGCCGACGCGGAGCCCCTTCGTTGCCGGCGCGATGCGGGCTGCCAACTACCTCGGCGAATTCGACGGCGTCCCGGCCGATGCGGAGAGCGGCAGTTGGCTCTACGACCGGGTGAGCAATGAGCTGGTGTATGTCCCGAACTTGAAGCGGCACCTGTTCGCGAAGGGCGCCGCCGAGCCGCCCCGCGTGCTGCGCTTCAGGGTGGAGGTGCTGCGAAGGTCCGAGCACGGCTACACCGGGGTGGCGCTGCGGCCGGTTACGGCCTTTCGCTGGGACCCGCTTCAGTGAGAAATCTCACAAGGTTTCTAGATTTATGATCGGAACCGATTGACTCATATTGACAAACACAGTTGCAGGCGGGTTTTCTTGCGCGTACTATCGGACCCGCGGATACAAGGCAGGGTCGGGGACGCGTAGCTTGAGACTCTGCCAGGCGAATAACCTAAAGAGGGAAGGAACAGTCATGCGCAAGGCGCTGCAAGCGGGCTTCACCCTGATCGAGCTCGTGGTGGTCATCATCATTCTCGGCATTCTCGCGGCGGTCGCGGTGCCGCAATTCACGGACATTTCCACGCAGGCGCGAAACGCCGTTCTCGACGGAGCCTGCGGTTCGGTGCAATCAGCCGCCGTATTGCTATACGCGTCCAATAAGGCGGCCACGCCGTACGCGAACATCAGGAGTTTCGTGAGCACATCTTCCAATATCACTTTGGCCGGCGACTGCACGACGCCGACCGCGACCGATACGTCCGTAACGCCCAACGTGACGCGCAATTGCACGACCATCCCCTCGGGCCTGTGCACGTGATATTTCGGAAACATTGCTGCGCTCCGATTCCGGCTGGGCTTTCATAGCGTCGATCGTTCGGCGCGAATCGGAGAAGAAGGGGAGCCTCGCAGCTCCCCTTTTTTTTCTTGCGCTCGCTTTCGCTTCCGCGGGGTCATATCTTGGCCTCGTGTGGCCGTGGGCCGCGTCCGCCGCGACGCTGGCGTGGATTGCACTGTTGGGTGGCGCGCCGGGTCGAATGCTGACGTGGCTTGCGATTCCTGTATTTGGCTACGGGCTCTACGTGGTGATCAACGTGATGTTCGTCGGCGGCGCTTATTCGGCGGCGGGCCTGTATCACCCGCTGCTTCTCGCTCTCGCATTCGTTGCCGCGCGACGCATGGATCGAGCCGGCGAAGCCCGTTCGGCTGCAGCCGGCATCTTCTTCGGCGTGATTCTTGCCGCCTGGGGTCTGGCGCAGATCGGTCCACTCGGCGCGGCGCGTGCCACCGTGTTCTTCGAGGCGCCCGCGACATACGCGGCCGTCATGAACCTCTTTCTTCTCCCCGCACTGGCAGTCGCGCTTGCCGGAATGCGCGGACGCTTGCTCGTGGCGGTGTCGATCCTGCTCGCCGCCGCCGTGTTCGCAGCCGACAGCCGCGGCGGCTTCCTCGCATTGGGATCAGGTGTTGCCGTGGCGGCACTCCTGGCAATTCGAGCCCGGCTCCTGAGCGCGCGGGGTGTCGTCGCCGTGCTCGCGGTCATCGCCGCGGGCTGGCTCGGCGCGACGGCGCTGCGTTCGCTGCCGGGGCCCGCTGGGGAGACGGCGCCGAGCGCTGCCGAACGGGAAGCGTCCTCGCTGTCGCGCCTGGAGCTCTATGCGCAATCGTGGGATGCCTGGCGCAAGCAGCCGATCAGCGGCACCGGCTACCTGACGTTCCGCTACACGCTCGAGCAGGGTCGGGCGCAGGTTCCCAGCTATGGCGCGTCAAACGTGACGTGGTTCGCCCACAACGACTACCTGCAGTCGTTGCAGGAGCTCGGCGTGCCGGGACTGATCGCGTTCCTCGGGTTGACGTGGCTTGCGCCGCTGCTCGCACACCGCCGGCTGCCGAGGCTGGCCGAGGCGGAACGGCCCGCCGTGGTGGCGTCCGCCTCGGCGCTCGCAGGGATGTCGATCCACGCCCTGGTGGATTTCCCTTTCTACATTCCGGCTTGCCTGCTGCTGTACGGCGCGCTGCTCGGCAGCCTCGATTCCAGGCTGGGTGCGAAGAACGCAGCGCAAGAGCCTCGCCGCTGGCAGTCTTCGCCCTGGGCGCGTGCCGCGCGCGCGGGAGCGTTCACCATCGCCACAGTGGTTCTCCTCAGGCCCGTTGCGGCCGAAGCGGCGGCGGAATGGGGCCTGCGAAAGTCAGCCGGCGGAGAAGGGCAGCAGGCCGCATTCTGGCTCGGGGCGGCCGAGAGGCTCGATTCCAGCGACTGGCGCTACCATTGGTACGCAGGTCAATTCTGGGAGAGCCAGGCGGCGGACTCGGGCAGGCGCGAAGCGGCGCAATTGGCCGCCAAGGCGTACGCGGCAGGACTTGCGGCAAACCCGCTGGAGGTGAAGAGCCTGCTGGGAATGCTTTCCGTGCAAAGGCGCTTCCGTCAATTGCTGGCCGAACCCGCGGACCCCGCGACGCTGCAGCGCTGGACCGACCTGGCGGCCAGGCTCGCGCCCCTGAATCCCGAAGTGCGGCGCGCGCTCCCGCGATGAAGAGGTCCGCTCTCGGCTTTACGCTGGCCGAACTGGTGATCGTCATCGTGATCGCGGCCATCCTCGCCGCCGTCGCCATTCCGCAGTTCAATCTGCGCGAAATCGACGCGACCTGGTTCCAGGAGCAGGTACGTTCGGGAATTCGGTATGCACAGCGCACCGCGGTGGCGCAGAGACGGTGCGTCTTCGTGTCCGTGACGCCGACGCAACTGAGCCTGCTCTACGGCGATGCCTCCTGCGCCATTACGGGCGCCGCAGTCCGGGATCTCGCCAAAGACCAGGCCTTCGTCCTGAGCGCGCCGACCGGCATCACGCTGACCGCGGCCCCCAACCCGTTCAGCTTCAACGGCCTCGGACAGCCGAGCGCGGCCGCGACGGTGGGCGTGGCCGGCAAGACGATCATCGTGAACGCGGAGAGCGGCTATGTGCAGTGACCGCCAGCGCGGCATGTCGCTCATCGAGGTGGTGGTCTTCATCGTGGTCCTGGGCATCGGCATCGCGGGACTGGCGATTCTCTACAACCGGCTGACCCTGTCGAGCGTCGACCCCCTGGTGCGCAAGCAGGCGGTGGCGATCGCCAGCTCGCTGCTGGAGGAGATCCAGCTGCGGCCGTTCACGTTCTGCGATCCGGACGATCCGGCGGTATTCACGGCGACCGTTCCGACGGACTGCACGACCCAGGAGGGCATCGGTACCGAAGGCGCCGAAACGCGCTATGGGCTGACTTCTTTCGACAACGTGAGCGACTATGACGGCTTCTCCATGCTGGGGGGCATTCAGGACATTTCCAACACCACGATCCCCGGACTCTCGGGCTACTCGGCGCAGGTACAGATCGTCGCCGCGGGCGGCGATTTCCCGGCCGCCATTCCTGCCGCTGAGGCGCTGCGCATCACCGTGACCGTTACAGGGCCCGCCAATACGCAAGTCATCCTTCAGGGCTACCGCCTGCGCTATGCGCCCAATTCGCCCTGAGCGCGGCGTGACCCTGATCGAGCTGGTGGTGACGATCGTCATCGTCGGCATCATCCTTGCCGCCGTCGCTTACTTTCTCACGCCGCTGCAGCAGGCCACGGATCTCGCGGCGCGCGCCGAGCTCACGGACATCGCGGACAACGCTCTCCAGCGTATGGGTCGCGACGTGCAGCTTGCACTGCCCAACAGCGTGCGCACGACGACCGCCGGCACCTCCAAGTTCGTGGAATTCATCGCCGTTCGTACCGCGGGCCGCTACCGCGCTGGCGGTGGCGGATCGGCCGGAGGCGCCAATTGCCCGAATGACGACGCGGCGCTTGCCGTTCCCGATGATGACCAGCTGTCGTTCGATCTACCTGCCGGGGACCAGTGTTTCAAGACCCTCGGCAAGCTGCCGGGCACATTCGTCGCCGGCGACCAGTTGGTGCTCAACAACTACGGCTTTCCCGACCAGAACGCCTATCAAACCGCAGGGACGCTCAACCGTGTGCCGATCATCGCCATCGACACCTCCGAGGCGACTCGGGATCGCGTCAGTTTCGCGGCGACGACCTTCGTCCGCGCCCTTCACGATTCGCCGGGCAAGCGCTTCTTCGTCATCTCCGGCCCGGTGACCTACGAGTGCGATCTGACGGCCGGCAGGATCTACCGGCACAGCGGCTACGCCCTGTCGCCGGCGCAGCCGACTGCGTTCGGGGGGACGCCCGCGCTGGTCGCCGAGCACGTCATCGGCTGCGAGTTCGACTACGCGCCGAACGTATCGGCGCAGCTCGGCCTGCTGACCATGCGCCTGCAGCTGCAGCGCCAGTTATCTGGCGGGGCTTCGGAGACGGTCGGTCTCTATCACGCGGTGCACGTGAACAACGCGCCATGAGATCCACCGCTTATCGCGCACGCGGCTTCGCCCTTGTCCTGGCGCTCTTTCTGATCTTGTTGCTGGGCACGGTCGGCGCCTATCTTCTGACCGTGTCGAACGTCCAGGTCGAATCGGGGGTCATGGACGAGCAGGGCGCGCGCGCCTATCAAGCGGCACGCGCCGGCCTGGACTGGGGGGCGTACCGCGTGCTGCGCAACGCCACCTGCCCCGGCGGCATCACCACTATCGCACTGCCGGCGAATCTCGCAGGGTTTTATGCCGAAGTGACCTGCACTGCGTTTGGCACCGAGAACGAGTCCGGGACCCCGGTGAGCACCTTCCGCATCGTTTCCACCGGCTGCAACGCGACCCCGTGCTCCAGCGGAACAGGCGCAACCTACGTCGAGCGACAGCTGCAGCTCACCGTGGCCAACTGAAAGCGGAGAAATCGGATAAAGAGCAATATTCGTCCCTTGCAGAAATCTCATTGACAACAAGCGGTTATTGATTTATTTTCAAGTTAAATCAGGGAGTTGGGGGAAAATGCCGGGAATGAAGTGGCCATTTACACGAAGCACACGCGAACCAGGGTGGCTGGCGGTGAGCCTGCAGCCGGGTGAATTGAGCTTCGTGCACGGCCAGACCGCACTCGGAGGGACGGCAGTGGTGGACTTCTGCGGCCGCCGGACATTCGAGGGGGAATTCGAGGGCGCGCAGCACGCGGCGCGGGAGCACGACCTGGGCCGTTACCAGTGCTCGACGCTCCTTTCGCCCGGTGAATATCAGGTGCTGCTGGTCGAGGCGCCCAACGTGCCGCAGGCCGAATTGAAGACGGCGATCCGCTGGCGCATCAAGGATATGCTCGATTACCACGTGAACGATGCGACGGTCGACGTGCTCGCCGTGCCGCCGAACCCGGCGGGCAGCGAGCGCGCGCAGTCGATGTACGCGGTCACGGCACGCAACGAGCTCATCCAGTCCTGCATCGGCCGCTTCGAAAGCGCGCGCATTCCGCTGTCGGTCATCGATATCCCGGAGACCGCGCAGCGCAACATCGCCGCTCTTTATGAGCGCGACGATCGCGGTCTGGCCATGTTGCACATGGGCGCCAACGAGTGTCTGCTGACGATCAACTTTCGCAGCGAGCTGATGCTGGCGCGGCGCATCGACGCTGGCGCGCAGGGCATGGCCTCGGCTTCCGGCCATGCGCGGGACGAGCAGTTCCAGCGCGTGCTGCTCGAATTGCAGCGCACGTTCGACCACTTCGACCGGCAGTTCACCTACGTGCCGGTGGCCAAGCTGATGCTGGCGCCGGAATCCGAGGAGACGGGGCTTCTGGAGTACCTGGCGAGCAATCTGGATTTGCCCGTCGAGCGCGCACGGTTGGCCTCGGTTATCGATTTCGGCGCCCGCGCCGAGCTCGAACCGCAGGAGGAATGGCGGCTCTTTCACCTGATTGGCGCCTCGCTGCGGCAGGAGTCGAAGGTGTTGTAGGCCGCCATGAGCCAGCAGATCAACCTCTTCAATCCGCTTTTCATGCGCAAGGAGAAGTATTTCTCCACGCGCACGATGCTGCAGAGCCTGGGGTTGATCGCGCTCGGTTTGGCGGTGTTCTACGCCTACGCATTGATGCAGTCGCACGACCTCAGGCGCCTGGCGGCGGGCTACGCCAGCCAATTGGCGGCACAGCGCGACCAGTTTCTCGCGCTCGGCGCGCAGGGCCGCAGCAAACTGCTGGAAGCGGAAGTGACCAGGCTGGAAGCTGACGTAGAGGCGCGGAGCGCCATGCTTGGCATGCTGCGGGGCGGAGGGCTCGGCAACACGGAAGGCTTTTCGCGCTACTTTGCCGCGTTTGCCCGGCACCCGATGCGGGGTGTATGGCTGACCGGCTTCAGCGTCGGCGACGACGGCAATGCGCTCAATATCCGCGGGCGCGTGCTGCACCCCGACCTGGTGCCGGAATTTCTGAAATCGCTGAACCAGGACGTCGTGATGCGCGGACGGCTGGTGACCGAGCTCAAGCTCGTCGCCCGGGACGAATCGAACCTGCGGCGCGGCGCCGAGGCGGGGCGTGTCTCCGGTCCGGCGCGCTTCGTCGAATTCGACCTGTCCGCGCCGCTGCGGCTGCCGGACGCGAAGGCGGCGGCGAAAGGGGCGCGTCCGTGAAGGCCCTGTTCAAGCAATACGCGGAGCGTATCGACAACGCCTCGCTTCGCGAACGCGTGTTGCTGTTTCTCGCGGCTGCATTGGCCCTGGTGTTCGTCGTCAATGCGATGCTCATCAAGCCCCTTCGGGACGCGCAACGCCGGCTGATCTCCGACATATCGCAAAACCAGCTCGAATTGCGCACCATCCAGGGCGAGGTACAGCGCCTGGCGCGCGCCCGCGAGGGTGATCCGGACGTGCGCAACCGCGAGCGCGCGGCAGCGCTGCGCGCCGAGATTGCGGCGCTCGACGGACGCATAGCCGAGGAGCAACGCCGCTTCACCACGCCGCAACACATGCGCGAGGTGCTGGAGGAAATGCTGCAGCGCGAAAAGCGACTGCGCCTGATCGACCTGAAGACATTGCCGGTAACGGATCTGGCGGCGACGCGGGGGCAGGCCGGACGGCGCGTTTACCGCCACGGCGTCGAAATGACCCTCGCCGGAGGCTATCTCGATCTGTACGCCTATCTGTCGGCGCTCGAAGGCTTGCCGACGCAGCTCTACTGGGGCCGCGCCGAGATGTCCGTCGGCGAGTATCCGGAGGCGACGCTTAAGCTGACGGTGTACACGCTGAGTTTTGACCAGGCTTGGCTGGTGGTATGAACCGCGCGCTCCTGTTTCCGCTTGTGCTGTGCCTCGCGGGACCCGCTGCGGCTCAGCGACAAACACTCGTCGATCCGACCCGGCCGCCGATGGCGCTTGGCGAGTCGCAAGCAAGAGAGCCCGCCGCGCCGGCCGGCCCGAAGCTTCAGTCGGTGCTGATTTCCCCTACGCGCCGCGTGGCGGTGATCAGCGGCAGCACCGTGGTACAGGGCGGAAAGTACGGCGGCGCGACAGTGACCTCGATAACCGAGGGCGCGGTACTGTTGCGCTATGCGGACCGGAAAGAAACGCTGCGCCTGATCCCTGACGTGGTGAAGCGCGAGCGTCGCGCGGAAGACGCCATGCATCTGGATAAAGGATCTTCGAGATGAAGCACTTGATGGCTTGGCTGAGCGTCCTGCTGTTCGCGGGCTGTGCGACGCCGCCACCGCGGCCGACCAGCGTGGACCCGGCGATTACCGGCGAGTTCGACAAGGCGATCGCGGGCCCCGGGCCAAAAGAGGTCCAGGTGCCGCAGGAAGCGCTGCTGCCGCCGCTGCGCATGGAGATGCCCGGCGTGGAGGGTCGGCCGATCGAGCCGCGCTTCGATCTCTCGGTCAGCGACGCGCCGGCGCCACAGGTGTTCATGGCGATCGCCTCGGGCACGCACTACTCGATGCTCCTGAACCCGGACGTCAAGGGCATGATTACCGTCAACCTGAAGGACGTCACGGTGCGCGAGGCGCTGGATTCCCTGCGCGAGCTCTACGGCTACGACTACCGCTTCGAGGGCAACCGCATCTTCGTGCAGCCGGCCGGCCTGCAGACCAAGATCTACCGCGTCAACTACCTGCTCGGCCAACGCCGCGGTACCAGCGACCTGCGGGTGCAATCGAGCTCGCTGGCGGACTCCTCGGCGCCGGCCGGTCCGCCGTCACCGGCGTCGGTCTCATCTCCGATCCCGGGCGGGACGACGGGCAGCCCCGGCAGCGGACCTCGCACCATGGACTCCACACGCGTGTCGACGAGCATCGTGAACGACTTCTGGGGCGATCTGCGCAGCGCGCTGGCCGCGATCGTCGGCTCGGGCGAAGGGCGCAGCGTGGTCGTCACGCCGCAATCGGGCATCGTCCTGATACGCGCGTTTCCCAGCGAGTTGCGCGCCGTGGAAAGTTACCTGCGCGAAACGCGGCTGGTGGTCGAGCGCCAGGTCATGCTCGAGGCCAAGGTCATCGAAGTCACGCTGGCCGAGGGCTTTCAATCGGGCATCAACTGGGCGCTGTTCCGCACCAATGCCAGCCCGCGCGGCGCCATCGGTCAGGTGGGCAGCAATACGACGCTGGGAACGAACACCAGTGGCACGAGCCTGAGCAGCGGCGGCCTCACCGTGAATCCGGCGGCCGGCACGCTCGCCTCTGCGGCGACGCTGGCGGGAAACAACGGCGGCGCGGTATTCGGTCTCGCGTTCCAGACTTCCAATTTCGCGGCCCTGCTGCAATTCCTGGACTCGCAGGGGAGCACGCAGGTGCTCTCGAGCCCGCGGATCGCCACGCTGAACAATCAGAAGGCGGTACTCAAGGTCGGGACGGACGAGTTCTTCGTCACCAACGTCGCCACCGTCACGACGACGACGGGGACCACCACGCAGCAGACGCCGACCGTCACCGTGGCGCCGTTCTTCTCGGGCATCATGCTCGACGTAACTCCGCAGATCGACGAGTTCAACAACATCACGCTGCACGTTCACCCGTCGATCAGTGAAGTGACGGAGTCGCGGCGCGTGGTGGATCTGGGCGGCGATGTCCCTTCGATCACGCTGCCGCTCGCCAAGTCGGCGGTCAACGAGTCCGACACGGTGGTGCGCGTCACCGACGGCAACATCGTCGCCATCGGCGGCCTCATGAGCTTGGACGTGCGCGACGGCCGTACCGGTATACCCGGCGTTGCTGACGAAAACGTGTTGCTGCGCAATTCCGACCGCCAGGCGCGCAAGCGCGAGATCGTCATCCTGCTGAAAACGACCATCATCCAGAACGACGCCAGCTGGGGGCAGGACCTGCGCGACACGCGCGAGCGGCTGGAACGCTTCATTCCCCAACGGCCCGCGCAGGAAGCCAATCCGCGGTGAACTATTTCAGGCATTTCGGCCTGCGCGAAGCGCCCTTCGGCATTACGCCCGACACCAGCTTCTTCTATGCCTGCCGTAGCACGCAGGAAGCACTGAACACGCTCCTGATCGCCCTTGGCAACGGCGAGGGCTTCATCAAGATTACGGGCGAAGTCGGCACCGGCAAGACGCTGCTGTGCCGGAAGTTCCTTGCCACCCTGGATGCCGCATGGGCGAGCGCGTATATCCCGAACCCGAACCTCGAACCGCGCGCGCTGGTGCTGGCCATTGCCGAGGAGCTGGCCGTGCCGTTCGAGGCGGATGTCGACCAGCATCACCTGCTGCGCGGCATTACGCGCGTGCTGCTCGATCACGCGCGTCACGCCCGGCGCGTGGTGCTGTGCATGGACGAAAGCCAGGGCATGCCGATCGAGACGCTCGAGACCCTGCGCCTGCTGACCAATCTCGAAACCGAGAAGCGCAAGCTGCTGCAAGTAGTGCTCTTCGGTCAGCCGGAGCTGGACCGCAAGCTGGCGGCTCCCTCCATCCGGCAGCTACGGCAGCGCATCACCTTCCAATATGCGCTTCGTGGACTCGACCGCGAGGAAATCGGCGCATACGTCGAGCATCGGCTGGCGATTGCCGGGCATGCGGGCGCGCCGCTGTTCGACGCCGCCGCGCTACGCGCGCTGCACCGGGCGAGCCGCGGCGTGCCGCGGCTCGTCAACATCCTCGCGCACAAGGCGCTGCTCCTGGTATTCGGCGAGGGCGGACGCCGTGCCGGGCGCCGCCACGTGCACGCGGCGGTCGTCGATACGCCATCGGCGGCGCCCCTCGGCGGCTGGTGGTGGCCACGGCTTCGCGCGAGCCGAGCCGCGGACTGAGCGCGAACCATGAGCATCATCAACAAGATGCTGCAGGAACTCGATCGTCGACACGCGCGCGCGGCACCGCCCGGTCAATCGCTGCATCCCGAAGTACGCGCCGTGGGCGCCGCGCGCACATCCGGGGAATGGTTCTGGCGCACAATCGCCGCCCTCATGCTCATGGCGGCGTCCTGGACGATCTGGGTCATATATCAATTGCAGCCGCGCTCGATCGCGACCGAGCTTGCGCATCGTGCGGCGGAGAGCTCGCGCCCGCGGACGGCCGCCGCGTCGGCGCCGGCCCGGGGTAAGGGCGAAGCGCCGGTCGCAGCCGCCGCCACCACCGTTGCGCCGCAGGCGCAATACGAGCCCGCCGCGGCGAAACCGGAGCCGGAAGGATTGGCGGCGCCCATGGACACGTTGCGCCTGGCGCTGGCCATCGACACGCCGCTCGCGCCACGCCCGGTGCGCCGGGTATCGACGGCGTCGGCACCGCAGGCGCGCGCGGCCGCGGCGCCGAAGCCGCGTACCGAGCCGGTACGTGCGGCACATCCGCGCATCGAAAAGCGCGAACGGGACCGCACCCCCGCGGATCGCGCCGAGAACTACTTCCGCAGGGCCGCGCAGATGCTCGAACGCGGGCGCGTCGTCGACGCCGAAGATGCGCTGCTGGCTGCGCTCAATGCGGATGGCGCGCACCAGGCTGCGCGCCAGACTCTGATCGCGCTCTATCTGGAGCAGGGGCGTATCGATGAGGCCCGGCGCCAGCTTCAGGAAGGGCTTGCGTTCAACCCCGATTACGCGCCTTTCGCGATCGCACTGGCCCGAATTCACGTGGATCGCGGCGATTACGTCACGGCACTTTCGGTGCTGGGGAAGGCGGCCGCCGCCGGAAAAGACAATGCGGACTTCCACGCGCTGCACGGCGCAGTGCTACAGCGGCTCGGCCGCTACGGCGAAGCGGCCGAAGCGTATCGGTTGGCCCTCGGAACGGGACCGCAGAGCGGCACGGCCTGGGTAGGGCTGGCACTTTCGCTGGACGCGCAAGGCAAGGGGCCGGAGGCGGCGGAAGCGTTCCGTCGCGGCCTGGCATCGGGAAGCTTGTCCGGCGAAGTGCGGGCGTACGCGGATCAGCGCCTTCGCCAGCTGCGATAGCTCAAGCGCTGCCCGAGTTCCCTTCGCCGACCTGCTCCAGACGATAGCCGTAGTTGTAGATCGGCACCACGCGATAGCCCGTTTCGGCCCGCAGATCCAGCTTCTTGCGCACCTGGCTCACATGTGTATCGACCGTGCGGGTAACCAGATCTCCGCTGCGACCCCATACCGCCTCCTGCAGGTGGCCGCGCGACAGCAGGCGACCCAGGTTGCGGAAGAGAACCACCGTCAGTTCGAATTCCTTCGGCGTCAGGTCGATCTTGTCTCCGCCGCGGCGTACCTCGCCCTTGGCGATATCGATCTCGAACGGTGGGAACGCGAGCAGCTTCTCCTCTTCGCGCGGATATGCGCGCCGCAGGAGCGCGTGCACGCGCGCGATCGTCTCCTGGCGCCTCACCGGCTTGATCATGTAGTCGTCCGCACCGTTCTCGAGCGCGAAAACGATGTCCTGCTCGGCATCGCGCACGGTGACGAAGAGTACCGGCACCTGCTTCGACACGTTGGCGCGCAGCCACATCAGCACATCGACGCCGGATACGTCGGGCACCTGCCAGTCGATGACGAACAGGTCGAAGCTCTCGCGGCCCGCATGCTTCATGGCGTCGCGGCCGCTCAGATAGCCATGCACGTCGTGGCCGTCGTCGGACAGCCAGCGCTTGAGCAGCGCGAGCTGGTCCGGATCGTCCTCCAGAATCGATATCCGCAAGGCACGCTCCCTTTGCCAGCAATCATACTGCCACGCCCCCAGCAACCCCAAGCGCTGTGGCAGAATCGCGCCACGCCCGAATCGCCATGCGCATCGCCCTGCTAGGGGCGGG
>Ga0210114_1000197_pt1 | contig 15481 bp, 17 predicted proteins | sample MayberryNW_TuleA_FD_185524 | JGI IMG/M metagenome (GOLD analysis project Ga0210114, IMG submission 185524) | Wetland microbial communities from San Francisco Bay, California, USA, that impact long-term carbon sequestration - MayberryNW_TuleA_D2... | ecosystem: Environmental > Aquatic > Marine >...
TCTTTTCATACCCCTTTTTCTTGCCTGCAAATGCATCTTCTGTTGCCACTAGTGATGTTGCAATTAGCATTGCTGCCATTGCCGCTACCGCGACTATTGCTAATGATTTTGTATTGTTCATTGTGTCATAATAACTGTCCTTATTAATCTAGATTAGGAAGAATATTGAGATTCCTTAAATCTGATAGATGTTAGATACGATTTATCAAACCATTCTATTGAAACAATTATTTAATACTATGACTAGATACATCATAAGTTGGAATGTGGCTAAATGTTCAGATCAACTTTTGAGGAGTCAAATTCGGTATATTAAAAAAGGTAAAAAATGGTTGGAAGGCGTTTCCACATTTATTCGACTTAAAACTTGACAGAACAAGTTGATCCGCCTTCCTGATACTACGTTATCGTCTCCTGCCTCATGTACGTAATCCAAGTTCTGTTTATATTCTACCATCTAATCATCGCGCAGACTCATTCTTTTTGCAATTGTATCTCTGATTGAATTCTCTGTAACATCACTCCCATCATCATCATCACTATCTGTAGCGTTAGACTCTTTAATTGATGAAATCTGTGATGAGTTTGAAACAGTTGTCTCACAGTCACCGTCAATACACACTGTCTTTTCGCACGGAAGGCCATCATTGCATGTAATCGAAGTGCTCTTGTCCTGTGCAAGAGTATCTTTTTGTACGACCAAAGTTGTGCCCATGTAAAGAGCTAACAAGCATAAACAAATTGCTATTCCTCTGTTAACCACCTTGGCCCTACTGGACAACTTGTTGGACATGTATTCTGGAAGCATGTAAAAGATAAGTTAGTTAATCCTATTATTCACTGTGGAATGAACTAGTCGGATTGATGCGTATAAAATCCATGACTAATGTTACTATGTGTGGTTAGTTAGAATAAGAGGTACCTGCAGTAGAGATACCGACATAACAGAAGTATTTTCAGATCCCACCATAAATTTTCAGCATGTATTGGTAAAAAGGGAAGAATACTACCTTATCTGATTCGTGCTATCTTTTTTGAATTGTCGACCAGGCGCTACTTACCTTCTGGGTGATACAGATAAGGAAAGGTACAGTTGTTGCGAAAACCAATGATAGTTCTTATTCCTACGGTAAACCTGCAAAGACTACCCCCCCACGGTAAACCTGCAAAGACGACCCCTTTAATCTAGTTTTAAGCGGTTTTACTAATAGCGCTTTTGCAAAAATGCTTATATCCTCTATGGTTGTAAGTGAAATGCCACTGTTGCATACCAAACACACAAACCGCAATTTGGTAATTGCATACATATTTCCATTATCCATTATGATTGTAGGCCAGATTTTTCCAACTCAACTTTACGCCATTACCATTTGCGACACGTCTATCAATCTTTCTAATTGTGGAAATGAAAGCTCATCAACTTCAACTTCATCTACTTCTAACAGTGAAATCGAGGAGAGGCCACAATCTGATAACACTGAAATACCCTTGATACTTCCAGATGTCTCGCCTAGAGATGAGGATCTGAGAAGTGCAACAACTGATGGAGATCACGATCCAACAGATGCCGGTGAAAATAATGATGATAAAGAGGATGCTAATAAGCATGATAATTCTAAAGATACTGCAGACGATAATGTGGATGTTGACTTAGAAGACGATGGAGACTCTGGAAATGACAGAGATAAATCTAGCATTGAAGGGCCTTCATTGATTCCCTTTCCTTAGTCGTCTTCTTTACTTTCAAGTATGATTGACTTTTTGGTTACATGGGTAGTCAAGACGCCATCAATCGAGGATTGGACTTGTAATGGCTATTGCCAGAGTTTTGATAGTAATTCGGATTTCAGAAGGACAAATAGACTAGGTTTAAGTGGTGAATGAATTTCACAAGGTGTAGATATGTATACTTACTGTTTTTTTACCTTTTACACATATTCTAGTGTTACAAGATAATCGCGGCTTATAACAAGACTCTATGAACAGCTGGTTATAGCAATCTACCTTTGAAAGGCCCAGAGCCTGAACCAAGTCAATAATTATGTCATTTGTACCCTACATTTAGATATACTTTTACGCTTAAAGAATCTAGCGTTTGTCATAAATAAAATGGCTGCGCTTTAAGACTCACAAAGAGATTGAAGGAGTAGTCAATCATGATGAGTATATGTGTGGCGGGGGATTCTGGTATTCATTTCCCCCATCAACATATACATTGACAATGGTAATAACTCCTCACTTACTGAAGAAGATATTAAGAGTTATGTGAATGAGGTAGAAAAAGAAAGAGACATGATTGATTCATGTCCGATAATAGGGGCGGGGGAGTTTGCTGATAGATGTAGTGTCTTGAGTTCCTACATAGGCTTGTTTAGTACTTCGGTGGTCAATTCTGAGTTTTGGTAGGGATCAATTAGTAAGGACCCTTTCATAACGAAACCAAAATTCATTGGGCTTTTTCGTTAATGATGTAATAACGGCACACGTAGACTGCTTGACCGATTAAATCTAAAAAAAAGAGGTGGACTCAATACCTATTGTTGAACGCCAGATAAAGCCGCGCTATTCTCTTTTCCTTGAATTTGAGAGTCAATATTTTGGCAGAAGGTTCCTCCGGTTATCTCAGGAATATCTGATCCCCCATCGCCCATTGCAGTTAATCCTTCCGTTACGCCATGAGGCTTATTTTCTACAAGAATTTCTCCATTTCCGCAGCTATTGGTTTGAATCGTTGATTGGGTTTTGTCGTATTTCTTTGCTGCAAAAGAATCGCTAGCGCTTATGATGGAAGTCATTGTGGCTATCATTGCGATTCCAACTACGACAACTAGCAGCGAGTGTTTGTTTTCCATTTTACTGATCTCTAGATTCTCTGGAATCTTTATTTACATTTGGACGCATATCGACACTAGAGTAATCTGATATATGTGACAGGATCTTGTTAGCCTTTAGTCGATTGTAACAAAGGTAGCAAACAAGAATCTGCATATGAATTCAAATTCGCATCAATAGGATAAGCGCGGACAAAGTCGGGAATTCATAAGGACAGGGCCATAAGATTTAAAAAAAATTGAAAATTTGGTTAGTTGCTGCCGGCGCGAACATCGCTAGACATTTCATCGCAACATGGTAATACCAGTAACGTTGGGTCGCTCTTAATAATGGGTGTGGACTCATTCCTGAGGCCGTCTTCATTGCCGTCATTATTATTGTCTTCAACCACGGTATCAACACTTAAGTCAGTTGACGGGGATATGCTTTTACTCTCTGGTTGATTGCTTTGGTGTGCTGTACCAGTTTGTAAGAATTGGTCGCTTGCGGTAGAAACTACGTTTTCATCTCCCTGAATTCCCGATCCTTGGTTTGAACAGATTACATTAAGGGAAAGAGATCCACTTCCACAATGATCTGATTGAGAAGTATTTTGTGAATATTCTTTAGCATAGGCTTCAGGATCCAAGTACGCAGTAATTTGAGCGATTGAAGCGGAGGTCAGGAAAAGTAAGGTAATCATGAAGGCCATGCCAGATGTCGATGCGTTTGGTCCGATTTTCCAATTCATTTATTGTCAAAATGCAAGCAAGGTTTATCTATATTTATTTAGTATGTACTATCCATTGAATCAGATTTGTTTCTCCTGATAATGTTTTTATAGATTGTTAGTCTAGTTTGGAATTCAATTACCTAAATGCTAGATCTTGGATCTGCTATTATGGTTTTTCAACTCGACTTCAAGTGAGAAACTAATACCCTTTTTTTGACGTACTCATTCATTGATTAATAGTCGTTTTTGTGTGTTGATTGCAGGGCACCCAAAATTACGTTAGAATAACTTCTATCTTTGCCCTCGTGTTATAGTTCACACGTATTTCGGTGCTATTCCTTTTAGGCGAACGATTTGTCATTTCCAAGGTTTGAAAATGTTGATTCTAAACCGACGGGAGTGTGCGCCCATTATTACAAATGAAGGTGCTGAGGGTGAGGACGGTACTGATGGCAAAGACGGTGTTGATGGGCAGATCCGCATACCGGATGGATCTGGACACAGTGGATCTCGCGGGTCTTCGATTGATTCCGAATGGATCAATGAATTGTGCGATTAATTTCTGATTTAACTTTTGGAATATTCTGACGAGGATCCAGCAACGGGGGGAATTCCTTTGCTTTCGGATGTAAACAAGACAACGTTTTTTCATAGCAATGATGTACTGCTCGCCTAGTAACCAACTATCGCTCATCCATGGAATAGAATCTCAGATATTTTTAGGCCATTATAATATTATAATCTAACATAGGAAATGCAATATTGACAGTTACAAAGTATAAATTAAGTACATATGAATAAGGTTTGATATAATACATACACATTTATTTTTTTATTCTAAAAATTTACCTAAGAGAAAATAGATTTTAATCTGTGAGTTTAATAATAGTTCCCATCTAGATTTAATATCCAATGGACAGAGGCCCACTCGTGTGATAAGCCGGATAAGGAGATATAATAATCCGTGTCGAATATGCGAGTAGGGTTTTGCTAGAATTTCCCCTTTGTTCAGGCCTCTGTCTGCTGGTCTCTAGACTAATGCGAGTAGTTGAGACCAGTGTTTGTATTAACGGCAATCGGTAAAGGTCTCATAAGGATTTATCAACCAATTTGCTCAGTCGAATTTCGATAGATTTTTTTGCCTTTCCACAGTTAATGTTCGTAGGGTCGACTAACCACCTTGGGGTGGGGAGTATCATTACCATCATCAATCTCAATTGTAATGGCCAAATGGATTGATCCTAATTCGTTACGAATTCAAGCTCTGCATCAGCTTCATCTGCATAGCGCGTCTGTCCTGCACTGTAAAGTAAACAATGGAATGGCTGCGTACCGCTGGGAAGATAGACCGTTGCATTATTTTGTCATTACATAAGAGTATAACTTAATTAAATCATATGACATTGTTCTACAATACATGTAGCAAAATGTTTTTCTATGTCTTCATATGGACAATTTATAGGGCATTTCCCTTACTACCAATACCATATTAGAGTATAACTTAATTAAATCATATGACATTGTTCTACAATACATGTAGCAAAATGTTTTTCTATGTCTTCATATGGACAATTTATAGGGGAAATCTCTTAGTACCAATCTAGTCAGAAAGTAGAGGAATAAACGAGGGATATTCTAGCGAAACCCTGCCATGTTTTTGTCTGGTGGACGGCAAAGTGACGGTGCTATTTGCCGAAATAGCACCGGCAATCCTTCCCAGACTTATCGCATGATGCTATCCCCTACTCTCTGATATTTTTATTCATACATGTCACAAGTAAAAACCTTATTCCCAGTATCGTACTTGTTTTTTTAGTATAAGATTATATACGAACAGCGATAGACTCTGCAAATCACGGGCTCTCAACTCGAAGTAGCTGCATCTATCACTGTTTTGCGGAAGCTGCATACTTGGTAATCGAAATGGTCAAGTAACACCATGGATTCATATATGAATAACGGATGGAATAGATTTCAAGATCGCCATCAAGCTAAATCCAGTTTCGAAGCGTTGTGTATCTCTAAAAGATGAACGTTAAATTTGCCTTGGCTAATATTGAAAAAAAAATTAAGGTAGCGGCAGTGCTGGGGTTTGCATTGCCTGGATGCTCGGCATATCCAAGTTTAGGGGCATGCTCTGAGACAATCCATGAGGTGAGTCTTTCCACGATCCATGAGGTGAGTTTTGCCATAAGCCTTCAGGTGCGCCTATGTTGGATTTAGGACTTAGAGTGTTCTGTACTATGCTAGTTTTCGATCTGAAACTATCATCGATTTTGCAAATCGTTCTTCCGTCTCCGCCTTGTCCTCCATCACCGCTGTTTCCTCCAGTAGCTGCACCGCCATTTCCGCCAGTTCCGCTATTTCCTCCTATACCGCCAGCACCACCAGTGGCATCTTGACCTTCTCCACTTCCACCAGTTCCTCCAGTACCACCTGTACCGGTACCGCCGCCTTCAGAAGCTCCGCCGTCTCCCGCTGTTCCACCATTGCCACCATCTCCGCCGGCAGTTAGACATTCTTGGTGAATGTCCAGAATGGCTGCTTGTGCTGGATTTATTCCTGGTACCAACGATGCTGTTAGTAGACCAATGCTAAGTAGTCCGACCAAACTCATGATCCGACAATAGCTGGCTTTTTTTGAAACAAATTTTCCTATATCCTTGCTGTTGTTCATAATCAAATAGGATGAAATCAACTATGCTTTTTTTGAATTGCATATGATATGTATAACATCTTTAAGTTAACATATATCTAACAATAATATCTTAATCCCCCTTTTTTTGAAGTAGCTTGACAGAAGACTTGTCGCTGGGGATAACCACCGTAGATATGGTTTGAGAAAGGAAAAAAAGTAGCTTTCGGCGCTATTTCATAGCTAAGTACACAATAGTTTCATAAATAAAGAAAAAGTATGGTTTATGGACGTTCTTGTTCAATTACATCTCTACTGAATTTCTTCAACAACTGATGGGAGACCGTCAGCACCGTCAGCACCGTCAGCACCGTCAACGCCTTGTCCACCTGCTCCGCCTTGTCCACCTACTCCGCCTTGTCCGCCTGCTCCACCTGCACTAAGATCTGCACTGCCCAAACCATCCGAACCGTCTGCACCATCTGCACCCTCTGCGCCCATGGTCATATTGAGCTGGCTAAGTATTTCTACCACCCTCTCACTAGATCCAGCGTTCTGATCAGAATAGGCACTGACTAATTGCGACTGAACAGAGGATAGACCGATCACGAGAGCAAGCGCTGCTACAGCAACGGTAGAGATTCTTCTATTTCCTATAGGGTTCATGTTTAAGAGATTCTTACCTACGTTGCTTATCTTGCTTGCTTAGGTTAAATCTTGCAATAAGTTTGATAACATTTCACGGTTCCATTTGTAGTAAGTGAATTGCTACTGAGCTGCGAATTGCTTAAGTAGATACAATTCTTAGGCAGCATTAAATGAGTGCTGATTTTCGTACAGATGAGGAAGAGTAAGAGAAATTGCAATGGGCGTGTAGCGGACAGAAAATTAGAGATCTTTTTACCTACGCCGTTACCTTTAGTAGTTGCCTAATTTCACATATAACTTACCAAACCTAAGATGTGACTGCTGCACTTCTGCTCGTCCATATATAGGCCATCAGATTCCAGCATAGCTTGACTGCACGACTGATTTAGAGCGTATCAGAATGGCGTGACTTCAAAGTAGGCCATCGACCATATTTGCAATTCAAAAAAAATAAGAATCTCGTTCTTCTCTACCTATTCTTCATCTTCAGTATCCTCACTAGGAACGGGGGATGAGTCTGCTGAACTTGAATTGATCAAGCTTGCTAATTCATTTTGAATAGTGGGTTGACCTGAAGTTCCCTGCACCGAATAAGTAGCTAGAAATGGCTCATTAGCATCGTCATCATCGTCTTCACTAACTAAAGCTAGAGCGTTTCCGACGAATGGAACAGAACCAGACGTTCCAGATGCAATTTCAGCAGGAACTAGGACTCCTCTACCACCAATGAGAACGTCATCAAATTCACCAAACTCCTCAGTTAGCAATGTGCCGTTTATGTCCGAAATAATTTGCCAGGATACAAGGCTAACCGGCCTACTGGATTCAAAGGTCACCATTCCTGAATAGACCGTATTCTCTTGGCGGGGTTCGAGAATCACCGCTGTTTGTACTCCCTCATTTGTGGGGAGGATACTTGGACTCGAAGAGACTTGTCCGTTGCGTACGAAGGTGCCATTCGCTGGAGGTTCAAGTGGCCTTGAAGCAACACTACCCTCTTCTTGAACCAGAACTGATGCTAGGTCCGTAGCGTTTGAAGTAACTGGAACATCTTGTGCATACGAGGCAGTGGAGACACCTCCGATAGCGACAGAAAAGAGTAGGCTCAGTATTCCTATCGTAGCCAATCCATGTATAGATAAAATTTCGGTTTTCATTTCTAATGTCAATATTAGTCTATACAATATAACCATTTCTCAGCAGAATTGGCGGGCCTTTTGATTCAGGTATGCTTATCAAACTACACTTTCAGAGAGATCACTATTTTCATAAAAGCAGCAATGATTTGATGACTGAATATCTCATATTGGGAAAATAGGGATATATTCTATCAATAAAGATAATATTACTTAGTAACATTTTATTACAACCGTAGTTTAGATAAACAAAATCAACTGACAGAAGAATGACATCATAGGTTTGCCAGTCAGTTGGTAAGCAATCAATCGGGAAGAGGTTTTGCTAGAATTTCCTCTTCTTCGATTTTCCTGACTTGCTTTCCCTTTACCAACGCGAAGTTGTACCGAAGTTGTGACTAAATACTACTATACGCATGGTATTACTATAAACAGAATATCTCTACGGAAAACAGGAGTATCAGTTTAGTTAATATCAATAGATTTATTTGACGAATTTTAGTAATAGTAACGACATTGTAGGAGTTATCGTATGACAGAATTTCTTGTTCGCCTTAGAATCAGCCTAAATAAGTACATACACTCGTAGTGTGATTCGAATAGAATGGCCTGATCAATTTGTTCTTGCCGTACCAATAACCTTTAAGATCAGGATACAAATTTTGGTCATGATATCGATAGGCGCGCAATCTCACTATCAAGTTAGATCTAGAAGCTGAAAACAAAAAAAATAAAATAGAGTTACTTCAACGATGCATTATTTAGATCAGTTAACTGATGATCTTGCACCTGGTATCAGCAGCTCCTCCGCCTCCACCACTCCCGCCAGTTCCACCGTTAGCGTTTGCTCCTTGACCGCCATTGCCTGAATTTCCGCCGCTTCCACCTACTCCTCCTGTTCCACCATCAGTCCCAGTTCCTCCAGTGCCTCCGTTGCCGCCCTGACCGCTATTACCACCTAAACTGATTCCACCTGCACCTCCTGCTCCACCGGTACCGCCAGTGCCTCCCAACGCTACGCAATTTTGGGGTGGAAGAGCTTTTACTATGCCTATGCTGCTGAGAGCTAATGATGATGATAGTAGAGCAGCCGCAACTAGTATTGCAAGCGACGTGCTTCTTAATTGCGATTTGCAGTTGTGTTGTTTTGCCTGATTCTTCATACTAGAGATCATCGCTTTTTTATTTTATTTGTGAATTTAGATTGTCAAATATGTGGATGCCTTAAGTAAGAAGACTTTAGATTTATTTTCGGAATATCCATAAACTCATGAAACCCTACATCGGCTTTGTTGCAGTTTTGGGTGATCGTAAGCCTAGTGTCTTATCTTCTCGTAGTATGGTTAAAAATGTTTATAGTAGATCCTTCTGTGATTTATACGCCAGAATACTTATATAACACAGTTAGCTCACTAAATTCACGTAAAATGGAAACGAAGAATTCTAGCAAAATAGCAGGAATAACTTTAGCGGCAGTTTTGGTCGTCGGCATGGCTTTAGCGAGCGTACCTTCCAACGTCCAGGCAATCAGTCTGAAAGACTTGCAGTTGGCCTTGGCAGTCGGCGGAAATGGTGGTAGCGGCGGACCAGGCGGAGATGGCGGAATTAGTGTAGCCGGTAATGGTGGAGACGGCGGAGACGCGTCAGGTAATACTAATGCTAATCTAGCTGAAGTAAATCAGGTAAATAGCTGTGGTGAGAACAACAACAGTCCAAACAGTGGCGGTCAGAGTGCTGAATGTGTAGACCAGGATGCAGAGATTGACCAAGACCAAGATATTGAGCAAGAAGCAGAAAATGAGTGTGGCGGCGAAGGCGGAACCGCAACTGGAGCTGGAGAGGACAACGAAGCTCAAGGAGAAGAATGTAACCAAATAATTCAAGACGCTGAAGCAGAAAGTGAAGCAGAAAGTGAAGCAGAAGGCGGTGGAACTACAGTCGACGCAAGCTTAGATGCATTAACTGCAATTCAGACATGTGTCAACGATGGAGGTAGCATCCAAGACTGCACTAACGCAGTAGAAGATAACACAGAGAACACTGCTGAAGGCGCAGAGAGCGGTGATGCAACAAGCGGCGATGCAACAGCTACAAATGAGGCAGAAGGAGTAGAACAGGAAATTGAACAAGATGCAGACCAGGACCAAGATGCAGATATTGACCAAGATGCAGATGTTGACCAATCAAATGATGCAGACGTAGACCAAGAAGCAAACCAGCTAAACGAAGGCGGTGACGGCGGAGACGGCGGAGATTCAGGAGATGCAAACGGCGGTAGCGGCGGTAGCGGCGGAGACGGCGGAGACGCAAAAGCATCAATCAAAGACGAAATAAAGGGCCACTTCAACAGGTAAGCAAACCTTAACCTTTTTTTTATTTTTTTTAATTAATTATTTAAAAGTCCGTAGAATGCTTATTTGCGATGGTAATTGCAATTAATTTTTGTAACAAGATCCTTGGGAGTACTGCTGCTAGTTGATCCTTTCTTCTGTAATTGATTTCATTCTGTGGGTTTAGAAATCGATTGATAGCATTTTTTCTACTAATAAATAGAATGCTACCTAAGAGAGTACAGACTAATTCTTTTTTTCCTTGACCTTGGATCAATATGCATAGACTGAGTAATCATTATAGCAGACATCTACATTCTTAAGAATGGCTCTTTTCTCTTGAGTCTGGTTATTAGCTTGAGGAACGTAGAAAAGTCATGCTGAATATAGGAACCAAGAACGTCGTCAACAAAGGCCGGCTATATCGATCCAATATATAGCCCACCATATATCTAAAAGCTTTTAATGAATTTAAATCAGATTAATCCAATTTATCGTTTATCTAATTTATCGTTTATTACATATCTATTATTATTCTGGGAGAGAAAGGCTGCCTAAGGCAGAAATACGATAATTATCTCTTAGTTCCAGAAACATGAAAAATGCAGTAATTTTTAGCGGCCTCGTGATAGGAGCAATGCTGACAGTTGTAGTAGCATCGCCGATCATAGTATCAGCAATCTCAAACTTTCTAGACCTAGAAAGGGTGCTTGTGCGCAAAAATCCATCAGGACTGGATGCGATATTTAAAACACATGGGCTGATTCCCCAAAATGGCAACGGAAACCCACCAGCCTTTGGCTATGGTTTGCTCACCAGTGCACCTCTATCCGATGGAATAATAGTAAGTACTACTCATAAGGGAGTACTAGATAGTGCAACACAGAATGGTAACCCCAATAATCCAATCTTCCATAACCACTTCATAACTTTGAAGGCACCACCGCCAAACTGTCCGGATCCTGATGCAGTGGCGGCAGTAGACGAAATAACATTTGAATCCCCAGGTCAAATTAGGATAAAAAGTACCGACGCATTACAGGCGAGGATACCTAATACATTCACCGGTACAGATTCATTCACAGGAGACCCGTTAACCCTTACGCCGGGAAATGACGTCGAAGACGCTGTCTCATTCAAGTTAGATCCTATATTCCAAGGAAACACACTAGTTGATGTCTGTGTGACGATCACTGATGCGGCAGAGGCTAACCAGCTCTTTGTGAGATAGAAAAAAACAAAAGACCTACCTTCCTTTCTATTTTTTGCAGCAAAAAGAAAAACAGGTATCAATTCTTTATATCTTATCTGAAAATCTAAATCTAACGCGAAAACCACTGAGTGCAGCCATATCACCGGCTCGAACCATTGGAGTTTAGAATCATAGTTATAGTTAAACAATTAAATCTAATGACGTCTCGGCTAACCTAACTAATCTGATAAAATCTCTCATGTCAGCTGTCGACGCTGGACCCTTGGCCACTGTTAACTGAAGGGGTAAAGCCGGAGTCCAGAGTCGTTTGTAAGTGCTAATAAGTGGAAAAGCCATTATTGATGATCTGCCAATCACTGAAAAAAATAAGCCCTAGGCTACCGTTCCACGAGAGCACGTAGTAGCTCACCGGTCACTCACTGGAAGGAGTTCCGTAATAAATAGTCTCAGAGAGAACACTACAAAAGTCAAGCCAGAATTACAAAATGAATAAAAAGGATTTATTGGAACCGTCCCACTAAGCGACGGTCCAGCATTTTATTAATCTCTATGACGCTTCTTACACTTTTTATAGTTGTCGTCCTTGTCATGGTGTTTCTTACATTTCTTATGGTTCTTATGATCTTTGTCATCATCATCATCATCTTCTCCGGCTGCTGCCGCTGCCGCTGCACCTCCGTCTCCGGCTGCCGCTGCCGCTGCAGCATTTCCCGCTGCTGCCGCTGCTGCTGCACCTCCGTCTCCGGCTGCCGCTGCCGCTGCCGCGTTCCCTGCCGCTGCTGCTGCCGCGGAGGCTCCGAATGCTACGTTCGGTGTTGTTAATAGAGTGGCACTTGAAAACAATGCTGCTATGGCTATTGCAATTGATGCAAATGGTATAGTCTTATTCATCTGAACTTTGTACCGGTGAAGGAATATAGTAACATTAAGAGTATGTTTACTAGTACTCTAATATATGAAAAACTTATATAATAGGTCACTACAAGCTCAATCCGAAAAATAGTCCTATTCACAGTGATAATAGGCAGAACGTCTCCAAATTGGTAAATTATAGGAAAAATGGCTTTATCAATAAAACACCGCATGGAAATGACCAACTGAAGCTTGAAAAAAATGAAAAGAAGAAGAATGTTTGTATGCTTGGATGGCTAAGTTATTGTTTGCTTGCAGCAAACTGTTGAGGCTGAAATGATGGGTACGAAGATGCCCAAGATTTTGCAAGGTTAGAGTTGTATTCGGCAGCGGCTTCGACTGTTCTGCTGAAGTTTTTCACATTCTCTCTTAGTACATTTAATGCATTAATTGTTAGCTGGTTGTTGATATCTGCTACGCTAATAAAGTTATTGATAAGGTCATCTGATTGTTTTACCAATCCTTGAACATACGGTGCTGCTGCCTCTGGAACGACGAAGCTGTTGAAATTGTCATTGCTAGATACTAATTGCCTTTGAACTGAAAATGCTCTTTGGATGGCATTTCTAAGTGCGTCTATATACTCCTGCTGCAAATTGGAAATTGCTTGTGCATACTGTGGTTGAACCTTTGAAGATTCGTTTACCAATTTTGTAACGTTTTGATTTGCAGCATCAACTATCTGAGATACATTCATTGTTGCATTTGTGCTTGTTGTTGTGCTATCTTTTGACTTTTTACTTTCTGATGACATTCTGATATCGTCTAATTAGCATTCCTCATATATATAGATTGGTATAAAATGGTATATATAACCACTCCTGGCCAGTAACTGACTTTAATAAGCCTATTGACTTGACTCTACTCTTCAGTAATGTTGCTATTGCCGAAATAAGGTTTTGCCACAAAAGTTGAAATTAATGATAAATTTCCATAAATAATTAGTATAGGAGATTTCGAACCATAAAATTATTGAATATCCATATCGCATTTGCATACCGACCAAATCTTAGGTGACCACATTATAATTCGATTAAATTAGGTGTTGTACTTACGTAGCTCTAACCGACGATGGTCTTTCAGACTTCATAAATATCGAAAGAAATAGTATATGTACTGTCAAGTTTAAGCAACAAGACAAGAACAAAGGTTCTGGAATGCTCTATTTTATGGGTTTGGCGAACGGCTCTCGACTCATAGCTGATATGTCTACCCATGACACAACTTAGTCATCATGATCGGGTCCAAATCTAGATATTATCATTAACATTCTATTATCTGATTTACACTCTAAGCAGAGAAGTGTAGAACGATTTAAACAGAAGGCAGATCAATTCTTGGTGTTTGACACTTATCATTGGATCAAGATGTGCTGACGGCGTTGTTCTGATTGCAGACCGAATTGTTACCACTCAATCGAACGGTTTGGTTTTTTACTGTACAGACAAACTATTCTCTGTCTTGGATCATGTTGTGATTGGTTCTTCCGGATCTTCAGGTAACTTTGAACTATTCAGGAATCATGTTCTATCTTATATCAACAGGAAATCAACAAAAGTTTCTGCTGATGACATCTTGCTGACATTGTCAAATCAGACATATCACCTGAATGAAAGGTACAGAGGCAGAAATAGTAACGCTATATTTGACATACTTTTAGGTAGAGCCTATCAAGATAGGCCTTCAACTTTGACGTATGTGAACTCTTATGGATTGCCTAATAGCGAAGAAGGGTATCGCATAATTGGTAGCGGAACAAGATATGCAAAGGTATTCTTGGAGAGGATGTGGAATAGAGATATGCCTATGGGGAAGGTCGCTGAATTAGGCTACTTTGCTATCCAATATGTTGAACAGCTAAAGTTGGATCACACCGTTGGGCTAGGGGGGCAGAAGCCTCAGATATGGTATATACCAGATAACTACAAAGAAAATGATGAGAAAGACATCACCTTTGGTATTGACAGATTGGCTAATGACCAAGAACTGCAGATTCTTGAATCGCGTGTGAAGGAGAAAGTAAAAAGATTTGATGACTATCTTGCAGCTTTTTTCAAGGATTAGGACGGCACCCTGTTACTAGGGCTTGAATTCCGGTAGTTTTTAATAGCTTTATATTGAAAGCGGTCGATAGGAAGTACCGTGTGCCATAAGTAGACTTTTGCATGACGTCCGGAAACAGAGAGATTGGATGAAGTTAGAGATAAGCCAGTTGATCCCCCGTCGTTCCTTAAAAATAATGACTGTATCATGATTGAAGTAGCTGTACCGGAACTATTAGTGCAGCTCTACGTGTTACAAGGCAGGGGGCGAGATTTGTCTTACAGTTAAGTTTGAGCTCGTTATATGGAGTGACCAGCTTCTGCTGATGACCTCCGGATTTATACACCTAGTACTATTGACTATCATGCCAACATGTATTAAGCGGATAACGTGCTCTTTCGATAAGCAATTAAATGAAATATATAAAAAAGGGAGAATTTATTTCCCCGGGCTGCGGTAAATATTGTCTATTATTTTCCGTTGTGGAACTCAGGAAATGCTTGTTGCGCTGTTTGTGCTACGGCGTTCTCGTCACCTTGAATCTGCGAACCAGTATTCTGGCATCCAACGTTTAGTGGTAGTTCACATTCCCAAAAGCATTTGCTTGAGATGTAGCTTGATTGTACTCTTTGTGCTTCTTTTTGCCTGCAAACACATCTTCAGTTGGCGCAACCGCAGTCGCTCCTAGGAGCATGACTGCCATTGCAGCCACAACTACGAAGCATTTTGTATTCATATTTCCGTTATGTCAGCGATTATCTTGGTTATCTGCGTTAGGCAAATTCGGACTCTCAGTTACACCATCCATAACTTATTGGGTAGTTAAGATATTGTAAACCAATAGGGCTATCTCTTCTCCACCCAGCGTTTCGATCTAGGATTCGAAGAATTTTATTACCTTATTCGCAGAGATAGTGCTTTTGACCAGTACTACTGGACACAACGGCGACAAATCCCTTTAGTAGGAAAAAAAGATAGAAAATAGTAGTTAAGATATTGTAAACCAATAGGGCTATCTCT
>Ga0210114_1000198_pt1 | contig 15456 bp, 21 predicted proteins | sample MayberryNW_TuleA_FD_185524 | JGI IMG/M metagenome (GOLD analysis project Ga0210114, IMG submission 185524) | Wetland microbial communities from San Francisco Bay, California, USA, that impact long-term carbon sequestration - MayberryNW_TuleA_D2... | ecosystem: Environmental > Aquatic > Marine >...
CTAGATCTTGTTCATTGATAAATTCCTTGATATCAATAGTCCTGGTGCCTTCCACAGCTATCTTGTCAAAATCTTGCTTTTCGATTATCACGTACTGATCTTTTGCTATTTCGTATCCTTTTTGCATTTCAGAGTATGGTACTTCTCTTTCTTCAACTGGGCACCACTTTTTATATCGTATCCTGTGCCCCTTGGCATCAAGTTGATTAAATGAGAAATTTTTTGAAGTATCAGTTGCAGTATAAAGCTTGATGGGAATATTGACTAGTCCGAATGAAATGCTTCCACTCCATACCGTTGAAACCACTAGAGATCAGAATAGTTTGAGCAATAAGTGTATTAAAATCAGCTAACTATAGTCACGGAATTAAGTTATATTAGAACATTGTGTAAAAATAAACTGATAAAATCGTATAGCGTCATACTTTCATTCTGAATAACAGGTAGATCTATGTAGAGAATGTCTAATGCCGCTATTATCGGTAAATCTAGACACTAGATGAGCAACTTGTCAGTGTAAAGAAAAGGTACTGGATATTACTACTTGAATCAGCAGAGGCAGTTCTTATCTTCATTCAGTCAGTCTGCATATGCATTTGAAGATCCATAATCTAGACCTCAAATTCCTTCAAAGAACTGTCTGAAATACTAAGATAAACCTGTTTATCATTATACCGATTTACTTTGGATTTAGGAATTAAATATTGATGCTCTTTCTTATTTTCACCAGCAATTACAACTAGGTTATCTTTTACATCGGCAAAGACCTTTCCAATTTCCCTTCCTTGAACTATAACTGGAATCCGATAAAATGCATAATAATCTGAATCAGGGTTGTTTTGACCTGATTGTGGTTCTCTATCGCTGACATGTGTGGTGGTGGTAGTATCCTTACTAGTCATCATAAAAAATGTATTCAAGAAAGTATATAATAATTGATACATGAAAGCCAATATAACTACGGCTTAGGCAAATGCTAATTCTTGCAGATTATACTTTTACCTTGATATATCTTTCTTGCATGACATTCTGTGCTGCATCAACAATTAACTTCCCAACATAAGGATCTATATGCAATATTTCAGACATCTCTTCACTACCAAGCCTTATTATTGATTCAATCGCAAGACCAGCATCTATTAACAGTTGTTTTAGTCCTTCTGCAATGTTCAAGTCTTGAATCCAATCATCGACCGCAGAATAGGATTCCATAAATGGGTTAGCAATACATATTATTTAACTATTTTTTAAAGAATTGTGGGTTTTATGCTAACAAATTTAATTTGATATCCCTATCTCTCATGAATGGTTGTTGACGGTTGAGATTTACCAAAGTACGCTTTAATGTTAGGTCGATAAAGGTAATACAGAATTACTCCATTGATTGCTAAGGCTATTATATGACCGATAATCCCTGACAAAAGAGCATTCATATCGCTAGGGAAGGATGCATTCAACATACTAGTTGATACAACAGAAATAATTTGAATTACTATTGCTATAACGGTAAAAATTATCGTAACAGTCCATGCCCATCCTTTTCCTTTCAATAGTCCGTAAGATACCACTAAATATCCATCCAATCCCAACCGCAAGTACAATAGCACCTATTACAACACCAATACTGCCAAGGAACTGACTCAGAGCTTCTAATTCCGCCTGATTCTGAATTTCTGGTTGCAATTGTTGTTGTAGTTGTTCCTCTTGGACAATACTACTGATGGGAACTGAAGCAAAGAATATTCCTAGTGTCAGCACGGAAATTCCACCGAAGCATAAGAAGGATCCCACCTATAATAGTCAGAATAGATATAATTGTAACTCCTATAGGTCTGTTCATAGACTGTGCCAAATTATACTGCCAACACTAAACAAAAAGGTTGAATAAAAGTAGTTCAGAAGATTTGTAAATTATTATTGAATGAGTATTCAAAATAACTATAGCAGGGCTAATCTAATTACCATAATTTTGACAAGTATAAACTTCTAAACTTCATTATTGATGGGGTTCTAATTTAGTGTGTAGTTGCCCTAACATTCAGTCCATATATCTATCGATTTTTATTCATTGTATATCATATACATACAGAAAGTAATGGATTTCGATGAAGTAGTTAAGAAAAGGAAAATGGTAAGAGAATATCAACAAGACAGACAGATTCAAACTGATATAATAAATAAACTACTTAAAAATGCGCACAGTTCACCTAGTGCTGGGCATACCCAAGTACAGGAGTTTATTATTGTTATAGATCCTATTACTAAAAGGAAATTATGTCAAGCATCACTAGGACAAAGTCAAGTTAAAAATGCGTCAGTCTTAATAATAGTATGTTCAAACACATCAAGGTCTGTTGGTAGATATAGGAAAAGAGGTACTGAATTCTATAGTATTATCGATGGTGCATTTGCTTCTATGATTATACTGTTGAGTGCAGTTAACGAAGGTATTGGAGCTAGTTTTGTTGGAGCATTTGAAGATAACGAAGTTAGAAAAATTCTGAGATTGCCATTACAAGTTAAGCCGATAGGAATAATTGCAGTAGGATATCCAGCGGAAAAGCCAGAAAGGTTTGAAAGAATAGAGTTGAGTAATCTTGTTCATTATGAAAGATATGATAGAACAAAACAACTAGTTTCATAACTCATTATATGTCAGCTATTAGCATGTTGCAACCTTTGGATTATACAGAGATGAAACCAAGTAATACAGAAAATATAGCAGTGTATAGAGAACCTGATCCTAATCTGCAGGCGTTTACAGGAAAAGAAATCCTTTAATCGCAACAGGTTCTATATTTTCGGAGGGTATAGTGCAATCTATACTAATGGGTTCGGTCCAGTCTGTAATCATTCAACAATAAAATTTTGAGAATGTTATTAGAACCGATAATCTTCAATATATATTAATAATATTGCCAAATAATGGTCAATAATTATGATCTTAAGAAGCAATTCATTATTCTACGCGGCTGCTGCTACTACGGCAATACCTGGGATTTTACACTTCATATTCGCGTCAAATGTAATCGGATCTAATCTACCCAGTGGAATATTTTTCATTATTACAGGAGTAGTACAAATTTTCTGGGCTTTACCTATGATAAGAAGATGGGGCAGAATATGGTACTGTATAGGAATTATAGGTACTGTGATACTGATAATATTATGGACGGTAACCAGAGCACCAAATCCAATCACAGAAGGAAGAGCACTTCCAATTAATGAGATAGGTATTGCAATTGAAGTCTTTCAAATCGCATTTATTGCGATAACAGCAATAATCCTAGTTAAGGAAAAAGGTGGAAGAACTACACCCATAATTAAAGAAAAGGGCTAAAATTGTTCTACATCTCCCTTACTCATATAACCTGTCGGCAAGTACCGCTGCTAGTAATAGAGGACATTGGGTGTAATAGGTTGTACTGAGGTAAGCCAACAGATCGGGTCAAAAATGAGCAAAAAAGGATAATGAGTTGTTACTGTACTACACCCTTGCCATCTAAGAATATGTGTAATGTATAGAAGCAGGGAGGCATATTGTCATGGTTCAGTAGGTGTTGTTAACGGCTTACTCTGTTGATTTGTATATAGCATAATTCTACCTCGAATTTATGAATATCACTCATTTTATGCATGAATAAGGTTACAAAGTGATAAATCATAAATATTTTTTACAAAAGTAAATGTATATTTCCAGCTTTCAGATTTCTATGGGAGTTCTACCGATCTCAGAATCGAAGTTCGTACTTTTATTATCTTCGTGGTCCATTCCATATTCTCTTATCCTGATAACCAAACTAGAACGCTACCAAGATGATCGGATTGAACAAAAAAGGGGCGGTGTGGCAAATTAATGAATAACAGAAGAAAAGGAAAACGAATCATGGTAGTGGATGACGAATCTGATCTTAGTTTGTTTTATAGAATGTCTTTAGAATATTATGGGTTTGAGGTTGAAACATTCAATGATCCAAGAAAAGCACCGCAAGTGAGCTTTACTACAAGGAATTTCGAACAAAAGAATACAGTGCATTAGACAAGGAGTTATTCATTCGTAAACCTATTGAAAATGAAGAACTAACAAGGGAGATCAAACGATTAATCAGAAAATAATTAGCAGATTTAAATTGTTTTTAGATATCAAGTTAAATGCTATTCATATGAGCTTGTAAATATAACTCAACTCAACTAAGAGTTAACGAAAGGATAGGGGCTAATTTCTTGGAGCATTTGAAGATAATAGTGACAAATATTGTTGGATTTCCAGCATAGATTAAGCCGCTAGGTAGTAAGATGCCCCGCTGAAAAGCCTGCAAGGTTCCAAAGGGTAGCTAATACGTTGTCCATAATTAAAGATACGAAAGAATAATGCAACCAGACTATGATATATTATATATCAGCCAATAGGATTCAAAATTATTGTTTCTGTTTCTGTTTCTGTAAAATTTGGATTATTATCTAAATCCTGCCATCTATATTATATCGAAGATAAATAGGACTAGAACTAAGAAAAGCACATGTTGGAGGAATCAGGACCTATTTCGGCTGAAGAGGTAATGAATAAATTATTAGATGAAAGGGAGATTGGACCTACTTCGATAGACGTAACTGATGAACCGGTTTCTATAGGACCTACTTCAATTGATGTGACAGATAAACAGGCTTCAACTACTGAAACGCCTCATGCAGAACAACAATTAGAAAAAGTGGAGGAACGGAATAAGCAGATAGAACAGGCACAAGAGGAATCAAAAATTAGCAAAATGACACAGAGGAGGAGAATAACTTCCTATTTATCAAGCATATCAAAACAAGTTGGAAAGCAAGGAAATCAGATTAATAAAATGACATCAATAATTCAATCGTTGCAGAGGCAGAAGCAGAGCAAGCCGACAGCAGGCGTAGGAGTAGGCCAGTCACAATTGCAATCTATAAAGCAGGTTCAATCTCAAATCAGTCAGCTTCAAAAACAAGTGACACTAATTCAAAAAGATATCCATAGGATCAGAACTGCACCTGGCACAAAGGCAAGAACTAGAAAAAGGCCGCCGCTTGCTATTAGCATCATGCCTAAATCTAAAAAGAGCAAATCACCTAAGAGTATCAAGGTTAAAAGACATAGAAGGAGCAGATGATAGCAAGACAACTAGGGAGCAACGGAAAAAAGGCTAGTTGATATTATTAGATTTGTATTTCAGCAGTCTAAGCTAATAGCTAATGAAATGCTTAAACTGTTATTCTGAGTTTCATCCTACGCTTTCAAATCCCATCTGTCAGCGTTGTGGGTATTGTCATTATTGTAGAGATTTTTTCTGTTTTCATCATGATGGGTAAGGTCATTGGAATATGTTGATACTGTCTTCTTTGCTGCACCACTCCTAACAGTTCTAGTACACACATATCAACCTTGGAAATAATTAGATCTTACTCTCCTCATAATCTTATCGATACTTTGAGTGATATACTGAACTACCGATTAGTTCTGATGCCTAGAAGCCAATTCTTCTCCGAATTTGCTTAGTTCCTTGTAATGATGGAATAATATAGATATGATTATAGGTTGTATTCGTATTGGTTTAGCACAACATACACATGCAGAGTTATACAAAATAGATTTAGAAAACATATCATCAAACAGCTTTCTATCTGCTTTGGGAAGTGCTCTTCGGAAGTCCTTCCATTCTACATATTCCATTTTACTAGCTATACGAAATGATGGGATGGTTCTTCCCATGTCTGTTTTTACCTGAATATATCTTTCGTTGGAACCTAATAACGATAGATCTCATAGTCAGATCTTGAGTTTGAGCTGATCCAAAGAAACAAACTTAAGTTGTATGTTACTACTAGTCCAACTATATATCCAACCCGAAGAAGTACTTCATTCCGCCGTAGAATGCATGAATGTAGGAAACCTAGAAGCTCTGATGATGTTATATGAACCCGAGGCATGTTTTGCTTTTCGACTAGATCAGATTGTCAAAGATCAACAAAGCGTACGCCAAAATCTGCAAGGATTCGTTGATATGCGGGGTAAGCTAGAATCAAAAATAAAAAGGGTACTCCAGACAAGAGATCTTGCTCTAGTAATTAGTGAATGGTCATTCAAAGGAACAGGAACTGACGGGAATCCTGTTAATCTTACTGGAATCGCTACGGATGTCCTGCATCAACAGTCTGATAGTACATGGCGTATTATAATTGATAATCCTTGGGGAACAGTCTAGTTATATAGACAAGCAATCAAAATGTCAGCAGCTAGTCAAATGGCTCAAAATAAACATAAGACTAATTTTTTGAATCTATTTGATGGAAATTCATTGAATGGTTGGAAGATGGCTGGAAAAGGTAACTTCAATGTACTCCATAAAGAGAACGCACTGCAGACGGTAGGAGGAATGGGTCTTCTGTGGTATTACAAAAGAAAATTTAAAGACTTTATCCTAGAATTAGAATGGAAGGCATCTAGTAAGGAAGACAACTCGGGGATATTTATCAGGTTTCCAAATCCAGGAAATGATCCCTACATTGCTATCAATAATGGATATGAGATACAGATAGATGATCTTGCTCGACCCAATGGCAAACTTATTCATGGAACAGGAGCAATTTACAATTTCGCATCTCCGTCTACCATAAACTCAAAACCAATAGGAAAATGGAACCGCCTTAAAATTGCAGCAAATAAGCATAATTATTCTGTTATGACCAATGATGCAAAGGTTGTGTCTAATTTTGTTGGAATCAGATTACTTGAAGGCTATATAGGGCTGCAGAACCATGACGATAAATCGAATGTATCCTTTAAAAATATCAAAGTTAAGGAGGTCTTCGAGATAAAGTCCTGATGGCTATATTCGAAATGATTATGAATTTTCCATATGCCTCGCTCAGTAGAACTTATGATAATAGGTTCGAATATAGAGTTGCAATGCCATACATGCAACGGTACTATATTGACACAATAAAGTATTTGATCTCTCATTGATGAAACCTTGTTAATGGTTTTACAAATGAAAGTTGATATCCATCAGGTTCACGTATATGAAAATACCTTTCTCCCCATGGAGCATTAGTAGGTATAGTTTCAAACACGATATCTGGCGAAATGGATTCATTATTCTTCATATAGTTGTAAAGTTTATCTACATCATCGGTACGAAAAATGATCCTTCCAAAATGCTTCTTTGAAGTTCGATGAATAGTCGTCGGACGAACCAATTCTAGGTTTAAGCATATTTTAGACCCATCCGATCCACCAATCTCATAAGTACTAAAGATATCATTAAATGATCCCCCATATATTAGCCTGAATCCTGGAATTTGGGAGTAGAAATGACATGACTTTTTCATGTCTTTAATCCTTAGCGTGATGGCAGAGATTTTGTATACTTTCAAACCAATCTGTCAATATTGAGGTTATGAATAATCACATTTAATCGAATAACACTGAAGAAAGTGGCGGAGCATAATAACGGTTGGTGTATATGATGGATAGCTGCAGCTGCTAATATAAACTTCCTATTATCTTTTTTCTCACTCAGTTACGTATGCAAACTACTATTTTATAAAATTAGAGAGATTTGTCTGCTTTGTCCTTATTAGAGTTGTATTATCATCATTTTCTTTTCCTGTTGGATTAGCAATCGCGTATTCATCTCCCCATTTTATTTCTTCAAGACCTAATAGTTGCCTAAAGATATTGACTGTGCCCGGACCAAATCCAGCATAATGATTATTTGCAGCAACAATAGCAAATTTGGCTAGAACTAAATTTCCTTTGTCGATTCCAGTTTTGAAATTGCGCGCAACTTTCTTCATCTCTTTTATTCGATCAATCTGAATATGACCAAAATCTTTCTCCTGGATACTTCTATCTCCAATAAATCTGACATAAATAAAATCTGATGTAACTATGGGAGGAGTATGTAAGTCAGCAAGTTGGCTCCACAACAAACCCACATTATTATTAGAAAAGAAATTGTAAGCTAGATCTTGGAACCAGGATCTATGCCTGACTTCTACTGAATATCTGAATCGATTATCTAGATATGGGATAATATTTCTTAGAGCATCAAGTCCTTCAACAATTTGCATAGATGGTGGTAGCTGTATCAGAAGTGCTAGTAGCTTTTCCTTCAGTTCAGACATAGAATCTAGAAAGTATTCTAACTGATCCTCGTCGAAATTAACCAATCTCTTATCATGTGTTATGACTTTCGGAAATTTTGCAGTAAATCGAAAGTTCCTTGGAGTTCTGTTGTACCAGTTCTTGACGATGAATTTATTGGGAATTCTGTAGAAAGTTGAGTCTATTTCTGCCATCTACACTAGAGTAATATTTCAGCCATCTCGAATTCTCAACAGTTTTAGGATAAAACGGTCCTTGCCATGATGAATAGCTCCAACCCGAACATCCAACGTAACATTGCATTCGCTGTTGCAATATGCTTATTTATCTATACAATGACACAAACAAATAATCATTTTGTAGGTAGAACAAAAGAAAAAGATAGATTCTCGGAACCATTTACTGATGTCAAAAAGTACCATCATGACTCACAATGATAGCTCTTTCTTATCCCTGAAATCTCGAATATCTGAATAATTCATTCCTTTATGAACTAGATGATCAACTATATCAAACCCTTTTCTACGAAGGAGAGAATACATCTTTCTTATTTTATCGACGCCGCCGTAACCTATCGATCCACATACCATTATTCTCAAACGATATTCTTATTTTACAGCCTCAGTTGAATAAAGAGCTTAGCAAATTTATATTGTAACCAAAACTCACTTTGATGTATAGATATGTGCATTATCTGGTTAGTTCGATTGACATCAATATCTATTAATTAACCATACTCAAATGCTTGCGGATCTTAATCCACTTACTAAAAGAATATACATGAATTATTTTTTAGAAAGTTAGACATTAGCTGTTATGACAGAAATGTCCAAAAAGGAAATTGAAAAGTTTCTCATGCGCGGCACTTTTACAGCAAAACTCGCTACAGTGAAGAAGGATGGAAGCCCTCATGTAGTTCCTATTTGGTTTGTATTGGATGGCCAAAAAGACCAAGCAAGAAAACGAATAGGAGATATCGTATTTACCACTTATGGCAGTTCACTTAAAGCATTAAACATTCATCGCGATAATAGGGTGAGTATTTGTGTAGATGATCAGACACCACAGTTTTCCTTTGTGACTATTCTTGGTACTGCAAAAAGAATTCGTCAAAAATATAACGAACTATTAAAGTGGAACACCAGAATAGCAGAACGATATATGGGTAAGAGTAATGCAAAAGCGTATGGGGAAAGAAATAGTACCGAAGATGTTATTCTCGTACGTGTAAAGCCTACAAAAGTAATAGCGGAGAAAGATATAGCTAAATGGGAATGATATGAAGATTATCTTAGTAACGTTGAAATTGACCAGCATAATGCATCTGAATATATAAGTTGCCATCGATCAATAAATGATGTTATGAAAAAGAGCATTGACGTTGTATTTCCTGATCTGGATGATGAAATTGTTAGAATAGAGTTGAATGATTCTCTCACCCCAAAGACTTTCAAAGCAATTCTTGACAATTTGCCAGTTGAAGTTAGCATCAACAAGTGGGGAGAAGAGCTCTATACGGATCGAACTACAATAGCGGTCGAACAGGAAGACAATGCAAAGACAGAAGTTAATGAATTGGATGTTGCCTACTGGCCTGAAGGAAATGCATTATGCTTATTTTATGGACCAACTCCTATTAGTAAGAACGGAAAAATACTGGCATACTCTCCTGTAAATATAATAGGTAAGATTGTAGATTCTTCTAATAAGGAAGAAATATTGAACCTGATTAAAGACGGAACAAAAGTAATCATTAGAGAATTACCGCTTCTGTCAAAGCTCGACGTTGTGGGCCCATTCGCCGGCCAACTTCCATATGTATTCGCCGGATCAACGATTGTCCTATATATTCTTCATAATTGGTTAGATAGGGACTCAAAATCATGTCAAAAATGGTTCACAAACCACTGGCCCCATTGCGATATCGGTTCTTAAACAGGATTCTAGGTATAAAAAGGTGCAAGAATGCAGTGGATATAAAAGAAAAGGGTAGATGTGCAATGTTATACAACACGCCACTAAGTTACACACATCGATTTATACTTTCTACAATCTTCAATTACTCTACATAATTTCAAAGCTAACTAGTGACTCGACTCGCTTCTTTTCAAGTTAGAGGAAAGCTTTAAAGTCGCTCCTTAAAATCGACTACATGAACTCTGCTTATACCTGGAGTGACATTTCAAACGACGAATTCCTAGGCTCAGCTACTGGTAAGGAGAATCAGGTAACCCTCATATGGACCCCATCACTTCCAGCCAATATTAAATCAAGAAGATGTAAAATAACTTCGGTGTACAACTGGACTGCACTAATGGACAATTCCTTTATTCCTAGGTATAAGCAAGGCAGGCAACCCACTGATCCGACTGCAGAAATATTTAATCTGAATAGCTGCTGCCTCCAGGCTAATTATCCAGAACAAGTTCAAGCACGCCTTCTCCTCAAAATTGCGCCATCAATACAGATAACCACTGCCTATGATAACAACTTGAACAGAAGACTAATAGTTGATGGACTGAAGAGGGCTATAGGGATGAAGCAAATGATTCTCCTTAATCAGGCCATTCCTGAATCGACAGTGTTAGAGTGCTACGGAACAAATGTCAGCAGTATATTTCCTTTAGAATTCATGCATATTAGATAAGCAATCTACGCAACTAATTATACTACGATCGAGAATTTAGTAATTAATTAATTCCCACCTATCTACTTCCTGTCTATTCATGCTATGGCGCTACAGGTGATCTAACGATGTAGGCAAGCACATGCTTGACATGAGTATATATCATTGTAGGTTTGGAACCAATTTGGCTTTTTTGATATCTTTTCCTAGATCCAAAGTCTTCCATACAAGTGATATTAATCTGTAGATTTAGGTCTAGTGAATAGCTCTCTGAAGCTTCCAATAGCCAGTCCTGTCCCAATAAGAAAAAGTACATCGGAAGGCATGGAAACCCGAATTCCCATTACAGCGGTCTGATTCAATGAAGTGAAGAAGCCCACTGCTATCCCAAAAACTACTGTGCCTATATCTACTATCCCAACTTTAGGCGCCGTCGAGGACTTAAATCGATGAGTAATATAGGTGTCAAGACGCTTAGTTTGGAGTATACCATGAAACTTATTCTTGCCGATCGTTGTTAAGTCTGCTCTAGGTGCAATAAGATTGTCAGCCTCCTCCTCGGCCTCTTTGTGCTTATCAATGTAATGGATCAGCTCCCAAATAATGATTGAGATAAGTATTCCGATTAAGATCCACGTAATCGCTACATATAATTTTGGTTCTGTAGCAATTGTATTTGGAATCGAAGTGTTATTCTTACCTTGAATAAATAATATTCCCTGGTATATTCCAGGATTGATATGGTCAGGTAGGCATATTTTCCCTCGATAAGGATTTGTAGCATTTTTAATGAAGATTAACTTTGGAGTAGACGCTAGGTTTTCATTACAAAATGAGATATCATAAATATTTTTTGTCTCATCAGTTATCTTTGAAAAGAAAAGGTTAGTGTTAGATTCATTATCCAATCCGTGAATAAATAATCTTTTAGAAGCTTTATCTTCGTTGTGTATAATTAATGATACTTTTCCAGCATCTATTGAGGTCAGTTTTCCATCTAACATTAAAGTATTCCTTTGTTCATTCCAAATAGGAAAATATGAATCGAACCTTTAAAAAAAACATTGGCGCTTATTAATATTAGAAGTATCAATGCAGCAGGAGTTAATACGATTATAAATTTCCATTTTGGGGACAGTTTCTTTTTCCAATTTCCCGGCAATGGTGCAATCGATGAATAAAATCACAAAGACCCTTCAAACATAGATGAATTGTAATCGAACCTTTACCATCAGGTAGGCGATAAGTAAGTTTCACGGTGGTCTTACGGTTATGGCAGTTCTAATGAATTAAGTTTGCCATAACTAGGACAGAGCTAGGTCATGCCGACTAGGTAACAGATGAGGTGTAAGGCGTAGCAATGAACATACCCCAGTTCCCCGATGTTTTAATTTATCCTTTGTTACGTTTCTGTCAGTGATACCGATCAAACGGAACAGGGACTCTTGTATTGAATGGCATTAAGTTCACCTCATACCCATTGCTAGCTGATATGGCCGTGAATTCATTTACTCGGTTCTGTTGTAAACGACCATGTAACATCTCCTGCCATAGAATTCCCTTCAATATCCATTACGATTCTGGATATTGTTGCAGTGTATTTAGTCGCTGGGCTTAGAGGCTGACTTGGCTTCAGAATTGCGTTTCCTCCCTCTAACGTTACTGTTGAATCGATCTCAGTTCCGGACATCTTGTCTTTTAATGTAAAGGTCTTTGTATTAATGGTATCCCTGTTCATAGTCTTATTAAATAGTGCACTAATCTGCTTCATTAGCGGGACCTCTGTTTGACTATCGAAGGGGTCCTTACTATAAACCACGGGTAGATTCGCTTCGCCGCTTTTTCCCCATAACTGCGATATCAATGTCCCGCCTAATGCCAGAGAGCCTGAAATGGCTGCTATAAACACGGTGTTAAGACGTCCCACATCGTTCGAAGGATACCAGTTTACCGCTGCAGCAAACACTAGCAAGATAAACATCACTAAAGCAAACAAACCGATCAAAACTGACCTAGAATTGAAGCTTATCTTCTCTGATGACGATTTTGCCTGTTGAGAATCATCTGAAATGTCCGACAATCTAAATCATCCCTCCTCTATGGTTTCTTGGTTCGTCCCCATATTTGTGCAATCAAAGTCCCGCCCAAGGCAAGCGAACCTGATATCGCCGCGAGAAAAACAGCGTTGATTTGATCAAGCCGTTCTAGACGTTGAACTCTCTCGCTGTCACCGATATCATCAGGATTATCAAGTCCTAGCACCGTTATAGTATACAAGAGAATTGAAAGTCCAATCAGTAAAAATAGAGTATAAAGAACAACTTTGGCATTGCTGCTTACTGGATCATCGCCTGTGCGTCTAACAAAAATGTCATGAACGATAAAATCTCTAAAGGTGGTCTTGATCAAGTTGCCTGGTCGCCGTTTAGGCCTATCTTCACTCTCCAATATATACAGCATAGAATACGCCAAGAATTAAAGTCTTTATAGCGAGTCCAAGCTTGAAGATTCGGTCCTCGTTGGTCTAATCTGCCATTTTGGCCTATTTGACCGAATGCTACAATAATTGGGACCTAATTCAGTGTCAAATTTGGTTCACAAACCACTGGCCCCATACAGTGTAAGGGGTCAGTTAAAGAATGTCACTAGTGATACGGTAAGTGTTAGTTGCAGGGAAGGCGAAATGAGTATTGATAAGTACGCTTTAGGCTATGAGCCCTTTAAGTGCCAAAATCTAGGATCTTTTTCGTTCTAACCTACCGCTGCGTTCTTGGACTATTTCTGATCCGAGGGAATATCAAAGAACGTCCGGCTTTTATAATTTAGGAGTACCCATAAAATCAGCTGGAGGGCTTGCAAGTTGTACGGATGTACCAGTAAGAAACGCGCTGATCGGTTATGATATAGTTTTGAATGAGTGGCTTATCATAATACCTGGAGACTATGAATATAAGACAGTCCATTACTGTATCCGACGTTAAGCTACGAACCTATCTTTCAGAAAATAAATTAATGCTCACGTTCTGCATTTTGCAATATGGGATTAAGTCAATTGGAGCAAGAAGGGAATTTTTGGGGGATAAAATTATTGACTTTAGAAACTATAGCCTAAAGGAATTTTCTCCCGGAATCGATCTTACAGAACAGATTTCAAAAAGACAAATTGTTCATCTTGATCTCCTGTCTAACATATTCATGTTTATGGAAGATTTTTTTGGTTACAGCTATAATTTGCGAAAGCCCTTACATGAATTCCCTAGGTTGATAGCATCTAGAAATGACAGGACTGTGAAGAATGAAGTCGATCTCTTGAAGAGATATAAGAAAAGTGAGGTTGGACAATTCCTACTTTTTCCAGACGTAACTTCCTTACCGATTGAGCCACACGAGAAAATAATTGTGACTAGACATTTAAAGAACATAAGATACTCTTAAATCGATAAAAAGTATTTTAAGATTTTATAGAAAATTCTATAGAGTGTACATTAAATACAAACACATACTCTCTGCACTTCTGGGATTTCACAGAAGTTACATTGATCCAAAGATCAACAAACTAAAGGTTTCTAGCCAGATTTACATCCAAGACTATGAGAAAAGATTCTCAACGTATATGATTCCAACTACCTCTATTGAATCTATTGATTATTACCAAGATATAATTGATGATATATATAACGTATTTCTAACCCTGATGATCGCATATCTCAGTCGAATGATTAATTTGGGCAAACCATATATTATTCCAGTGTTACCATACAGAGATTCAAATGAATCTTACACCTTAGGACAAATAATTGCCAGAATTAACTACCTATCATGGCCTTTCGTTCCTGTTACCACAGAAATCAGCTTTACGGAGGAACTGAGTAAGAATATAGTAACTAAGATGCGAAAAGACCAAATTGTAAGAATTAGAAGGGACATTTTTGATTATAGACAGAAGTAATCTACTAGCATCGGAGCTGTTCTGAACCTACCTCTATCAATGAGAAAGAAGGCTACCACATACATAATCACATCAAAACCATACTGGGTGCACCCAGCTACAAGTAAGCTGCGATTTAAACAAGCCTTTCCAGCTGTTGCATTTCCCTTATCTTTTACATTTTAGGACAACAGGGTTTTATTTTCTTAATTTGTACTATTTTGATTTCTCACCTTCCTTTTCTTCCAGAAAGTTTTCATTGCTCTAGACATTTTCTTCCTTTTATTCTTAGTATATGGTACTCCTTTATTCATTGCTGCATGTGATTGATAATATTTTATTCTGGCTTGTCTTGCATTCTCTTTCCATTGCTCAGGTAGTTTATCACCCTTCTTTACTGGTTCATACATTCTAGGTCTGCTTACCTTTGGCTCTCTAGGGTGTGAATCCCAGTGTCTTCTTATTCCTTACTTTAGCTTTCTAATCTCCTCTGGCTTGAATTAATATACTTTCTTCGCCCCAACTTCCATTTTAACGAATTTGCTATCTCTTCTTCTTAGTTCTTCAGAAATATCTCTTTTGCTCTTTTACTTATTGTTTCTAAATGTGCCTCCTGTAAGCTACACTTTGCCGAAAGTAATAAAATATATTAATAGGAGTACTCACTAGTAGTAGTAATTGCAATGCCAAGCTCTGGTGGACGATTTTCTCAGTTCCAGAAAGACTACCTTAAACAACTAATTGTGGAATGTGAAGTGCAGCGTTTCA
>Ga0210114_1000199_pt1 | contig 15448 bp, 13 predicted proteins | sample MayberryNW_TuleA_FD_185524 | JGI IMG/M metagenome (GOLD analysis project Ga0210114, IMG submission 185524) | Wetland microbial communities from San Francisco Bay, California, USA, that impact long-term carbon sequestration - MayberryNW_TuleA_D2... | ecosystem: Environmental > Aquatic > Marine >...
GCCGCGGGCTTCTCCTTGGCCTTCGTTGCGGGTGCCGCGACGGGCTGGGCCTCCGGTGCCTTGGCCACTGCGACGGGAGCCGGGTTGGGCTTCGGTTTCGCCTGCATCGGTACCGGCGGCGGCGTGCTGTCCAGCAGACCCGGGAGGTACTCGTAGGCCAGGTAGCCCAGGCCGACCACGAGTACCAGCGCGAGCAGCCCGATGCGCGCGCGGTTGGACGAGAGCCCGCCGCCACCCTGCTCGGGAGCCGGCGCCTCCGACATTTCCGCGTCCTTCTTCTTCCTGCCTATGCCGAACATGGTGTCTCCTTTGTTGCAGCGCTCAGTCGGTCGACTTCAGGACGTCGCGCACGATCTCGAACAGCCGGTCGATCTCGCTCTTGCCGATGATCAGGGGCGGCGCGAGCGCGATGATGTCGGCTGACACGCGGATGTAGGCGCCCCGCTCGAAAGCCTTGATGTGCGCGTCGAGGGCGCGCGCGCCCGGCGCCCCGGGGCGCGGCGCGAGCTCGATGGCGGCGATCAGGCCGATGTTGCGGATGTCGATCACGTTGGGCAGGCCCTTCAGCGCGTGCGCCTGCTCCTCCCAGTACGGCCAGAGCTCGGCGGCGCGCGTGAACAGCCCCTCTTCCTCGTACACCTGCATGGCGGCGAGACCGGCGGCGCAGGCGAGCGGATGCGCCGAGTAGGTGTAGCCGTGCGGCATCTCGATCGCGCGCTCCGGCCCGGCCATGAAGGCCTGGAACAGCGCCTCGCGCATGAGCACCGCGCCCATCGGCACCGTGGCATTGGTGATGCCCTTGGCGGTCGTCATGAGATCCGGAATGATGCCGAAGTGCTGCGCGCCGAAGGTCTTGCCCAGGCGCCCCCACGCCGTGATCACCTCGTCGAAGATGAGCAGGATGCCGTGCTTGTCGCAGATCGCGCGCAGCCGCTCCAGATAGCCGACCGGCGGCACCAGCACCCCCGCCGAGCAGGCGACGGGCTCCACGATGACGGCGGCGATGGTCGAGGGATCGTGCAGCGCACACAGCCGCTCGAGGTCGTCGGCGAGCTCGGCGCCGTGCTTGGGCTGTCCGCGCGAGAAGGCGTTCTTCTCCGGATCGTGCGTGTGCCGGATGTGGTCGACGCCGGCCACCAGCGCGCCGAAGATCTTGCGGTTGCCGACCATGCCGCCGACGGCCGTGCCGCCGAAATTCACCCCGTGGTAGCCGCGCTCGCGGCCGATGAGGCGCACGCGATGGCCTTCGCCGCGGACGCGGTGATAAGCGAGCGCGAGCTTGAGCGCGGTGTCCACGGACTCGGAGCCCGAGTTGGTGAAGAACACGCGCTTCAGGTCCCCGGGCGCGAGGCTCGCCACCTTGTCGGCGAACGCGAAGGCGAGCGGGTGGCCCATCTGGAAGGGCGGCGCGAAATCGAGCTCGGCCACCTGCTTCTGCACCGCCTTGACGATCTTCTCGCGGCAATGCCCGGCGTTCACGCACCACAGGCCCGAGGTGCCGTCGATGAGCTTCTTGCCCTCGGGCGTGTAGTAGTAGATGCCTTCGGCGCGCGCCATGAGGCGCGGCGCCTTCTTGAAGTGCCGGTTCATGCTGAACGGCATGAAGAGGGCGGAATTTTCGAGGCTCGGCAGTGTGGCGCGGTCGTTCATGGCATTTCTCCTAGGCGGCAGCGCGGGCCGCGCCGGCGATGCCGGCCTGGCGCAGCGCTGCGTGCAGCAACACGTTGCAACCGGCGGCCAGATCCGCCGGCGTGGCGCTTTCGATCTCGTTGTGGCTGATGCCCCCTTCGCAGGGCACGAAGATCATCGCCGTCGGGGCGACGCGGGCGATGTACACGGCGTCATGCCCGGCGCCGCTGACGATGTCGAGATGGCTGCAGCCGAGAGCGTCCGCCGCGTCGCGCACGCGTGCCACCAGGGCCGCATCGAACTCGCAGGGCTTGAAATACACGCTTTCGCGCAGGTCGATGCGCACCCGGCACTCGGCCTCGATCGTTCGCGCCGCGCGCTCCAGCTCCGCGCACATGGCATCGAGCGTCGATACCCTGGCGTTGCGGAAGTCCACCGTGGTGCGCACCTCGCCCGGAACGACGTTGCGCGAATTCGGCTTCACCTGCATGAAGCCGACCGTGCCGCGCGCGTTGTCGGGGAAGCTCCGGGCGATGCGGTTCACTTCCAGCGCGAGCCGGCTCGCGCCCAGCAGCGCATCGCGGCGCAATTCCATCGGCGTCGGACCCGCGTGCGCGTCCTGGCCGAGCACGGTGACGTCGTACCAGCGCTGGCCGAGGGCGCCCTGCACCACGCCGATGGTCCGCGCCTCGTTTTCCAGTACCGGGCCCTGCTCGATGTGCGCCTCGAAATAGGCGCCGAGGCGATGCGGCCGGGCCGCGCCCGCGTAGCCGATGCTGCGCAACGCCTCACCCACCGCAACGCCCTCGAGGTCGCGCTGCGCGCACGCGTGCTCCAGCGGGAAAACGCCGGCGAAAACGCCCGAGCCCATCATCACGGGCGTGAAGCGCGAGCCCTCCTCGTTGGTCCAGGACACCACCTCGAGCGGCGCGCGCGTGGCGATGCCCGCGTCGTTCAGCGTGCGCAGCACCTCGAGGCCCGCCATCACGCCGTACGCGCCGTCGAACTTGCCGCCCGAGGGCTGCGAATCGAGGTGGCTGCCCATGGCGACGGGCGGGAGCGCGGCGTCGGCGCCGGCGCGGCGCGCGAAGACGTTGCCGATGGCGTCGACCTCGACCGTCAAGCCGGCTTCGCGCCCCCAGCGCGCGAACAGGTCGCGCGCCTGCCGATCCTCGTCGGTCAGCGTAAGCCGCTTCACGCCCCCTTTGGGCGTGGCGCCGATTCCGGCCAGCTCCATGAGCGAGCTCCAGAGGCGGTCCGCATTGATGCGCAAGTTGTCCATGGGGCGATTGCTGAGGGCTAGCTTACCCCATTACACTTTTGCCATGAATCCCTTTGATCTGAAAGGCAAGACGGCGCTGGTGACGGGCGGCAACGGCGGCATCGGCCTGGGCATCGCGCAGGGCCTGGTGCGGGCCGGGGCGAAGGTGGCCATCGCCGGCCGGAACGAAGCCAAGAACAAGGCCGCGCTCGAAGCGCTCGGCGCTCCGGCCATCGCGATCGGCGGCGACCTGAACGATGCCGCCGTGGCGAAGCGCATGGTCGCGGAGACCGTCGGGGCCTTCGGCGGACTGGACATACTGGTCGCCAATGCGGGCACCAACATCCGCAAGCCGCCGCAGGACTACACGGCGGATGAATGGCACCGCATCGTGGACACCAACCTCACGTCGGTATTCGCGTGCTGCCAGGCCGCGTACCCGGAGATGCAGCGCCGCGGCGGCGGCAAGATCGTCACCATCGGCTCGATGACGAGCCTCTTCGGCTTCGACGTCGGCCCGGTATACGCGGCGACCAAGGGCGCCGTGGTGCAGCTCACCAAGAGCCTCGCCGCCGCCTGGGCGAAGGACAACATCCAGGTGAACAGCATCCTGCCGGGGTTCATCGACACCGAACTGACGCAGAACTTGCGCCGCAACTTTCCGGCCGTGCACGATCGCGTGGTCGGGCGCACGCCGGCGCGGCGCTGGGGCACGCCCGCGGACCTCGCCGGAACGGCGGTGTACTTGTGCAGCAGTGCGAGCGATTTCGTGACCGGCACCGCGCTGCCGGTGGACGGGGGCTTCTCCAGCTCGATGTTCTAGCCGCGCTCAGCCCGGCCAGGCGACGATCTTCTGCTTCTGCTCGCCCAGGCCGCGGATGCCGGCCGTCATCACGTCGCCCGGCTTGAGGTACACCGCAGTGGGCTTGATGCCCATGCCGACGCCCGGCGGCGTGCCCGTGGTGATGATGTCGCCCGGCAGCAGCGTCATGTACTGGCTGACGTGCGCGACGATCTGCGCCACGCCGAAGATCATGGTGCGCGTATTGCCCGACTGCATGCGCTTGCCGTTGACGTCGAGCCACATGTCGAGCGCCTGCGGGTCCTGCACCTCGTCGGTGGTCACGAGCCAGGGGCCGATGGGTCCCGCGGTGTCGAAGCCCTTGCCCTTGTCCCACTGGCTGGTGGCCATCTGGAAGGCGCGCTCGGAGACGTCGTTCACCACGCAGTACCCGGCCACGTACTCCAGCGCCTTCTCCACCGACACGTACTGCGCCCTGGTGCCGATCACCACGCCCAATTCCAGCTCCCAGTCGAGCTTGGTCGAGCCCTTGGGCTGGATCACGTCGTCGTAGGGCCCGCTGATGCTGCTCGTCGCCTTGGAAAACACGATCGGCTCGGACGGCACCGGCAGGTTCGACTCTTTCGCATGGTCGCTGTAGTTCAGGCCGATGGCGATGAACTTGCCGATGCCGACATAAGGCACGCCCAGGCGCGGGCTGTTGGAGACCACCGGCAGCGATGCGGGCTTCACCTTGGAGAGCATCTTCAGGCCGCGCGGCGAGAGCTCGTTCGGCCCGATGTTGCTCACCACCTTGGACAGGTCGCGGAGCTTGCTCTCGCCGTCGATCATGCCGGGCTTCTCGAGGCCGTCCTTGCCGTAGCGGCACAGCTTCATATGGTCATCCCCCCGTCTATGGAATACATGTTGCCCGTGGCGAACAGCGACTCGTCCGAGGCAAGGAACACCAGGATGCCGGTGATGTCCTCGACGGTGCCGAGGCGGCCCATCGGCTGGCGGGCGATGAAATCCCTCTTCGCCTGCACCGGATCGGCGAAGGCGGCGATGCGCTGGTGCAGCGACGGCGTGTCGACGGTGCCGGGACCGATGCAGTTGCAGCGAATGCCCTGCTTCACATAGTCGGCGGCGATCGCCTTGGTGAGGCCGATGACGGCCGCCTTGGTCGCCCCGTAGACGAAGCGGTTGGGCAGTCCTTTCACGCTCGACGCGATCGAGGACATGTTGATGATCGAGCCGCCGCCCTTGTCGAGCATCCCGGGCAGGAACGCGCGCGTCACCAGGTACATGGACTTCACGTTCAGATTGAAGCTGAAGTCCCAGTCCCTGGGCGCGCACTCGAGGATCGTCCCATGGTGCACGTAGCCGGCGCAGTTGAACAGGATGTCGATCGCGCCGACCTCGGCGGCGACCTTCGCGATCGCGGCCTCGTCGGTGACGTCGAGCATGCGCGTGCGGATGCGTTCCCTGCCTTCCAGCCCGGCCAGCGCCGGCGCGTTCACGTCGGTGGCCCAGACCTCGGCGCCCTCGCGCGCGAAGGCGAGCGCGGCGCCGCGGCCGATGCCCTGCCCGGCGGCGGTGATGAATGCGGTCTTGGCTGCGAGTCGGCCGGCCATCGGGGCTGCGGATTATAGCCGACCCGACCGCGGCGGCCCCCCTTGACCGATCTCGCCGCCGCTCGCTACCCTGCGCGCTCCGCACGGCGCTTCACTTGACTCCCCGACGCATGGCCCGAAGACCCGAAGCGGCGGCCCCATAACATGGCCGCCGTGGCGCTCAACAGCGTGCGCAAGGCCTTCGGCGCCACCGAGGTCCTGCACGGCGTCGACATCCGCATCGAGGACGGCGAGTTCTGCGTCCTGGTCGGGCCCTCGGGCTGCGGCAAGTCGACCCTGCTGCGCATGATCGCCGGCCTGGAGAACATCACCTCGGGCGAGATCTCGATCGGCGGGCGGGTGGTCAACAAGGTCCACCCGAAGGAGCGCGACATCGCCATGGTGTTCCAGAACTACGCGCTCTATCCGCACATGACGGTGGCCGACAACATGGGCTTCTCGCTCGCGTTGCGCCGCACGGCGAAGGCGGTGATCGCCGAGCGCGTGCGCGTGGCCGCCGACATCCTCGGGCTCGTGCCCTACCTCGAGCGCTTCCCGCGCCAGCTCTCGGGCGGCCAGCGCCAGCGCGTCGCCATGGGCCGCGCCATCGTGCGCCAGCCGCAGGTGTTCCTGTTCGACGAGCCGCTCTCGAACCTCGACGCCAAGCTGCGCGTGGCGATGCGCACGGAGATCAAGGAGCTGCACCAGCGCCTGAAGACGACGACGGTATACGTGACGCACGACCAGATCGAGGCGATGACGATGGCCGATCGCATCGTCGTCATGCACGACGGCCGCGTCGAGCAGATCGGCTCGCCGCTCGCGCTCTACGACCGCCCGGCCAACCAGTTCGTCGCCGGGTTCATCGGCTCGCCGGCGATGAATTTCCTGGAAGGCACGGTGCGCGCCGGCGGCGCGGCGCACGTGCAGACCGCCGCCGGCAGCCGACTGCCGCTGCCGGCGGCCGCGGGCGCGGCCGAAGGCCGCGCCGTCGTGTACGGCATCCGGCCCGAGCACCTGGATCTCGCCGACGACGGCTTCGATGCCGAGGTGATCGTGATCGAGCCCACGGGCTCGGAGACGCAGCTCTACGCGCGCGTCGGCGAGCAGGAAATCGTCGCCGTGTTCCGCGAGCGCCACGAGTTCGCGCCCGGACAGAGGATCCGCCTGCGGCCGCGCGCCGCGGCGGCGCACGTGTTTGACGCGTCGACGGGCATGCGCATCTGACGCCGGCGCGCAGTCGTTCGTTCAAACCGCAGGACCCAAGAGGAGATCCACCATGACAGACACCAGATTCACTCGCCGCTCCGTGCTGAAGGGCGGGGCCGCGCTCGCCGGCGCCGCGGCGCTCGAGTCGGCGCACCTGCTGAGCTTCGCACAGGCCTGGGCGGCCACCTCGCCGTGGAAGCCGGAGAAGGGCGCCAAGCTGCAGTTGCTGCGCTGGAAGCGCTTCGTGCAGTCGGAGGAGGACGGTTTCATGGCGCTCGTGGCCGCGTTCACCAAGGCGACCGGCGTGCCGGTCACGGTGCTGAACGAGTCGCTCGACGATGTGCAGCCCAAGGCGTCGGTGGCGGCCAATACGGGGCAGGGCCCGGACCTGTTCTGGGGCCTGTATTCGCTGCCGCACCTGTTCCCGACGAAGTGCATCGACGTCACGGACGTCGCCAACCACCTCGGCAAGAAATACGGCGGCTGGGTGCCCAGCGCCGTCGTCTACGGCAAGTCGGGCAACAAGTGGATCGACATCCCCGTGGGCTACAACGGCAACGTCATCAACTACCGCCAGAGCATGATCGAGAAGGCGGGCTTCAAGGAGATCCCGAAGGACACCGCCGGCTTCATGGAGCTGATGAAGGCGCTCAAGGACAAGAGCGTGCCGGGCGGCTTCGCCCTCGGCCGAGCCTCCGGCGACGGCAACGCCTGGGTGCACTGGTGCCTGTGGGCCTTCGGCGGCAACCTGGTCGACAAGAAGGACAAGGTGATCATCAATTCACCTGAGACGGCCAAGGCGCTGGAGTACGCCAAGGAGCTCAGCACCCACTTCGTGCCGGGCACCGCGGCGTGGAACGACTCCTTCAACAACAAGGCCTTCCTCTCGGGCGAGCTCTCGCTCACCAACAACGGCGTGTCGATCTATGCCGCCGCCAAGGCCGGCGCCGCCAAGGGCGAGGCCAAGATGAAGGAAATCACGGACGACATGAATCACTCGCTGTGGCCGATCGGCCCGGTGGGCAAGCCGACCGAGTTCCACATCTGCTACCCGATGCTGGCGATGAAGTACACGAAGTACCCGAAGGCCTGCAAGGCATTCCTGGACTTCACCATGGAGGCGGAGAACTACAACCCGTGGCTCATCGCGGCGGTCGCCTATATCACGCACCCGCTCAATGCCTACGACGACAACCCGGTCTGGACCTCGGACCCGAAGCTCACCATCGTGCGCGACTGCGCCAAGCGCACCTTGACCGCGGGCGGTCTCGGTTCGGTGGGCGAGAAGGCGGCGTCGGCGCTCGCCGACTTCGTGATCCTCGACATGTTCGCCACGGTCTGCACCGGCCGGGCGACCGTCAAGGAGGCGATCGCGGTGGCCGAGCGCCAGGCGCGGCGCATCTACCGCTAGCGCGCGGGGCGGAGCGGGCACGCATGAACCTGAGCTGGACCGAGCTGAGCACGAACCGCAACTGGCTCGGCTTCTGGTTCATGCTGCCCGCGGCCGCGTTCCTGATCGCGTTTCTGGTCTATCCGCTCGGCCTGGGCATCTGGCTGTCGTTCACCGACGCGCGCATCGGCACCCCGGGCAAGTTCATCGGCCTGGAGAACTACGAGTGGATCGTCGGCGACTCGAAATTCCAGACCGCCGTGTTCTTCACGCTCTTCTACACCGTCGTGGCGAGCGCCTTCAAGTTCGCCGTCGGCCTGTACCTCGCGCTGCTGCTCAACGAGAACATGCCCTTCAAGGCGATCGTGCGGGCGATCATCCTGATCCCGTTCATCGTGCCGACGGTGCTCTCGGCGATCGCCTTCTGGTGGATCTTCGACCCGCAGTTCTCGATCATTTCCTGGTCGCTGCGGCATCTCGGCTGGATCGACACGAACATCAACTTCCTCGGCGATCCGTGGAACGCGCGCTGGAGCGTGATCTTCGCCAACGTCTGGCGCGGCGTGCCGTTCATCGCCATCTCGCTGCTCGCCGGCCTGCAGACCGTGCCGCCGTCGCTCTATGAAGCGGCCACGCTGGACGGCGCAAGCCGCTGGCAGATGTTCGTGCGCATCACCTACCCGCTGCTCACGCCGATCATCGCGGTGGTGATGACGTTTTCGGTGCTGTTCACCTTCACCGACTTCCAGCTCATCAAGGTGCTCACCAACGGCGGCCCGGCGGGCGCCACCGAGCTGATGGCGACCATGTCCTACAACACCGCCATCCTCGGCTCGCGCATCGGCGAGGGCGCGGCGGTGTCGACGGCGATGGTGCCCTTCCTGCTGGCCGCCATCATGTTTTCCTGGTTCGGCCTGCAGCGGCGCAGGTGGCAACAGGGCGACAGCGATGACTGAGCCGCGCAGCGCGCCCCCGGGCAGCGACGCCTCGGAGGGCATGAGCTACCTGTCGACGCTGCCGCAGCGCCTGGTGACGCTGTACCTGCCGCTGTCGATCATCCTGATCGTGCTGCTGTTCCCGTTCTACTGGATGGTGGTCACGGCGGTGAAGCCCAAGCAGCACCTGCTCGACCTCGACGCCTACAACCCGTTCTGGACGCTCAGCCCGACGCTCGAGCACATCAACGACCTGCTGTTCAAGACCGATTACCCGCTGTGGCTCTGGAACACCATGTTCATCGCGGTGTCGGCGACCATCCTGTCGCTGATCGCCAGCGTGTTCGCGGCCTACGCCATCGTGCGCATCCGCTACCGCGGCGCGCAGACGGCGGGCGGCCTCATCTTCCTCGCCTACCTGGTGCCGCCCTCGATCCTGTTCATCCCGCTCTCGACGGTGGTGTTCCAATACGGGCTGTTCGACACGCCGTTCGCGCTGATCCTCACCTATCCCACGATCCTGATCCCGTTCTCGACCTGGCTGCTGATGGGCTACTTCAAGACCATCCCCTACGAGCTCGAGGAGTGCGCGCTGATCGACGGCGCGTCGCGCTGGCAGATCCTCGTCAAGATCATCCTGCCGCTCGCCATCCCGGGCCTGATCTCGGCGGCCATCTTCTGCCTGACGCTGTGCTGGAACGAGTTCATCTACGCGCTCACGTTCATCAACACCACCGACAAGAAGACCGTGCCGGTCGCGATCGTCACCGCCTTCACCGACGGCGATCAGTACCGCTGGGGCTCGCTGATGGCGGGAGCCCTGGTCGGCTCGCTGCCGCTCGTCGTGCTTTACGCCTTCTTCGTGGAGCATTATGTTTCCGCCATGACCGGAGCCGTCAAGGAATGAACCAGCTCGACCTCAAGGGACGCACCGCCATCGTCACCGGCGGCCTGATCGGCATCGGCGCGGCGATCGCGCAGCGCCTCGAGGCCTCGGGCGCCAGGGTGCGCGTCTGGGACGTCGGCGACAAGTCCGATCCGGTCGACGTCACCGACGAGAAGGCCGTCGGGCGCGCCGCCGCCCGGGCGATGGCCGATTTCGGGCGCATCGACATCCTCGTCAACAACGCCGGCATCGCCGGCCCGACCATGCCCGTCGTCGAATACCCCGTGGCGGACTGGAAGCGCGTCATCGACATCGACCTGAATGGCCCGTTCCTGTGCTGCCGCGCGGTGGTGCCGCACATGGTGAAGGCGAAATACGGGCGCATCGTCAACATCGCCTCGATCGCCGGCAAGGAAGGCAACCCCAACGCCGCCGCCTATGCCGCGGCCAAGGGCGGCGTGATTGCCTTCACCAAGGCCCTGGGCAAGGAGCTTGCCAAGGCCGGCGTGCTCGTCAACTGCATCACGCCGGCGGCGGCGCAGACGGCGATCCTCGACCAGGTGACGCCGGAGTTCGCGCAATTCATGCTGTCCAAGATTCCGATGGGACGTTTCGTCAAGGTGGACGAGATCGCCGCCATGGCCTGCTGGCTCGCGACCGAGGACTGCTCGTTCACCACCGGCGGCGTGTTCGACATTTCCGGCGGAAGGGCGACCTACTGATATGGCCAAGAAGAAGATCATCCCGTTACGCAGCGTGCAGTGGTTCGGGCGCCAGGACATCTACGGCTTCATCTACCGCAGCTGGACCAAGAACCGCGGCATCCCCCAGGACCAGTTCGACGGCCGGCCGGTGATCGGCATCTGCAACACCTACTCCGAGCTCACGCCCTGCAACTCGCACTTCCGCACCATCGCCGAGCACGTCAAGGCGGGCGTGCTGGAGGCGGGCGGCTTCCCGCTCGAATTCCCGGTGATGTCGCTCGGCGAGACGCTGCTGCGGCCTACGGCGATGCTCTATCGCAACCTCGCCAGCATGGACGTCGAGGAGTCGATCCGCGCCAACCCGCTCGACGGCGTGGTGCTGCTGATGGGCTGCGACAAGACCACGCCCTCGCTCGTCATGGGCGCGGCGAGCGTCGACCTGCCCACGGTGGGCGTCTCGGGCGGGCCGATGCTCTCGGGCAAGTACCGCGGCACCGACATCGGCTCGGGCACCAACACCTGGTCGATGTCGGAGGAGCTGCGCGCCGGCAAGATCACGCTCGAGGAGTTCCACGAGGCCGAGTCCTGCATGCACCGCTCGCACGGGCACTGCATGACCATGGGCACCGCGTCCACCATGGCGTCGATGGTCGAGGCGCTCGGCGTGGGCATGCCGGGCAACGCCGCCATTCCGGCGGTCGACGCGCGCCGCAACGTGATCGCGCGGATGGCCGGCAGGCGCGTGGTGGAGATGGTGAAAGAGAAGCTCGTGCTATCGAAGATCCTGACCCGGCAGGCCTTCGAGAACGCGATCCGCGTCAACGCGGCGATCGGCGGCTCGACCAATGCCGTGATCCACCTCATCGCCATCGCGCGGCGCATCGGCGTGGACCTGAAGCTCGCCGACTGGGACCGGCTCGGGCGCGGCGTGCATACGCTCGTCAACCTCATGCCCTCGGGCAAGTACCTGATGGAGGATTTCTACTACGCGGGCGGCCTGCCGGCGGTGATCCGCGAGCTGGGCGAAGCCGGCAAGCTGCACAAGGGCGCGCTCACCGCGAACGGGCGCTCGCTGTGGGAGAACAACAAGGACGCGCCGTGCTGGAACCGCGACGTGATCCACACCTTCAAGAAGCCCTTCAAGAAGGACACCGGCATCGCCGTGCTGCGCGGCAACCTCTGCCCCGACGGCGCCATCATCAAGCCCTCGGCGGCGACGCCGAAGCTGCTCAAGCACCGCGGCCGTGCCGTGGTGTTCGAGAGCATCGAGGACTTCCACACGCGCATCGACGATCCGAACCTCGACATCGACGCGAAGTGCATCATGGTGCTCAAGAACTGCGGGCCGAAGGGCTATCCGGGCATGGCCGAGGTCGGCAACATGCCGCTCGCGCCGAAGCTGCTGAAAAAGGGCATCACGGACATGGTGCGCATCTCGGACGCGAGGATGAGCGGCACCGCCTACGGCACGGTGGTCCTGCACGTCGCGCCCGAAGCCGCCGCGGGCGGGACGCTGGCCCTGGTCGAGAACGGCGACCTGATCGAGCTCGACGTGGCCCGGCGCCGGCTGCAGCTCCTCGTCGCGCCGAAAGTGCTGGCGGCGCGGCGCGCGAAGTGGAAGAAGCCCAAGGCACCGCTCCCGCGCGGCTACTGGAAGCTTTACTTCGATCACGTGCTGCAGGCGCACGAGGGCGCGGACCTGGACTTTCTCGCCGGCAAGAGCGGCGCGTTCGTGCCGCGCGACAACCACTGAGGAGGCTCGCATGCTGCAAGCCGCCGAACTCACCATCCGCCTCCACCCCGACGACGACGTCGTCATCGCGCGCGTGGAAATACCCTCCGGCACGATGGTGCAGCGCGAAGGCGTGCGCGCCGCCGCCATGATACCGGCGGGGCACAAGCTCGCGACGCGCACCGTCGAGGCCGGCAAGGCGGTACGCCGCTACAACCAGGTCATCGGCTTCGCCACGCAGGCCATCCGGCCCGGCGAGCACGTGCACGTGCATAACCTCGCCATGGGCGATTTCGAGCGCGACTACGCCTTTTGCGCCGGCGTGAAACCGATCGACTACGCGCAGCCGCCCGCCACTTTCCAGGGCATCGTGCGATCCGACGGCCGCGTCGCCACGCGCAACTACATCGGCATCCTGACGAGCGTCAATTGCTCGGCGACCGTCGCGCGCATGGTGGCGGATCATTTCAGGAACAACCTCGCCGACTATCCCAACGTCGACGGCGTGGTGGCGCTCACGCACAAGACCGGCTGCGGCATGGCTTCCGAGGGCGAGGGCATGGAGCTCCTGCGCCGCACGCTCACCGGCTACGCGCAGCATCCGAATTTCTACGCCGTGGTGAGCATCGGCCTGGGCTGCGAGGCGAACCAGATCGGCACCTGGATGGGCAGCGCGAAGCTCAAGATCAACGACAAGCTGCAGGCCTTCACGATCCAGGAAAAGGGTGGCACGACCAAGGCGGTCAAGGACGGCATCGCGCGCATCAAGGCGCTGCTGCCGGAGGCCAACAAGATCAGGCGCGAGGCGGTGCCGGCAGGCCATCTCGTCCTCGGGCTGGAATGCGGCGGCTCAGACGGCTATTCGGGCATCAGCGCCAACCCGGCGCTGGGGGCCGCCGCCGACCTGCTGGTGCGCCACGGCGGCACGCCGATCCTCTCCGAGACACCCGAGATCTACGGCGCCGAGCACCTGCTCACGCGCCGCGCGGTGACGCGCGAAGTCGGCGAGAAGCTGCTGGCGCGCATCCGCTGGTGGGAGGACTACACCGCGCGCAACAAGATGGAGATGAACAACAACCCCTCGCCCGGCAACAAGGCGGGCGGCCTCACCACCATCCTCGAAAAATCGCTCGGCGCCGCGGCCAAGGGCGGCACCATGAACCTGGTGGACGTGTACGAGTTCGCCGAGAAAGTGACGGCGAAAGGGTTCGTGTTCATGGACACGCCGGGCTACGACCCGGTGTCGGTGACCGGCCACGTGGCGGGCGGCGCGAACATCGTCTGCTTCACCACCGGTCGCGGCTCGGTGTTCGGTTGCAAGCCCTCGCCGTCGCTCAAGCTCGCCACCAACACGCGCCTCTACCAGCACATGGAAGAGGACATGGACCTCAACTGCGGCACGATCGTCGACGGCACCGAGACGATTGAGCAGGTCGGCGAGCGCATCTTCAGGCTGATCCTGGAGACCGCCTCGGGAAAGAGGACGAAATCCGAAGCGCTCGGCTTCGGCGAGGACGAATTCGCGCCCTGGGTCGTCGGCGCGACGATGTGACCGGGCGCTCGCGCGCCTTCGCGTACGCCTTCGCCGCGCTGGTGCTGGTCCTGCTCACGGTGCTCGCCTTCGCGCTCGGCCGCTTCCCGCTCTCGGCGAGCGAGCTTGCCCAACTCGCGGCCAACAAGCTCTTCGGGGCGAGCTACAGCATTCCCCCTTCGGTCGAGACCGTGGTGCTGCAGGTGCGCGCGCCGCGCATCCTGGCCGCGCTGCTGGTGGGCGCGGCGCTCGCCGCGGCCGGGACCGCCTACCAGGGCATGTTCCGCAATCCCCTCGTCTCGCCCGACATCCTCGGCGTCTCGGCGGGCGCAGCGCTGGGCGCGGTGCTCGGCATCTTCTTTTCGCAGAGCGCGCTCGTCATCCAGCTCGGCGCCTTCGCCGGCGGTCTCGCCGCGGTGGGCGCGGTATACGCGGTCGGCGCCAGCGTACGCCGCCACGATCCGATCCTGTCGCTGATTCTCGCCGGCATCGTCCTCGGCACGCTCATCGGCGCATTCATCGCGCTCCTCAAGTACCTCGCCGATCCCTACAACCAGCTGCCGGCGATCACCTACTGGCTGCTCGGCAGCCTGGCGGCGGTTGCGCCCGGCGACCTCGCGCTCGCCGCCCCGTTCGCGCTCGCCGGCCTCGTCCCCCTGTACCTGCTGCGCTGGCGCATGAACCTGCTTTCGCTTGCGGACGACGAGGCGCGCGCACTCGGCGTGCCGGTGGGACGCCTGCGCCTCGCGGTGGTGTGCGCCGCGACGCTGATGACTGCCGCCGCGGTCGCCATCTCCGGCATCATCGGCTGGGTCGGGCTGCTCATTCCGCATGCCGCGCGCATGCTCGTCGGGCCGGAGTTCTCGCGCCTGCTGCCGCTCTCCATGATGCTCGGCGCGGCGTTTCTTCTGGCCGTGGACACGCTCGCGCGCACCGTGGCGCCGATCGAGGTGCCGCCCGGGGTCCTCACCGCGCTCATCGGCACGCCGTTCTTCCTGTGGCTTTTCGCCACGGCGAGGCGCGCATGGCAGTGATGCTCGAAGCGCGGGCGCTCGGCTACGGCTATCCGGGACGGCCCGTCGGCCGCGATCTCGACCTGCAGCTCGCCGCGGGCGAGGTGCTGTGCGTGCTGGGGCCGAACGGCGGCGGCAAGACGACGCTGTTCCGCACCCTGCTCGGGCTGCTGTCAGCGCAGGAAGGCGAGGTGCGCCTGGAGGGGCAAATGCTCGCCGCGCTCGCGCGCCGTGACGTCGCGCGTCGCGTCGGTTATGTGCCGCAGGGACACGTTGCGCAGTTCGCCTTCACGGTGCGCGACGTGGTGCTGATGGGACGCACGGCACATATCGGCCTGTTTGCCGCGCCCGGCGCCGCCGACCGCGCGGCCGCCGAGCGCGCGATCGATACGCTCGGCATCGGCGAGCTCGCCGAGCGCGTGGTCACCGAGCTCTCGGGCGGCGAGCGCCAGCTCACGATGATCGCCCGTGCGCTGGCGCAGGGCGCGCGCGCGCTGGTGCTCGACGAGCCGACCACGAGCCTCGACTTCGGCAACCAGGTGCGCGTGCTGCGCGAGATCCGGCGCCTCGCCGCCGAAGGCTACGCCGTGGTGTTCTCCTCGCACGACCCGAGCCAGGCGTTTCTCGCCGCGAGCCGCGTGCTGCTCCTCGCCCGCGGCGGGATGCTGCGCCAGGGCACGCCCGCTGAAGTGATCACGGCGCAGAACCTGCGCCAGGTCTACGGCGTCGAGGTGCGCGTCGCGCCGCTCGACGGCACCAGCGTG